>OQVS01000217.1_pt1 | contig 35741 bp, 29 predicted proteins | sample 1691601 | NCBI WGS metagenome assembly OQVS01 (sample SAMN03418268, study PRJEB22391) | human gut metagenome | biome: human-gut; feature: organic feature; material: feces | host: Homo sapiens | place: Tanzania | collected 2013-01 | reverse complement strand
TGCTAAAATGGCAGACACTGAAAAATTACTTCTTCTTATGTCTGTTCTTGCGCAAGCGCTTTTTACGCTTGTGCGTTGCCATCTTATGTCTTTTTCTCTTTTTACCGCTTGGCATAGTTTGAAAAATTTAAAATTTATTTCTTAACAGCACTTGTGAAGACCTTAGCCGGTTTGAAAGCCGGAATGTTGTGTGCCGGGATTGTCATGGTTGTGTTCTTTGTGATGTTGCGTGCAGCTTTCTCAGCTCTGTGCTTGATGATGAAGCTACCGAATCCACGAAGATATACTGGTTCATCTCTTACGAGTGAAGCCTTTACAGTTTCCATGAAAGCCTCGACAACAGTCTGCACTGTTGTTTTCTCTAATCCGGTTGACTTGGCAACCTCGTTAACGATCTCTGCTTTTGTCATAACAACTGATATTAAATATTACTGTATCTTTATTTGCAAATTGGGTGACAAAGATAAGGTTATTTTTTTTATTTACAAACAATTACGATAAAAATCATGGGACTAAAACGGTAAATTGCCGATATGGCGGAATCTCTGAGCAAATCGTCAAAAATTTCGTTTTTACATTTTTATTGTGCAGATTTGCAAGATTATGTGCCATTTCGGACACCGGGCAAAAACCGGACACCGGCTCTGGCATAGAGATTGACTTATATATAATATGGTTCATTTTGTATTCTTCTGCATGACAAATTGTCAGAAGTGGGGAACCGTGACTTATTTATACAGAAAACATATAGTATATTATGACAGATAAATTTTCGGATATCATGGCTCCAGAAGGTGCCGAAGTCAGCATCATACCGGTCATGGCAGGTGACGTCTCATCCAAATTCGAGGAGACCGAACTTCCTGACTCCTTGCCGCTTCTTGCGCTGAGGAACGCGGTCATTTTCCCGGGTGCCATCTATCCCATAACGATAGGCAGGGAGAAATCCATAAAACTCATCACGGATGCACAGAAGAGCAACTCCTTCATCGGTGCAGTTCCGCAGAATGATGTCGCGGTGGAGGATCCGGGAGCAGAAGACCTCTTCCCGTTCGGAACTGTGGTCAGAATCATCAAGACCTTCGAAATGCCTGACGGCACCATTTCAGCTGTGCTCCAGGGCCTGAAAAGGTTTGAACTTGGAGAAATCCTCTCCGAGAACCCGTATTTGCGCGCAAACGTCCAGTATCTTGAGGACATCAGCGCGGACATGTCCCAGAACGACGTGAAAATCATCGCTGACTCCTTGAAAGAGAAGTCGGTAGCCATTCTCAGGTCATCCTCACTCGCACCTAAGGAGGCCGTGACGGCATTGAAGAATATCGAGGACTTCGACTTCCTCGTGAACTTCATCGCCACCACCATTGAAGTGGAAAACTTCCACGACAAGGTCACACTGCTCAAGTACGAGGACATGAAGACAAGGGCAATGCAGCTGCTCAATGTCCTGGACACCCAGGTCGAACTTCTGAAAATCAAGCAGGAAATCAATTCCAAGGTCAAGAACGAAATCGACCAGCAGCAGAGGGAGTATTACCTTAACAACCAGCTCCGTACCATTCAGGAGGAACTCGGTATGGACGGGGATGAGGAGATAGAAAAACTCCGTGCCGAGGCAGCCAAGAAGAATTGCTCTGCGGAAGTGAAGGAGATTTTCGAAAAGGAAATCGCCAAGCTCGAGAAGTACAATCCGTCATCTCCGGACTACAGCATCCAGTACAACTACGTGAAATTCATGTTGGACCTTCCATGGAACGACATGTCCAAGGATAACCTTGACCTCAAGCACGCCCAGAAAGTTCTGGACGAGGACCACTACGGACTGGAAAAAGTCAAGGAGAGAATCATCGAGTACCTTGCCGTCCTGAAACTCAGGGGCGACATGAAATCCCCGATTCTCTGCCTCTACGGCCCTCCGGGAGTAGGAAAGACCAGCCTCGGAAAGTCCATCGCCAAGGCAATCGGCAGGAAATACGTCCGTATCGCATTGGGCGGTATGCATGACGAGGCGGAAATCAGAGGACACCGCAAGACATACATCGGCGCATTGCCGGGCCGTGTCATCAACGGCATCGCCAAGGCCAAGACATCCAACCCTGTCATGGTCCTGGACGAGATAGACAAACTCAGCAGCGATTTCAAGGGCGACCCGTCATCGGCTCTCCTCGAAGTGCTTGACCCTGAGCAGAATGTCACATTCCACGACAACTATCTGGACGTCGATTACGACCTGTCTCACGTGCTGTTCATAACCACTGCCAATGACATTTCGACCATCCAGCCGGCCCTGCTCGACAGAATGGAACTTATCAATGTTACCGGATATCTTGCAGAGGAAAAGATGGAAATCGCCAAGAAATTCCTTGTCCCGAAGGAACTCGAGGAACATGGCATCGGCAAGAAAGACCTGAAGATCGACAAGGCTGCCATGGCTGAAATCATTGACCAGTACACCCGCGAATCCGGTGTCCGCGGTCTTGAAAAGCAGATTGCGAAGATTGCCCGCGTTACGGCCAAGAAAATAGCCATGGGCGAGGACTATCCTTCTGTAATCAAGAAGGAAAACCTCAAGGAATATCTCGGACTGCCGACGGCTTTCCATGATAAACAGAGTGGTAATGAGGGAGTCGGCGTGGTGACAGGCCTTGCATGGACACAGATGGGAGGCGAAATCCTCTTCGTCGAAAGTTCAGTCAGCGAAGGAAAAGGTGCGCTCAGCATGACCGGTAATCTCGGAAACGTGATGAAAGAGTCTGCAACTATTGCATACCAGTACATCAAGGCCCATCCTGACATGGCAGGAATGACCGCCAAGGAGTTCGCCGAGAAAGACATCCACGTGCATGTTCCGGAAGGCGCGACCCCGAAGGACGGCCCGTCAGCCGGCATAACACTCGTAAGTTCAATGCTGTCCGCGCTCCGGGGAACCGCTGTCAGAAAGGGCATTGCGATGACCGGCGAGATGACGCTCCGCGGAAAAGTCCTCCCTGTCGGCGGAATCAAAGAGAAGATTCTTGCAGCCAAGAGGGCCGGCGTGGACACTATCGTGATTTCCGAGGACAACAGAAAGGATATCGAGGATATCAATGAGAAGTACATCAAAGGCATGACATTCCAGTATGTGAACAACATCGAGGATGTCGTCAGATTCATATTCGCGTAATGGACGTCAGAATAGAACAGAGCTGGAAGGAAGCGCTGAAGGACGAGTTCGCAAAACCGTACTTCGCGTCTCTGGTACAGTATCTCCATAAAGAAAAGGCAGAAGGCCGGCAGATATTTCCTCCGGGAGGGGAGATATTCAAGGCCTTCGAGCTTACACCTGTTGACAAGGTCAAGGTCGTCATCCTGGGGCAGGATCCCTACCACGGGGCAGGACAGGCCATGGGCTTGTCATTTTCCGTTCCGGCTGATGTCCCGGCCCCTCCGTCCCTGAAAAACATCTTCAAGGAGATAGAGTCCGACCTCGGGATAAAGATGAGCGGATGCCCTGATTTGCGTAAATGGGCGGACCAGGGAGTACTTCTTCTCAATGCTGTCCTGACAGTCCGTGCCGGTGAGCCTACATCTCACAGCGCTATCGGATGGCAGCAGTTTACCGATGCTGTAATTAGTTATATATCACAGCATTGCGACGGAGTGGTCTTCCTTCTCTGGGGCAATTTCGCAAGGAGCAAAAAGGCATTGATAGACACTTCCAGACACCATGTCCTGGAGGCGGCTCATCCGTCGCCACTTGCTCGCGGCGCCTTTTTCGGCTGCCGTCATTTTTCCAAAACCAATGAAATTCTCATGTCTGAGGGCAAGTCCCCGATAGACTGGCAGATATAGTTTGTAAACGTATGACAAAAGCTTTGTTTCCGGGATCATTTGATCCATTTACAGCAGGTCATCTGAATATTCTGAAACGTGCCCTGACAATGTTTGACGAGGTCATCGTGGCCGTCGGCATAAATCAGGACAAGCGCGGCTTCTTCGATATGGACCAGCGCATAGATATTATCAGTCAGGCCGTTAAGGGCCTTGACGGGGTAAGCATCATAAAGTATGACAACCTCACCATCGATACCTGTCACGAACTCGGAATCCGCCACATCGTCCGTGGCGTAAGAAATATGATTGACTTCGAGACAGAAAGGTCAATAGCCGACGCCAACAGAAGGCTCGCTCCTGACATCGAGACCATCATAATCCCTACAGCTCAGGAGTTTGCGCACATCTCATCGTCAGCGGTGCGTGACATCCTGAAGCACCACGGCAACACCTCGCTTTTCCTGCCGGAAGGCGTCGTCCTGCCGGCCGCAAAGGCATAGGGCAAGGTCAATGCCACTGTCGGAATCAGGTCAATGTCAATGACTTGTTCCGCCTTCGGCGCGAGTTCACGTCAATGATAATCTGTAATTTATATGAGCGTCATGAGATACATTAAGATAATGCTATTGTCCGTTGTACTGGCATTGACCAGCATCACTTCGGGTGCGCAGCAGGTGGATTCATCTGCTCTGAAGGCTCTCGACGCGAAGCTGGATGAATATGTCCGGGCGCTTGAGACAATCAGGCCGGAAGACCAGAAACAGGATTGTGCCGCTATCATTGAAAGCTGTACGGATTCCATTGTGCGTCAGCATGTTGCGTTGAAATTATACGCCGATTACATGGCGTCTCCTGTGATGGGTGCAGAAGCCGTGGCGATAGACATCGCAGACAAATGGTTCTTTACCAGCAAGGTCAAGATGAAGACTGACATTGACCTGATGAATGCGCGGATTTTTGCGGATTTCAACAGGCAGTCCCTCATCGGCGAACCTGCTCCGGCATTGAAAATGGAAGATTCACGCGGCGATTCATTGACCCTTTTCGGCGCTCCGTCCAAGCGTTACAGCATACTTTATTTTTATGATACCGGCTGTCCGGACTGCCTCGTGACTTCGGTCATGTTGCGCACAAGTCTCTCAGTATCAAAGCATCCGCTGAATTTTTATGCGGTCTATGCCGGGGCTGACAGTTTTTCGTGGAAGGAGTACCGGGACAAGCGTCTGGATATCAAGTCTTCTATGGTGGACGTCCATCATCTCTGGGACCCTGAAGTAAAGTCGGATTTCCAGCTCAAGTACGGCGTGCTCAAGACCCCGCAGATGTTCCTGATAGGGAAGGACAATGTCATTCTCGGTCGTCGTCTGGATGTTCCCGCTCTTGAATCAATGCTGGCAAACATTTATGCTTCAGATGATTACGAGTACGGAAGTGATGAATCGAATGCTTTGCTTGACAGGATTTTCGGCAGTCTGGGAGATGACTTCAAGGTGGATGATGTGAATGCCCTGACGGACAGGATTGCCTCGCAGTCTCTGCCTGACGTGGCTGTCTTCAAGGAGACGATCGGAGATGTATTCTATTGGATGTCAGACAAATACGACGGAAGGTACAAGGAAGCCGACAAATATCTCATTGACAAGTATATCTTGTCGCGTCCGGACATCTGGGATACCCCTGCCGATACTGTCAATGTCATCGGCTACGCCAGGACGATGTCGGACCTTCTGTCAAGGTCAATGCCGGGGGCCGTCCTGCCTGCATTGAAAGTTTATGGCACTTTGGCTTCAGGCGGGGTGCCGGATTCTATCCTGAAGGCCTCAGGGCTTCTGTCAGAAGAGGTTAAGGTCAATGCAAGGTCCCGTGTCTGGAATCTCCGCTGTCTGCCGTCGGATACTTACATTTTCTTTTTCGACACCAAGTGCCAGCATTGCAGGGAGTCTCTTGCAGCATTGACAAAACTCATGTCAGCGGATCGGAAAATGAGGGTGCTGTTCGTTTCTCTTTATGATGATTCGGCTGTTCACAAGGGAACTTCTCCGCTAGAAAGTGTTCTGGACTCGTTCGACCTGCAGTTGCTTCCGATGACTGTCAGGGTCGGGAAAAAGGGGATTGCAGATGAAAGATATGTGGATTTTGTCCGCATGTCGGGAAATACGTTTGGTGATAAAGGAAAATAATCCTATCTTTGCCGAGTTGAATTGAGGTATGGTGTAATGGCAGCACAAGTGATTTTGGTTCACTTAGTCCACGTTCGAGTCGTGGTATCTCAACACGAGGGCGTTTTGAAACGAGAGTTTTGAAACGCTTTTTTCGTAGGCCGCGGGTGTGGCCTGGTTTGTTGGATAATTTGATAACACTTGGATAATCATGAAGAAGTTTCCGGTATTGGCGGCAGCGCTTCTGGCATTGACAGGCTGCAGCCATAAAATGTCATTGAAAATTACCGATATGGGGGCAGTCTCCGGCGGCGGATTCGATAATGCATTGATAATCAATTCTGCGATAGACAGTTGCAGCAGGGCCGGCGGTGGCAGGGTCGTTGTCCCGGCAGGTCAGTTCATGAGCGGCACCATCTATCTGAAGGCCGGCGTCGAACTGCGGCTTGACAAGGGTGCCGAACTCCTGGCGAGCAGGAATCTTGCCTCATACGGGCATTATGTGACGGACAAGGATATGTCCAAGTACGATACCGGTGTCGGAACCGCCAATCAGAACTGTGCTTCGGACTCGGTCTGGTCCCAGGCTCTGATTATTGCACGTCAGGCAGACGGCGCTTCCATAACCGGCCCCGGAAGGATTGACGGAGGCAGCATTGACAATCCTCTTGGAGAGGAGGGGATGCGCGGGCCTCATACGGTTCTGGTCGCGGAGACTTCGGATTTCACGATGTCGGACATCAGCATTGACAATTCTTCCAATTATGCGGTGCTTTGTTACGACTTGAGCAACAGCCGTTTCCGCGGTGTCCGGATTACCGGCGGCTGGGACGGAATCCATATAAGGGGAGGGGAGAATATCAATGTCAGTGAGTGTGATTTTTCTACGGGTGACGACAGCATGGCCGGCGGATATTGGCATAACATGTCGATAGACAGGTGTCATTTCAATTCTTCCTGCAATGGTCTCCGCATGATTATGCCTTCTGAGAATGTCCGTATTTCCGGCTGCACGTTCATCGGGCCGGGCCGCTCTCCGCATCGCACGACTTCGGACAAGGGCGGAAATATGCTTCATGCCATGATTTTCGAGCCGGGCGGCTGGGGTGACGCTCCGGGAACGTTGTCAGGCATATCTGTCGTTGACTGTGTTGCTGACAGCGTCATGTCGCCGTTCTGCATGACATTGCCGGATGACAATCACTGCACCGATGTCACAATCGACGGCTATCATGCCACGAACTGCCGCGTCATGGCCTTGTCCGTAAAGAGCTGGGGAAGTGCCGTGACAGATAAGGTAACTATCTCTAATTCATCATTTTCCTTTATCGGCGTGCCTGAGCAGGGCTTGGGAGAACGGATAGCGTCAATGCCATTCGACAAGTGGCCTTATTTTCCGTCCTACGGCGCCTATTTCCGCAATGTCGGTGAGGTCATCCTGGACAATGTGAACTTTTCCACAACCGGCCCCGATGACCGCAAAGACGTTTACACCGACAACGTCGGCCGCATTGAGCGTTTGTCTTAAAGTTTTTGAGCATCGTAGGTGGGAATTCGCTATATTTGCTTCATTAATGATTCATAAAATGAACAGAAGACAAATTCTTAAGACATTGACAATGCTGGTCCTGCTCCTGTTTGCAGGAATCCAGATGAAGGCTCAGAGTGAGCATCCGTGGAGCGGCGCCAGGGTCGCCATATTCGGCGATTCCATTTCGGATGAAAATGCGAACAACGGGAAAGAGAAATACTACTGGTATATGAGCCGGGATATAGGCATTGTCCCTTATTCTTATGCCGAGAACGGGCGCCAATGGGACAGGATTCCTGTTCAGGCGGAGCGTCTGGAAAAGGAACACGGGCAGGATTTCGACGCGATTCTCATCCTGATGGGAACGAATGATTTCAATGCCGGTGTCAATGTCGGTGAGTGGTACCGTGAGGAGACCGTCCAGGTCGAGGCTGCCGCCGGGGAGATGAAGTCAATGAAAACCAGGCAGCACAGGACATTGGTCTTCGACAATTCCACATTCAAGGGACGCATCAATATTGCAATGGATCTGCTGAAGAAGATGTTCCCTCGCAAGCAGATAATTCTGATGACTCCTCTTCATCGCGGTTATGCGAATTTTGCTGAAAATAATGTGCAGCCTGATGAGAATTACACGAACAGCTGCGGAGAGTACGTGGATGCCTACATTCAGGCCATCAAGGAGGCCGGCAATATATGGTCGGTTCCTGTCATTGACCTGAACGCCATTTCCGGTCTTCTTCCTACCATGAGTGAGCAGGCGGAATATTTCCCGCATGACACGGACAAACTTCATCCTTCTGACGAGGGGCATGCCAGGCTGGCCAAAGTCCTGGAGGCCCAGCTTAGAAGCATAGCTCCAAGAACGGAATAGTATCCGGCGACCTCACCGCCGGCCGGGCGCGTCAAAACAAGTCGATGTAAAGGTAAGAGTCGGAATCGTCTTCTCGCTAAAACTATTGACATTCTGTTGATTATCCATTATATTTGCAAAAAGTGACGTTATAACGTGAGTTTTTATGAAGATGAAATTATATCATGGTTCTGTCAATATCATAGAGAGACCTGAATTCGGGTTCGGAAATACGAGAAATGATTACGGGCTTGGCTTTTATTGTACAGAGCATATTGAATTGGCCAAGGAGTGGGCCTGTGCTGAAAACCGGGACGGGTTTGCCAATGAGTATGAGCTGGAAACGGATGGATTGAGCATATTGAACTTGTTCGATAATCAGTTTCATATACTCAACTGGCTTGCGATTCTCCTGGAAAACAGAACTTTCGTTATCGAACAGGGACTTCCTTTTGCCGCAAAAGATTATATCCTTTCTGAATTCCTTCCGGATTATACGAATGTGGATGTGATACGTGGATACAGGGCGGATGATTCCTACTTTTCATTTGCTTCAGCATTCCTGAACAATACTATTTCACTGGAGCAATTGGGAAGGGCCATGAGGCTTGGGAAACTTGGAGAACAAGTTGTTCTCAAAAGCGAACAAGCTTTTCGGCATCTAATGTATTCGAAATCTGTTCTCGCTGACAATCAGACATATTATCCGAAAAAATTCGCTCGGGACAGGACCGCCCGGGAGTCTTTCAGAAAAGAAAGGGGAGAATCGACTTTGAATGGCATATATGTTATAGATATTGTGAGAAATAACTGGAAAAATGATGATTCGCGCCTACGATAAGTTGTATTTGGAAGATGCTATGCGCAATCTTGCCGTGGCTCTGGATTATGGAGCCATGTCATGTGCCGGGGGTATCGGCGAGTTCTATGACCGGATGCTTGCCGGAAGGGTTATACGTCATTTTGAGAACGGAAATCCGCGATTTCTTGTGGGAATGTCCGGCATTGATCTGGCCCAAAGCATTATTGAAAGTACCGGCGGACGTTTTGACAGGTTCGACTATGTGCTTGAAGATCGTTCTGTTATTTTTTGGACCGGCTGGGCACTTGCTTATCTTCAATGGTTTACGGGAATGTCATTTGAGGCATTGAAGAAAAGAGGAATGGATGAGCGTCGTGTCATCCGTATGTATCCTGCATTTCATGAGGCGGACCTCAGCAAGTTTGTTGCTTCTGCATTGAAAATCATGGCTGAATCAGAGACGGGGATATCCTCATTGAAGCGGCAGCGGAAGTCAGCAGGATTTACGCAGCAGGAACTGTCGGAGCGTTCAGGAGTGTCTTTGCGGATGATACGTGCCTATGAGCAGAACAAGCAGGACATTTCCAAGGCCGAGTCCGAAGCTGTGCTGAATCTTGCGTCTGTACTCGGTTGTTCTCCATATTCGCTGTTGAGGTAACTTTCTGTTTTCTCATAAGTTGAGTGACCGGGAATATCTGCTTCCGTTTGTAAAAGAACTGGATATAAACAAATGAGGCTGATTCGATTATGAACCAGCCTCATTTTGATTATATGAATTGTTTTTACAGAGTCCTCTTGATTTCCACAATCTGGAATGCCTCGATGATATCGCCAGGTTTCACGTCATTGTACTTGTCAATGCCGATACCGCACTCCATTCCTGCGAGTACCTCCTTGGCGTCATCCTTGCCGCGCTTGAGAGATGAAAGCTCTCCGGTATAGACTACGATGCCGTCGCGGATAAGACGTACCTTGCTCTTTGCCAGCATCTTGCCGTCCTTGATGAGACAGCCGGCGATGGTTCCGACCTTGGAGATATGGAAGGTCTGCTTGACCTCTGCGGTAGCTGTGACTTCCTCTTTCTTCTCAGGCTCGAGCATACCCTCGATACCGTCCGTGACTTCATTGATGGCGTCATAGATGATAGAGTAGAGACGGATTTCGATACCCTCTTTCTCTGCCAGGTTTCTTGCGTCAGATGAAGGACGTACCTGGAATCCGATGATAATCGCATCGGATGCGGTTGCCAGCATGACATCGGACTCGGAGATTGCACCCACCGACTTGTGGATGACATTGACACGAACCTCTTCTGTAGAGAGTTTGATCAATGAATCTGAGAGTGCCTCTACTGAACCGTCCACGTCACCCTTGACGATGATATTGAGTTCCTTGAAGTTACCGATGGCGATACGGCGACCGATTTCTTCGAGGGTCATATGCTTCTGGGTCTTGATTCCCTGGATTCGGATGAGCTGCTCACGCTTATTCGCGATGGCCTTGGCCTCTTTCTCGTCGTTCATGATATTGAACTTGTCACCGGCGCTAGGTGCTCCGTTGAGACCGAGAATTGAAACAGGGGTGGAAGGACCTGCCGTCTCGACTTTCTGGCCACGCTCGTTGAACATGGCTTTTACACGTCCGTAGTAGCATCCGCTGAGAACCATGTCTCCGGTATGTACTGTTCCGTCCTGGACAAGGATTGTCGCGAGATATCCGCGGCCCTTGTCGAGTGAGGACTCGATGACTGTGCCGACTCCGAGTTTCTTAGGGTTGGCCTTGAGGTCCATGAGGTCGGTTTCGAGAAGGACTTTCTCGAGAAGCTTATCCACATTGAGACCCTTCTTGGCTGAAATCTCCTGGCATTGATATTTGCCGCCCCAGTCCTCGACGAGGATGTTCATCTGCGCGAGCTGCTGGCGAATCTTCTCAGGCTGTGCACCCGGCTTGTCTATCTTGTTGATGGCGAACACCATAGGGACGCCTGCCGCCTGTGCGTGGTTTATGGCCTCGACCGTCTGTGGCATGACAGCGTCATCGGCTGCGATGATGATAATCGCGAGGTCGGTTAGCTGGGCACCACGTGCACGCATGGCTGTGAAGGCCTCATGTCCAGGGGTGTCGAGGAAGGTGATCTTGCGTCCGTCATGGAGTACCACGTTGTATGCGCCGATGTGCTGTGTGATACCTCCGGCCTCACCTGCGATGACATTGGTCTGTCTGATGTAGTCTAGGAGGGATGTCTTACCGTGGTCAACGTGTCCCATCACTGTGATGATAGGAGGTCTTGTCACGAGATCCGCCTCGTTCTCAGGCTCCTCAGTGTCCTGGTTTATCTCATTCTGGATATCCGCGGTCACGAACTCTACTTTGTATCCGAACTCCTCTGCAACAAGCACAAGTGCCTCTGCGTCAAGTCTCTGGTTGATTGACACCATGAGACCGAGACTGAAACATGCCTCGATGACTTTGTTTACAGGAGTGTTGTTCATCAATGTTGCAAGGTCATTGACAGTAACGAACTCGGTGACTTTGAGAATCTTCTTCTCTGCTGCCTCCTGAGCCATCTCCTCCTGAAGTTTCTGGGATGCGAGCTCTCTCTTCTCCTTTCTGTGCTTTGCTCCGAAATTGTTCTTGCTCTTGCTGTCGTTCATCCTGGCGTAGGTCTCTTTCACCTGCTTCTGGATTTCCTTCTGCATCTCCTCCTGCTCGGCCTCAGTCATGGCCGGCTTGAAACGGTCGTTGTTGCGGTCCTTCCTGCGGTTGTTCTTTCCGCCGCCCTGCTGGTCTTTTCCGCCTCGGAAATCTTTCTTTCCGTTATTGTTTCCGCCACCGTTGTTATTGTTGTTGCCGTTGCGGTTCTTCTTGGAGTCTTTTCCGCCTTTCTCGTCGGCGTCGATCTTATTGACATCGACTTTCTGGCTGCCTCCCTTGGAAATGCGCTCTCTCTTCTTGTTGCTCGGCTTCTTGTCGAACTGTGAAAGGTCCACTTTGCCGACAATCTTGAGACCGCCTGTTACGGAACTGCTTTCATCCTCTGTGCTGGATGCGGCTTTCTGGAGTTTGTGCTCGGCCTTGATCTTGGCTTTGTCCGCCTTCGGATTGAATTCTTTCTGATTGAGGTTTCTGTCGCTTTTTTTCATATCAGATTTCTTGACAGATGGATTTGGAACCTGCTCCGAAGGGGTTTGTACGGATGGTTCTGCAACATTGACAGGAGCCGTCTTAACCTCTTTTGACGGTTCTTGAGAAGGTGTTGCCGTCTCGACTTTCATATTGTTTGTTTGTTCTTCTTTTTTTGGCTCTGCGGCAACAGGGACAGGTGCAGCCTCGATTTTTGATTCAGGTTTCACCTCAGGTTCTTTCACGGCAGGCTGCGCCACCTCAGGTGTCTTCACCTCAGGTACTTTGACTTCCGGTTCCTTTGTCTCAGGTTCTTTTACGGTGACTTTCTCAGATCCGGCTTCAGGTTTTTCTTCCTTGACTGGTTCCTCTGGAACGTTCACCTCTTCTTCCTGTTTAGGGAATCGGTTTCCGGCCGCGCCTCTGATTATGACAGTGTTTCCACTTGCCGGCTCTTCTTCCTCTTCTTCTTTCTTCTTCGATCCTTTTTCAATGATCTCCTTTAACTTGATCTGGACTTTGTCTGAGTCCTCTTTTGCCTTGGCGTCGCTGCCGAAAGCTTTTTCGAGGTCCGGAAGGAATTTGTCCGAAACTTTTGCATTAGGATTCATTTCCAACTCTGCGCCTTTCCCGTTGAGGAAATCAACGAGAGTCTGAAGTCCGATATTGAATTGCTTTGTTAGCCTGTTTAGTCTGATTTCTGCCATAAAAACCCCTTTAAAATTAATACTATACTCTATTTTGTGCCGCAAACTGTGGCCGGTTCAGGAATTCTCCCGGTCGCCGGCCATTGTTTCTATTCCTCTTCGAATTCTGCGCGGAGAATGTTCACAACATCGGCAACGGTCTCATCTTCAAGGTCTGCACGCTTTGCGATGTCTGCCGGATCCAATGCCAGAACACTCTTGGCTGTGTCACAGCCGATCGACTGGAGCCTTTCGATGACCCAAGGATCGATTTCATTGCTGAACTCGCTGAGGAGTACGTCCTCGTCATCTCCCTCCTCTTCTCCTTCTTCCTTAGGAATCTCTCTCCAAACTTCGATCTCCCTGCCTACGAGCATGCTCGCAAGCTTGATGTTGCAACCGCCTTTTCCGATACCCTTCTTGACTTCGTCAGGAAGCATGAAGACCTTGATTTTGTCTGTCTCTTCCTTGCCCATGTCGATAGAAGATATCTTGGCAGGATTGAGCGCTCTCTGAATGAGGAGCTGTGTATTGCTTGTCCACTGGAGAACGTCAATGTTCTCGTTGCGGAGTTCGCGTACGATGCCTATGATACGTGATCCCTTGACACCGATGCAGGCTCCGATAGGATCGATTCTGTCATCGTATGATTCTACTGCCACCTTGGCTCTTTCGCCAGGGATACGGACTACCTTCTTTATAGTGATGAGTCCGTCATAAATCTCAGGAACTTCCTGCTCGAAGAGTTTCTTGAGGAATTCGTCTGATGTTCTGGAAAGAACAATGTAAGGAGTGGTGTTGTTCTTCATCTCCACGCTCTTGATGATGGCGCGGACAGTGTCGTTCTTCTTGAAATGCTCTCCCGGAATCTGCTCTGACTTAGGCAGTCTGAGCTCGTTTCCGTCTTCGTCGAGGATGAGGACCTCTTTTGCCCATGTCTGGTAGATCTCACCTGTGAAGATCTCGCCGATCTTGTCGGTGTACTTGTTGTAGAGGTTGGCTTTCTCGATATCCATGATCCTTCCCTGAAGGTTCTGTCTGATATTGAGGATGCCTCGTCTGCCGAAGTCCTTGAGTTCCACCTTTCTGGTGAATGTCTCGCCGAGTTCGTAGTCGTCTCCGTCCCTGTTCACTTCCTTGATGGAAATCTGGGTGTTCGGATTCTCTACGGTCTCTACGACTTCCAGATTCTGGTAGATTTCGCAGTCGCCTTTATCGACATTGATGATGACGTCGAAATTGTCAGCTGAGCCGAATGTCTTGGCGAGCTGTGTCATGAAAACATCCTTCAAAACGCCCATCATGACCGGACGGTCAATGTGCTTCTCGTCTTTGAAAAGCGCGAAAGCTGATTTGAGGTCTATTTTTTCTCCTTCCATAATGGTTATAATTTTTATATTTTCTAGTCAAAATCTATATGAGGTACAACTGAGTTGATTTCGTCGTAGGCGAAAGTGTCCTCGTGTTTTACCATTTCTTTCTTCTTTTTGCCCGGAACCGCTTCCTTGACTTCATAGGAAAGCACGAAGCCGTTTTCGTCAGCTGAGACGAGCGTGCCGGTGAGTTTTCTTCCGTCACGTGTCTTGACTTCCACCTTGGTGCCGACGGCTTTCTGATACTGTTTCAGAATCTTGAAAGGCTGGTCGAGGCCTGCTGATGTGACAGTGAGGGAATAATCTTCCTTTTCCTGGTCGAAAACTGCCAGAAAGGCGTTGTTCACAGCCACGCAATCGTCCATGTCCACTGTTCCTTCTTCTGATTCGATGGCCAGCACGATGTCGTTGTCCGAGCTGATGGTCACCTCTGTGATGAAACATCCGCGGGACTCCACCGGTGCTGTCATTTCTTTATATATCAATGCTTTGTCCATAAGCAAATATCATGTTTCCAATAAAAAAGATAGGAGACGCGCCCGTCCCCTATCTCAACTCACTTTTGCAAAGATAAGCATTATTTTCCGAAATGGGAAATTTTATTTTCACCATAGGTGACGGCTGACATTGATTTATTTCGGATTTTATGTTTATTTTGGCGCTTGGCGCGGGAACTGGGGTGTTACATTCTTGCTAAAGTAATGTAAAAGTGTTTACTTTGCATGAATAATTATTCGGCCCGTTAGCTGCGGGCACACTTAAGTGAAATAAAATATTGAAATTATGGAATTTACAGCCAAACAGCTGGCGAAAGTCCTGAGGGGAACCGTTGACGGGGATCCTGAGGTGAAGGTTACTTCTTTTGCCAAGATTGAACATGGCAAGGCGGGTCAGTTGTGCTTCTTTGCGAATCCTAAATACGAACACTATGTCTATACTTGCAAGGCAAGTATCCTTCTTGTGAACAAGTCTTTCGAGCCTAAGCAGAAGGTGTCATGCACCATGATCAGGGTGGATGATGCATATACTGCAGTGGCGGAGCTTCTCAAGTATGTGACTCTCCAGAAGAGGACTGACAGGAGGCATCGCGGTTTCAGGTCATCGTGGTTCCTGACCACCAAATTCGGAAAGAAGGTTTATCTCGGAAGCCATTCCTATGTAGGTCATCATGCTGTAATCGGTGACTATACCAAGATTTATGAGAATGTGTATATAGGTGACAATACCAAGATCGGTTCGCATTGCATCATCTATCCTGGAGTGAGCATTTATCCGGGTATGATTATCGGTGACAATGTGATTATCCATTCCAATGCCGTAATCGGTTCTGATGGTTTCGGAAATGCCCCTCAGCCTGACGGAACTTGGGAGAAAATCGAGCATATCGGCAATGTCATCATCGGAAACAATGTCGAAATCGGCGCGTGCACTACCATTGACAGGTCTGAAATGGAATCTACCATCATCGGCAACGGAGTGAAAATCGACAATCTTTGCCAGATTGCGCATAATGTCGTGATAGGGGACAACACCGTTATGGCCGCACAGTGCGGTATCGCGGGTTCGACAAAGATCGGAAAGAACTGTATTTTCGGAGGCCAGGTAGGTATTGCCGGTCATCTCAATATTCCTGACAACACCCAGATCGGAGCCCAGGCCGGCGTAATCAGTAATGTGAAGAAGTCCGGCGAGAAGCTTCTCGGTTCTCCTGCAATCCCTGTAAACCAGTATCTCAGGAGTTACGCTGTCTTCAAGCAGCAGGGCAAGTAATTCCCGGAAGTCGGCTGGCTGTTTTTGGAGCCAAAAGAGTCCAAAATGCCGCAACTTTTGGCTAAGTTGCTGAAAATACATATATTTGTGAAATTATTGACACATATATTTATTAGTAAAGTTCCACAAGCGCGGAACAAAATGATTTGTTAATGAAGCAGCTTACACTTATCAATGCCTGTCAATTTCATGGCAAAGGTCTCCACACGGGACGTGTAGCGGAGATGACAGTGAAGCCGGCTCCGGCCGGGACAGGAATTGTATTCCTTAGAAAAGATATTGGTACAGAGGCATTTGTGGCAGCCCTTGCGGAGAATGTTTCCAGCACGGCGAGAAGTACTACAATTTCATCAGGTGAGGTTTCTGTATCTACCATAGAGCATCTGATGTCAGCATTGACCGGAATGGGCATTGACAATGCCATTGTCGAACTTGACAATGTGGAGGTCCCTATTCTGGACGGAAGCGCCCTTCCTTATGTGAAGGCTTTTGCCGGTAACGTGGTGGAGCAGGATGCCGAGCGTGTATATCTGGATATTCCTGAAGACATTGAACTGAAAGATGAGAAGACCGGTTCGTGGGTGAAGCTTACTCCTGCGGACAAGCCTTCGTTCGAGATAACAGCCGATTTCAATTCTCATGTCCTCGGCGTGCAGAAGGCTTCATGGAATCTTTCTGACAATTATGCTGAGGAGATCGGACCTTGCCGTACATTCGTGTTCTTCCATGAAGTGGAATTCCTGCTTGCCAATAATCTGGTGAAGGGCGGTGACGTGGAGAATGCGATTGTGATCGTAGAGCATCCTGTTTCTGACGAGCAGCTTGACAGGGTAGCCAAACTGTTCAACCAGCCAAAACTTGGTGTGAGCGAGAGCGGTTATCTCAGCAATCTTAAACTGCATTTCCCTAATGAGTGCGGCAGACACAAACTGCTGGACATGATAGGCGACATGAGACTGGCCGGAGGCTATCTCAATGCTGCGGTGACAGCTTTCAAGCCTGGCCACACCATCAATACTAATACAGCAAAGGCAGTGCGTGCACTACTTGCCAAATAAAATAAAAGATAGAAGTATGAACAAGATTCATCCATTGGCTTCAGTAAGCCCTAAGGCAATTCTTGGAGATAACATTGAAATCGGACCATATGCATTTGTCGATGATAATGTAGAGATTGGTGACGGTTGCAAGATTTATCCACACGCGGTGGTTTTCCCTTATGTCAAGATGGGAAAGAACTGCGAGGTTTATCCTGGAGCAGTTGTCGGAGCAGTTCCGCAGGACCTTAAATTTGACGGTGAGATCACTTATGTGGAAATCGGTGACAATGTAACTATCCGTGAGTGCGTTACCATTAACCGTGGTACCAAGGCAAGCGGCAAAGGTGTTACCAAGATCGGAAGCAATACTCTCCTCATGTCTTACGTGCATGTCGCACATGACTGCGAAGTCGGAAATCATTGTATTCTCGTAAGTTACGTCGGTATTGCCGGTGAGACTCAGGTAGCTGACTGGGCGATTATAGGCGGTGGCGCAAAGGCTCACCAGTTCACGAGAATCGGTTGCCACGCAATGATCGGCGGCATGTCCAAGATCAACAAGGACATCCCTCCTTACGTTCTCTGCGGACGTGACCCTATCTGCTATGCTGGTGTGAATATCGTCGGTCTCCGTCGTCGCGGTTTCTCTGCTGACGTTGTAAGAAACATCAAGGATATCTACGATACTATCTACTTCCAGGGATACAATATCACTGACGGTTGCGCAAAGGTTGAGGCAGGCTTCCCTGATTCAGAAGAGAAGGCTACTATCCTTAACTTCATCCGTTCTTCCAAGAGAGGTATCATCAAGGCCAATACCGCCAACGAGAAAGGCGACATTGACTAATTCATAACGAATCGTCAACATGATTCTGCTTGAAACAGCTTTTTTCCCGCCCGTATCGTATTTCGCGGCGATCGCTGAAGAATTTACCCTGTCACCCGGCAGGGTAAATTCTTATATGCCTGCGCATGTGTTCATCGAAGCGTCTGAGAACTATCAGAAGCAGTCCTACAGAAGCCGCTGTAAGATTTATGCGGCAGGTGGAGAGGAAACATTGTCGGTTCCTGTGGTACATGAGGGCGGAACCTGCTCGCTGCCGATAAGGGAAATCCGTGTGGATTATTCCCGCCCGTGGCTCACAAGAATGGAAAGGGCTATCGTATCTGCCTATGAATCATCGGCTTATTTCGATTACTACAAGGATGAACTATTCGCCATATTGGACTCTCGGACAGATACCCTGCTGGATCTGAACACATCCATTCTCAGGTTTTTCCTTGGCAAAATTGGAATCGCGGCAGAGGTAGGTTTTACGGAGGAATTCACGTCTCGTGATGACGGCCGCTACGGGAAGGACCTGCGCGGCATCATTCATCCGAAACGTCCCAACAACATACTTGAACTGCTGGATCTGAAAAAGCCATACTGGCAGGTTTTTTCTCCCAAGTATGGCTTCAAATCCGATTTGTCCATAATGGACCTCCTTTTCAATGAAGGTCCGGACTCTATTGTTTATCTGAAGAATCTATAGTCTTCTAGAATCTCCATCCCAAGGTCACGACTACATCCCAGAGAGATCTTCTTACCGCGAGTTCAGGTGAAAGGACTCCTTCAATGTAAGTGTCGTACGGATAGAGATACTCCTTAGGCAGGAATGTGTCCCTCACAGCCACGTCGCAGAAGAATGAATTTTCCGTGCTGTATCCGAGACCGAATGCGAACGAGTTCTTGAATGCCTTAGGGGTAAGTTTCGTACCTGCCGCATCGTAGTATCTTTCAGGTGATGTCGTGAGATTGTAACCTGCTCTGACAGCGATGAAAGGAAGAGGCTTCACTTCGATTCCGAGTCGGAAGTTATGGGCGGATCCTGTGAAATTCTTGATGTCTTTGTTTACTCCGTCGAAAGCTGTATTGTCATTGGTCTCAGTCTCTTTGAACTTCATGGTGCTGTAGTTGCAGAGTTCATAGTCGGCACTGATAACTCCCAAATCTGCAAATGTGTATGCGATACCGAAATTGGCGCGGAACGGTGAAACGAGCTTGTATTTGAATTCACCCTTCGGTGACGTCGCTGTCGCATCGAAAGAAGAATTCTCATAGAATGTCTCTCCTGCATGCTGCCAATGCTCGGTGATGAAGTTGGCAGTCGGTGTCTGGATGGCAACGCCGAGTCTGAGTCCTGATACAGGAACCGCGAGGAAACCGAACTTGGCATAGATGCCGGTCCCTTCTGCGCTATATGAATAGCGGTATCTCAGGCTGTTGAAGTATGTAAGCGAAGTTCCACCGGCTCCATTGTCGAATTCGAGTTCGAAATTGTTCGGGTCCACTGCGAACTCCTTGAAGTATTCGTTCATGGAGTAGTCCATAGAGGTTATACCGAGGTTCACTCCGGCAAAGAACCTGTCAGAGAAATTCATTCCGAGGTTCAGGAGGACGTCATATTTGATGCCATGAGCCCTCTTTCCGTAAATCTGGTCGATTGCATCTGCAAGCTGGATGTCATACTGTTTGTTCCCGCTGGCATCATATCCTCTCTCGATGGTCTTCTCTGTAACTCCTACATACTGGTTGTTGAATCCTCCGAATGTGGAGACCATGCCTGACTGCCATCCGGTAATCTGGTTCCATGGGCAATTTACATCATAATATGCTTTCTCGCCGTTCAGCATTGATGAATTCAATCCTTTCATGTTTGTGGCGAGATATCCTGCGTAGCTGGTGGCAGTGTTCCTTCCGCCTGCTGACAGGTCATCAAGATAATTGGCTGAAGCATTGGCAACAAGTCCTAGGGTTATGGCCTTGAGCGCATTTCCGGAATTCGTCTTGATATTCATCGTGAAGCCGAAGTTCGGAACGGAGAATCTTACTTTGCTGTTCTTGTTTTCCATCAGCGACGAGCCGGCCATTCCAGGCATTGCGTCGTATGTCGCTTTAGATGTGATGATGCTGATGTTCGGTGTCAATGTTGCCTGGGAGTAGTTGTTCACTGCGGATCCGGCAGGATTGATGCCGATGGAACCGAGGTCACCTCCGAGAGCAGTGAAGGCATTGCCCATACTGATGGTCCTGGCAGTGCCGTAATAGTTGTTCTCGCTGAAACGCAAAGCGTCTGCTGTCGTCTGGGCATTGGCGCCCGCTGCGATTACTGTGAAAAGCAGTATCGGGATAGTCTTTTTCATTTTATTAATTTTTTTTTTACTCAGAATGGAAAACTGGTGAATCCCGTTCTTGTGGTTATTGATAATTATATGATACACTTACGCAAGCCCTACGACCTGCAGAGCTTGCGTATGAAAGATTTCTAACGTCTGCGGACGCTTCCGCCTGAAGAGCCTCCGGAGTAGCTTCCGCCCGATGACCTGACAGCGCCTCCACCTGAATAACCGCCTCCGTATGAGCTGCTTGATGAACTCCTGTAAGAACTTCCGCTGTTATAAGATGAGGAACTTCTATATGAGCTGCCGCTGTTGTAAGATGATGAACTCCTGTAAGAACTGCCGTTGTTGTAGGACGATGAGCTCCTGTAAGATGAACTGCTCGAAGAACTGCGGTATGACGAGCCGGAAGATGAGCCGGAACTTCTGTATGAAGAACCTGATGAACTTCCTCTGTAAGCGGAGCCTGTAGAACCGCCTCTATATGCGGTACCTGCAGAATGTCCGGTGCTGTAGGACTGGCGGACCGAGCTGCCTGCTGACTGGCTTCCTGCAGGTCTGCGATAGACACTTGAAGATGCCGGACGGCTTACGGACGGCCTGCTGGCAGTCGCTCCTGTCATTGAACTTCCGTATGATCTGGAAACGGTGGTTCCGGAGTTCCTTACGGCTGACGAAGAACTGCTGCGGACTGCTGAACCTGAACTTGTCCTGTTCTGTGAAACATTCATTCCCGGTCTTGCGGAGACGCTTCCCGAGTTCTGTCTTACGGCCGACGCGGAAGTGCGCCTTACGGCTGAAGGTGCTGATGTCGAACCTGACATGCCGCTGCTTCTGGTCACGCCTGATGCCGATGTCCTTCTGGCAGATGCGACTGAAGTGCCGTTGTTTCTTCTGACAGTAGAAGTCGTGACTCCCATTCCGTCGCTCCTTCTTATGGTGCCGTTGTTCTGGCGGGTAGTTTCGGTATAAGTCCTGTTTCCGTAATACCATCCGTTGCCGCCCCTGTCGAAGTAGCCGTAGTCCCAGTGGTGGTGATGGTGGTGCATCGGAGGGCACCAAGGGTCATAGTACCATCTGTTGTAATACCACGGGTCATAATATCCCCAATAGTATCCCGGGCGTCCCCAATACCATGAACTGTAATACCACGGGTCGTTCCAGTACCATGCGTCCCACCATATTGAAGAAGAGTAATACCAAGGATTCGCGCCCCAGTACCATGATGAGCCATAGTAAGGATAACGCCATGAATCCCAGTAGTAACTTGGCCAATATGAGGATGCGAATCCGGCAGCAAACCCGTCGGCATATCCCTGAGGATACAGTGAGTAGCCGTTGTTGTTTGTGATTGTCACGGAAGTGCCTCCCTGCGTCTTGCCGAAATTCAGGGTGGTGGACATGTTCTCAGGAATGAAAAGCGTGTCGGTCTGTCCTGCCTTCAGGAAAACACTGGAGTTTTCAGTTTCTTTTACAAGGTCATTGACCTTGTTGCGGGAAGCAAGAGCTGCAGCCCTGCTTGCCGAATTGTCAGGATGGCTGTAAATGCCGTCCTGGTATGTCTGAGTTCCGGAGTATCTGGCTGCCGGACCGCACGCAGACAGAATTATCAGCATACTTGTCAGAGTCAAGATGTTCGTTTTCATAATCGGACCTCCTATATTGTTAAAAAGTTTGTATCTTTGTGCACTGCTGGTGCAAACAAGCATCCAGTTGCAATTTTCGTACCTGCATTCTTAAATGCATTCCGTGCATCAACATTGCAAGTTAGTGAAAATTACATTCAAATACAATTTATTACGGTGGCTTGGCACCCGATTAGTAAAATAGACACCGTGCCGGAACCAGGCAGCCCGGTACGAAGAATACGTAGTGACAGAGATGGCAGATCAGATAACCAAGAGGTCAGTTAATTACTCACAGTGGTATAACGACCTGGTAGTCAAGGCAGACCTCGCAGAACAGTCTCCGGTCAGGGGATGTATGGTCATCAAACCTTATGGATATGCAATTTGGGAAAAGATGCAGCATGTCCTTGACGCAAAATTCAAGGAGACCGGTGCGGTCAATGCTTATTTCCCGCTTTTTATTCCGAAATCTTTCTTCAGCCGTGAGGCAGAGCATGTCGCAGGATTCGCGAAGGAGTGTGCGGTGGTGACACACCATCGTCTCATGAACGATCCTGACGGTAACGGCGTCGTAGTGGATCCGTCATCCAAACTGGAAGAGGAACTCATCGTGAGACCTACTTCAGAGACCATTATCTGGAGTACTTACAAGAACTGGATCAAGTCTTGGAGAGACCTTCCTATCATGTGCAACCAGTGGGCCAATGTCGTAAGATGGGAGATGCGTACCCGTCTGTTCCTCCGTACCGCAGAGTTCCTGTGGCAGGAAGGCCATACCGCCCATGCCACATCTCAGGAGGCTCAGGCAGAGGCCGAGAAGATGGTTCATGTATATGCCGATTTCGCAAGAAACTACATGGCATTGCCGGTTATCGTAGGCCACAAGAGCCCTAACGAGAGATTCGCCGGAGCGCTCGATACTCTTACCATCGAGGCTATGATGCAGGACGGAAAGGCCCTCCAGTCAGGTACCTCTCATTTCCTCGGACAGAACTTCGCTAAGTCATTCGACGTAAAATATACCGACAACGAAGGCCAGCAGCAGTATGTATGGGCTACTTCATGGGGCGTTTCTACCCGTCTCATGGGAGCATTGATCATGGCGCACGGTGATGACAACGGTCTTGTCCTTCCTCCGGCTCTTGCACCTATCGAGGTCGTTATGGTCCCGATTTACAAGACAGCTGAGGAGCACGCAGCCATCCTCGAGAAGATGAATCAGATCAAGTCAGCCCTCCAGGCAGCAGGACATACTGCCAAGATCGATGACAGAGACACGCTCAGACCTGGATTCAAGTTCGCCGAGTGGGAGCTGAAGGGTGTTCCTGTAAGACTTGCCATCGGTGCACGTGACCTTCAGAATGATACTGTCGAGGTGCACCGCCGTGACACTTTGGAGAAGAACACAGTCTCACTTGAAGGCATTGACAAATATATTGAGGACCTTCTCGCTGATATCCAGAAGAATATCTACCAGAAGGCTGTTGACTTCCGTGAGAGCCGCATCGAGAAATGCGATTCATGGGAGGAGTTCAAGGAGAAGATCACTCAGGGCAAATTCCTTCTCTGCCACTGGGACGGCACGGCCGAGACCGAGCAGAAAATCAAGGATGAGACTAAGGCTACCATCCGCTGCATCCCTGTGGACAGTGTCGTCTGCAAGGAGGAAGGTGTGGATATCTATTCCGGAAAGCCTTCACACGAGAGAGTCGTGTTCGCGATTGCTTACTAATACCGGACCGCGTACGGCTACGCACTTCTTTTGTTAATTCCAGGAGTTCATCTCCTGCCTTAAAGTCAATGAAAATGATGAAAAGAGCTATTCTTTGCCTGTCAGCATTGATGTTCACATTCATGTCAGCATCAGCACAGGACATTACCGATGCGCAGAAGGCGGCTGAAGAGGCTGCCAGGGCGATTGCCGGTGCGCCCCAGGCTGAGGTCAAGGTGCCCAGGCCTAAATATTGGACCAATTCGCTTCTGACCAAGATTGACTTTGGCCAGACCAACCTTACGAACTGGGCGGCCGGCGGCTATAACAGTGTGACTCTCAAGTCTTTCATTGATGCTAATGCAAACTATAAGAAGGAAGAGCTTTTCTTCAACAATCGTCTCCAGCTGGATTACGGTTTCCTCTATTCGGAGGACAAGCCGTTCATCCAGAAGAGTGATGACCGTATCTACTATGAGGGCAAGTTCGGTTACAAGGCAACTCAGAGACTGAATTATTCTGCACAGTTCAGCTTCAAGTCGCAGTTCTCCAACAGCTATAATTATCCGACCCCGTCGAAGCCGGCCGGTGCGGATGATGACTGGCAGCCGGGAAAGAGTGACTGGAAGGCAAGCCGCAAGCAGAAATCCGGTTTCATGTCGCCTGCCTACACGAACTTGGCGCTCGGTATTGACTGGGTTCCTACCAAGTGGCTTACCATAAACATCGCGCCTGTCACGGGCGGTTTTGTCGTAGTGACAGATGAGGCTCTGAGAACCTCGTACAGTATGGAACTCAAGAAGGAGTATAACAAGTATGCCGAAATGACATCGGACCAGGTTTCCAGCCTGACCGGTTCGGAAAAGACGGCGTATGAGAACTTTGTCAATGCCAAAGCTGACGGCTCCGCTTATCGTCCTGCAAGATTCGAGCTTGGTGCCCAGATAAAGATAGACGGTAAGCTCCAGATCAATGACAACTTCAAATATACTTCACAGCTGGTGCTCTTCTCCGACTATCTCGACAATCCGCAGAACATCCGTGTGAACTGGGATAACAGATTCGACTGGAAGATAGCTAAGTATTTCTCATTGACAGTGACGACAAACCTCATATATGATGACAAGGTGCTGGTCAAGACAGACAAGACTCTGAAGAAATATCCTAATGGACGCAAGATGTTGCAGTTCAAGGAGTCCCTGGCTTTCGGCTTCTCATATACGATTGCTTCAAGGAAAAGATAGATATGCAGAAAGCATTTGACAAGATTTTGAAGGGGCTGCTTCCTGAAGGGGAAACAGCCCTTCTTGCTGTGAGCGGAGGCGTGGACTCGATGTGCATGGCGGAACTCTTCCGCTCTAGCATGTCGCATCCTCGTTTTGCAGTGGCCCATTGCAATTTCCATCTGCGCGGCGAGGACAGCGTTTCAGACGCTTCATTGGTAAGGAAATGGGCCGAGGATGCCGGAGTGCCGTTCCATCAGGCAGATTTCGATACGGAAGAGTATGCGGCCTCGCATTCCATGAGTATCGAGATGGCTGCCAGGGAGTTGCGTTATGACTGGTTTGCCCGCTTGTGCAAGGACAACGGATATTATGGCGTTTCTGTCGCCCATAATGCCAATGACAATGCGGAGACATTGATACTGAATCTCTTGCGCGGTACGGGACTTCGCGGCATTTCAGGTATGAAGGAGATGTCCGAGGTAGCAGTAAGCAATGACGGACTCGCAGGCGTAAGGCTGTTCCGTCCGCTGCTCGGCTTTACACGTGAACAGATTACCGGCTTCGCGCGTCAGGCCGCATTGACCTGGCACGAGGACTTCACGAACGCCGAAACCGTCTATAAGAGAAACAAAATCCGCAATCTGGTCTTTCCGCTTTTCGAGAGCATCAACCCGTCGTTCCTCCGTACTTTCTCCCGCGAGATGGGCACCTTCGCCCAGGAAAATGCTATCGCGGACGACTATTTCAATGCTGCTGCGGCCAAGGTCAATGCCAGTCCGCTGCCCGGAGAGTTTTTACGTGTCAATGTCAGCCTGCTCAGGCAGGACGCGCATTGGGAATATGTCCTGTACCGGCTTCTGGAGCCGTTCGGGTTCCGGGACCGTCAGCTTGACCCGATAATCCGTCTTGTCCGTGACGGGGAAATCTTCTCCGGACGTGAGTTCGGGAGCCAGGGCTACAGGATTGTAACGACTGATAATCATATTGTTGTGAAAAAGAGAACTGCATCTTCCGGACTTCCTTCCCAGAAATTCAGTGGAATCCGGGAGAATGACGTATGTGCTGCCGTTCCCGGTGCCGGCACTTATAAATTTGCTTCGGCCAAGGTCAATGTCAGAGTGGAAAGCATTGACGGTGATGTTGTCGGGCGTGTCAAGGAACTGGCGTCCTCAGGCGCCTTTTCGGCGGACGGGGCAGCATTGACCTTTCCCTTCCTTCTGCGGCATTGGCGCAGCGGCGATTGGATGAGGCCGATAGGTGCGAAGGGGCGCAAGAAACTGAGCGACATGTTCAAGGATATGAAACTCAGCATTGACGAGAAGGCTGAGGCTCTTGTCGTTGTCGCTCCGCATCTGAACGAGGGGTATGATGAAACGAAAGATGCCGGAGAACATGTCGCTGGTGTTTGCGGCTATGCTTCCGGCAAGTTCTATTGCAGGGTTGATGAGGCTGTGAAAGCTTCACAATCCACTGATTCTCTGGTTGTTATTGAACTGTAACCACGTAAGGCATTCTTGCGTAGATCTTTTCTGAAGAGTTCCAGTTCCAGCTTCTGTAGGCTTTCTCGATGGACTCGAAAGGAGTGTTCGCGAGGACGCTTGATGTTCCTGTCAATGTCTCCATCAGCATTTCGACGAGTGTCTGAGGCTTAGGGTAGCATGTGATGCCCCAGTTGCCGAGTTCTGCGTCTCCTGCTGCGATGGCAGTGTATCTTACTGCGTCCGAGAGAGTTCCGATTTCATCGACAAGTCCGATCTTGATGGCGTCTGAACCAGTCCATACGCGGCCCTGGGCGATGTTATCGACTGCTTCCGTGTTCATGTCCCTGCCTTCGGATACGTTTTTCAGGAATGCGTCATAGATGTTGTTGACTGATTTCTGCATGTATGCGGTTTCCTGTGCGTCGAGCGGTCTCATCATGGAGAACATGTCGCTGTGGCGACTTGAACCGACCGGAGTAACATTGACATTGAGCACGTTCTTTACGGTTTTGCTGACGTCAGGAATCATGCTGAAGACGCCGATGGAACCTGTCAATGTCGATGCGTCTGAGAAAATCTTGTCGCAACTGTTTGATATCCAGTATCCTCCTGATGCTGCGTAGTCACCGTAAGATGCGATGACCGGCTTCACTTTGCGGAGAAGGTCGATTTCATTCTTGATTTTTTCTGAGGCGAGGACGCTTCCGCCAGGGGATGCGACTCTAAGTACCACTGCCTTGATGTTGTCGTCGTTTCTGACGTCAGCGAGGATGGATGCGAAACGGTCGCCTGCAACATTCTGTTTGCCGTTGCCGTCGATGATTTCACCTTCCGCGAAGACGATGGCGATGTTTTTCTTGGCTGACGGGATTGCCTGTGTCGACTGTACCATGAAGTAGTCTGTGAAAGGTATCATCTTGACATCCTTGTAGTTGTCTTCCACTGCCAGGGCTGTGAGCCTGTCGCGGAGGTCTTCTTTTGTGAGGAGTTCATCCACGAGTGAAGCGTTCAGGAAATCTTCAGGTGAACAGAGTTCGAGGTTGTCGATGAGGGAGTCGAGCCTGTCTCTGGTGATGCCTCTGCTCTCGCAGATTTTTTCTGCGATGTTGTTCCAGATGGAGTTGATCATCACCTGGTTCTGTTCGAGGTTCTCGTCGCTCGGCTTGTTCTTGATGTACATTTCGCCGGCTGACTTGTATTTTCCGTGGCGGATGAGCTGGACGTTGACTCCGAACTTGTCTAGGAGGTCTTTCAGGAATATGAGCTGGGTGCCGACGCCTGTCATCATGCTGGTGCCGCCTGAATATTTGCCCATATAGATTTTGTCTGCAGCTGAAGCGAGGTAGTATGCTCCCGTGCTGGGATTTTCAATGTATGCGACTACTGCCTTTCCGCTTTTCCTGAAGTCCGAGATGGCCTGGCGGAGTTCTTCTATCTGTGCGAGGCCTCCCTGGAGTCCTTCCGGACGGAGGAATATGTATTGTACTGAAGGGTCTGAGGCTGCCGCTTCAATGCTTCTGACCGCGTCCCAGAGTCCTGTCGGGGTGGTTTCGTCTCCTTGAAGGCGTGACATCGGGTTTGCTTCCTGTGTCTGTTCTGACAATGAAATCTTGCTGAGGTTCATGTCGAGTACTCCTGAGCGTGGAAGAACCGGGGTGCTGCTTCCCAATGAAGCCAGGGCTCCGACAAAGCCGAAGAACAGGAATGAACCGATGATTCCCATTATGAAAAGGCCGCAGATTACGGCCAATGTCATTTTGATAAAGTCTTTCATGCTATCAAAATATTTATTTGTAAATGTTCCGTTTCATGGCGCAGGATGCCTTGTCGGCATTGGCCTCCGCCCTACACAAAGGTAAAAAATAGTATTGATTATCACTATATTTATTCCTAATTTTGTAGATTATTAACAAAGAATTAACACCAGCAATATTGCAATTTTAAGATATGGCACAGAAACCGTCTATACCAAAGGGAACAAGGGACTTCGGCCAGGAAGAGATGGCCGCAAGGAATTATATTTTCGACACTATCCGTTCTGTTTACAGGACTTATGGTTATGTCCAGATAGAGACTCCTGCCATGGAGAATCTTTCGACTCTTCTTGGAAAGTATGGCGATGAGGGGGACAAATTGCTTTTCAAGGTCCTGAACAGCGGTGACGCGTTCAAGGGCATTGACATTGACAATTACAGGAATGAGGACGGCGGCATTGACAGTAACAAGCTTGCCATGTCTGTGTGCGAGAAGGGGTTGCGCTACGATTTGACCGTGCCTTTCGCGAGGTACGTGGTCCAGCATCAGAATGAGATTGCGTTCCCGTTCAGGCGTTTCCAGATCCAGCCGGTCTGGCGTGCGGACAGACCGCAGAAGGGCCGCTACCGCGAGTTCTATCAATGCGATGCTGACGTTATCGGCAGCAAGTCCCAGCTCAATGAACTTGAACTTGTCCAGATTGTGGATACTGTTTTCACCAAGTTCGGAATCAATGTTGCCATAAAGATAAATAACCGTAAGGTGCTTACCGGTCTCGCTGAGATTTGCGGTTTCCCTGACAAGGTTACTGATATAACTGTTGCCATTGACAAACTTGAAAAAATCGGGCTTGAGGCGGTTGAGGCGGAGATGCGTGAGAAGGGTCTGGATGACAGGGCTGTTGCCGTAATCGAGCCGGTTCTGTTGCTTCAGGGAGAGACTTCGGAGAAGATTGAGGTCATGAGGCGTCTCATGAAAGGGGAGTCCGCTTCCGGTATTGTTTCGGAGGAGGGTCTCAGGGGTCTTGACGAGCTTGCCGAGCTGTTCGGTTTCATTGACAATGCCGGTGTTTCCCAGAAGGTAGAGATGGATCTTTCGCTTGCGCGCGGTCTGAATTATTATACGGGTGCGATTTTCGAGGTGAAGGCTCTTGATTTTGCGATCGGAAGTATCTGTGGCGGCGGACGTTACGATAATCTTACCGGTATTTTCGGCTTGCCAGGCATGTCCGGTGTCGGTATTTCTTTCGGTGCTGACCGTATTTATGATGTCCTCAAGGGGCTGGACAAATTCCCTAAGGGTCTTGCCGGCTCGGCTTCAGTGCTTTTTGCCAATATGGATGCTTCAGTGCTCCCGTATATCGTGCCTGTCGTGAAGAGTTTGCGTGATGCTGGTGTCTCTTGCGAGATTTATCCTGACCAGAGCAAACTGAAAAAGCAGTTTGACTATGCTGACAAGAAGGGTATTCCTTTCGTTTCGATCAATGGCAGTGATGAGGCTGCAGCGGGAATGGTCAATGTCAAGAATCTTTCGACGGGTGACCAGCGTTCGTTCTCTAAGGAGGATATTACAGGCCTTGTCAATTTCGTGGCTTTGTGATGAATATTACTAATTAATTCTTATAAAATGTTGCCGTCATCGTTTTTGCGATGGCGGCTTGTTCGTGATTTATGGCAAACAAGTTAAAGGTTTCCGGTAATATGGTATGGGGATTTGCTGCAGGAATCATTACCGGTGTCACTTATGGTCTCAATCCTCTTTTTGCGAAACCTCTTCTGCAGATGGGTGTTTCTGTAGATTCAATGCTTTCTTTCCGTTATCTTGTAGCGTGTCTGATTCTTGGTGTCTGGCTGCTTCTGAGGAAGGAAACTTTCAAGGTCAACAGGCCTCAGTTTTTCCGTTTGTGTATTCTGGGTGTCCTTTTTGCACTGAGTAGTATGTTGCTGTTCCTTTCCTATAAGTATATCCCTGCCGGTCTTGCCACGACCATTGTTTTCCTTTATCCGGTTCTTGTGGCTTTCATCATGGTTTTCCTCAAGGTTTATCCTACGTGGCAGGTCTGGGTGTCTATTTTCCTGACTTTCGTCGGTGTTGTGATTCTCAGCCGCCCTTCCGGCAATGTTTCCCTCAATGCCGTGGGTCTTCTTCTTGCCGGCGGTTCGGCATTGGCCTATGCCCTTTATCTTGTAGTGGTGAACCGGAGCCGTCGTCTCCGTACCGTTTCCAATCATCTCTTGACTTTCTATGCGCTTCTTATCGGTTCCTTGGTGTTCCTTCTGCATAATCTCATTGGCGGCGGCGGTCTTATGACCGGTATTCACGGCTGGTATTGCTGGTTCAATATCATTGGCCTTGCCATTTTCCCGACTCTTGTCTCGCTGCTGACTCTTGCCATCGCGACTCGTATCATCGGTGCGACCCGCACTTCTGTCCTCGGTGTCTTCGAGCCGGTGACCGCGATTGCCGTCGGCACAATCTTCTTCGGCGAGTCGCTTACTGTCAATGTCATTGTGGGCGTGGCCATCACTCTGGTTGCCGTGACGTTCATGGTCCTGACCGGCAAGAAGTAGTAGGTTCTGCGTTCTATGGACTACATGTTTTTATGGGTTTTAGGGGGATTATTCAAACTTTTTTGTAAAAAATGTTAAAAAAGTTTGCAGATTAGAAAATAATGCGTACCTTTGTAATCCAATCAAATCGCGGGGTAGAGCAGTTGGTAGCTCGTCGGGCTCATAACCCGGAGGCCGGAGGTTCGAGTCCTTCCCCCGCTACCAAGAAAACGGATGTTGAGGAATCAGCATCCGTTTGTCGTCGTATGTGCGCGGAGACGGGTGAAATGTTTCATGCCCGCTATCTGGTAAGGGTTTCCTGAGTTACGTCTGCTGTCGGGACGGCGCCACATCGGTTTTTGCAATGGTTTGATTTTTAGGAAGTTATGAAATTCAGTGTGGATTAGTGGCAAAAAAATCGTCGGAAATCCACGCTTAAAATAAATAGTGTCTGATTATCAATGTGTTACAGAGGGGGACGTGGCGTCGTCCCGCTTGCCGGGATTCGTCCCATTCAGATGCCCCGCATTGGAAAACGGTGTAAGAAAACGTCATTTTTTGCACCGTTTTGAAAAATATGAACAAACGGGGTAAAATCAGGCCGTTTTTTACCCCGTTTTGTTCACTATTCGACTACGGTATTTTTTTTGTTGTCAGGTGGTGCAGTACGGCGGAACTCAGTCTCATGCCAATAGAATACGATTAAAAACCGAGGGGTGAAGTAGAGAGCCTTATGGCTCGGAGTGATGACTGACTACAGAAGTTACCCTAATAACGTCTGTAGTGGCTGCGCACTCTCTCAATCTTGCCGAAACGTACTCGCTTATAAGCCCGTACTTTGACAAGTCTGATAATCTCCACTTCAATGGCGACTATCACAAGATGTTGGCTTGCTCTCATTTTGTGTGAATTAATATAAGAAAGGCGAGAGAGCAGAGCCTCCCTTGCTGTAGTACCCCCTCGGTAGTATTGGGAAAATAAAAAAACAGACATCCCTTTTAGGGAAAAGATGTCTGCTTTTACTTGTTGCCTTTCTTATTCACACAACATTGCAAAGGTAAATATTTATTTTTAATTGGCAAGGATTCCCCGTTGTTTTGCTGTTGTTATCTTGTCCTCGGAGCAGTTTGCTACAGGCGTGGCCAATCACGGAAATCTATGACATGCCAGGAAATCATTTGCCAGTCGCGGCATCGTTGTTGTCAGGTGGTGCAGTACGGCGGAACTCACTCCGCTGCGCTCCGTTCGGCCCTCCTACCGTTTCCTGCGTCCTCGCTCCCGCGAGAACTTGTCTCCGGCAGGCACCTCCCACTTCCCGAGGCCGTGGGCTGGCCACGTCCGCCGTACTGTACCACCTGACAGACGACATGTCGATTGATGCCATATTTCTTGGAAATGCTGTAAAATGTTTTATATTTGCATTTGCGTATGTCTTCACGCACCCTAGATGATAAAACCGATTGATACTTGAACTTCTTCATGGATAATATATATTGGCTATTGCCATACTTGGATAATCTTAGTTTTACGCGTATCAGCGTGAGATTTACACCGATTTCTGACCTTGCCCAAAAAGCATGGATAGGAGCTGCTGTGAGAAACCGTTTCCTGCAGGCCGCGGAGAAAGTCATGCTGTCCGAAGGGATGACACTTCGGGAAAAACTTGACACTTTGCCGCTATCGGAAGACCATTTCTTGTATAATCAGTTCAAGGGCGGCTTTCCGAAGGGCTATATGTTCGATGTGAGCAGACTGTCATCAGCGAAAAGCAGTTTTGAACTGAAAGCGGACGAAACTTACAGGCTTGACCTTCTTCTGATAGGGACAATGAACAGTTTGCAGCCGCAGATGATAACAGCATTACAGACGATGTTGTCAGATGGCCTTGGCAATCCGCCGGTACAACTGATGCTTCAGGAAATGAAAATTGAAAAGAACGTCAGCCTCCGGAATTTTGCAAAACGCAACTTCGAAGGACCAGTGACTGCAGAATTCCGACTTAGAACACCGCTTTCGTTGCTCAAACCGCTGAAGAACACATCTCATGTAAGTTATCAGGCAAAGATGAATGGATTCCCATCGTTTTATCAATGGATGAATGCGGCGGTGAACCGTCTAATGGCATTGACACTGCTCTATTCCGAGGATCATCTCTCTGTCATTGACACGCGCGAAGAATGGGAGCGAAGCATCGAGAATTTCGTTTTTCCTGCGGAGGATGCGTGGCTGACGGAGGCCGGTTTGAGGTTCCGGAAACTTCGGAGCACTCCCAAGCAGGGTGAGGTCAATGTCTATGTGATGTCCGGTTATGTCGGAAATATGACTTATTCCGGAATTTCGCCGTTTCATGTCCCTGTGGTGGGGCTTATGTCGCAGTTGGGAGTGGGGAATGATATAAATTTCGGATTGGGGATATACGACGTGGATTTTACTGAAATATAAACTTTTAATATTGGCTGATAGTGAAAAAGATTGTAGTGCAATTGGTTCAGGATACTCCTATTTGGCATTTCCAGGGAGCATTCGATGATTGTTGCCTGAGGGCGACAGAGGTGAAGCCTAAACTTGACAGGTTTTTACTGGCTAAACTAGACAAGGGAGAGTTGTCGGTGAATGGATGTGCGTTGACAAGTCGTGATGATGTGCCTTCTACTTGGTGGGCAAATGAAGACAAGACAGCGTTTAACTACAAGATGAGGATTAGTGCTGAAAGTCGGAGAATCATTGAGTCACAAGTCCCCGACTTGGACAGGAGGACTGGACAGCAGAAAACTGATCGTAATGGAAAGCCCGTATTTAGAAATCTTTATCCAATTTATTTCGCTAGGGTTGGAGCAGATGAAACTGGCGATATGGAATTGGTGAGGATGAGTGGCATAAGAGTCGAGTTGATAGTTAGTGATGACAGGCTTGCTGAATGTATCGCGCCAATTATTCCGGCATTTTTTGCATCTCATAGTTTCGGCGCTCGACAGGATAAAGGATTTGGATGCTTTAGGGTATCTGGTGCTGGATCGACTGGACAATTGTCGGGGGCTTCTTATTATTTTATTGTCCCTGCTTGTAATAATTCAGAGGATAAATATCAGAGTCTGTTTCAGCATATAAACTATTTCCATAAAGTTATTCGTAGCGGAGTGAATGAGCGTGGATGTTATGTCAAGTCTATGATGTATCATTACGTTAAAGATAAGGGAGATGACTGGGATAAACCTGTTATACGTACCGCGTTTAATTTTAGAAATGTGTTGTATCGCTTCATCTGTGGGGATGTTCATATTGATGAATTGTATGATATGGACCGTCGAAAAGTTACAAATCGTGATGGTAGTATTAAACCAGTGCGTAATAGCTTGAGCGATGAGTATGAACGGAATCGTGAACTTATGGGAAAGAAGAATCTTTACCGTGATGCTCTAGGCTTGTCAACTTCGCAGGATTGGATTTCCTATGGAAATAAAGTGAAGACGTCGTTACATGGTAACGAAAATGAAGAGGTTCGCTTTAAGTCACCTGTTGATTATCGACCTGTTCCAACTACTGATGGGGGCTTTATTGTTTACATTATAATTCATGAGTTGCCAGATGAATTGAGACAGGCAAGATTTGATATTTCATGTGATAAATCTAGAGCGAGATTGGAAGGGATGAAAATTTCAGATGCTATATCTATTTCAGATTATTTCGAGTTTATCTATGATAATGCGTGGAGAGTTGAGTTGGATGAGGTTGAAGAACCAGATTGTATAGACATTCAGCCTGGCAAAGAGAACAGGGAACCATATACATTGATAACTCAAGTGTTTAGAACATTGAATAAAGTTGCAAAATAAAGCTATGGGTGAGAAAAAACACTATTTTGGAATAACTGTAGGGCCGATAACTCGGGTGTTGTCTTGCGCACATAGTACGCGAGCCGTATGGGCATCAAGTTATTTCTTCTCGGATTTGTCGCGTCGTCTTGTCGAACCATTGTACAACTCTGGGCATAAATTTCTGAAACCGATCGTGACTGAGGAACTGTTCGGAGAACGCACTACAGTAGGACGTTTTCCTGATCAATATATCTTCGAGGCAAAACCTGAAGACTCGTTTGAAAGTCTCATGAACCTTCGTTCAGAGGTATTGGACAATGTTGCCGGACGCATGTCTGAGGCACTGAAAGAGAAAAAAGATATCCTCAAACAATATTTAAGCAAGACAATCAAGATTTATCTCCTCGATTTATTTTCAGAAAAGCCGGAAACTGTAGTTGAGGATATGCAGAACAGAATGTCATGCGCGGAGTTTCGTGACAACTTTGCGGACAGCCAGAAACGGGATTATCTTTCGGTCTTGTTTGAATCAAATATAGGGGTTCTGAGTAAGTTTTTTGAACTTGATAAGACTCTCGATGGCTTTGATTCACTTCCGGAAGCCGCTTATCATAAATATGTGGCCTTCGTTGCTGCGGATGGCGATAATTTCGGAAAATGCATGGCTAAACTTGGAGAGAAAGCGTCTCTTTTCAATGTCTTCGGTGCAGAACTGGCCAAGTTGGTTGAAGACTATGGCGGTCAGGTTATATATCAGGGAGGCGATGACGTTTCTTTTTATGCCCCAGTATATAATGACAGAAAGAGTCTTGACATTTTTGGACTTATCAAGCAAATTGATGAGGCTTTGAAGAATACTATTTCAAACAACGAAGATGTTAAACGTCTGGGCATAAACGTCTCAATGAGTTATGGTGTTGCGATTTCTTATGAAAAACATCCTATGGCCGAGACAAGACAGCTTGCAGAAGAACTCATGTACGAAGCGAAAGCAATTGATGGAAAGAATGCCATTGTCTGGAAACTTCGTAAGCATAGCGGACAACTTGCGGGCGGTAAGATAAGTAAAAATAACAAAGAGTTGTTTGGTAATACCTGCGGAATTCGGCAGTATGCTTCATGGGTTGAAGATGAGTTCCTTCATAGTATCACATACTGGCTGAAGCGTTATGAGGAGCCTCTTCATTATATACTTGAAAAGTCAATGGGACCTAAGTGCCAATATTTGGTACTTTCTGTAGACAGCTTTTTATATAATTGCGAA
>OQVS01000211.1_pt1 | contig 36229 bp, 28 predicted proteins | sample 1691601 | NCBI WGS metagenome assembly OQVS01 (sample SAMN03418268, study PRJEB22391) | human gut metagenome | biome: human-gut; feature: organic feature; material: feces | host: Homo sapiens | place: Tanzania | collected 2013-01 | reverse complement strand
AAATCATGGATGAAAAGAAAAGACAGGTATGGCGCTTCGTCATTCAGACCGCCATTTCGATCCTCACGGCCATCGCCACGGCCCTCGGCGTGACGAGCTGCATGGCAGCCGTGTAGCCACGGCAAAGTATGGGGTCTAAAGCAAGAAAAAAGTTCCCCCTCTAAGACGTGAATCTCGGAGGGGGAACGACTTTCTTGATTATAGCTTTCTTGATCTTCTTCTTGGCGGTGCAGGCATGTCGATATGGGCCAGGTCCACACTTTCGTATGACTTTAGCAATTTGTCCGCAGTAAGAATCTCAACCTCAAAGCCAGCTGCCCTGTAGGCTGTGGCCACGTCAAGAATGCTTACATCGCCAAGCGAGTGCTTGCCGGCAGTAGTGTTCATTGACACCCATCTTGCGACGACATCCTTCAGATGCTCCTCCTCCCACAATGACTTCTGCTTGCAATATGCAGCCCATGGCGTTTCGCCATCTATACTTTGCCGTATCTTTTCAGCGAAATCATGCACAAAAGGCAGTCTGTCTTTGCTTTTGATTTGTGTGATATGATTGCCCGTCTCTACAATCGACGCCAATGGCAATACGAGCAAAGCGCCAGCTGCGACTTCTGCTTCGATTTTTTTGTTCACGCGAGCATAATCCCAACAGTCGTTGTCGGAACCAGCCACTTCCATTCCCGGTACCTGCATCCACACGCAAGCCAGACATGTGTCCACTATCAACACTTTCTTGTTCATATCGCCTACAAGTCGTTGTTTGTCATCATGTCGCCTACCGTCTTCGAAGCCATCAGACGAGCCAACTTTTCGTTGTCTTCAAGCAGACGAATGTCGGTGCAGCCATCATGGTCGTTGCGCTTGATGTATGAGATGAATGGAATCATCTGTGGGCCCAATTCGTCGATAAAAGTCGCATTATGAGTTGTGCAGATGATATCAAGTTGTTTCTGCTTACCTATTTCCCTGAGCATCTTGACCATGTCCTTGGCACGCGAAGGATGAACGCCCTTGTCCAGTTCTTCAAGAAGAATCAGACTCTTGTCCTCGGCCGTCACCAGCATCGTGATGATGCCAGCAAATCGTAGTGTTCCGTCGCTCATGCCACGTGCGCTCTGCTCCTGTGTCACACCCTCCGTCCACTCCTCGGTACAGAAAAGCATGGCCATGTCTGTCATGGGGATTTTCTCTGCGCGGATATTCTTGATATCCTTGTCGGGCAATGGTCTAAGATATTTGAGCACAGACTCATAGGTCCTCTTCTGTGCGTCAGCATCCATTTTTGCCAAATAGCCAGCAAGGTTTGAAGCATCGTCGGCAAGCGTTGTTGAGAGAGGAGCAAAGTCTCTCATTCGTTCCGGGACAGGATTGGACAGGTGGATCTTCCTTAGATTTTCTGTGGCTATCAGAACAGAATCCTTGATCATCTTGGTACAGTTGACATACTCTATCTGCGAGAGGACTGAAGACTTTGCGGCGAAGGTCTGCACGCGCGGTTTGCCTCCTGTATAAAGTTCAACCGACACAAGCGAAGAATTGTTCGAGTCGATACTTTTTCTTTCAAACAGAGTGATATTTTTCTTAGCCGTCAAAAGCACGAGGCTCTCCCCTTTGATGAAAAGATTCCGCTGAGAGTCAAAAGAAAGCGTTATGCCGTACGCCAATTGATCCGTCTCTTTCTCACCCTCCATACTGATGGTGAGGCTGCATTCCTGCTGCCCTCTACGGATTATTCCTTCTGCGCCACCACGAACAGTCTTGGCTATGTCCATGATGTCAAAGGGAGCAACCAATGCACTTAGCATTTTTAATACATCAAATATATTAGACTTGCCACTTGCATTGGTACCAATCAGGACCGTGATAGGATCTATATATAGCCTTGCATCTGAAAAACTTTTCCAGTTTTGCAATCGTAATTCAGTAATCATACACTTGTTTTTATCACATTTTATGTATTGGGCTGGTTCACAGTGCAAAGATACAACTTTTGTTCAAAAGTCAAGGCAATCGGGGGCTATTTTCACGGCCGACGGGCGGCTAAATGCCCTCGATGATCTCGGCCAGCCAACTGGCAAAGCTGTCGGGGTGGGCATGGCCAAAGGCCTTGAGGCGAGCCAGGGGCGAAGGGGCGGGGGCGTCCTCGTCGTGGTGGGCCTCCGTGCGCTTCGACTGCTCGCTGAGCTTGGTCGTGGCGAGGTTGCGGAAGGCACGGCGCGCGCGGCGCAGGCTCTGCATGTCGGCATAGAGGAGCTTCTCGCTGTTGTCGTCGGAGAGGATGGGGCGCAGCACGCAGGATCCGCTTTCGTCCCTCTCTGCCCTCCGGCCGGCCAGCATCAGGACCAGCAGGTTTTCGTTGAGGAAGCGCGATTTCTCCTTGCCGCCCTTCTTCTGTGCCAGTCCGATGACCTGGAGGATCGACTTGTCCTCGCATTGGCCCACGGCGTCGTAGAAGGAGGAGACGCAGGTGGCAAACTGATCCCTCACCTGCTTCTTGTCCCGCGCCTCGGCGTTGGCCTCGAAGTCCTCGATGATCTCCTTGGTCTGGAGGAGCGTCGTGGCGATCTTCAGGCGCTGGTAGGTCTTGGAGACCCTGATGAGCATGGGCAGCGCGTCCTGGAACGGTCCGTCTCCCACCTCGGCCAGTTCGCCCACGAAGGCTTCGGCCCTGGCGACGGCCTCGCGGAGAAGGCGCTGCGGATAGGGCGGCTCAGGATCCTCTTCGGACAGGGCGGCGTGGTAGCGTTCGCGGGCGTGGGCGAGCTCGCCAAGGAGGAGGTCGTGGCAGTGGCGGGCGATGCCCTCGCGGTTGATGTCTTGCAAGATACGGTCGGCCTCCTCCACCTTCTTCTCCCGGCTCATGGGGTTGTCTCTTTTGATCGGGACGGCCTTGCCCTCCTCATTGAGGCAGAGATCGCGTATGGCGAGGAAGATCTCGCGTCCAGCCCCCTCCAGGTCGGCGAGGAGCAGATACTGGTCGTAGCGCTTGTCGATCCCCTCGGCCTTGCTCATCCAGTGGGCGTTGGCGCCGATGGTGCTGGCCGTCTGCTCGCAGAAACTGAGCGCCGTCGTCTCCTCCATGCCCTCCCGGCCCTCGTCCTTGCCCTGCATCAGTCGCTCCGTGGCGGCGACGTAGGCCTCGTAGCCCTCCCATTGGTGGCGCCGCATGAGCGCCACCTGGCGGTTGAGGCAACCGATGAGGATGGACGGCAGGTCGATCGTGAGGTCCTGGATGCTGCTGTTGAGCCGGTCGAGGATGTCGCGCTGCCGGATCTTGTCCATCAGGCCCAGGTCCGTGACCTGCTGCTCCAGTTTGTTGAGCCGCTGGCGATAGCGCTGGAGCTGGTCCGTCTCCGCGGCGAAGGTCTGCACGCGCGGTTTGCCTCCCGTCTCCGCGTTCTCCTCCGACCGGATCGACGTCCGCAGTTTGGCGATGCGCATGAGCATGCGGCGCTTGGCCACGGCCAGTCCGAAGAAGAACCACAGCAGCATGATGGCGACGATCGTGAGGACCACGAGGCAGGCGATGTTGGTGCGCGAGAAGAGTACGCGGCGCTCAAACTGCACCGTCGTGTAGCCCTGCTCCAGGTTGTCCTGCTTGTGGAGGCTGGTGTCGAAGGTATAGACGCCGCAGGAGGATCCGGCATAGACGCGCCCCTCGACGGCGATGCAGGCCTTGGGGTTGAAGCGGATGTCGGAGAAGTAGCGCTCGTGGTCGGCGAGGGAGATCAGGCCATAGTCGGGGAAGCCGTAGGCGTGGGAGGCGTCGGCCACGGCCAGTCGGCGCATGGCCGTGAGCGTGTCGCAGACGCGCAGCAGCTTCTCCGTGCCGCAGAGCAGCCGGTGGTTGGTGAGGACGAAGAGGCTGTCGGCGCCCGAGGCCGTGGGGAGGACGGCGATGTCGCGGACGAAGGAGAGCCCCCGGGAGGCGGCCAGGTGGCGAAAACTGCCCTGGCGCCCGACGAAGAGGCCGTCGTTGAGCGTGGCGAGGAAGAGGCGGCCCGAGGACGTGGGGGCCGAGAAGGCCGTGATGAACGGGTCGGCGATGGTGGAGGCCGAGGCGGACGGGAGCTGCAACTGGCCCTTCTCCCGGCCCAACTGCTGCAGGCCGTCGCGTATGCCGACATAGACCCCGGAGCCGTCGTGGCCGATCGCCGTGAGGTCCTGGCCGGGCTGCGGCGAGACCTTGTGGTCCCAGGAGAGGAGCGAGTTGAGGAGGTAGGAGGAGTAGATGGGGGCGGTGAAGACGCGGTTGCCACTGTCGGCATAGTAGAGCGTGCCGTCGGCGATCGTCATGAAGCGCACGTCGGAGGATCCGCGCGAGAGGTCCTTGACCTGGATGGCGGTCTGCTCGCCGATGCGCTGGCGAAACAGGTGGGAGCCGACGAGGTAGTATATGAAGGGGCCGTCGTGGCAGGCGTAGCTCACGTTGCCGATGTCGCTGAAGAGGTCCTGGTGGTGGCCGACGCGCAGCAGGGCGTGCTCCGTGACCAGCAGCGACTGGCCGCGGGCGGGGTCGTTGGCGATCACGTTGTGGCAGAAGGTGCGCACGGGCCGGGGGAGGGGCGCGCGCCGCGGCGTGAGGCGGTCGGCGATCTCGTCGTTGGAGAAAAACTGCACCGACGTGCCGTCGAGGAGATAGTTCATCCGCGTGGAGGGCTCGTGGAAGCAGGTGTAGGCCGGATGGGAGAGGCGCGACTTGCCCACCAGGCGCCCGTCGGGCAGCAGGGCCTTGATACTGTCGCCCAAGAGGGCGAGGATCGTGTCGCCGCTGAGCGAGAGGGAGGTGCAGTTGCCGCGCAGCAGCAGGTGGGACTGGCGGCGCCGCGTGTCGATGGAGAGTACGCCCGAGGCACTGGCGCAGACGAGCCCTCCGCTGGGCAGCCGGCGGATGTCGCTGACGACCAAGGGGCGGAAGGCGCCCTCGCCCGACTCTATCTCCCAGGAAGCGTGGAGCGCCTGCATCGTGTCGTTGGGGGAGAGGAGGAAGAGGCCGTTGCTGGTGGCGACGTAGAGGCCCGAGGGGTCTTGGTGGAGGTCATAGACGGAGTAGTGGGTGCCACGGCCGGAACGGGGAAGGGCATACTGGCGGCGCAGGACGAGCGAGTCGCCCTGCAGTTGGCAGCGGACGACGCCCATATTGCGCGTGCCCACCCAGAAGGTCGTGCCGTCGTGGGGCTGGGCGGCGGAGTCGGCAGGCTGGTCGCGCATCACCTTGTAGATGCGGTCGAAGGCGGTGAGCCAGCGGCGCGTCGTCCCCTGGTCGGCATCGTAGGCATAGACCATGCCGTCCTCCGTGCCGATATAGAAAAGGTCCGGACAGGTCGCGTCGGGGGAGATGGAGGCCAGCGTCTCGTCGAAGAACACCTCGTTGGCGTTGAGGGCCGACGGATCCTGGCGGTGGCAGGCCCCGATCGTGATCAGGATCAGGGGGAGACACAGGGCGCGCAGCAGGGCGCGGCGGTGGATGCTTCTACTCATAGGTGTGGTGGTTAAAATCAAATCAATGGAGGTGGTGGCTACATCTTATTCATGTGGGTACTTATATCATATCCATGGACGGCTACTCCTCTCCGTTGGCCTCCAGGAGACCCTTGACGTTCTGCTCCTCGCCTACGATCCACAGCACGTCGCCCAGGGCGAAACGGTAGTTGGGCGTGATGATGGTGAGGTTTTTCTCGCCCTCGTCGAGTCCCACCACCATGCAGTTGTACCGGTCTCTGATCCCGCTTTCGCGCAGCGTCTGGTCGAGGAAGGGGCTCTTTGGGGCGACGATGATCTGCTGGAGGCGCATCTCCCGCTTCTCTATCTCGGCGTCCTCGTCGTGGACCTCCGTCCGCATGGCTTGGGCGAAGCGCGTGAGCTGGTCGTCGTTGCCTATCACCTGGAGCTGGTCGCCGGGGAAGAGGGCCACCTCGCCATTGGGGATATTGATGCGCCGGCGGCCCCGCAGGATGCTGCTCACGTTGACGCCGAAATGCTTGCGGAAGTCGAGCTCCGCCAGTTGCTTGCCGGCCCAAAGCGAGTCTTCGGGCACCTCGCAGAGGCTCATGTGGATCTCGCGGTCGAGCAGTCGGCCCTCGTAGAGCGGCCGTTTGCGCCCGAGGGCCTCGGCCTGGATCTCGCGGCTCCGGAGGTTTTGGACGAAGAGGCGTTCGAGGCGGATGCTCCGCTTCTTCAGACTGCGCGAGAGCACCATCAGCACGATCGTGCCGAAGGCGATGGTGATGAGCAGCGCGTCGGCGAATCGCGTCAGGTAGTTGGCGATATAGAAGATGTAGGCGGCGGCGATGGCCAGGCGGGCCAGGACGGTGAAGACGAGCGGGGGGCGGTTGGTGCGCCGCTCCGTCCAGAGCGCCTTGAACTCCTCGGAGTGGTTCTTCTTCATCATGAAGGCGCGCAGGAAGGGGGCGATGATCAGCACGGTGGCGACGCCGCAGACGGCGTTGCCGGCCCAATGGGAGCCCGTCAGCTCGATGGAGAGCTCGCGGCAGAAGGGCAGGGCGAAGGAGAACATCAGCGCGATGACGGCGATGGAGAGGATGCCGTAGATGAGCGTGTTGACCACCATGGCGCGCAGGAGGCGCTTCCAGAGATGGCCGGAGGAGGGAGTGGCGGGAGCGCCCGTGCCGATGTGCTCCAGGCGGCGGGTCCACTGGCGCGGCAGGTGGCGTGTGAGAAGGTTGTAGCACGGCTCCGCAGCACGGATCATGTAAGGTGTGAGGAATGTTGTGATGACGGAGACCGCGACTACAACCGGATAGAGGAAGTCGCCGATGACCCCCAGCGAGAGGCCCAGCGACGCTATGATAAAGGCAAACTCGCCCACCTGGGCCATGGAGAAACCACAGCGCATGGCGTTTTTGAGGCTTTGGCCGCCCAGGAGGTAGCCCATCGTGCCGAAGAGGGCCTGGCCGGCGAGGATGGTGAGGACGAGGCAGAGGATGGGGAGGGCGTAATCGACGATGATCAGCGGATCGACGAGCATGCCGACGGAGACGAAGAAGATGGCGCCGAAGAGATTTTTGACGGGTTCGACGAGGCGGATGATCTTGTCGGCCTCGACGGTCTCGGCAAGGATGCTGCCCATCACAAAGGCGCCGAAGGCGCTGCTGAAGCCCACCTTGGTGGAGATGACGGCCATGAGGCAGCAGAGGCCGAGGGCGACGATCAGGAGGGTCTCGGCGTTCATGAGCTTGCGCACCTTGCGCAGCAGCAGGGGGATGAGGAAGATGCCGATGACGAACCAAAGGACGAGGAAGAAGCCTATCTTGAAGATGCTGCCGAGCAGCTGGCCGCCGTCGGGCGAGGAACCGTTGGCGATGGCGGAGAGCATGACCATCATCACGATGGCGAGGATGTCCTCGAGGATGCAGACGCTCATCACGGTGGCCACGAAGCCCTGCTGCAGCAGGCCCATGTCGGAGAGGGCCTTGTAGATGATGGTGGTGGAGGACATGGCGAGCATGCCGCCCAGGAAGATGCAGTCCATGTGGCCCCAGCCGAAGCCCTTGCCCACGGCGATGCCGAGCAGGATCATGCTGAAGACGATGGTGCAGGCCGCGATGACGGGACTGGTGCCCATCTTGAGGATCTTCTTGACGGAGAAGTCGAGGCCCAGGGAGAACAGGAGAAACATCACGCCTATCTCGGCCCACATCTCGACGTCGCCCTTATCGACGACGCTCATCGTGTAGGGCATGTGAGGGGAGACCAGAAATCCGGCTACGATATAGCCCAGCACAAGCGGCTGGCGGAGCTTCTTGAACAACAGGGTGACGGCTCCGGCCACGACCAGGATCAGGGCCAGGTCGCTCACGAGAGGGGGAAGGGAATTGATAGGCGCCTCGCTTTCTTTTTCTTAGGTTGTGATACTGTCGGAGGGACGGACCTCAGGGAGTGGGGCGGGGTGGAGAGAGAAAAAAATAGTTCTCGTGGGGGGGTAAGCAGCGGGTTCGTCTCCGGCAAAAATAGCGTGATGATACACAGACCGTGATGACACACGGACTTGGGGGTGGGGATAAGGATGCTTTGCGGCGAGACGCGTCGCCACGCCACAAAGCATCCTCAGAGAGGGGGAGCGGACTAGTCGTTGTAGCCGGCTGTCAGCTCGCAGATCTTGATGACCACCTGCATGGCCTTCTCCATCACCTGGATGGAGACAAATTCATAGGGGCCGTGGAAGTTGACGCCGCCAGCGAAGATGTTGGGGCAGGGGAGGCCGCGGTAGCTGAGCTGGGCGCCGTCCGTGCCGCCACGGATCGGCTCTACCTTCGGCTTCACGCCCGTCTCCTCCATGGCCTTGAGCACGAAGTCGATGACGTGCATGTTGGGCTCGATCTTCTCCTTCATGTTGTAGTACTGGTCGGTGAGGGTGATCTCGAAGACGCCCGCGCCGTACTTCTCGTTCATCTTGGCCACGCAGTCGGCAAGGAACTTCTTGCGCTGCTCAAACTTCTGACGGTCGTGGTCGCGGATGATGTAGGAGAGCTTGGCCTCCTCGCAATGGCCCTCGATGGACAGGAGGTGGTAGAAGCCCTCGTAGCCCTCGGTGGTCTCGGGAATGTCGGTGGTGGGGATCAGCGAGTTGAACTCGGCGGCCAGGCGGGCGGCGTTGGTCATCTTGCCCTTGGCGTAGCCCGTATGGACGCTCACGCCGTGGATGAGGATCTTGGCAGCGGCGGCGTTGAAGCACTCATACTCCAGTTCGCCGATGTCGCCACCGTCCATCGTGTATGCCCACTCGCAGCCAAACTTCTCCACGTCGAAGTGGTGGGCGCCCTTGCCGATCTCCTCGTCGGGGTTGAAGCCCACGCGGATCTTGCCGTGCTTCACCTCGGGATGGTCGCGCAGCCAGCACATGGCCTGGACGATCTCGGCGATGCCGGCCTTGTCGTCGGCGCCCAGCAGCGTGGTGCCGTCGGTGACGATGAGGTCCTCACCCTTGTGGGCGAGCAGCTCGGGGAACATCTTCGGCGAGGAGACAATGCCCGGAGACAACTCGATGTCGCCGCCGTCGTAGCCCTTGACGATGCGGGCCTTGATGTTGGCGCCACTGGCGTCGAGGGCGGTATCGTAGTGGGCGATGAAGCCGATGGTGGGCACGGACTTGTCGGTGTTGGCGGGAAGGGTGGCGTAGATGTAGCCCTTCTCGTCCATCTCGACTTCCTTCAGGCCCTCCTTCTCCAGCTCCTCCTTGAGGTAGCGGGCGAAGATGAGCTGCTTCGGGTTGCTGGGTACGGTCTCGGACTCATCGACCGACTGGGTGTCAAACTTGGTGTAGTTGATAAATCGTTCTGCTATTTCCATAAGTTCTGGATGATTTTGGTATTCTTTTTTGCAAAGATACGGTTTTTCTATGATATGGCAAGGGAGTGGGCGAGGAAATTTCTAAAAAACAATCGTGAGGGCGTGGAAAAACAATCGTGAGGGCGTGGACGGTAGGGGCAAAACCAATAAACCCCCTGCCTTGGGAGACAGGGGATATGATAGCTTATGATAAGATCTCTTACTGTGCGGCCTTCTCGCCCTGGACGGGAGCACCCTGGGCAGGAGCGCCCTGAGCTGCACCCTGTGCGCCACCCTTCTGGGCGGGAGCAGCCTGCTTCTGCTGGCTGGCACCGAAGTTGGGCAGGTTGTTGGGGTTGGAAGAGCTGCTCTCGGCTGCACGCTCGATCACGCTCTGGTCGGTGTTGGCAGAAGGAGCTACGTAGGCGCAGACAATGCTGAACACTACCATGGCAATAGCCAGTCCCCATGTGGCCTTTTCGATGAAGTCCGTCGTCTTGCGTACGCCGAGCACGCTGTTGGACGAGGAGAAGTTAGACGCCAGGCCACCACCCTTTGACTCTTGAATCATAACGATTCCGATCATCAGGAGTGCGGCGATCACGATAAGAATCACAAATAATGTGTAAAGTCCCATTTTTTATCTTTTTGTCTTTTATTTTTATTGTTCGTTCAAAATCAATTTCTGTAGAAACCGAATTTGGTCTGCAAAGTAACGATTTTTTTTTGGATATTCCAAATATAATCGCTGAATAATTTCCAGTGCCTTGGAATATCTGCCCTGCTTGATGTAGATACGCGCCAAAGTTTCGGTGAAATAGCTCGATCCTTCGTCCTCCACGGTTTCTTCCTCGGGCTCGTACTCGGTTTCCTCTTGTAGAGAAATTTTACCATTCTCCTTGTTGATGAAGTCGTCGATGAGCTCCTGGCCCTTGAGTTGGGGAGTCTCCTGGGGGGCTTCGTCTCCGGCCTCCATGAGGTAGGCCACATAGTCGATGGTGGCGTCGGCGGGGGTCGGCTTGCGCTTGACGACGGGCTGGTCCTGCGGCTGCGACTGCGACTCCTCGTCCTCCTCTCCGGGGAGCTGGTCGAGGAAACTGTCGATGAGCGCGGCGGTGCGGTCGCCAGCGGGAGCGTCCTCTTCGGAGGATTCGTGCTCGGCGGCTCCTTGCTTGGCTGCTTCGTGCTTGGCGGCTTTTTGCTTGGCGGTTTCGTGCTCGGCGGCCTGATCGTCCCGCAACTGGTAGTGGGGACTTTCTATCAGGTCGAAAAGGCGCTGGCGCTCGGTGACATAGACGGCGGCCCTACGCAGCTCCTCGTCGAAGGTGGGGTCGTGGAGCAGGTAGAGGTTCTTGAGCAGCAATAGCCGTGCGGGCTGGTAGTAAGGATAGCGTGCGAGCAGACTGCGCAGCTCGTAGAGGGTGTCCTTGCCCAGCCGTTCGGGGTGGCGCGTGAGGGTGGCTATGTTTATACTCATGATGTGGTGCTGATTGGAGGAATCCGTAAATAGTGGTGGCTGCCGTACATAGGTGGCGGGGGAGCAGGGCTACCAGTTGGCCACGGTGGCATTGAATATCTGGTCGGTCAGATCCTTGACCATCTGCTCCACCAGCTCTTGCTGCACGTCGTTGAGGTTGCGCGTGGTGGGGTAGGAGGAGGTGGCCGTAAACTGGCGCTCGAAGTCCTCGGCATGGTTCACGTTGTTGGTGAACCGCACGTTGACCGTGATGGAGAGTTCGGTCTGGGCAGCGTAGCCCTCGCTCGACACCGACTTGTTGCGCTGCTGATACTGCGTGATCTCGCCCTCGATCTGGAGGTCGCCGTCGCGACGGACCTGCTGCAACTTCGTGTGGTTGGCAAACTGGTCCTTGAGCGCATTGTTGAACATGGGGCCCATCGGTCCCCACACATAGGCGGAGCGGATGGGGAAATCGGCTATCTGGATGGTCTTGGTCTTGGTGTAGTCGATGCTCGCGCCGTTGAAGGTGTACTTCGGAACGCAGGCTGTCGCCAAGGCCAGCAGCATCCATACCACCACGGCCGACACACAGACGTGGGCGGCGAGGCGTGGGGTCCTTTGATTCTTATCGCTTCTCATGCTTTCTTTTTCTTCAAGTCCGTACTCCTTTGACGTTCTATTTGTCTTCGAGTCCGTACTCCTTTGACGTTTTTATTTGTCTTCGAGTCCATACTCCTTTGACGTTTTTATTTGTCTTCGAGTCCATACTCCTTGATGCGGCGGTAGAGGGTACGGTCGCTGATGCCGAGTTCCTGGGCCGCTTTCTTGCGGTTGCCGTTGTTGCGCTCCAGAGCCCTGACCACCATCTGTCGCTGGTTGTCGTTGAGGTTGAGACTTTCCTCCTCCTTCTGCGGGCGGGTCTCCTGTATCTCCTCGGCCACGGCGTCCTCCACCTCCTTGTCGTCAGGGCGATAGGCGTCCTGGGTCGTGGCGGGAAGTGTCTGGGCGCTGTCCGAGGCCAGGTGGCGGTAGTGGGCCGTCTCTTCGAGCTCGCGGTAGGTCTCCAGTTGCTTGCGCACGTTGTTGAGGTCGCGGCGCAGGTCGCTGACGTTGCCACGGAGCTCGTAGAGGATCTTGTAGAGGATCTCGCGCTCGCTCTCGTAGCTGTGTGCTCCTTGCCCATTATCGACGAGGGCCAGTTCGGTGCTCTCCGTGTCCTGGGGGATGAAGCGCAGGATCTCCTCGCGGTCGATCACTCTCTTCTCGGCAATGACCGACATTTGCTCGGTGATGTTCTTCAGTTGGCGGACGTTGCCGGGCCATTTGTACTTGAGCATCACCTGCTTGGCCTCGTCGTCGAGCGTGATCTTCGGCAACTTGTATTTCTCGGCCATCTGCATGGCGAAGAGGCGGAAGAGCAGCAGGATATCGTTGCCACGCTCGCGGAGGGGCGGCATGTTGATGGGAATCGTGTTGAGACGGTAGTAGAGGTCCTCGCGAAACTTCCCCTCGCTGATGGCCTTGCGCATGTTGACGTTGGTGGCGGCGACGATGCGGACGTTGGTCTTTCGAATCTCCTGGCCTCCGACGCGGATGTATTCGCCCGTCTCCAGGACGCGGAGCAGGCGGGCCTGGGTAGCCATGGGCAGTTCGCCGACCTCGTCGAGGAAGAGCGTGCCCTTGTTGGCAATGCCAAAATAGCCCTCGCTTTCGCCGATGGCGCCCGTGTAGGATCCCTTCTCGTGGCCGAAGAGTTCACTGTCTATCGTTCCCTCGGGAATCGAACCACAGTTGATGGCGAAGTATTTCTCCCGCTTGCGGGGCGAGTTGTCGTGGATGACGCGCGGGATGATCTCTTTGCCCACGCCGCTCTCGCCGATGATCAGCACCGAGAGGTCGGTGGGGGCCACCTGCAAGGCTACGTCCAAGGCACGGTTGAGCGCGTCGCAGTTGCCCACGACGTTGTATCTTTGCTTGATGATTTGCAGTTTACTCGTATCCATTTCTTACCATAGTTGGGGTTAAAATAAAGCCGTCAGGCTTGTCGCCCGATTTCTCTACCCTTTTCCTCTTTTCCTCTTTTCCTTTTCTTCTTTTCCTTTTGCGTCTCCTTTTCCTTCTCCTTCTCCCGTTTTCTCCTTATATAATATATTAGCAGAGCGGGGAAGTTAGGTCGCTATGGGCAAGGCGGCTTTTCCGTCGGCTTCTCCCGCAGGCTGGTACGGTCGAGCTTGATGAGCAGAAGGCCGATAGCCGTCCAGATCAGTTCGCGGATGCGCACCAACAGGGCGACAAAGATGCCCGCCGTGGCTGTCAGACCCAGTCCTGAGACCGACATCAGGAAGCCTCCCTCGCGTCCGCCGAGTTGCAGCGGCATGAAGAAGAGCATGTTGGCGAAGAGCGTAGTGAAGGCGATGATGAGGATGCAGTCGATGTAGTTGACGCTCGGGTAGAGCACGAGCAGGATGAACATCACTTCCAGGGCCGAGCAGACGCGGCAGGCCAGTTCCAGGAGCACGACCGTGAGAAACGTGCGCGGATTTTGGTTGTGGAGGGCTGCCACCTGGCTGTCGATGTTGTCGAGTTGCTCGCGATGGCCCTCGATAAACCGCCGTGCCCAATGCTTGATACCAGGGATGTGGCCGAGGAGTTTCATGCCCCTCACGGCAAGTCCGCGTCGGTAGCCGGCAAGGAAAAACCAGATGCAGAGGGCGCAGAAGCCGCCTGTCAGCGAGAGCATGATGGCCATGAAGGTGTTCACCTCTTGCGTCAAGACATAGAGCACGATGCTCAGCACCCAAAACCAGAAGTGGCTGAAGATGTGGGTCATCACGTAGAGCAATACCGAGGCCGTGGCGCGCTCCGTGCCGATCTTGGGCTTGAGGACCATGATGCGGTAGGGCTCGCCGCCCATCAAGCCTCCTGGCGTGGCGTAGTTGAGGGCGAAGCCTGAGACGGTGATCTTGTAGAGCCACCAAAAGCCTACGTGCGCTCCGGACGCCTCTTGGGCCTCTCGATCCTCTCGATCCTCTCGATTCCCTTGATCCTCTCGATTGCCTCGAAATCCTCGATTCTCTCGATTCTCTTGAGTTTCTCGATGCTCTCGATTCTCTTGCGTCTCGCTCGTTGCGCCGCATCGCTCTCCGCTGCGGATGATGGTGTACCAGGCTGCCGTATTGAAAAGGTAGAGAAAGACCCAAAGGACCACGACGGCGAAGAACCAGTAGCCTGCGCGTTGCAGGCCCTGCCACACTTCGGCAAAGTGGAGCTGGCTCACCATGACGGCAAGGACCACCAGGCCAAAAATGAAGAAGATATTCTGGTACTTCTTTTTCATGTCTCAACGAGATCGTTTACTCTGCTTTGGGTTCGCGCTTCTTGGGGATGGCGAAGCGTACCTTCTCGCTCTCGTCTTTCTTCTCCTTGTAGAGTTTGGGGAGCGGATGGGCGCCCGCCTGGTCGTAGGCGGCGCGGTTGCGGAAGATGTCGATGGCCGTGAAGATGGCGTGGCGCAGCGGCTGCGGGTCGGCGACGCCCTTTCCGCCCAGCGGGAGCGTGTTGGCCAGGTCGGGGCAGGTGCGGACCAGCGGCAGGCCGACGGTGTAGTGGACGCCAGGACCGTCGCACAGCGCGTGGAAGGGGATCGTGCCCTGCTCGTAGTACATCGCGACGATAGCGTCGAAATGGGTGTAGTCGTTGCCGGCGAAGAGGGCGTCGGCGGCGTAGGGACCAAAGGCCTGGATGCCCTCGGTGGTCAGCGTCTCGATGGCGGGGCGGATGATCTCCTGCTCCTCGGTGCCGAGCAGTCCGTTGTCGCCAGCCTTCGGATTGATGGAGAGGAGGGCGATGCGGGGATTGGAGAGGCGGAAGTCGCGACGCAGGCTCTGGGCGAGTTTGCGGCAGGTCTGCTCGATGCTGCCCTGGGTGATGCACTCCACCACCTGGCGCAAGGGCAGGTTGCGCGTGGCCAGGGCAATGCGCAGTCCGCCATCGACCATCAGGGTCTGGCCGTGGCCGTCGGTCTCCAGGTGGTCTTCGATATAGCGGCTCTGTCCGCTAAACTGAAACTCGCTGGTGTTGTCGATGGGATTGGTGACGAGGACGTCGAAGCGGCCCTCGCGATAGTCGGCCAAGGCACAGTCGAGGGCCTTGAGGGCGTAGTCTCCCGAGGTCTCGCTGGCCACGCCAGGCTCTACCTTCACCTCCTCTTCGAAGGTGGTCAGCAGATTGACCACGCCGTCGGTGGCCTCGCTTGCGTCCGAGATGATGGTGAAGTTGGCCTCTATCTCGAGCAGGTTGCGGTAGTAGGCTGCCACCTTGGGCGAACCGTAGATGATGGGCGTGCACAACTCCAGCATCTCGGGGTCGGCAAAGACCTTGAATATCAGCTCGTATCCGATACCGTTGGTATCGCCTTGGGTGATAGCCACCCGTATTTTCTTGTTATTCTCCATAAGATATATGATCATTGAAAACGACAGTGCGAAGCTGCCGCATGATGTTTCTTTTTTCTCTCTCGGGGGCGTAGGCGAAGGCGAGGAGCACGAGGGCGCCCTGCCTTGTCTTTTTGACGGAGGCCACAAAGGGGCCTCCCATCGCGTCGCCCTCCATCATCCATTGTCCCGTCAGGAGATGGATCCCACGCTCTTGCTGGGTTTGGACGGTCGCCAGAGCCAGGTGCATGGAGCTGGAGGCCTGATCGCCGTGGATGTTCTGGGAGAGCATCTGGTCGATAGCTCTTGCCCAGTCGGCTTTCGGACTGTCCGGCAGGCGCAGGACGCAGAGGCTTCTGAGGTTTTCTGCCCCGTTGGTGGCTATCCACAGAAAGTCTTTCGACGTCTTGCTGGCGCACATGGCCTCGGGCACTTTCATCTGGACGCCAAACTGCCTCCGTATCTTCTCCTCCATCTTGGGATGGTGGTTTTGCTGGAGGACGGCGTAGCTCTCTTGTTCCTCAAAAGCCAGAAGGTCGCGCAGGATCCGCGCGGAATCCCTCGCCGAGGCTTCGATGACGAGTTGCGGGCGGGCGTTGAGGTCGCGTCCCGAAGCATACGGCTTGTCGCTCAGGATGACGATGGCGCGGGCCAGGAGGGCGTTGCCCTTGAGTTGGTCTTGCGTCGTAGGGCGCACGTCGAAGCGGGGCTCCGGCTGGGGCAGTCCGGGTTCTGGCCGGGAAAGGTAACTGGCGAGTTGGCCCGTGGTGTCGCCGACGACCAGCACTTCGCCCGCGCGGGCCGAACTGGAGGGCAGTCGGTGGTGGGGCGCTTGCCGGCATCCGAGGAGGATGCAGGCAATCATGATCCCGGCGAAGAGAACCCTACGCATCGTGGCGCTGCTTCTCTCTCACCTCGCCGATCTCCTTGCTCGTGGAAAGGAGTCCGCAGGCCGCGAAGATGTCCTGGCCTCGCGAAGCACGGATCGTCGTGAAGACGCCGTGGTGGGTCAGGTAGTCGCGGAAGGCCTCCATCCGCTCCTCGTCCGACTCGCGAAGGGGCACGTCGGGGATTTGGTGGAAGCGTATCAGATTCACGCGACACTCCAGTCCTTCCAGCAGACGGACGATGGCGCGGGCGTGGGTCGGGGTGTCGTTGAGTCCACCAAACAGGATGTACTCGAAGGAGAGACGGCGCTGGTGGGTGAAGTCGTACTCGCGCAGCAGTTTCACTACCTCCTCGATGCCCATGCCTCGCTCTGCAGGCATGAGTTGTGCGCGCTGCTCGGGGATGGGGGAGTGGAGGCTGATGGCCACGTGGCAGTCGCTCTCGTCGAGGAAGCGGCGCAGCTTCTTGCGTACGCCGACGCTGCTGACCGTGATGCGCTTCGGAGACCAGGCCCAACCGTAGTCGGCGGTGAGGATCTCCGTGGCACGGAGCACATTGTCAAGGTTGTCCATCGGCTCGCCTTGTCCCATGAAGACGATGTTGGTGAGCTTGTCCACCTCGGGAAGGGCATAGACTTGGTTGAGGATGTCGGCTGCGGTGAGGCTGCCCTCAAAACCTTGTTTGCCCGTCTGACAGAACAGGCAGTTCATCTTGCAGCCCACCTGCGACGACACGCACAGTGTGGCGCGGTCGCCGTCGGGGATATAGACCGTCTCGACAAACTCATGGCGGAGCTTCTCCTTGGAAGCGCCCGCATAGACGGGGAACAGGTATTTGATCGTCCCGTCCTTGGAGTACTGGGCGTCGATGGGTGCGTGGCAGCCCACCGTGAAGCGCTGGGCAAGCAGCTCGCGGTGCTTCTTCGATATGTTGACCATCTCGTTGATGTCCTTGACGTGCTGCACGTAGAGCCAGCGCGCGATCTGTCCGCCCACGAAGGCGGGCATTCCCAACTCGCGGGCCAGCGCGCGCAGCTCCTCAAGGGTCTTTCCTATCAACGGTTCTTTTGTTTCCTCTGTCATTTTCTTTCGGCGTCTCACCGCGTTGGGGCGGTAGGTTGCATAATAATCTGCAAAGATAACCAAAATAATCGGTAACGCTGACAGATTGCCGTACTTTTTGCCAAAATGTCGTATAGGCAGGCTGATTTTCCACCCGCATAGCCAGAGAAATCCACCCGCATAGCCAGGGAAATCCACCCGCATAGCCAGGGAAAATGTGCTACGGACAGGGTGTAGCAAAAAGCGTAAGCATCTGCTGCTTAGTGTGCTACCTTCTCTTGCGCGTGGTCGTCTTAGTCTTGTGCTTGCTGCTCTTGGGCGTAGTACGGGTCGTTGTCCTGGTGGTTGTGTGCGTCTTGGGCTTGGCGGCCTGGTAATACTTTTGGGCCTCGGGCAACCATTTTCTGATATTGGCGATGCGCGTCTGGTCGGAGGGGTGGTCGCTCAGCCACTCTTGCGTGGCCTGGCTGCCCGACGAGGACATGCGCTGCCAGAAGGTGATGGCGTTGGCTGGGTCGTAGCCTGCCATGGCGGCGAAGATCAGGCCCATATAGTCGGCTTCGCTCTCATCCTTGCGGCTGTATTTCAGATTGAGCAGGGAGAAGCCCGTGCCGGCTATCTGTCCGGCCACGTTGGCAGCGTCTTGTCCTGCCACTGCTCCGAGCACGCTTCCGAGCACAGTAGTGGCTACGCCCTGATTCTGCTGCTTCGTCATCTGCTCGGCACTGTGTTTCGCCACGGCGTGGGCGATCTCGTGTCCCAGCACGATGGCCAGGGAGGCCTCGTTCTGCGTGTAGGGCAGGATGCCTTCGAAGACGACGATCTTGCCGCCGGGCATGCAGAAAGCGTTGGCCTGTGGATCCTGGATGAGGTTGAACTCCCAGTGGAAGTTGTTCACCTCACTGGCGAAGCCGTTGTTTCGGAGGTAGGTCTCGACGGCATTGGCGAGGTTGCGCCCTACGCGTGCCACCATCTGGGTGTTGGCTGCGTTGGTCGATTTCTTCGCCTTCTGCATATAGGTGGAATACTGCTGCTGCGAGAGGGACAGCAGTTGCTCGTCGCTCACGCCGATGCGGTGCTTGCGTCCTGTCAGAGGGACAGTCTGGGTGGTGCCGCATGCGGTCATCAGTAGGGTGATGGCCGTCAAAAGAATCAGTTGGATCTTCTTCATTCGTTTTCTCTCCTTATTTGTTTCTGAGATCTTGTATTTTGTTTCTAAGACCTCCTGTTTTGTTTTCTGAGATCTCCTATTTTGTTTCTAAGCTCTTGTATTTTGTTCTAAGAACTTGTCAGCTGATCGTGCTGGGTTGCAAAATTAGCAATTCCGTGGCAAAACACAAAAAGAAGAGCCGAAAAAGTGGTGGCTTTTCGGCTCTTCTATCAAGTATGGAAAAATCGCGTGTCAAGTATGGAAACATCGTGGCGGAGTAGGCTGCCGCCAGCAGTTTTACTTGAACATCTCTTTGATGCCGCCGATGGATCCCATGAGGTTGGTGGCCTCGTAGGGCATAAAGACGGTCTTCTGGTTGTTGTTCTGCGCCATCTCGGAGAGCATCTGGATGTACTTCTGGGCGATGAGGTAGCTGGCGGGGTTGGTGCTCTTGCCTACGGCCTCGGTGATCTTGTTGATGGCAATGGCCTCGGCTTCGGCCTTGCGGATGCGTGCCTGGGCCTCACCCTCGGCGATGAGGATGGCCTGTTGCTTGTCGGCTTCGGCCCGGTTGATGGTCGAGGCCTTCTCGCCCTCTGACTGCAGGATGGCGGCTTGCTTCTCACCCTCGCTGGTCAGGATCGTTGCGCGCTTGTTGCGCTCAGCCTGCATCTGCTTCTCCATGGCCTGGAGGACGCTCTCGGGCGGCGTGATGTCCTGCAGCTCGACGCGGTTGACCTTGATGCCCCATTTGTTGGTGGCGTCGTCGAGCACGGCGCGGAGCTTGGTGTTGATGGTGTCGCGCGAGGTGAGGGTCTGGTCCAGCTCCATCTCTCCGATGATGTTGCGGAGCGTGGTCTGAGTCAGTTTCTCTATGGCGTTGGGCAGGTTGTTGATCTCATAGACCGCCTTGAAGGGATCGACAATCTGAAAATAGAGCAGCGCGTTGATCTGCATCTGGATGTTGTCCTTCGTGATGACGTTTTGGCGTGCGAAGTCATAGACTTGTTCGCGCAGGTCGATGGTGCTGGTATAGACATAGCGTCCGCCCTTGACGGCCACCACCTCCTTGGCGTGGTCGAGGAAGGGCATGATGATGTTGATACCCGGCTGCAACGTGGCGTAATACTTACCGAGACGCTCGATAACTTTGGTCTCGCTCTGAGAAATGATCACAACGGCCTTCATGGTGAAGAAGATGACCAGAAGGACGATGGCTCCAAGAACATAGGATGCTATTGACATAATCGTAAAGTGTTAAGGTTGAATATACTTGGTTTCTGTTTGGATCTTATGCTTCCTCGACGGTGATGATGATGGAGTCGATGCTGAGCACGCGGGCCTTCATGCCGTTTTCGACGGGGTGGCCGTCGCGGGTCTTTGCCTTCCAACTGTCGCCGTCGATCTGCACGCGACCATAGCCGTTGGCCTCGATCGCTTCGGTGACGCGTCCGATGCGCCCGATGAGGGCGTCCACATTGCTTACGCGGCGGTCCTCGCCTTTGTGAAACCAGCGTAGGGCCACCGGCCTGAGGAAGAAAATGCTCAGCAAGGTGGTGATGGCAAAGACAATGATCTGAATCGTCAGACTGTCGGTAAAGACTGATGAAATAGACGCAAAGAGGCCGCCGACTGCAAAGCAGACAATAAAGAAGTCGCCATTGGTCAGTTCGAGCAGCAGGCATAGGAGGCTGATGAGCAGCCAGGCCAACCAAAGGTTTTGTGCAAAGTAATCGATCATAGTCGTTATTTTTGTGTTAGTTATTTTTGCCGAGTGCAGCTTATCTTATGCAAAGATATGGAAAAATATTGGTATTCCATTTCTTTTTCATCACTTTTTTATTCTGTTTTTTGAATAGCTTCAAAAATAGTGTGTGAAGCGGGATGGAAGACTGGGGAAAAGTGTTTTTGGACCATGTTGTGAGGAAGCGGTGAACGAATAGGGCCTCTGTCGTTTTTCCCAAAAAAGATTAAATATAAAGAGGATTTCTTGGCGGAGAAAGGAAAAAATCGTACTTTTGCAGTTCAAAAACATGTTTGTAGCGTGAAAATAAAGGAAGTAATCGCTGCCCTTGAACGATTCGCGCCTCTGCCCTTGCAGGCTGGCTTCGACAATGCTGGCCTACAGGTTGGACTGACAGAGGCGGAGGTGTCAGGGGCTTTATTGTGTCTTGACGTGACGGAGGCCATCGTTGACGAGGCCATCGCGCGCGGTTGTAATCTGATTGTTTCCCACCATCCCCTCATCTTCCGCAAACTGTCGTGCATATCGGACGGCGACTATGTGCAGCGGACGGTCTTCAAGGCCATCCAGCGTGGCATCGTCATCGTGTCGATGCATACTAATATGGATAGTGCCGTGGGGGGCGTCAACTATAAGATCGCAGAGAAGTTGGGTCTCCAGGACCTCTCTTTCATCGGACAGCAGCAAGAGGTGGAAGGCGTCTCGGGAGGCGAGGGCGTGATCGGTCGCTTTGCGAAGCCGGTAGCTGCCGACGACCTGGTGCTCCTGCTGAAGAAAGAGTTTGGTGTGGAGTGTGTCCAGGCCAACCAGTTGTTGCGCCGCCCCATAGAGAAGGTGGCCCTTTGTGGTGGATCGGGAGCTTTTCTGCTGCCTGAGGCCGTACGGTTGGGTGCCGATGCGTTTGTCACGGGAGAGATGCACTACCACGAGTTCTTTGGGCGGGAGCAGCAGATACAGATCTGCGTGATCGGTCATTATCAGAGCGAGCAATATACATCGGAGATCTTCCGTGAGATCATCATGCGTGAGTGTGCGGGCGTGCCTTGCTACATCACGTCGATCAACACCAACCCGATCCTTTATCTTTAATAAAAGGTATATAGTAAGAAACAAATAAGGACAAGAATACTTATGGCAAAGAAAGAAGCAAAAGAAATGTCGGTAGAGCAGAAGCTGCAGGCTCTCTATGAGCTGCAGACGACGCTTACGGCTATCGACGAGAAGCGTGCGTTGCGTGGCGAGTTGCCGCTGGAGGTGCAGGACCTGGAGGACGAGATCGCAGGTCTCGACACCCGTATCGAGAAGATCGACACAGAAATCAAGGAGTTTCAGTCGGCTATCACGATGAAGAAGGGTGAGGTGCAGGAGGCGCAGGCCAACCTGGAGCGTTACAACAACCAGCTCAACGAGGTGCGCAACAACCGCGAGTATGACTCGCTGAGCAAGCAGATCGATTACGAGCGTCTGGAGGTGGAACTTTGCAACAAGAAAATTAAGGAGGCAACGGACCAGGTGGCTTACCGTACCAACGACCTGGAGATAGCCAAGACCGAGCGCGAGGAGCGTCAGAAGGATCTTGACGAGAAAAAGAGCGAGCTGGAGGATATCCTGGCGGAGACCCGCGAGGAGGAGACCATGCTCAAGGAGCGTGCCAAGGACTTGGAAGTCAAGATCGAGCCGCGCCTCCTCAGTTCCTTCAAGCGCATCCGCAAGAGTGCGCGCAACGGACTGGGTATCGTCTATGTGCAGCGTGACGCCTGTGGTGGCTGCTTCAATAAGATTCCGCCCCAGCGTCAGCTCGACATCAAGATGCACAAGAAGATCATCGTCTGTGAGTATTGTGGACGCATCCTGATCGATCCGGAGTTGGCTGGCGTCAAGGTGGAGAACGGAAAGGCTGAGAAGCCGAAGCGCAAGCGCAGTACCCGCCGCAAGGCTGACACCGAGGAGAAGAAGGAAGCATAAGGTTTCTTCGGCTTATAATCTTTATACTCCTACATAAAACTACAAGTACATAAAAACAACGAGTACGTCAAGCAACGAGCCCGTCGCCCTCCGAATATAGTGGTGACGGGTTTGTTGTATATAGGTGGTTTGGCGTGTATTCCTGCTCGGTTTACTGTGTACTTGACAGGATTATTATCCAGTGGAGTAGGATGGAGGGGAAAGACTTAAGGCGAGTGTTGATACAAAAATCCCCAGTACGATGACCGCACTGGGGATTCGATGTGATATTACTTGAAGGGAATGGTCCCTTGGTGTAATCTTCTGTCTATTGTCTATGATTACTTGACGTAAACGATAGCCAGACGGTTAGAGGTAGTGCCCTGAACGCCCTTACCAGTAGCCTCGTCGACGATCACGCCACGACCCTTGAGGTACTTAGCGACCACGTCGGCACGAGCCTGAGACAGACGGTCGTTGATCTCCTTAGAACCCTCAGGAGAAGCAGTACCGACAACCTGAACGTGTGAACCCTCCTTGACAGCGTCAAGAGCCTTCTTGGCGTCGTTGGTGAGAGCAGACTTGCCCTGAGCGAAGGTGACGAAGATGAGGTCAGAAACGCTGACAGTCTTAGCTGCGGGAGCAGGAACCTCTACGCGCTTCTCGACAACCTTCTCGATAACCTCCGGCTTGCGGTTGCGGAGCTCGTTGATCTGAGCGTTGAGAGCGTCGATCTCGGCCTGGTCGCGCGGAGTAACGATCACGAAGTTGTGCGTGCCGTTGCTGTTGCCGAACTTGTAGTTGATACCAAGGTTGAGCTGGAAGGCGCTGCGGTTGAGGTTGTACTCGGTGTCATCATCGAAGCCAGTGGCGTGCGTGCCAGCGACAGCGTAGTTGATAGACGGCTCGAGGTAGAGCTGCCAAGCCTTGTTGGAACCGAAGTTGTAGGTGAAGTCGAGACCCAACTTAGAGGTGAGCTGGTCGTTCTTCTCGAGGAAAGACTCACCAGGACCGTAGGCGTGACCCCAGCCGAGGCCAGCTACTGCGATCACCTCGAAGGGACGCGGCTCGCCCTTGTAGCCAGCAACCCAGTTGCTGACGTTGATGGTACCGAGCAGGCTCACGTTGCTGTAGGTGACAACCGTGTGCGGCTTGCGGACAGGCTCGGGGACCCATGCCTTTGAGTTGAAGTATGCTGTTCCCTCAGCAGCCAAACCGAAGACCGGAGTGAACCAACGGCCGATGCGGAGGCTGGCGTTGGGGTTCAGACCGCTAAGCCACTTGTGGCCAGTTGTCTTGGTTGAAAGACCACCATTGATACCGACGTAGAAGTTGTCGAAAGTCTTGCTTTCCTGCACAGTCTGTGCTGATGCCGAAACTGCGAAAAGCGCAGAGGCCATCATTAAAACGAACTTTTTCATGTCTCTCTAAATTTAAAATTTTATGTTATGAAAGTTTATTCTCTCAATCATTTCGGGTGCAAAGTAAAGAAAAAAAACCGATATGAACAAATATTTAGGGGGTAAAAAGACGTTTGGTAATCATAAATAGGGAAAAACCTATGAGAATAGGGGAATTACCGAACACTTTCTCCCTTTCCGGACGAGGCAACTTTACATATTGTCTCTATATCACCCAAAAGCTCCTTTTATAGGACAAGGGCGAGAAAACATCTTTATAAATCAAGGGTAATGAATATAGATCAAGGGAGAGGAAGCGCCAAGATGGATGCGGCGTTTCTTCTCCCTTGTGTCTATATCGGGTAGGGCTCTACGGGACAGGGCAAAGGATGAAACCTTGGAATGCCAAACCTTGAGAGCCTTCCCTGTCTATCTTGTCTTGAATTAGATCTCCTTCTTCTCGATGATCTTCATACCCTCGCTCACGGCCTCCATGTTGAGAGGAATGAGCTTGTGGTGGCGCTCCGGGAGCGACTTGAAGAGAGCCTTGTTCAAGCCCTCGGTGCTCACAACGGGGCAAACCTTGAGCAGACCGCCCAAAACGATCATGTTGAACACCTTGGAGTTCTTCATCTCGGCAGCCTTGTCCGTAGCATCAATCTGATAGACCGTGATGTCCTTGCGGGTCGGCGGGTTGATGATACCGTTGCCGTCGTAGATGAGGATACCGCCCGGCTTCACCTTTGACTCGAACTTGTCGAGGGAAGGCTGGTTGAGGACGATAGCCACATCGTACTTGCTGAGAATCGGTGAGGAAATGCGCTCGTCGCTGACGATGACGGTCACACTGGCCGTACCACCACGCTGCTCAGGACCGTAGGCCGGCATCCACGTCACCTCTTTATTTTCCATCAGTCCGGAGTAAGCCAGAATCTTTCCCATTGAGAGGCAACCCTGTCCTCCGAAACCGCTGATAATGATTTCTGTTTTCATAATTGCTGTTTCTTGTGTTAAGAGAAGGAATGATGATTAGAGCTCGGGAATCTCCTGGTCGAGGGTGTCCTTCATGTCACCCTTGATGTACTCCTTGAACATGTTCTCACGCATCCACTCGTTGGCCTTGACCGGTGAGAGCTTCCAGCCCGTGTTGCACGTTGCCACGATCTCGATGAGGCAGCTTCCCTTGCCAGCCATGTTGGCCTCGAAGGCTTTACGGATGGCCTTCTTGGCCTGGCGGATAGAGGCTACGGTGTCAACGCTCTGGCGTGTGACGTAGCGGGTACCCTTGAGGTGGCTTGCCAGCTCCGTGATGTTGAGGTTCCAGCCGTGGATCTTCGGATCGCGGCCGTAGGGGCACGTGACGGTCTTCTGGCCGATCAGCGTGGTGGGAGCCATCTGACCACCCGTCATACCGTAGATGGCGTTGTTGATGAAGATCATCGTGATGTGCTCGCCACGGTTGAGAGCGTGGAGCGTCTCAGCACTACCGATACAAGCCATATCGCCGTCGCCCTGGTAGGTGAACACCAGGCGGTCGGGCCATACGCGCTTGATAGCCGTAGCCACAGCGGGAGCGCGTCCGTGGGCTGCCTCAGACCAGTCGATGTCGAGGTAGCGGTATGCGAATACGGAGCAACCTACCGGGCATACACCGACGGTCTTGTCCTCCATGCCCATCTCCTCGATGACCTCGGCCACGAGCTTATGGACTACACCGTGAGAACATCCCGGACAGTAGTGCATCGGGACGTTGTTCATCAGTTTTGGTTTCTTATATACCAGATTCTCTGGTGCAATAATGTCGTTTGCCATTTGATTCTTCTTTTTAAGGGAAAGCCGGTTGATAGCCGGTTATCCATTTGATTCGACTATTTTACCAACTTCGTTTTCAGTGCGTCAACAATCTCCTCGGGTGAAGGAACGATACCACCCAGGCGGCCGAAGTGCTCCACGGGGATGGCACCATTGACTGCCAAGCGGACATCCTCGACCATCTGGCCGGCGTTGAACTCGCTCACGAGGATACCCTTCTTGTTCTTGGCAAGCTCCTCGATCTGCTTGGTCGGGAACGGCCACAAGGTGATCGGACGGAAGAGACCTACCTTCAGGCCTTCCTCGCGGGCCAACTCCATGGCCTTCTCGCCGATACGGGCGGCAGAACCGAAGCTGACGATGATGTAGTCGGCGTCCTCACACTGCTGAGTCTCGTAGCGAACCTCATTGTTGCGGATTTCCTCATACTTGGCCTGGAGGGCGAGGTTGCGCTCCTCCATCACCTCGGGTTTCAGCTCCAAGGAAGTCATGATGTTCGGATCGCGATCCGGCGTGCGGCCGAAGGTGGCCCACGGGTAGCGCTTCTTTACCTCCTCGTCAGAGAGGCGAGGCTTCTCGTCGGGGAGAACGACCTTCTCCATCATCTGACCGATGACACCATCGGAGAGAATCATGGCCGGGCAGCGATACTTGAACGCCAGCTCGAAGGAAAGGTCTACGAAGTCTGCCATCTCCTGGACGGAGTTCGGGGCAAGCACGATGACATAGTAGTCGCCGTTGCCACCACCACGAGTGGACTGGAAATAGTCGGACTGTGAAGGCTGGATCGTACCCAGACCAGGACCGCCACGCTGCACGTTGACGATGACACCAGGAATCTCTGCACCAGCCATGTAGGAAATACCCTCCTGCATCAGGGACACACCCGGTGAGGAAGAGGTCGTGACGCAACGCTTACCAGCACCAGCGCCACCATAGACCATATTGATAGAGGCCACCTCGCTCTCAGCCTGGACTACTACCATGCCAGTGGTCTCCCAAGGCTTCAGGGCGGAGAGGGTCTCGATAATCTCTGTCTGCGGGGTAATAGGGTATCCGAAGAAGGCGTCGGCACCGCAGCGAATCAGCGCGTGTGCGATAGCCTCATTACCCTTCATCAATTTTACTTCTTTCTCAGCCATACCTTATTCCTCCACTTTTTTCTTATAAACAGTAATACATCCGTCCGGGCAAACAATGGCGCATGAAGCGCAGCCAATACATTTGTCGGCGAAAACAGGCTCCGCGTACGGATAGCCGTGAACGTTGACTTTCTTCTGTGCCAGTTGGATCACATCCTTCGGGCATGCAACGATGCACAGTTGGCATCCCTTGCAACGCTCGGTGTCGACCACAATCGCACCTTTAATCTTGCTCATATTGATTTGAATTTTTTAGTTAAGTCGTTGGGACAGAACTGCGTCCGCCCCGAGCGGCCTTGATTAGGGATTATATGCGTCTTTATGATAGAAGTTCAGAATGTCGTCGATCATCTTCTTGGCTTCCACGGCTGGCGACTCGGCGTCGAGCTCGATGGCTTCCAAGTAGCAGTCGATGGCGTGTTTCCAGTCGCCCTGCTTGCGATATTCGTTACCTTTCTGATACCATTCCTCGGCAGTCATGGGCTCCATTACTTATAGTACTCCTTCTTGCCTGCTGCCAAGGTGTTCTTCATCAACGAGCAGATGGTCATGGGACCAACGCCGCCCGGTACGGGCGTGATGTAGGAACACTTCGGTGCTACCTCGTCAAACTTCACGTCGCCGCAGAGGCGGAAGCCGCTCTTGCGGGTCGCATCGGGCACGCGCGTCGTGCCGACATCGATGACGACAGCGCCTTCTTTCACCATGTCGGCCGTGACAAACTCGGGACGGCCAATGGCGGCGATGACGATGTCGGCCTCACGGCACTCTTCTTTCAGCGTGGCCGAGCGGGAGTGGCAAACCGTGACCGTGGCGTCGCCATAGCACTTCTGCATCATCAGCGAGGCCATCGGCTTGCCGACGATGTTGCTGCGTCCGAGAATGACACACTTCTTGCCAGAAGTCTTGATATTGTAACGGTCCAGAAGGGTCATGATGCCCAGCGGAGTGGCGGAGATGAAGCAAGGCAGTCCGATGTCCATGCGACCGACGTTGATGGGGTGGAAACCGTCCACGTCCTTGCGGTAGTCGATAGCCATGATGACCTTTTGCTCGTCGATATGCTTCGGCAGCGGCAGCTGAACGATGAAACCATCGACATCCTCGTCTTTGTTGAGGCGGTCAACACAAGCCAGCAGCTCTTCCTCCGTCACGTCATCCTCATAGCGGATGAGTGTCGAGGTAAAACCGCACTGCTCGCAGGAGATAACCTTGTTTTTCACGTACGTCTCAGATCCGCCGTCATGTCCTACGAGGACAGCGGCCAGATGAGGACGTTTGCCACCAGCGGCGACAATCTTGCTCACTTCGTCGGCAATTTCGGCCTTGATGGCCGTTGCAGTAGCTTTACCGTCAATCAGTTCCATATGGTTAGGTATTGTTATGGGAACACGGTGGCCTGTCCAGCCCTTCCTAAGGTATGGGCTACGGATGGTCTCGCGTCCCCGCGTTTATAATCTATTTCTTTCGTTCTGTCCCTCCCTTGAGGGGCGGGGCAGGGGAAATTTCTGTTTGGTTTTTAGTTGAATGGTTGGCGCGCCATCACAGTATGTCCGCAATACGATGCTGCCGTATGTACGTTTATACTATATATAATGAACGCGCGCGAACCATATTTAATACATGAGGACTAATTCATGGGGGGCATACCTGTGCCCTTCATATTTTTCATTCGTCCCATCATGCCCTTCATGTTGGCACCCGTGACCATCTTCATCATCTTGCGGGTCTGGTCAAACTGCTTGATGAGCTTGTTCACCTCTTGGATGCTCGTGCCCGATCCCGACGCGATACGGCGGCGGCGTGAGGTGTTGAGCACCTCGGGATGTGTGCGCTCCTGCGGAGTCATGCTCTGGATGATGGCTTCGATGCCCTTGAAGGCGTTGTCGTCGATATCGACGTCGCGGATGGCTTTGCCCACACCAGGGATCATGCTGGCCAACTCCTTGATGTTGCCCATCTTCTTGATCTGCTGGATCTGATTGTAGAAGTCGTTGAAGTCGAACTGGTTCTTGCGAATCTTCTTCTCCAGTCGTTTGGCTTCTTCCTCATCAAATTGCTCCTGGGCGCGCTCCACCAGCGAGACCACGTCGCCCATGCCGAGGATTCGGTCGGCCATACGGGCGGGGTGGAACAGGTCAATGGCTTCCATCTTCTCGCCCGTACCAATAAACTTGATGGGCTTGGTCACCACCGTGCGGATACTCAGCGCGGCACCACCGCGGGTATCGCCGTCGAGCTTGGTCAGCACCACACCGTCGAAGTCCAGGCGGTCGTTGAAGGTCTTGGCCGTGTTGACGGCATCCTGTCCCGTCATGGAGTCGACGACAAACAAGGTCTCGTCGGGACGGACATGATTCTTCAGACTTTCTATCTCGGCCATCATCTGCTCGTCCACTGCCAAGCGTCCGGCGGTATCGATGATCACTGTGTCGTAGCCTTTCGCCTTGGCCTCCTGGAGGGCGTGGTCTGCTATCTCGTTGACGTTCTTGTTGTCGTCCTCAGCATAGACGGGCACGTCTATCTGGCTTCCCACCACGCGCAACTGCTCGATGGCGGCAGGACGATACACGTCGCAACCCACCAGCAGGGGCTTGCGGTGGTCTTTCTGCTTGAGCATGTTGGCGAGCTTGCCGCTGAACGTGGTCTTACCCGAACCTTGCAGACCGCTCATCAGGATGATGGCGGGTTTGTTGGTCAGTTTGATGCCGACAGTCTCGCCACCCATGAGCTCTGCCAGCTCGTCGTGGACAATCTTCACCATGAGCTGGCCTGGCTTGACGGCGGTCAGCACGTTCATACCCAATGCTTTGCGCTTCACGTCGTCCGTGAAACTCTTGGCCACTTTGTAGTTGACATCCGCATCGAGCAACGCGCGGCGCACGTCCTTCAGCGTCTCGGCGACATTGATCTCGGTGATTTTTCCCTCACCTTTCAGTATCTTAAATGACCGTTCAAGTCGGTCGCTTAGATTCTCAAACATTCTTCAGCTGTTTGGTATGGTTGTTTTCTATACTGTATTATTTGTTTCGCAAAGGTAATGAAAAAATCTCATACCACAAACAAGCGATACCCATTTTTTGGTATTTTCAAGCGTTTTTTTATTTCCTTTCCATCCATTGGCCTCCCAGATTGCATGAGAAATCTGGTTTTTGGCAGGGTGAAAAGAGTCCTTATGCTTAAAAAAGCAAAATATAACCAACGATTTTTGGTGTATTCATTATTTCTACTTACATTCGCACGCCAAAAAGATAACTTGCCGTCTTGAGGAGTCCGTATTGTCCGGTAGAGGTGGCAAATCGTGTCTTATTGGTCTCAAAAAACAGATAAGAAAATAGAAAAATGGAATACTATCTTAGTGTGGGCAGCGAGAAGCGTGGCCCTTACAGCGTGGCCGAGTTGGCAGCTCGTGGCATCGGTGCGGAGTCGTTGGTGATGGCTGCTGATGGCGGATCATGGCAACCCGCCTGGCAGGTGGAAGCGCTTCGGCCGATTCTCCGCCAGCAGACGGCTGCGCAGCAGTCTCAACCGACCATGGACTCAGGGGTAAATATTTCCTCAGGTCCTGGCGTAGGCAGTCCCTCGGGCCCGGGAGTAAGTAATGCTTCGGGTGGGGAGCAAGTTATCATCGGCGAAAGGATAGGGGAGGGGCCGGATGTGGTCCAAGGATACGCTCCGCAGCCATCCGCGCAGTCTGAGAGCGAGCGCACCGTTCCTCCATCCGTTGACCGTGGCTCCAGCAAGCGTCGAGGTGGTTGCTTGTGGCTGGTGCTGGCGATGTTGCTCTTGTTGGCAGGTCTGCTGGTGGCCACTTGTCCGAAACCCGAGCAGCACGCTGAGGCCATCTCGGGCGTGGTGGCTGAGACGATGGGCGAGGCCCTGCAGATCGACTCCATAGGCTCCGACGACCCCTTCTCGACGGCCATGAAGTCCTTGGCCGGAGGCGCTACGCGCCAGGTAGTGGCGATGGTGGTCGGCAACGCGCTCACGGTGGACAACTACTTGGTCTGTTCGCTGGGGCGCATCCACTACGCCGACAAGGCTCCTGTGGTCTCTGTGGGTGTGTTGGGCCATGTGTTCACCATCGACAAGTCGTCGCTCAAGCAACTGGCTCATCGCTATGCGGAGGAGACCAAGCGGCGGCTGGAGGAAAATGTCAGGCAGAAAGTGCGCGAGAGCATCACGCAGCCCATTGGCCGCATGCTCGACGAAGCAATGGGAGGACTGATGGATGAGTTGGCGGGAGAGTTGTTCGGACGCCAAGGCCATCAGGATGAGCCAGCGCAGGACGATGAAGATGTCATGATGGATAGTATCTGACAACTGACTGTCTGTATTGCGTTTTCACAAATTGAAACGCAACAAGGCAGAGGGAATGTGCTCCTCCGTAGGGGCCCATTCCCTCTGCTTTGTTCGTTGTGGGTAAAACGTTAGCCTTTGTTTCGGGCTAGTTTCGGCTTTGTTATAGAAAAAACACCCATATCTTTTGCTTGTTTCGATTCTTTTGTGTAATTTTGAAGCCGTTAACGCCTTTGGAGAACGTAATTAAAGACTATCGTTGGCGACTCCAGGGCACATAGAATACTTTTTAGACAACACATCATGAGGAAACGTATTCATCGTTTTGCATTGTTGCTCGTAGCTCTGACGCTGGCTCTGCCGATCTGTGCGCAGGCCGTTGGCGAGGGCGACGGTTGGGGTGCGGGAGCCATCCATGTACCCAAGAACTTCAAGTTCAGCAAGTTGGTCAACCACGGTAAGGCTGGCGTGCCCCCTGTAGCCACGGGGACCAAGGGTCGCAAGGCCCGCCAGTCAAGTCAGGTGCTGAAGGCACCGCAGCATTCCGTGTTTTACGCCAATGCACTGGGCGACTACATGGGACTGATGTCCTATGATCCGGCCACGCCCACCGACGTGACTACTTACGCGCCGTTTGACAAGTCGTTGTTCAATGCTGGTTCCACCATCAAGGACGGCAAACTTTGCGGACTTTATCTCGACCAGTCCATGATCGAGTATGGCATCATCTTCCTGTGGTACGGGTGGTTCGACCTGGAGACGGGCGAGTATGATGGAGAAGTGACCAATGTCTCCAACCGGAGCTTGATCGCTTATGCCACCGCCACCGATCCCAAGACGGGCGAGGTGTTTGGTGAGTTTACTGATCAGACGATGCAGAGCTGGGAGTTTGGTGTGGTCGATTACGACACCAAGACCCGCACCACGATCGCAGAGACCGACAACCTCTACTTGGCGATGGGAATCACCAGCCAGGGCGACTGCTACGGTATCACCGACGAAGGCGACCTCTACCGTATAGATCGCACGACGGGCGAGGAGTTCCGTATCGGCTCGACGGGAGTCCGTATCACGGATGCCAGCGGAATGGCTTATTCCCAGGGTGCCGTTGTTGATCCCAAGACCGATGTGTTCTATTGGGCTGCCACCGACGCCAACGGCGAGTGTACCCTTTATACTGTGGATTTGGACGATGCTTCCGTCACCCGTGTCTGCGCGTCGCCCTATCAGCAGCTTGCGCTCAACGTGCTGCCGCCGTTGGCCGAAGACAAGGCTCCTGCTGCCATCGGCGATTTCGCCATCCATTTTGAGGCTCCTGCCACTTCCGGCACGGCCACGTTCACGCTTCCCTCGAAGACCTTTGATGGCGATGACAACCTGACGGGTCAGCTTACCTATGAGATCAGCGCCAATGGTACCGTTGTGGCCACGGGCAAGGCTGCTCCGGGTGAGAAGGTCAATGCCACATTGAACAATCTGCCAGAGGGAGAGACGGAGTTTGTCTTGGTTGCCAAGAACAATGTGGGACCGAGTCCGAAGGCTACTGCCGAGACCTATGTCGGCTACGATCAGCCGCTGGCTCCCACGGAGGTCACGCTCAAGCAGGGCCAGGGCAACAAGGCCACACTCTCGTGGGTCGCTCCCACGACGGGACTCCACGAGGGCTACATTGGCAACCTTACCTATAATATTTATCGCGTGAAAGGCGGGGAGCATACGGCCTTCCGCCAGGGCGTGACTGCCAACAGCCTCCAGATAGACCTGGCGAGCGGCTCTGCGCTCACCAGCTACCAGTACTCGGTCGAGGCCGTCAACACGACGCAGACCAGTGCGCGCACGCTGAGCAACAACCTGGTCGTGGGCGACCCGCTGGAGGTGCCGTTCTTCGACGATTTCCCCGAGGGCATAGACAACTACACTGTCGTGGATGCCAATCATGACGGTTCCACTTGGTCGTGGGATAGCTACTACAAGGCCGCACGCTACAATGCTGACGCGGAGAATAGTGGTGACGATTGGCTCATCACGCCTCCTATCCATCTGGAGAAGGGTCGCAACTATGTGGTCAGCTACAAGGCTTGTGTAGCCCGCTCCTATTTCCCCGAGCACCTGGAAGTATATTGGGGCAAGGGTACGACGGTGGCAGAACTGGACCAGGTGATCACCGAAGATACCGAACTGGACAATACGGAGAACCGTCTCTTCGAGAAGGTGATCACGGCTCCCGAGGATGGTACCTATTATATTGGTTTCCACGCCACCTCCAATCCTGCTTCCATCAATATCTTCATCGACTCGGTCAGTGTGAGCCCGGGTTGTGATCCTGCTTCGCCTGCACAGGTGGAGAACCTGAAGGTCACGCCCGACCAGACTGGTGAGCTGAAGGTGACGCTGGACTTCAATCTTCCGACGAAGACGTACAACGGCGCCGAGCTGACGGCCATCACCCGCTACGAGGTGCTGAAGGGCGACGCCGTGCTTGCCCAGCAAGAGGGTGGCCTTCGTCCTGGCGATGCTGTGAGCGTCGTGGACGAGAATGCCGCCAAGGGCGTGAACACCTATCGCATCTACTGCTACAACGAGGCAGGACAGGGCGCGCGTACGGACGCCACGACCTATGCTGGCCTCGACTATCCCGCTCCTCCCGTCGTCCATGCCGACGACCAGCAGACGCAGGTGCGCCTCTATTGGGAGCCTGTCACGGGTCTCTATGGCGGAGTGATCAACCAGAAGGATGTAGCTTGCCGCATTTATGACCTGGAGGACGAGAACACCGTCAACGACCAGATCGGAGTGATCGGTGGTGGAGCCACGGAGTTTACCGTCAAAGACTTGAACACCGACGAGGGCGTACAGCAGTTTAAGTGGTGGGCCGTCCGTGCCTTCAACACCCTCGGATCGAGCGGTTTCGGCAAGGTCTCGATGCTCGTGGGCGAGCCCTATGCGCTTCCCTACCGTCAGAGTTTCGCCAATCAGAATCAGGGTGGCCACATCCTCATTATGTATGTCGGTGCTGGCATGAATGCTGCTTTCACTACGTTTGACACCTTTGACAACGACAATGGCGCGGTCACCTTCAACGCCACTACCCCGTCGCAAACGCTCGTCGTGTTTGGTAAGGTAGCTGCCACCAGCGCCACCTCGCCCGTGATGAAGTTCTACTACAAGGCGCCGACAGACATTCCCGCACGCCTTTCTGTCAACTTCAAGCAGCCTAACGGCACGGAGACAGACGTAATCTGGGAGGCCGACCTTTCGGAGAACTTCCGTGAGGGATGGCAGGAGGTGCAGTTTGACCTGCCCGACTCGCTCTTCCAGTCTCGCTACTTCATCCCGCAGCTCAAGATTGTGGCCGACGAGGCGATGGAGGAGGACCAGCAGATCATCATCGACAACTTCACCATTGGAAGTCTTGCCGATGGCATCTCGATTGTCGATAACAAAGCTGACGCTCGTCGCTACAACGTCTTCACCACGGATGGCCGACAGGTGCTTCTCCAGGCAGAGTCGCTCCGTGGTCTCCGTCCGGGCGTCTATGTGATCAATGGCCGTACCACGATTGTGCGTTAATCTCACTGGCTTTTGGACCTAGTAGAAATTATCCTGTCTGAATGAATAGCGGGGTAGGGTGATTTCTCTTGGGTTAAAGCCTCATTATTTAGGAGGGCAGTTCTCATGTTGAGGGCTGCCCTCTTCTACTTTTAGTGTGCCGTTCGGGGATCCTCACTAAACCACATGACGGATGAAAAGTGATTCTATGATTCTTTTTGTTGTGAGTTTTTTCTGATTTCTAAGAAAAATGCGTAATTTTGTGCCGTTAAAGCAAAAAAATACATGAGGAGATACGGGCAAATCATACGTTTTGTGTTCTTTTCCCTGATTTTATTGGGAATGTCTATCTGTTGTAGGGCGTCGCTTCAACCAGAGTATTACCATCAGTGGATGTCGCTTTCTTCAGAGCAGTTGCTTAAGATGGGAAATCAATACTGCTTTAATACTCAAGCTCCCGACAGTGCCTTGGCTTGCTATACCATTGTGTCCAACCGTTATAGCAAGTATATGAGCAAACAGGAACGCCGCGATTGTGTCCGTGCCAATATAGGAAAATGGTATGTTTATTTCTTCTGCTTCTTCGATTATGCCAAATCTTACGAGAGCCTTTCCAAGGCTGAGGAACTCTCCAGGGATATGCCCGACGCCATTTCCCGCATCTATCTCAATTTTGGTGCTATGTATCAGACGATGGCCGAGCAGGGAAAAGACCAGAAAACCTTGCGCAAAGCCCTTTCTTATTACAAAAAAAGCTTTGCAGTCAGTATCAAGGCAAAGAGCGAGGAATTCGATATGGCTTTTGCCAACATTGTGTCAGTGAGCAGTGACTTGGGAGAATTGCCCCGTATTGCGACCATCCGCAATCAGTACGCCCAACTGGAGAAGCAACATCCCAGCGTAGTTCGTCGCTATGCCTTGTTGCTCTATGATGGCAATAGCTACTTGGCCAAGCGGCAGTATGCCAAAGCCGAGACGTGCTATCGCCAACAAGAGATGCTCGTAAAGGATGATCCCTCCCGCTTGAGATATCTTATCTTTGCCAAAATCAATTGTGCTAAAACGCGGAGGCTGCAAGGCGATATGGCCGGCGCAGGCCAACTGCTACGCGAAGCCCTCTCCCTCGCCGCCCATTCCAACATGAAAGATGCCGAGCTGGAACTGTACGACCATTTGGCGGAGCTTTATGCGCTGCAAGGAGACATCGTTGGAGAGAATCGGTTTCGCAACAATTACCTTGCGTTGAAGGACACCTTACTCAACTATCGACAGCTGATGAGCGTCAGTGAGATGCGCTTTGTCAATAGCATGAAGCGCGTCGATGAGCAAATGGCGCAGATGGAGCAGCGCCGTCAGCGTCAACTGCTTGTCCTTGGCGTAGTGATTGGTGCAGCGCTACTCATTCTTTGTTTTCTGTTGGTTCTTTGGCGAAAAAACAAACGGCTGCGTGCGCAGAACGAGAACCTCTATACGAAGACCCTTGCCACCCTTCGCAATGAGGAGCAGGAGCGCAAGCGGCGTGAGTCTTTGGAACAGGAGCTGAGCCAAATCAAAGAGAATATACCGCAAAGGAAGGAAAAATACACCTACAACAACCTTAGCGACGATGACAAACAGATACTGGCATCTCGCATTCTCCGCTTGATGGAAACCTGTGAGGAAATCTATTCGCCTGAGTTCAGCTTAGAACGATTGGCCGAATTGGTAGGGTCGCGCTACAAACTGGTCTCGCAGGTCATCAATGAAACCTGTCAGATGAATTTTTCCTCGTTTCTTAACGAGTATAGAATTAAGGAAGCTTGCCGTCGAATGTCCGATCGCGAGCATTATGGCAACCTTACCATCGAGGCCATCTCGCAGGGAGTGGGCTTCAAGTCGCGTGCTTCGTTCATCAATGCGTTTAAGAAGTTCACGGGCCTTACGCCCTCTCAGTTCCTCAAGATAGCTGACCGGGAAGGTTAGTTTCAGACGTGGTGCGATGGCAAGACATATGGTGTGAAGTTTTGAAACTAGTCTTTGTACGTTTAGAAACCTGTTTTGAAACATACGAAGGGCGTGAA
>OQVS01000210.1_pt1 | contig 36293 bp, 33 predicted proteins | sample 1691601 | NCBI WGS metagenome assembly OQVS01 (sample SAMN03418268, study PRJEB22391) | human gut metagenome | biome: human-gut; feature: organic feature; material: feces | host: Homo sapiens | place: Tanzania | collected 2013-01 | reverse complement strand
ATCACGGTCTGATGCAAAGATAACAAACACATTTCTTGTCTTGCTTATCAACTTAATTCGATAGCCATCAAGTTTTGAATACTGACGAATCAGTTCAAGCATTTCCTTCTCGGCCTTCTCCTCATTACTATGGCCTCGGTCACCGCCAAGATCACCTACCATAACAACAAAGGCTGAAACTGACTCTGGAATCTGGATTTGCGCCTCTGCAGCATCCATTCTAATCTCATCTTCATTTCGATAAACACCGCGCACCAGATTTCCAACTAATTTTGTGCAAATAATAAAAACAATATGAAAAAAATCATGTCATTTCTCATGAGTAAGTTTTATCATAGCGATCAACATCCATGTACATGCCGTTTCTGATTACGATGGTGAAGCCTGGCAGCCTATAGACAGTTGCCGTCCAAATCATGGGAAGCCCATATCTCACGCCCCACGCCCACCTTATATAATAAGAGGAGGAAGCCCGAGTTTATCATCCATGACAGATATCAGACCTACTGAATAAAAAAGGTGGAGGAAGTCGAAAATCCATAAAAGAGTAGGCACGAGTTTCAAATACTATTTAATATGGATAGCAACCATTATCTAAGCTGTCTTAGCGAGCAAGACCTTTGCTAAGTCAAGGGAGGCGCAGCACGAGTCGTTTCTAAGCAGAGATTTACGCCACGAAACGTCTATGGTTTCTTCTACTGAAAGAGATAAAAAGAAACCGCATCTACCTAAGCATCACCTGCACCTTAAGCAAGCACAACCTCGCTGAAACAGAAGAGGTCATCAGTCTGGTTTTAGACGAGATACAAGCCGACAAACTCATACTCAGCCCTCTTGTATCCATGGGACGAGCCACAGAGCATACCGACATAGCACTCACCGCAGAAGACGCACTGCTGATAGAGGATATATACCATAAAGCCGCTGAAACGTATGGAGAAAGTCTGGAATGGGCCGATGCGACCAGAGACGACCAAATAGAGATAATAGGCGATGACATAACGTGCATAGCAGGCAACTCTCTCATAGCCATCGACGAGCATTTTGATGTATATCCCTGCCTATACGGCGTGGGGTTCCACCAATATACAATGGGCAACCTGCTCAGAGAAGACCTGGCAGATATATGGAGTAGTCAGCGCTGGCTTCCATTCAGAGGATGAACCGTCTTAGACGACCTGCCAGAATGTCGTATTTGCGGCTTGAACAAGACCTGCGCCATCAAGGTCTGCAGGCTCAGGCCCCTATTCGAGGGCAATGGCTTCTACGGAAAACTATCTTTCTGTGGAAAAAAATAATGAGAAAGATTTGCCCCCCCCTATAATAAATTACTAAATTTGCACCATATACTAAAAAACGCAACTATATGAAACAGAGACTTACCTTAATTATCGCCATGTGCTGCATACTGGCAGCAGCTGGTGCCCAGTCTATCACAGGAACTGTGACAGATGAGAAACATGCCCCCATAGCGTATGCCAACGTAGTGTTGTTAAACACTGCCGACTCGACCTTCCTCGTCGGCACTGTAAGCCAAGAAGACGGCTCCTTCAGCATAGACCGGCAGGACGACGGCAAGCATCTATTGCGTGTATCTGCTTTGGGCTATGACACCCAGCTGTTACCGCTTACAGGAGCAGGCCAGTACCATATCTCTCTCGCAGAGAAAGCCTACGAACTGAAAGGCGTAGAGGTCAAAGCACGCCGCCCCGTAGTGACCATGGGCGCCGAGGGCATGAAGACCGCCGTCAAGGGCTCGTATCTGGAGAAGTTGGGCACAGCCAACGACATACTGCCTTTCATACCGGGCCTGTCGGGCGAGAAAGGCAAATATACCGTATTCGGCCGAGGCACCCCTGTCTTCTACATCAATGGCCGGCTGGTGCGCAACAACAGCGAGCTGGAGCGGCTCAAGTCGAAAGATATAGAGAACATCGAACTGATAACCTCGCCTGGCGCCCGCTATGCGTCGAATGTGTCGGCGGTGGTCAAGATCAAGACACGCCGCCGTCAGGGCGATGGGCTGGGCATAGAGAGCCGCACCGTATATGAGCAGACCTGCTATGGCTCGGCACGCCAGTACATCAGCTGGAACTACCGTCAGGGCAAAAGCGACTTCTTCGGCGAGGCCAACTACGGCTATGACAAGGGCCGCCGCAAGTTTAACAACACCGACGAGCTCACAAGCACCCGGCTGTGGGTCAACACCCTCCAGGGACTGCAACGCGACAAGCAGCAGTCGCTCAATGGCGTGTTGGGCTACAATCTCCAGATAGATGCCGACCACTCGCTGGGCGTGCGCTACAACTGGGATATGAGCCCTGCAGCCAAAATCTACGGAAGCCTCGCCCAGACCACCACAGCCGATGGCGCCTACATAGACCGCATCAACAGCGACTTCGATGCCGTCTATCACCTCCGCCCCTCGCACAATGTCAACCTCTACTACAATGGCAAGTGGGGCAAATGGACGATAGATTTCAATGCCGACTATCTGTATAACCGTATAGCCAGCCAGACCATAACCCATGAGTACAGCGCCGAGGCCGACGACCGCACCGTGACATCGCTGGCGGCTAACCGCAGCCGGCTGTATGCCGCCAAGCTCACGCTGGGGCACCCCCTGTGGGGCGGCAACATCAGCCTGGGAGCCGAATACACCTATACCGACCGCCGCGACCGATACAACAACCCCGAGGGCTATCTCACCCGCACCGACAACGCCACCCACGAGCAGATAGCCAGCCCCTTTGTAGAATACCGGCTGCCCTCCAAGATAGGCACCTGGACTATAGGGCTGCGCATGGAGCACAGCCGCACCAAGCGCTATCAGGACGGTACCATCATGGACAATGGCTACGAGACACACAACAATCTGATGCCCACCCTGAACTATCAGCACACCGTGGGCAAGGTGGGCATCATGGCAGGCTACTCGGCACGCACACTCTACCCCACCTACCACCAGATGAACCAACCGCTGAGCTATGCCAACCGCTACTCGATGGACGTAGGTAACCCACAACTTAAGAACAAGACCACACACAACGCCGTCATCGGTGCCTTCTGGAACATCTTCCAGCTGGCCGTAAGCTACGACTATCTGCACAACGACATCCTGTCGTGGGGTGCAGAGATGGCCGGACAGGAGGGCGTAGTGGTGCGCTCATACATCAACCTGCCCAAGTGGCAGCGGCTGGCCGTACAGCTGTCGGCCTCGCCCAAGTGGGGTGTATGGCACGGCCAGCTCAGCGCTGGCTACTCGGCACAGTGGCTCACCATAGATACCAGTACCGGGCGGCACAAGATGAACAAGCCACAGTTTACCTGCTCGGCCAACAACGCCTTTGGCTTTAAGCATGGATGGAACGCCAACCTCAACGCAAGATATGGCAGCACATCAGACTACAGCAACTTCAGCTACATACACCCCACGGCCATACTCAATGCCAATGTGCAGAAATCGTGGGCCAAAGACCGGTTTATGGTGCGCTTTGGTGTATATGACATATTCCGCCAAAACTATACCAAGAGCAGGAGCTACAGCTACGGTTACTCTTCGTATCTGGACGACCACTACCAGACTCGCTCGGTGGTTCTCACCTTCCGCTACCGCCTTAACACCACCCGCAACAAGTATCGCGGCACTGGCGCAGGCAACAGTGAGAAGCAGCGTATGTAGTATCCACGCACCACATAATACAAGAAAGATATGAAAAAATTATTAGCACTGATAGTCCTTCTCTTAGGACTTACCGATACACAAGCACAGAATTTCACGTATCGCCCCCTAAAAGAGTTTCACGGAGATACCATTGCCTTCCTAAAAACCTGAGTTCGGGATAAGCGACAGTCGTTTTTCTTGTTATGTCGGGTTTCCGACAGATGCATATTACATTTACCCTCCAAACAATATGGATGGCAAAATGCAGAATTGTAAAGTCCAAATAAAGTTTACTTTATAACAGCAAGCTGTCCGTCAACATTCTCTATGCAATAGTCAATGTTGATGGACGGTTTCTTTTCAAAGAAGCTATACGCAGCCAAAACAGAAAGGACATTCATTACAAAGTTGAACACGCTACGATGTCTTGAATGTACAATTTGTGCAACATTCTTAAGTTCGTCATTGACTTGTTATGCGCTTGTTGTGGCATACGGGAATGCATGTGCTGTCAATGAAACTTATACCCGTGTTACAACCATAAATGTACTAAGAACTATTGGGATTACCAACTTTTATAAAGACTTTCTTATCCCGAACTCAGGTTACAACCAGTCGGTTTTGTTTATTCTTCTACAATTTGTGCGATTCGCCTGATGCTGCCAATGTGATGATTGATAATCAGCGGTACGCGTTCTACCACCACCATGGAAGTGTCAAGGCCCAATGCCTTTGGCTCGTCAATGCCTATCTTGCTGATAAGGGCGTAGATGGTCATCAGCAGGTTCTGCTGGCGGTTGACGGAACTCTCGGGATAATACACGCGGTGGATGATGATGAAACGGAAATCGCCAGGAATACCGTTTTTGCGGAGTGAAGGATAGGTGCTGGTAAGGTCAACCTTCTTGCTATCCACAAGGTCTTCCACCACTTGTCTCAGATAGAGACTAACCCGAGGCTCAATGCGGAAACCTATGTGCATGGTCACGCTGTACAGTGTGTCGGGCACTAAGGTCTCGCAACTGTACTCCAGCGTATCTGGAGTATCTACAAACTCCATATTGATGAGCCAGTAGTGGTCAGCGCGTTTAGGCTGCTTGTTGATGATGGAATATAGCAACTTGTCATCTACGGTACCTTGTTTGTCGGCATGGTTTACATAGACAAGATTGGAAGCGTACTTGGGGATGTCTTCGTCGGCTTTGATGTCGGAGATAATCTGATAATAGTCATCCAGTGGTTTGGTGCTAATGTACTGGCGGCGTATCTTCATGGCACGTACCCATACATACATCATCAGGAACAGGATTCCGCTAATGAGCATTGTGCACCAGCCTCCTGCGAGAAACTTTGATAAATTGGCAGTTAAGAAGATGCCCTCGATGGTGCAGTATGTGCCAATAAACAATATCGTGAAAAGTCGCGCCATACCCTTGCTGTGCAGGTAGAAACCGAGCAACAATGTAGTCATCAGCATGGTGATAGTAATGGCGAGTCCGTAGGCAGCCTCCATGTGTGAGGAGTCGCGAAACAGCAGAATGATGAGGACCACACCGATGTACATGGCAAGGTTGATTACGGGGATATAAAGCTGCCCTTTTACATGTGTGGGATGCTTGATTCGCATGCGGGGCCAGAAGTGCAGGTTCATGGCTTCGCTCAAGATGGAGAAGGTACCGCTGATGAGTGCCTGACTCGCAACGATAGCCGCACCCGTGGCCATAATGATGGCGAAGACAAGTATGTTCTGCGGCATGATGGCAAAGAACGGATTAACGGAGTAGGCTGTCTGCACATGATTCAGCACCCATGCTCCCTGTCCCAGATAGTTGAGAATGAGCATGGTCTTTACAAAGGCCCAACTGATGGCGATGTTCTTTCTGCCACAATGTCCCAAGTCGGAGTAAAGAGCTTCTGCACCGGTAGTACAGAGAAATACGGCACCCAGAATTAAAAACCATTGGGGGGATTTTGCCAACAGGATGACAGCATAATAGGGGTTGAATGCCTTTAGTATCATAGGGAAGGTCGTGACACTGATGACGCCCATTATGCCCAACAGGAGAAACCATAGGAGCATGAAGACTCCGAAAGACTTGCCAATACTCTCGGTGCCAAACCGCTGTACAAAGAAGATGATGGTGATAATGGCAAGTGTAATGGGAATGACAGGCAGATTCGGACTGATGCTTTCGAGTCCTTCTATGGCTGTAGTAACCGTAATGGCAGGGGTAATAATCCCATCTGCCAGTAAGGTACTTGCGCCAATGATAGCCAGTATATAAATCCACTTGCTCTTGAGGCGGCGCAGAAGAGCGTAGAGGGCGAGAATGCCTCCTTCGCCATTGTTGTCGGCACGCAGAGCCACACATACGTATTTGATGGTGGTCTGTAGGGTGAGTGTCCAAATGATACAGGACAATGCACCCAAGATAGTGCTTTCGTCGATGGTTTCGCCTGTATGGAGTATGGCCTTCATCACATATAGGGGTGATGTTCCGATGTCTCCAAACACAATGCCTATTGTGACGAGCAATCCCAAGAAGCCTACTTTATTATGGTTGCAGACAACTGGATGTCCTGAACAATCTTTCATCTTTCCTTCTCTTTATTAAGTGTTATCCTTCAGATTATAAAACAGTACACAAAGGTATAAACATACGAAGTAATACGCCCTTCGTTTAACAAGATTTATCGTTTTTAACATCACTATAAGTATGCTGATGGTAGTTGCCCCATGCCAGGCGGGTAGCTGCGAAGTATGTTTTTCTGTCTATACAATTGCCTTTAATTCTTCTTCAGAAACTCTTCGATTTTATCCCAAGAAATCAATCCTTTTCCGCCACCATCATATGTCGCTTAAAAGCTATGAGCGTGTTCTGTTCTACAAGTTGTTGTCAACCAGAAGTTTTATAGGTCTTGAATAAGTCATGCCATATATCCCTTGAGGCCTTTGTCGATAACCAGCTAATTATCTTCCATCATTCTAAAAGCCGGAAGAACCAAAAAAAAGACCATGGAAATGCGAAAAAATCGCAGTTTTATGGATTTTCTCTCTAAAAAACAGTACTTTTGCAGATAATATGACACTTAGCGACGCTTTCAAACAGGTCAAGGCCTTTGCGCGTATCGATGGCGTGTTCATGGCAGTGCTGTGGGCAGCCAGTTTTATGGCCATCATCTTCGACCCCCAGTCCGTGTGGGGCACGATGCTTGCCATAGCCACTCCCTTTGTGGCCGGCGCACGCCTCAAGGTCTTCCGTGACCGTGCCCTCGACGGAGTCATCTCATTCCGTCGTGGCTATGCCTATCTGTGGTATACCTTCCTCTACGCCAGCCTGCTCTTCGCGGCTTTCCAGCTGGTCTACTTCCGTTTCTTCGACAACGGTGCCTTCGTCGGCATGCTGGTGGGCGCCCTCCAGACGATAGAGGCCATCTACCGACAGCAGAACCTGTCGGTGCGAGAGCTTCAGGAGGCCGTCAACACGCTGCGTGCCACAAGCGATGTGCAGTTGGTGTTCACCTTCTTCACCCAGAACATCACGTTCTGCGCCATCATGTCGCTGCCCGTGGCTGCCATCATGCGCCGAAGTTATGCCCCCTATAATAAATAATGTATATATAAAACGTAAACATGATATGGATATATCAGTAGTAATCCCCCTCTACAACGAGGATGAATCGCTGCCCGAGCTCTTTGCCTGGATTAAGCGTGTGATGGAAGCCAACGGCTTCAGCTACGAAGTAATATTTGTCAACGATGGTTCTACCGACCACTCATGGGACGTCATTGAGCGTCTGAGCAAGGAGTCGGAGCACGTGCGTGGCATCAAGTTCCGCCGCAATTATGGCAAGAGCCCTGCGCTCTACTGCGGATTCAAGGAGGTCAAGGGCGACGTGGTCATCACCATGGATGCCGACCTGCAGGACTCTCCCGACGAGATTCCCGGACTCTACAAGATGATTATGGAGGACGGCTACGACCTCGTGTCGGGCTACAAGCAGAAGCGATATGACCCCCTGTCCAAGACCATCCCCACCAAGCTCTTCAATGCCACCGCCCGCAAGATTAGCGGTGTGAAGAACCTGCATGACTTCAACTGCGGCCTCAAGGCTTACCGCTTAGAGGTGGTCAAGAATATCGAGGTCTATGGCGAGATGCACCGCTATATTCCCTACCTGGCCAAGAATGCCGGCTTTGACAAGATTGGCGAGAAGGTGGTACACCACCAGGCCCGCAAGTATGGCAAATCCAAGTTTGGCCTTAACCGTTTCTTCAACGGCTATCTGGACCTGCTCACCCTGTGGTTCCTTTCCAACTTCGGCAAGAAGCCTATGCACGTCTTCGGATTTCTGGGCTCGCTGGTATTCTTCATCAGCTTCATCGCCCTCGCCATCTTGGGCATCAGCAAGTTGGTCGAACTGAGTCAGGGCAACTATGGCCATCTGGTCACCGACTCTGCCTGGTTCTATATCTTCCTCACCTCGATGCTTATCGGTACCCAGCTCTTCCTTGCCGGTTTCATCGGCGACCTGGTAAGCCGTAGCAACCCCAACCGCAATGATTACCAGATAGAGGAGGAGATACGATGCGGAAAATAGCGCTACTGCTTGTGGCGGTGGTGGCGGTGATTGCCTCGTGCACGTCGATAGACTGTCCGCTCAACAATACCGTCTATACCAAGTATAGGCTGGCTGGCGACGTGACAACGCTCGACGACACGCTGACCATATCGGTCAAGCGCACATCGGGAGCCGACACCGTGCTGCTCAACAAGGCGCTGCGCGTGGACAGCTTCAGCATCCCGCTGAGCTACAGCCACGAGAGCGACGAGTTCTACTTCGACATCCGTCCCGATGGCGGTGTGCGTACCATAGACACTGTGACCATCACCAAGACCAATGAACCCCACTTCGAGTCGGTAGACTGTCCTGCCACCATGTTTCATACGCTGCAGCAGGTCAAATGCACCCATCACCGCATTGACTCTGTTGTGATTAACCAGAATAAAGTAAGCTACGATGCTCAGAAACCGCATTTGCTCATCTATTTCAAGAGTCTTGGCAGTTAGCCTCATGCTTCTGCTGATGCCCCTGGCGCTGCAGGCACAGAACCACAAGGGCAAGACCCTTACCGACCGCGACACCATACCCCTCTTCCGCGGAGTGGCGGTGTCGTTCGACCTCGTGGGCGTCATCCAGTCGGGTCTGGGCGACTATGGCCAGTACGAGGCTGCTGCCCGTCTCAATCTGCGCGACCGCTATTTCCCCGTTGTCGAGCTGGGTGTGGGCCATGCCGATGCCGACGATGTAGACAGTGGACTGCGCTACAAGACCTCGGCTCCCTACGGCCGTGTGGGTGTAGACTTCAACGTGCTGCGCAACAAGCACGACGTGAACCGCGTCTATGTGGGCGGCCGCTATGGCTATACCTCCTTCAAGTATGATGTCGACGGCACCGCTGTCAAGGACCCTGTGTGGGGCGACGATGTGGAGTACAGCTATAAGGACAACAGTGCCAACTGCCATTGGCTCGAACTGGTCGCTGGCGTCGATGCCCGCATCTGGGGCCCGTTGCGTCTGGGATGGAGCCTGCGCTACAAGCGCAAACTCACAGCCAAAGACCCCGCTATCGGCAAAGCCTGGTATATCCCTGGTTATGGCCGTTACGACGACCGTATCGGCGGCACCTTCAATGTAATCATCGAACTCTGACACCATCATCTATATGGAGCGAACAAGCAAGAAGAAACTGATAGGGCAGGGTGTGTTCCTGCTCTTTCTGATTGTGGCGACGGTCATCATCGTGCGCCAGAACCGGGCGATGCCCTACCAGCACAACAAGGGCATGATATTCGGCACCACCTATAGCATTGTGTACCAGTACGACCGCGACCTGCAAGCCGGGATACTCGACCAGCTGCAGCAGGTAGACAACTCGCTCTCTCCGTTTAACGAGACCTCCATCATCTCACGTGTGAACCGCAACGAGACCGTCGAGGTCAACGACCTCTTCACCGACGTGTTTACGATGGCGCAGGATATAGCCGCCGACACCCACGGCGCCTTCGATATCACCGTGGCGCCGCTGGTCAACACTTGGGGCTTCGGCTTCAAGCAGGGCACCCCGCCCACCAAGGCTGTGATAGACAGTCTGTTGGCTATCGTGGGATATGAGAAGGTGAAACTCAGCGGACGCCATGTCGTGAAGCAGGACGCCCGCACCATGCTCGACTGCAGCGCCATAGCCAAGGGCTACGGCTGCGATGTGGTGGCGCGCTATCTGCGCAACCAGGGCGTGACCAACTATATGATCGAGATAGGCGGAGAAATCGTTGCCCACGGCGTCAACGACAAGCAGACCGCCTGGCGTATCGGCGTCACCAAGCCCACCGACGACAGCCTGAATATCAATCAGGAGTTGCAGACCATCATCAACGTTGCCGACAAGTCGATGGCCACCAGCGGCAACTACCGTAACTTCTACTACAAGAACGGCCGCAAGTATGCCCATACCATTGACCCTGTGACCGGCTACCCTGTCCAGCACAGCATTCTCTCTGCCACGGTGCTCACCAACAGTTGTGCCCGTGCCGACGCCTATGCCACCGCCTTCATGGTGATGGGACTCGAGCGCGCCCAGGAGGTGCTTGCCCGCCATAAGGACATGATGGCCTACTTCATCTATACCGACCGCGAGGGCCGCCATGCCGTGTGGTGCTCTCCGGCACTGCGCGACAAGATGGCCGACCCCGCCTGCTGATAGCGCTACCCCCTCTGACACCGTCACCCCTATGGACACGCTGCATATATACGACAAGCTGCTCCAGTTTGCCCTCTTCCAGGGACTGAGCAAGGCCGACCTCGGCGCGCTGGTGACCCATACCCGTCTGGGTTTCAACAAGTATGCCGAGGGCGACACCATGGCGCGTGCCCAGACCACCTGCGACCGCCTCTTCTTTCTCATCGACGGAAGGGTAGAGGTCGTCACCTCTGCCGACAACGGGTCCTATGCGGTGGCAGAGACCGCTGCGGCTCCGCTCTTGTTCGAGCCCGAAGCGCTGTTTGGCGTGAGCCCCCATTATGCCAGCCTCTACCGCGCCCTGACGCCCTGCAGCGTCATCGTCATCGGCAAAGACGAAATCTATAAGTTGATAGACCGTTTTCCAATCTTCCGTATCAACTACCTCAATCTTCTCTCTGCGCTTATCCAGAAGCGACACGCCCGCTGTTGGCGCAGCCACGGCGAAAGCATCGACAGCCGCGTCGTCGACTTTGTCCATAGCCACAGCCGCTACCCCGTAGGCGCCAAGCGCGTGGTCGTCAAGATGGAACGCCTGGCCCAAGAGCTGGGTTGCAGCCGTCTCGAGGTGTCGCGCGCATTGCATCGGCTGCAGAACCAGGGGCGTCTGCAGCTCTTCCGCGGAGGATTTGTGGCCGACCCGGCAGCCCCAGCCCATCAGCAACCCACTCCAGACACTTCCCGACAATGACCAGAGACAATATATTATATAAGGTGTACCGGCTCTATGCCGACGGTTTCCGCACCATGACCCTCGGCCGGGTGCTGTGGGCAGTCATCCTCATCAAGCTGTTTGTCATCTTCTTTGTGCTGAAACTCTTCTTCTTCCCCGATGTGCTGGAGCAGAAGGCGCACGACGGCGACAAGGCAGCGTATGTGGCTGGCCAGCTGGTGGGGCGCTGACCCGATGGCGGCGACGCCCCAGGCAATCTTACGACAATCATCAATCATCTTAAAATTATAAACAATGACACACCTGTTGACAATCGACCCAACCCTCATCGACTGGTCGCGTGCGCAGTTTGCACTTACAGCCATCTACCATTGGCTCTTTGTGCCGCTCACGCTGGGTCTGGCCCTCATCATGGGCATTATGGAAACGTGCTATTACCGCACAGGTAAACCATTCTGGAAAGAAACCGCCGTGTTCTGGCAGCGCCTGTTTGGCGTCAACTTCGCCATGGGCGTGGCTACGGGCATCATCCTCGAGTTTGAGTTCGGCACCAACTGGAGCAACTACTCCTGGTTTGTGGGCGACATCTTCGGCGCCCCGCTTGCCATCGAGGGCATCGTGGCGTTCTTCATGGAGAGCACCTTCGTCGCCGTCATGTATTTCGGCTGGGAGAAGGTGTCGCGCGGCTTCCACCTCGCCTCTACATGGCTCACTGGCCTGGGCGCCACCATCTCGGCATGGTGGATACTCGTCGCCAACGCGTGGATGCAGTACCCCGTGGGCTGCGAGTTCAATCCCGACACCGTGCGCAACGAGATGACGAGCTTCGTCGATGTGGCCCTGTCGCCATTTGCCGTCGACAAGTTCTTCCACACCGTCACCTCTACCTGGGTGGTGGGTGCCGTATTCGTGTGCGCCGTAAGCTGCTGGTATCTCTTGCGCCGCCGTGAGCAGGAGATGGCCCGCCAGAGCATCCGCATCGCCAGCATCGTGGGCATCGTGGCCGCTGTACTCACCATGACCACAGGCGACTTCTCGGCAGTGAAGGTGGCAGAGACCCAGCCCATGAAGCTGGCAGCCATGGAGGCACTCTACGACGGAGGCGAGGGCGTGTCGCTCACCGCCATTGCCGCTGTCAACCCTTTGGAGCAGCCCGACTATGCCCAGGGTGGCGAGGCTCCGCTGCGCATAGCCATCCCCAACGGACTCTCCCTGCTTGCCACCCACTCGATAGACGGCTACGTGCCCGGTGTCAACGACATCCTCAACGGATATACCCGCGACGGCAAGCGCGAACTCTCTGCCGAAGAGAAGATGGAGCGTGGCCGTAGAGCCATCACCACCCTTGCCACCTACCGCAAGCTGAAGGCTGCCGACGCCACCGACGCCCGACTGGACAGTCTGGCTGCACAACTGAAGCTGGACATGCCATATTTCGGTTATGGATATATCAAGGACCGAGCCGAACTGGTGCCCTATATCCCCGTCAACTTCTACGCCTTCCGCATCATGGTGGGCGTGGGGACGCTGCTCATGCTCTTCTTCCTCGTCATCGGCCATATCGCCTGGCGCAAGGACATCACCGCCAGCCATCGCTGGCTGTATCTGGCTGCCCTGGCGATGCTGCCCCTTACCTATATCGCCAGCGAGGCAGGATGGATAGTCGCCGAGTTGGGCCGACAGCCTTGGGCCATCCAGGACATGATGCCCACGGTGGCAGCCGTCTCCGACCTGCAGTCGGGCAGCGTGGCCCTGACCTTCTTCCTCTTCCTGATACTCTTCACCGTGCTGCTCATAGCCGAGGTCAGCATCATGTGCCGTGTCATCAGAAACTATAATGCCAACAAATAACAACTTGTGAAACCCTATACATCATAATATGATTATGACTTACGAATTCCTACAACAATACTGGTGGTTTATCGTCTCGCTGCTTGGGGCGCTGCTTGTGTTCCTGCTCTTTGTGCAGGGCGCCAACTCAATGGTCTATAGCCTTGGCCGTACCGAAGAAGGACAGCGCAAGGTGCTCGACTCTACCGGACGCAAATGGGAAATCACCTTTACCACGCTCGTCACCTTTGGCGGAGCCTTCTTTGCCTCGTTCCCCCTCTTCTACAGCACCAGCTTTGGCGGAGCCTACTGGCTGTGGATGATTATCCTCTTCTCGTTTGTGCTGCAGGCTGTGAGCTATGAGTTCCAGCTCAAGAAGGGCAATCTGCTTGGCACCCGCACCTACCGATGGTTCCTCATACTCAACGGCATCGTGGGCCCGCTGCTGCTCGGTGGCGCTGTGGCTACATTCTTCGACGGCTCAAACTTCCTGGTAGAGAAGGCGTCGCTGACCGATGTCGGCTCGCCCGTCATCAGCCGTTGGGCCAACGCCTCTGCCGGACTCGACGCGCTGCTCGACGTGTGGAACCTCGTGTTTGGCTTCGCCGTGATGTTCCTGGCGCGCATGCTGGGCACGCTCTATATTATAAATAATGTGGACGACGAGGACATCCGCTCGCGTGGCAGCGTGCGCCTCATCGGATGCACGGTGCCCTTCCTCGTGCTGTTCTTGGCGTTCTTTGTGAGACTGCTGCTCAAGGACGGATATGCCGTCGATGCCGCCACAGGCGTGGTGTCGCTGGAGCCGATGAAGTATCTGCACAACTACCTTGCCATGCCGCTGCTCATCGTGCTCACCCTTGCGGGCGTGGCGCTGTTGCTCTACGGCGTGGTGCGCACCATCGTCAGCAAGACCTATATCCGGGGCATCTGGCCCGCCGGTGTGGGCGTGGTGCTGGTCGTGCTCTCTCTGCTGTTGGTGGCAGGCTATGCCGATACCGCCTACTATCCCTCCAATGCCGACCTGCAGTGCTCGCTCACCATTGCCAACAGTTGCAGCAGTGAGTTCACTCTCCGCACGATGTTCTACGTGTCGCTCCTTGTGCCGTTTGTCTTCGCCTACATCGCCTACGTATGGCGCGTGATGGACAGGAAGTAAAGCGATAACCCCCATACTCCCGAAGGGGATGACTCCGTAAGGCTCAGCGGTTTGCCCGCGCCCCAAGGTGTCATCCCCTTCTGTCGTTTCTACCGTCGAGGGGCGCTTCGCCCGCAGCCCCGTCATGACCGAGAATGGCGACAAACCACCCGCGACCGCAAATAAGTTGACGGCGAAGTGGGAAACACTGAAATCATGGTTTGCCACATATAAATCGCAGTCCGAAATACAGAATTCAAACCCTGAAATCATCGTCAATGCCATCTCTGCGGAAAATGGCTTGGTGGGCAGCGGTCTGGAGCGGGTCAGTGTGGCGCCGTAGGCAAGTTCCTGGGTCGCGAAATGGGCGAGGGGAGTGGCGGCTCAAAGCCCGCTCAAGGCATGAATGACAACGGCCGTCGCCAATGGAAGTAAAACATTAGTTAAAAAAATGGATATAATGGCTTGAATATGTTAGTTTTTTACTATTTTTGCATAAAATAGGCTGCGCCTCGGCCATTTGAGCAAGCTCATGGCGCTCGGTTTGCACTATTTTTGCATAAAATAGGCGGCACCTCAGCCATTAAGCGTGCTTGTGGTGAACAGGAGCGCCGTCACTGCATCGAAATCAACTACGAATAGTATGGACATTACAGCAAATATAGACAAAACTCAGGAAAATCCCTTTTTCCTGCCTTATAACACCCCTCACGACACTGTTCCTTTTGATAGAATAAAGACCGAACACTATGAAGAGGCGTTCATGGAGGGTATACGCCGTGACGATGAGGCTATCGACAAGCTCATCAATGACCCCGAAGAACCCACCTTTGAGAATACTCTCACCCGAGTAGACCTGAGCAAGGGCGAGCACTATTATGATTTGCTCAACCGCGTGTCGAGCGTGTTCTCGTGCATGCTCAGTGCCGAGACCAGTGATGAGATGGACGCTCTGGCCCAGAAGCTCAATCCCATACTCACCAAGCACGCCAACGACGTGTCGCTCAACCCTCGTCTCTTTGAGCGCATCAAGTATGTCTATGAGCACCATCGTGAGCTCACGCCCGAGGAGAGTATGCTGCTGCAAACCTCTTACGACGGATTTGTGCGCAGCGGTGCCCTGCTCAGTGACGAGGACAAGGAGAAGCTGCGCCGGCTGACCGAAGAAGCCAGCATGCTCTCGCTGCAGTTCTCTCAGAACCTGCTGAAGGAGAACAAGGCATATCAGTTGCACATCACCGACGAAGCGGAGTTGAGCGGACTGCCCGACACACAGCGTGAGGCTGCCGCCCAGGCTGCTGCCGAGAAGGACAAGGAGGGTTGGGTGTTCACGCTCGACTTCCCCAGCTATTCGCCCTTCATGACCTATGCCGACAGGCGCGACCTGCGTCGCGAGATGTATATGGCCCACATGACCGTATGTACCCACGACAACGAGCAGAACAATCTGGAGATATGCAAACGGCTGGTCAATCTGCGCCGCGAGGTGGCACAGCTGCTGGGATATGACACCTATGCCGACTATGTGCTGGTGCAGCGCATGGCGACCAATACCGCCAACGTCTATCGTCTGCTCGACGACCTCATCGAGGCTTACAAGCCCACCGCCGTCAACGAGATGGAAGAGATAGAGCAGATGGCGCGCCGCCACGAGGGCGACGACTTCAAGCTGGAGCCCTGGGACATCTCCTACTACGCCCACAAGCTCAAGATGGAGCGCTATAATCTCGATGCCGAGATGCTGCGCCCCTACTTCAAGCTGGAGAACGTCATCGGCGGCGTCTTCGGACTGGCTACCCGTCTCTACGGCATCACCTTCAAGGAAAACGCGGATATCCCCGTGTATCATCCCGATGTCAAAGCCTATGAGGTGTACGACAACGACGGGGAGTATCTCGCTGTGCTCTATGCCGACTTCCATCCGCGCAAAGGCAAGCAGAACGGAGCATGGATGACAGAGTTTCAGGGACAGTGGATAGACCGCAAGGGCAACAATGTGCGCCCGCATGTGTCACTGGTCATGAACTTTACCAAGCCCACGGCCGAGAAGCCGGCACTGCTCACGCTGAGCGAGGTGGAGACCTTCCTGCACGAATTTGGTCACTCGCTCCACGGCATGTTTGCCAACACCCGTTTCCAGAGCCTCTCGGGCACCAACGTGTGGTGGGACTTCGTCGAACTGCCCTCCCAGTTTATGGAAAACTATGCCGTAGAGAAGGAATTCCTCAGTACCTTTGCCTACCATTATCAGACCGGCGAGCCCCTGCCCGACGAGCTTATACGCCGCATCGTGGACAGCCGCAACTTCATGGTGGGCTACAGCTGTCTGCGTCAGGTGAGTTTCGGTCTGCTGGATATGGCCTACTACACCCAGCGCGGCGCCTTCGACGACGACATCATCGACTACGAACACAAGGCTTGGGCCAAGGCAATGGTCACTCCGCAACTCAAGGACACATGCATGACGGTGCAGTTCTCCCACATTATGGCGGGCGGATATGCTGCCGGCTATTACAGCTACAAATGGGCTGAGGTGCTCGACGCCGACGCCTTCAGCGTCTTCAAGAAGCACGGCATCTTCGACCGTGCCACCGCCCAGAGTTTCAGAGACAATATCCTCTCGCGTGGCGGTACCGAGCATCCCATGACGCTCTACAAGCGCTTCCGCGGTCAGGAGCCCACCATCGACGCACTGCTCGAGCGCAACGGAATAAAAAGCGACACCCAATAACAACATACCGACATGACAGAAGAAGAGAAGCGATACCGCCTTGACCTGCGCTATCTGCGCATGGCACATATATGGGCCGAGAACTCCTACTGCCGCCGCAGGCAGGTAGGGGCGCTGGTGGTCAAGGACAAGATGATTATCAGCGACGGCTATAACGGCACACCGAGCGGGTTTGAAAATGTGTGTGAAGACGAGAACAATCTCACCAAGCCCTATGTGCTGCACGCCGAAGCCAACGCCATCACCAAGTTGGCACGCAGCAGCAACAACAGCGACGGCTCTACGCTCTATGTCACCGCCTCGCCCTGTATAGAGTGTGCCAAGCTCATCATCCAGGCAGGCATCAAGCGCGTGGTCTATGGTGAGAAGTATCGCCTCGAGGATGGTATCAATCTTCTGAAGCGTGCAAATATCGAAGTGGTTTATCTTAATGCAAACGACAATGAATCAGAAAAAGTCTAACAGATTCACTCCGCTGCTGATGGCCCTGTGCATCATCATAGGCATCATCATCGGAACATTCTATGCCAATCATTTCTCGGGCAACCGACTGAATATCATCAACAGCGGCAGCAACCGCCTGAGCAATCTGCTGCATATCATCAGCGACCAGTATGTAGACGAGGTCAACATCGACTCGCTGGTGGATGTGGCTATCCCGCAGATTCTCTCCGAGCTCGACCCTCACTCTGTGTATATCAATTCCAAGCAGGCACAGACTGCCACCGACGACCTGAAGGGTTCGTTCTCGGGTATCGGTGTCGAGTTTGTCATCCGACAGGACACTATTCACATCCAGGGCGTCATCAAGAACGGCCCCGCCGAAAAGGCCGGCGTTCTGGCTGGCGACAAGATTGTGAGCGTGGATGGCAAGCCGTTTGTGGGTAAGATAGTGACCCAGGAAGAGGCCATGCACAGGCTCAAGGGCCCCAAGGACACCAAGGTCAAGATAGGCGTGGTGCGCTATGGTTCCAAGAAGGTGCATACCTTTACCATCACGCGTGGCGACATCCCTCAGAAGAGCATCGCCGCCACCTATATGCTCGACGACAAGACCGGCTACATCCGCGTGAAGAAATTCTCTGAGACCACCTATGCCGAGCTGCTCATCTCGCTGGCCAAGCTCTCGCAGAGCGGGTTCACCAATCTCGTGATAGACCTGCGCGACAACACCGGCGGTTATCTCGAGACGGCTGTGCAGATGGCCAACGAGTTCCTGCCCAAGAACCGTCTGATAGTATATACCCAGGGCCGCAAGCAGCCCAGACAGGAGTTCCTCTCCGATGGTCGCGGCAGCTACAAGGATATACCGCTTGTGGTGCTTATCAATGAGGGCTCGGCCTCTTCGTCCGAAATCTTTGCCGGCGCCATCCAGGACAATGACCGCGGTACCATCATCGGCCGCCGCTCGTTTGGCAAGGGTCTTGTGCAGAAGCAGATGGAATTCCCCGACGGCAGCATCATCCGTCTTACCACCGCCCGCTACTACACTCCTTCGGGCCGCTGCATCCAGAAGCCCTATACCATGGGCGACGAGTCGTTCTACGCCCAAGACCTGGTAGACCGCTATCAGCACGGTGAATACTTCTCGCAAGACTCCATCAAGCACACCGGCCCGGCTTATCACACCCATATCGGACGCGTGGTCTATGGCGGTGGCGGCATCACCCCCGACATCTTCATCCCCGAAGACACCCTGGGTATGACGTCATATTACAAGCGGGCTGCCATGAGCGGACTGATACTGCAGTTTGCTTACGACTATACGGATGATAACCGTGCCAAACTGAATGGGTATCGCGACATGCAGTCGCTTTACGACTATCTGAAGACGCAGAACCTCGTGGAGCGATTTGCCTCCTATGCCGACCGCAACGGTCTGCAGCGACGCAACCTGATGATACGCAAGTCGCACAAGCTGCTCGACCAGTATATCAACAGTCGCATCATCTATAATATGCTCGACGAGGAGGCTTGGAACGAATACCTCAACCAGGACGATGACAACATCAGGGCTGCCCTCAATGTCTTTGCCCAGGGCAAGGCGTTTCCCAAGAAGCCGGCAGTCAAGAAAAAGGCAGTGAAGAAGGTCGCCGTAAAGAGGGCGGTGGCCAAGCACAGAAAATAACATAATCACCCAGGCGATATGTCTAAGAAGGAACTAAGACAACTTATCCGCCAACGCAAGCGACAGTTCACCCAGCAGGAGTTGGGCGAACTGTCGCTTGCCGTTGTGGGGCGTCTGTCGGCCCATAAACGGATGGCAGAGGCACAGACCGTGATGCTCTATTGCTCGTTGCCCGATGAAGTGGACACACATGGGCTCATAGACACGCTCTACGGCGAGGGCAAGACCGTGGTGCTGCCCGTGGTGACCGGCGAAGGCGAGATGGAACTGCGCGTCTATCATGGCGCCGACAGTCTGCGTCGTGGCGCCTTCGACATACTCGAACCCGTGGGCGAGCGCTTTACCGACTACGAAAGCATCGACTTGGCTGTCATTCCCGGCATGGCCTTCGACGACAGCGGCCATCGGCTTGGGCGCGGCAAGGGTTACTACGACCGCTTCCTGGTCAATCTCCCTCACTGTTATAAGATAGGTATGTGTTTCGACTTCCAACGCGTGGAGCATGTGCCGTGTGAGTCTACCGATATCGCCGTAGACGAAGTGATATAACCTACAGACAATAGATATGAAACGCATTATCCTCATGCTGATGATGGCGACGGGCGTCATGACCTCGCTTGCCATTACGCCCATCGACTCGCTCGAGCTGCACCGTCTGCAGCAGATGGCAGACTCGGTGGTCGACGAAGCCCGCAGACTGTATCTCTATGAGTATCTGGCTTGGCACAGTGCCGACGAACTGACCAGGCACAAAGTGGATGTGAAGAAAATCGGCATGGGAGGCGTCACCGTCGACGACAACGGCATCATGCACTACATCTATGTGGACAAGAAAGGTGAGCTGCTGCTTGATTATGTGCTCGACCCGCAGTCGATGTTCTCGATAACCACGACCAAGAAGCGTGCCCTCGACAACAGTGAGATGCAGGCGATGATCTTGCGGGCGCAGGCCATCATGACGGTGGTGAAGACGTGTGGCGACAGCATCTTAAACTATAGCTCCGCCGACGGTACGCTCAACTTCGACGTGATACCCATGGACAACGGCCGGCTCAGGATGTACATCATCCAGGGTACGACCCATGCCGATGTGCAGCCGTTTGGCAATGATTATGTCATCGACCTGGACGGCAGGCTCCAGGTGACCTCGTTCAGGCGGCTGCACAACTTCTATATAGAGATACCCATCGACGGTGACTCCAACTCTATCTCGCACAGGCATGCTCCCGACAGCGGGATGATTACGGCTACCGACATTGTCAACTTCATGCTCTACGGCCACGACCTCTTCGGTCTCGGATCGACCTACGTGACCTTCAAGCCCCACGCCGACAGCGAGGGCTACGTTGTGGTCTTCGACGCCAATAGCTTCAAGGCCATGGTGATGACCCAGGGTATGGTCGAAAAGTTTGTGAATGAAAACAAGAAAGATAAATAAGGAATAAAAGCCTCAGTAGATGCGCACGTCGGCGATGACCATGGCGCCTACTTCGGCATTGAGACGCTGTACCAACTTGGAACGCATCATAGACAAATCCTGCCTGAGGGCGGGATTTGTTATTTTTACAAACAGCGTCTGGTTCTTGATGAACTTCTCGCCGGTATATCTGCCCACGGTGGTGCCGGTCACCGTCTCCCAGGCATCGATAACCCTCCGCTGCAGCAAGGGCGTCTCCAGCCCCTGGTCGCGTAGCAGGTGATTGATAACATCACCGATTGATTTTACATTGCGCTTAAACATGATTGTCGTCCTCCTTGCGTTGGGTGATTTCTCCATCTTCCACCTCAAACAACTTATAGTCCATCGCGCTGTGCTGGAGTATACGGTCCAGGTGGTCACGGTTGGTGTCGGTGATGAATATCTGCCCGAAGTTGTCGGCCGACACCAGCTTCACAATCTGCTCCACGCGGCGTGCGTCGAGCTTGTCGAATATGTCATCGAGCAAGAGCAGCGGCACCGTGGCCGTCACTGTGCGCTTGAGAAACTCAAACTGCGCCAGTTTCAGCGCCAGCACGAACGTCTTGTTCTGCCCCTGACTTCCTTCGCGCTTCATCTGATAGTCGCCGAGCATCATCTCGATGTCGTCGCGGTGTACGCCATGGAGCGAGTAGCCCACGGCGCGGTCTTTGGCCCTGTCGCGGCGTATCACGTCGATGAGCCGTCCTCGCTGGCAATGAGAGATGTAGCGCAAGCTCACCTTCTCCTTGTTCTCGGATATGGTCTCGTAGATGTGCTGGAACACGGGAATGAGCTGGCTGATGAACTCTTCGCGCCGGCGATAGATGATCTCTCCCTGTGAAGCCATCTCCTCCTCCCAGATGTCGAGCAGGGCAGGGTCGGGCTCGGCCTCCATCTTGAGCAGGGCATTGCGCTGTTGCAGGGCCTTGTTGCAGCGCATCAGGGCATCGGCGTAAGCCACATCGTACTGGCATATCACCATGTCCATCAGCCTACGGCGCTCCTCGCTGCCTCCGGCAATGAGCACGCTGTCGGCGGGCGAGACAAAGACCAGCGGGATGAGCCCGATGTGTTGGGCCAGGCGCTTGTAGTCTTTCTTGTCGCGCTTGAAATGCTTCTTCACCCCGCGCTTCATGCCGCAGTAGATGTTGAAATCCTCACCGCTGTCGCTCCTGTAGTCGCCATCGAGCACAAAGAAGTCCTGGTCGTGCATGATTACCTGCGAGTCGATGGGCGTGAAGGCGCTCCGACAGAACGACAGGTAATAGACAGCGTCGAGAAAGTTGGTCTTTCCCACGCCGTTCTGCCCTATAAGACAGTTGATTTTGGGCGACAACTCTATCGTTGCCTCCCTTATGTTCTTGTAGTTGAGTATGGACAGTCTTTTCAGAATCATAGCGGCTTTATCCTTGCTCTCTGGGAGTGTGTTATCCCCGTGAGTGATGCAAAGTTACGCCAATTATCACGCAAAAGCAAAAAAATAGAGAAATATATTTCAATATGTGAGATTATTTGATTAATTTTGCCTTGAATATGCACGCGGCTTTCGTGGCCGTCAGCATGATTGCAACATTGGGAATAAAAACAAAAATAATAAATAAAATGACAAACAAAAAAGAACAAGCACCCGCTAACGACGTGCTTACCGTTTCTGAGGCTTTTATCACCAGATACAAAAAGCCCATCGTTATTGCTGCCGCTGCAGTAGTACTCCTCATCGTAGGTTTCTTCTGTTACAAGAATTATGTAAGCGCTCCTCGCGAGGACAAGGCTTCTACCGCTCTGGGTCTTTGTCAGCAGTATTTTGACCAGGGCATGTTTGACAAGGCTCTTAATGGTGACGGCGCCAACTGTGTAGGTTTCGTGAAGATTGCTTCTGACTACAGCGGCACCGATGCAGCCAATCTCGCCAACCTCTATGCCGGTCTGAGCTATGCTCACACCGAGAAGTGGGAGAAGGCTGCCGAGTATCTCGACAAGTACTCTACAGCTTCCGACGCACTGGTAAGCCCCGCAGCAGTAGCTGCCCGCGGCCAGGTATATGCCAACCTCAACAAGATAGACGAGGCCGTATCAGACCTGAAGAAGGCTGCCAAGATGGCCGACAGCAAGGGCCACAACGGCGTAAACAACAGCCTGTCGCCCCAGTTCCTACTCTCAGCAGCGCAGTTGCTGGAGAGCCAGAACAAGAATGACGAGGCGCTCGAGATATACAAGGATATCAAGGCCAACTATGTCACCTCTGCTCTTGTTCAGAGCCAGGAGATAGACAAATACATCCAACGTCTGGAGGAGAAGTAATCATGGCTACAGCACTCCACCACCTCTCCGACGAGGATATAGCCAATGTGCCCGACGCCAGCAACATGTGCTTCGGCATAGTAGTGGCTGAATGGAACAAGGAGATAACCGACGCGCTGCTCAATGGCGCGGTGACCACCTTGGAGAAGTATGGCACTCTGCCCGAGAACATCCACGTAAAGACCGTGCCTGGCAGCTTTGAGCTGATTTACGGCGCACAGCAGATGACCAAGAACGACGGATTTGATGCCGTCATCATCCTCGGAAGTGTCATCCGTGGCGAGACGCCCCATTTCGACTACATCTGCCAGGGCGTCACCTACGGCATAGCAAGGCTCAACTCCAACCAGAACATCCCCGTCATCTACGGACTGCTTACCACCAACGACTTGCAGCAAGCCAAGGATAGATGTGGAGGCAAGTATGGCAACAAGGGAAGCGAGTGTGCCATCGACGCCATCAAAATGGCTAAGTTCTAAAACCCATTCCAAAGATATGAAGCCCATCGGGAACTGATACGAAGGTATCGCCCGATGGGCTTTTTTGATGGCTGTCTGCGGTGGAGAAATGGCTGTCAGGATAGTGATGGTGCCCGCTGATGTGGAGTCGCTAAATATAAATAAGGTAAAAAACTATGCAGTGTTTACCTTTTTTCGTAAATTTGCAGCAGGTAAACATAAAACTGAATAACATGTTGAACAAGAAAGTAGAAGAGGCTATCAACGCCCAAATCAATGCCGAACTCTGGTCGGCTTATCTCTATCTGTCTATGGCAGCTTATTGCCACGCCCAGGGCCAGCCCGGTATGGCCAAGTGGTTTGAGGTCCAGTTCCGTGAAGAGCAGGACCACGCCAAGATATTCTTCAATTATGTCGTTTCGCGCGACGGAGTGGTAACCCTCAAGCCCATCGAGGCTGTGCCCACCACATGGGAGTCGATGCTCGATGTATTTGAGAGCACGCTGGCCCATGAGCAGAAGGTCACCTCGCTCATCAACAATCTCTACGCACTGGCCACCCAGGAGCTCGACTTCGCTACCCAGAGCATGCTCAAGTGGTTTATCGACGAGCAGGTGGAGGAAGAAGAGAACGCCAGCACCATCATCGACAATATCCGTATGATTAAGGACAACGGATATGGTCTCTACATGCTCGACAAGGAGCTCGGCGCCCGTGTCTACACCCAGGCCGCTCCGCTCGTGGGCAAAGAGTAAAACCATCGCACCCCAGCCCTACAAGGCATCCCTCTCCGGGATGCCTTTTTTCGTTTTCTGAGGTGTCGCGACGAGCTCTGTTAAGCCCCTCGCAACGCCTGTCGCAGCCGCGGCGATAGCCCTCGTTGCGGTGATGGTAAAAGTAAGAATTTACAACAATTTAGAAACGTAAAAGATTGTGATACAAAGGCTTCTCGATTACCTCGGCTACCATATCCTTTACAATTATTCGCCGTTTTTCTTGCACAGTTCAGATTTTCTTCGTACCTTTGCACGCGATAATCGGAGTAACGCTTGTCGGTTTAAGGTTTTCAGACACGGTTACTCCCAGTATTCACTGGCATCCAGACACGGTGGTTTTTCTTCTTATCAATACCGTTGTCGCGAGCTTTTTTCAGGATGTAGCTCAGATGTCAAAAACAATAATTTATGAGTTTATTAACAAGAAGATTATTTGTATTATTGACTATTGGTGTGACATTTCCACTGCTGGCGATAGCAAGTGGGTCACTGGAAACTAAAAAGACCATGGATTGGAATCCCGTGATGGATGCGATAATCCAGGTAGAAAGCGAAGGAAACGCAAGGGCGGTGAAGGGCAACTCCTGTGGAGTTATGCAGATAACCCCCGTACTGGTAAAAGACTGCAACCGTATACTGCGCATGAGAGGCTCGAACAAGCGCTACACCCTGGCCGACAGATTCAGCATCAGCAAGTCGCGAGCTATGTTCCTGCTCATCCAGTCGTTTTACAACCCGCAGAACAATGTAGAACAGGCCATCCGAGCTTGGAACGGCGGTCAGAACTACACTGTGGCGAGTACTCAGCGTTACCTTGAGAAAGTGAAACGTCATTTGTATTGATACAAACACAACATCAAGATTTTCATTCCTGCTTCTGGGCAGTGATGGAAGTCTTTTTTTTATCCCCGAGCCTGTCTTGCCGGCGGCGCCGTAAACCGTCGCAAGCATGGAGTGGGGCAGGGGTGAGGGGCGGAGCCTTGTGCAGACCGTCGCCCATGAGGTCGCCTCGCCAGCCTCTCACTACAGCCTCTGCCCGTGCAACCATGGAGACGGCCGGAAGGGCTCTGTCTGGCTCGTTGTCGACGGGGATGGCTGAGAGGTGCACAATACGCTTGCTGTCAGCGGGTTTGGCGACGTTTTGATGACGGTTGTCGGCTCGTAACATAAGACACGAGCCCACGTGACATAAGTCACGAGGTCACGTATCTTGCGTCACGAGCTCACGTACCTTATGTTACGAGCCGCCCAAGAGGCTGGCTGCGGTGACCGATGAGCTTGCAAAGATTATGTCGGGCAACCGTGGCGACGGGGAGCGGTGCGCGGTGACTGTGGCGATGCGGAAGGAGGTAGTCTCTCCAAGTTGCCGCCGGCCGTCGGTGCATGGGTAGATGGTGTCGCTTGTGAGTCAGGTTGTCACCAAATCTACCACTTTGCTCGCGCCTGCGGGCGTGCGTATATATAAATAGGTGTTTTTTCAGTTAATAATGACTAATGTTACCAAAAAAAGTAGTAACTTTGCAACTTGAAGGTGACAAAACGCCTTCTGCGCATAAAATATTTATTAATAACGTTATAATTTTTATGAATTTCACTTTGTTGATTACCGTTATGCTAACGGCTGTAACCTTGGTGGTGGCTGCTTATGTCATTGCCAAGCTCATCGGTCCCCGTTCGTACAATCCGGTAAAAGGTGAGCCCTTTGAGTGTGGTATCCCCACGCGCGGCAGCTCATGGTTGCCCTCGCACATCGGTTACTACCTCTTCGCCATCCTTTTCCTGATGTTCGACATCGAGACTATGTTGCTCTATCCCTGGGCTGTAGTCGTTAAGCAGTATGGAAGTCTGGCCCTCGTGAGCATCAGTTTCTTCCTGTTGGTATTGGTATTTGGCCTGGCTTACGCCTGGCGGAAAGGAGCATTGGAATGGAAGTAAAGAACAGAGCCTCTATCAAGAGCATTCCTTACGACGAGTTTAAGGACAACGACACGCTGGAGAAGATTGCCGCCGAGCTCAATGAGGGCGGTGCCAATGTGGTGGTGAGCTCACTCGACGCCGCCATCAACTGGGGGCGCAGCAACTCGCTGTGGTCGCTTACCTTCGGAACATCGTGCTGTGGTATTGAGTTTATGGCCGTAGGCTGTGCCCGTTACGACTTCTCTCGCTTCGGCTTCGAGGTGACCCGTAACTCTCCACGCCAGGCCGACCTTATCATGTGTGCCGGTACAATCACCAACAAGATGGCACCAGTGTTCAAGCGTCTGTACGACGAGATGGCCGAGCCCAAGTATGTTGTGGCCGTAGGCGGATGCGCCATTAGCGGCGGCCCCTTCAAGAAGAGCTACAACGTGGTGCGCGGTATCAGCGAGCTGGTGCCTGTGGATGTGTTCATCCCCGGCTGCCCTCCCCGCCCCGAGGCTATCCTCTACGGCATGATGCAGCTGCAGCGCAAGGTGAAGGTCGAGAAATTCTTTGGCGGCGCCAACCACAAGATGACTGCTGATGAGAAGAATCTCTCCATGAGTCAGGGTGGTCTGCGCGGTCTGAGCAACGAGAACCTCTCTGATGCCAACAAGTTGGGCAACAAGAAGCCTATCATCGTGACCCAAGTGCCCGAAGGCTTCGACCCACAGAAGGGACTTGATGACTAATATATAATAAGGTATAAGAATATGAAGCTGAATAACATAGAACTGAGTTTTGACAATTTCGCCGAGGAGATGGCGAAATTGAAGAACGAGAAACACTTCGACTACCTTGTTACCATCATCGGTGAAGACTTCGGTGAGGAAGGACTCGGATGTATCTACATTCTCGAAAATACAGACACTGCCGAGCGTTGCTCGGTGAGAACCATCGCCAAGAAGGTGGATGGCAGCGACGTTATCCCCACGGTAATCAATCTGTGGAAGGTGGCCGACCTGCTCGAGCGTGAGGTCTACGACTTCGTGGGCATCAAGTTCCTCGGCCACCCCGACATGCGTCGTCTCTTCCTGCGCACCGACTTCAAGGGTCATCCCCTGCGCAAGGACTTCGACATGAGCCCCGAGGCCAACCAGTTCCCCTGTACCGACGAGCCCGAGAGCGACTACACCGTAGAATACTCGCTCGACAAGAACGGTCATCTGGTAGCTACCGAGAAGAGACTCTTCGACGAAGATGAATATGTAATCAATGTAGGCCCCAACCACCCATCCACCCACGGCGTGCTGCGCCTGCAGACCGTAGTGGACGGCGAAACCGTGAAGCGCATCTATCCCCACCTGGGATATATCCACCGCGGTATCGAGAAGATGTGGGAGAATATGACCTACCCACAGACCCTCGCCCTGACCGACCGTCTCAACTACCTCTCGGCCATGATGCACCGCCACGCTCTCGTGGGCGTCATCGAAGAGGCTATGGGCATAGAGCTCAGCGAGCGCATACAGTATATCCGTACCATCATGGACGAGCTGCAGCGTATCGACTCCCACTTGCTCTACCTGGGCTGTACCGCACAGGACCTCGGTGCCCTCACCGCTTTCCTCTACTGCATGCGCGACCGTGAGCACGTGCTCAACGTGATGGAGGAAACTACCGGCGGCCGACTCATACAGAACTATTATCGCATCGGCGGACTGCAGGCCGACATTGACCCCAATTTCGTGGACAATGTCAAGAAGCTCTGCGCCTACCTGCGCCCGATGATACAGGAATATCTCGACGTCTTCGGCGACAACGTGATAACCCACAACCGTCTCGAAGGTGTAGGCCCCATGGGCAAGGACGACTGTATCAACTATGCCGTGACCGGTCCTGCCGGACGTGCCGCAGGCTGGGCCAACGATACCCGCAAGCGTCATCCCTATGCCCTCTACGACAAGGTGGAGTGGACGGAGATAACCATGACCGGCGGCGACTCTATGGACCGCTACTACTGTCACATCAAGGAACTCTATCAGAGCCTCGACATCATCGAGCAGCTCATAGACCATATCCCCGAGGGCGAATACTACATCAAGCAGAAGCCCATCATCAAGGTGCCCGAGGGACAGTGGTATTTCTCTGTAGAAGGAGCCAGCGGCGAGTTTGGCGTCTATCTCGACTCACGTGGCGACAAGATGCCTTACCGTATGAAGATGCGCCCGATGGGTCTGTCGCTTACCGGCGCCCTCGACCCTATGCTCCGTGGTCAGAAGATAGCCGACCTCATCACCACCGGTGCTGCCATCGACTTCGTAATCCCCGACCTCGACAGATAATAATATAATAATGTATAAGTAAAAAGAGAACATAATGATGTTTGATTTTAGTATAGTAACAACCGCCATCGACAGTCTTCTGCGCCAGACCCTCGGGCTGGGCGATTTCTGGTCGATACTGATAGAGTGCGTGCTCGTGGGTGTAGGCATACTTACCGCCTATGCGCTGATAGCCATCGCCCTCATCTTCATGGAGCGCAAGGTGTGTGCCTACTTCCAGTGCCGTCTGGGCCCGATGCGAGTAGGTCCTTGGGGTATCTTCCAGGTCTTCGCCGACGTGCTCAAGATGCTTATCAAGGAAATCTTCGTTGTCGACAGAGCCGACAAGATGCTCTACTACATCGCCCCTTTCCTTGTGATTATCGCCTCGGTGGGCACCTTCTCATTCCTGCCATGGAACATGGGTGCGCATATCCTCGACTTCAATGTGGGTCTGTTCCTCATCACCGCCATCAGCTCGATAGGCGTACTCGGTGTGTTCCTCGCCGGATGGGGTTCCAACAACAAGTATTCGGTAGTGTCGGCCATGCGTGGCGCCGTGCAGATGATTTCCTATGAGATGTCGCTCGGCCTCTGCCTTATCTCTGCCGTAGTCCTCACAGGCACCATGCAGGTGAGCGGCATCGTTGAGGCTCAGGTTGGTCCTTGGAACTGGCTCATCATCAAGGGCCACGTGCCTGCCATCCTGGCTTTCCTCGTATTCCTCGTAGCCGGTAACGCCGAGGCCAACCGTGGCCCGTTCGACCTGGCTGAGGCTGAGAGCGAGCTGACAGCCGGTTACCACACCGAGTATTCGGGTATGGGCTTCGGCTTCTACTATCTGGCAGAGTACCTCAACCTCTTCGTTATCTCGGGCATCGCCACTACCGTATTCCTCGGTGGCTGGGCGCCTCTCAATATCGGTATCGAGGGCTTCGACAATCTGATGAACCTCATCCCCGGATTTATCTGGTTCTTCGGCAAGACCTTCGCCGTGGTATGGATCCTGATGTGGGTACGCTGGACTTTCCCCCGTCTGCGTATCGACCAGATACTTACCCTCGAGTGGAAGTATCTCATGCCTCTGTCTCTGATTATCCTCGTGCTGATGACCGTATGCGTAGCGCTGGGCTTCCACGGATAATCTGCGAAATATCAAACCGTAATTCAACAATAGATTAATAACAAAGTATGTCTAACAATTCATATTTCAAAGGTATTGCCGATGGCGTGAAGACGCTTGCCATAGGTATGAAGACTACCATGAAGGAGTACTTCACACCCAAGAGCACAGAGCAGTATCCCGAGAACCGCAAGACTACACTCCACATTTCGCCCCGATTCCGCGGACGCCTGGTTTTCGAGCGCAACGAGGACGAGAGCTACAAGTGTGTGGGATGTACACTCTGTGAGAAGTCATGCCCCAATGACACCATCAAGATTGTTACCGAGATGGTGGAGGACCCCGAGACAGGCAAGAAGAAGCGCCAGCTGGTAGATTACCAGTACGACCTGGGCGACTGCATGTTCTGCGAGCTCTGCGTCAATGCATGTAACTTCGGAGCCATCAAGTTTGTCAACGATTTCGAAAACGCTGTCTTCGACCGTGACAAGCTCGTCTATCATCTGGACAAGGAAGTATACAAAGGCGGTTCGCTGCCCAACCTCATTGATGGCGGCGCTCCTCTGGAAATAGGTAAGTTTAACACCAAAACCAAGTAAACCGATTATGGCAAATATTGTAATGTTTTGTATTCTGGCCGTAGTCATTCTTGGCTCAGCCTTAATGTGTGTGCTGACCCGCAGCATCATGCGTGCAGCCACCTTCCTGCTGTTTGTGCTCTTCGGCATCGCCGGTCTTTACTTCCTGCTCGACTATACCTACCTGGGTGCTGCCCAGATAGCTGTCTACGCCGGAGGTATCACCGTGATGTATGTCTTTGCCATCCAGCTGGTCAACAAGCGCGCCCTCCAGGGCAAGACCGAACACTTCAAGGGCTCACGCCTGATGGGCGGACTGCTCATCTCACTGCTGGGCCTCGCCACAGTAGTGGGCGTAATCCTCAAGCATAAGTTTATCGACATGGCAGCCAGCTTGGCCGACAAGGAGGTAACCATGCAGGAGATAGGTACAGCCCTTGTGGGTTCAGAGAAATATCAGTATGTATTACCCTTCGAGTTGATATCAGTATTCTTGCTGGCTTGTATCATCGGAGGCATCATGATTGCAAGAAAGGAGGACCAGAAATGAATATTCCCGTAGAGTTTTTCCTTACACTTAGTGCATTGCTGTTCTTTATAGGTGTATTCGGATTTGTCACACGCCGCAACCTCGTGGCCATGCTCATCTCGGTCGAGCTGATACTCAACTCTGTCGACTTGAACTTTGCCGTGATGAACCGCATCCTTTTCCCCGGTGAGATGGAAGGCTTCTTCTTCACACTCTTCTCTATCGGTGTGAGTGCTGCCGAGACTGCTGTTGCGCTGGCTATTATTATTAATGTTTACCGTAACTATCACAGTGACCAGGTGAACAGTATTGAAAACATGAAATTCTAAGACACTATGTACAGTTATGCATTTTTGATACTTCTTCTGCCGTTGCTGAGTTTCCTTGTGTTAGGACTTGCGGGCATGAAGATGAAGAAGCAGGTAGCGGGTGTCATCGGCACCATCGTGCTGGGCTGCGTATTCGCCATGTCGGTATATACCGCCTACAAGTATTTCTTCGTTGATGGAAGAAATGCCCTCACTGGCGCCTACGACACCGTTACCGTGTTCAATTATAGCTGGTTGAAGTTTAGCGAGCTGCTTACCTTCAACATCGGTTTCCGCCTTACGCCTATCAGCGTGATGATGCTCATCGTCATCACCACTGTCAGCTTTATGGTTCATATCTATTCGTTTGGTTACATGGCCGAGCGCGACGAGAACTATGAGGTTGAAGGCTATGAGAAGGGCTTCCAGCGTTTCTACGCTTACCTGAGCCTGTTTACGATGTCCATGCTGGGTCTGGTGGTTGCCACCAACCTCTTCCAGATGTATCTCTTCTGGGAGCTGGTGGGCGTGTGCTCTTATCTGCTTATCGGTTTCTATTACCCCAAGCATGCCGCTGTCCACGCCAGCAAGAAGGCGTTTATCGTAACTCGCTTCGCCGACCTCTTCTTCCTCATCGGTATTCTCTTCTACAGCTTCTATGTAGGCACGTTCAACTACGACCTGGCCGCTGATCATGACCTGGTGCTGAAGTTGCATGGTGCAGCTTTCGTCCTGCCTACCGCCCTGTTCCTGATGTTTATCGGTGGTGCCGGTAAGAGTGCCATGTTCCCGCTGCACATCTGGTTGCCCGACGCTATGGAAGGCCCCACACCCGTGTCAGCGCTTATCCACGCCGCCACCATGGTTGTGGCTGGTGTATATCAGGTGGCCAGCCTGTTCCCCATCTGGGTGAACTACGCCCCCAACGCCCTGCACTATGTGGCCTACATCGCTGCCTTCACCGCATTCTATGCCGCAGCCGTAGCCTGCTGTCAGCGCGACATCAAGCGTGGTCTGGCCTTCTCGACCATTTCTCAGATAGCCTATATGCTGGTAGCCCTTGGCGTATGTACCGCCATCGACAACCACGAGGGTGGCCTGGGTTATATGGCCGGTATGTTCCACCTCTTTACCCACGCCATGTTCAAGGCCCTGCTCTTCCTCTGCTCCGGTGCCATCATCGTGATTATCGGCAGCAACTTCAAGGAGTATATGGGAGGTCTGCACAAGTATATGCCCATTACCAATGCCTGCTTCCTCATCGGATGTCTCGCCATCGCCGGTATCCCTCCCTTTGCAGGCTTCTTCTCTAAAGATGAAATCATCACCGCCTGCTTCCAGTTCTCTCCCTTCATGGGCTACTTCATGACACTGGTTGCCGGTATGACCGCTTTCTACATGTTCCGTCTCTACTACGTGATATTCTGGGGCCAGAGCTACTACGAACTTGACCCCGAACACCGTCGCAAGCCACAAGAGGTGCCCTTCGTAATGTGGGGTCCGCTGGTGTTCCTTGCCGCCATCTCGTGTGTAGCCGGTCTCATTCCTTTCGGCCACTTTGTTTCGGCTACCGGCCAGAGCTACGATATCCACATCAACGCTCAGGTGGCTACTACCAGCATTGTGGTGGCTATCATCGGCATTGCCCTTGCCACCTATATGTACGCTCCCAAGAAGACTCCGCTGGCCGACACTCTGGCCAAGCGTATGCCTGTGCTGCACAAGGCTGCCCTCAACCGTTTCTACATCGACGACGCATGGCAGTTCTTCACCCACAAGATAGTCTTCGGACTCTTCTCCAAGCCCATCGCATGGTTTGACCGCCGCGTCATCGACGGCACCATGAACTTCATGGCATGGGGTACACAGGAAGCCGGTGAGTCTATCCGTCCATGGCAGAGTGGCGACGTGCGCCAGTATGCCGTATGGTTTATCACGGGAAGTGTAGCTATATCATTAATCCTTCTTTGTCTTTAGAGCATTATCATTATGAGTATATTAACATTATTCGTAGTTATCCCCGTCCTGATGCTCCTCGGGCTCTGGTTTTCCAAGAACCTGGCTCAGGTACGTGGCGTAATGGTAGCAGGTGCCAGCGCCCTGTTGGTCCTTGCCATCTGGCTTACCGTTACTTTTATACAGATGCGCCATGCCGGTAACACCGACCCCATGCTGTTCACCTACAGCGTGGCATGGTTCCCCTCGCTCCATATCGCCTACAGCGTAGGCGTCGATGGCATCTCGGTCGTGATGCTCCTGCTGTCGGCCATCATTGTCTTCACCGGAACCTTTGCCTCTTGGCAGGCCATGTCCAACCACAAGGAATACTTCCTCTGGTTCACCCTGCTCAGCACCGGTGTGTTCGGCTTCTTCATCTCGGTAGATATGTTCACCATGTTCATGTTCTACGAGGTAGCCCTTATCCCTATGTATCTGCTTATCGGAGTATGGGGTACAGGCGCCAAGGAGTATGCCGCCATGAAGCTCACCCTGATGCTTATGGGTGGTTCGGCGCTGCTCATCATCGGCATCCTGGCCATCTACTTCTTCAGTGGAGCCACCACGATGAACATCAATGAGATTGCGGCTATGGCCAATATCCCCGAGAATGTGCAGAACATCTTCTTCCCCTTGCTCTTCATCGGTTTCGGCGTGCTGGGAGCCCTCTTCCCATTCCACACATGGTCGCCCGACGGTCATGCCAGCGCCCCTACCGCCGTGTCTATGCTCCACGCCGGTGTGCTGATGAAGCTCGGTGGCTACGGCTGCTTCCGCATTGCGATGTATCTCATGCCTTCCGCTCTCGACACCTGGGCACCTGTGTTCCTCATCCTCACCACCATCTCTGTGGTATATGGAGCGCTCTCAGCCTGTGTGCAGACCGACCTCAAGTACATCAATGCCTATAGCTCGGTATCCCACTGCGGTATGGTGCTTTTCGCCCTCTGCATGGTAACCCAGACCGCCATCACCGGTGCCGTTATCCAGATGTTGTCCCACGGTCTGATGACAGCCCTCTTCTTTGCTGTCATCGGTATGATTTACCACCGTGCCGGCACTCGCGACGTGCGCTATCTTGGTGGACTGATGAAGGTAGTGCCCTTCCTCGCCGTTTCCTATGTAGTGGCAGGTTTGGCCAACCTGGGTCTCCCCGGTTTCTCTGGCTTCGTGGCCGAGATGACCATCTTCGTAGGTTCGTTCCAGAACGCCGATACCTTCCACCGCGTATGTACCATCGTGGCTTGTACCTCTATCGTAGTGACAGCCGTGTACATCCTGCGCGTAGTGGGCAAAATCCTGTTCCAGAAGATACCCAACCCCGAGTTCCTCAAGCTCACCGATGCTACTTGGGACGAGCGCTTGGCTGTGGGCGGACTTATCTTCTGCGTAGCCGGTCTCGGTACTGCGCCTTTCTGGGCACAGGAGATTATCTACGAAGCAGTAGGCCCTATCATCCAGCATATCGGCAACTTTGTTGCGATAGCCCAGTAAACTGTAATGTCTAACGATTAAGTATCTAAAAGAAATGAATATTGATTATAGTCAGTTTTTAAATATGATGCCCGAAGTAAGCCTTATGGCTGTTCTGGTAATCGTCTTCATTGCAGACTTCTTTACTGCCCCCCGTGTAGCCGATGTACAGGCTGGCGCCGACTTCAAGGCTCCCCGTGCATGGTTCGGTCCGCTGGTGTGTGTGCTCATGCTTGCCCACACCCTGCTCAACCTCGCTCCCGTAGAGTCTGCCGTTACCTTTGGCGGCATGTACTATACCACCCCCTCTATCGGTATCATCAAGAGCATCCTCGCCTTCGGCACACTCATCGTGCTCATCCAGAGCCGCGAGTGGATGCGCCGCCCCGATACCTTCTTCAAGGAGGGCGAGTTCTACATGCTCACCCTGGCCACCCTCTTGGGTATGAACATGATGGTAAGTGCCAACCACTTCCTGCTGTTCTTCCTGGGTCTTGAGCTGGCTTCGGTGCCCATGGCCTGCTTGGTGGCGTTCGACAAGTACCGTCACAACTCAGCCGAGGCAGGTGCCAAGTTCATCCTCACCGCCACCTTCTCGAGCGGCGTGATGCTCTATGGCATCAGCCTGCTCTATGGCGCTGTAGGCACACTCTACTTCGACGACGTAGTGATGCGACTCTCTGCCACTCCTATGGTCATCGTGGGTCTGGTGTTCTTCGTCAGCGGTCTGGGCTTCAAGATTTCTCTCGTGCCCTTCCACTTCTGGACAGCCGACTCTTACCAGGGCGCTCCCACCACCGTTACCGGTTATCTGTCGGTTATCTCTAAGGGCGCCGCAGCCTTCACGCTCTGCACCGTGCTGATGAAGGTCTTCGGTCCCATGGTCGAGTACTGGCAGTACATGCTCTTCATCGTCATCGTGCTGTCTATCACCGTGGCCAACCTTTTCGCCATCCATCAGAGCGACCTGAAGCGCTTCATGGCGTTCAGCTCTATCTCTCAGGCAGGTTACATCGTGCTCGCCATCGTGGGCAACCAGGCCACATCGGTCTACGCCCTCAGCTTCTACGTGCTCATCTACGTGGTAGCCAATATGGCTGTGTTCACCATCATCTCGTCTATCGAGGAGCACAACAACGGCGTGGTAGATATGGAAAGCTACAACGGACTCTATCAGACCAATCCGCGTCTGGCCTTCCTCATGACCCTCGCCCTGTTCTCCCTGGGTGGTATTCCTCCCTTCGCTGGTATGTTCTCCAAGTTCTTCGTCTTCATGGCAGCTGTCAAGGGCGCCGACTTGGCCACCACCACCGGAGCGCTGGCCTACATCGTGGTATTCATCGCGCTGGTCAACACCGTGATATCTCTCTACTACTATCTGCTCATCGTCAAGGCTATGTACATCAAGCCCAACGAGCATCCTCTGCCTACATTCCAGAGCGCCACGAGCACCAAGCTCGCCCTCGCCGTTTGTACCACAGGTGTGCTGCTCTTCGGTGTATGCTCATTCATCTACGAATGGATAGCTCTGGCATAACGCAGCAAGAGAACAAGATATACTAAATCTAACTTAATAATATCTACAGGGGATAAGTCGGTATCTTACCGCTTATTCCCTGTTCTTTTTTCTGCTTCTCCGCCCGCACCGTCAGTCTCTCCACGACGCCCATCCGCCCGCTCGCCATCTGCAACCCCGCTGCGAGCCACTCTGAGTCGGGGCTGCGGCTTGAAATGCAGAAATCATGGTTTGCCATATTCATTTCCGGGTTTGCATTCTCCGTATCAAACCTTGAAATCACCGCAGATGTCATCTCTGCCAAGTTTGTTTCCGTGAGCGGGAGAGTGGCGCCCACTATCCGCAGTTTTCTCATGCTCTCGTCTACAGCCGCGACAGAGGCCATAGCAGCACCGTCAATGTGCTTTCTTTTCAGTTTTGCTCCCTTTGCACCATCTTTAGTCAAGATAGGCGGCGTCTTAACCATGCAAAACGAAAAAAACTTCGTGTTTTTCTTTGCATTGTCTTCGACTTGCACTACTTTGGATAAAATAGGCGGCGTCTTAACCATGCAAAACGAAAAAAACTTCGTGTTTTTCTTTGCAT
>OQVS01000207.1_pt1 | contig 36428 bp, 30 predicted proteins | sample 1691601 | NCBI WGS metagenome assembly OQVS01 (sample SAMN03418268, study PRJEB22391) | human gut metagenome | biome: human-gut; feature: organic feature; material: feces | host: Homo sapiens | place: Tanzania | collected 2013-01 | reverse complement strand
AACATCCAGGATTTTAATCTTGAATAAATATGAAACATCTGATACACCTCATACTGCTGATAGGATTTATATTTCCAGCTAAGCTTATGGCTCAGGAGTTTTCGGTAGAAAGCTTCCGACAGCTACCTAATGATGTCAGCGCTTTCATCAATGTGGTATACGACCTGAATGATGACGCCTGCGCATTGGTAAAGGTTGTAGCACCATCCGACTTTGCATTCTCTACTCCATTGGGAATAGTGAAGCGCAAGGATGAAGTTGGCGAGATATGGCTATATATACCTAAAGGCAGTAGGATGCTAACATTGAAGCATCCGGAATGGGGTGTGCTACGCGACTATAAGTTTGAAAAACCATTGGAGAGCCACATGAGCTATGAGTTGCGCCTCAACCTGCCGATGCCTCAGATAACAGAGTTTCACGACACTATAGAGACCATAAAGACCGACACTATAACCATAGAGCGTATGCGTCCGAAGGTGCCATTGACGTTCCACACCCTTGCCACCGTTGCTATGCACAAGGAGGGTCCATCGTATGGTTTATTCTTTGCTATGATGCGCCGAAATGGCTTCTTTCTCCATTATAGTAGCAACATGAAAAGCTTGGGCAACACCATAGGCTCTTGCAATAAAGATGGAGACCAAGAAGGCGAAACTATTCGCCCATACTATTCGGGCAACACCCGCCACACCAACTACTCTATTACAGCAGGAGCTATACACAACATCTATCGTGGCATCTGCCTATTCGAAGGTGTTGGCTATGGCAAATATGCTACAGCATGGCAACTTAGCGAAAGCGAAGGTGGCGGATATCTACGCAACGAAGGATTGAGCAAGGATGGTGTAGCAGGCGAAATTGGTGTACTTGCTTCGATAGGCAAAATAAGCTTTTCAGTTTCTGCCATCACCATTGCCGCCAAACAATGGCAGGCATGTGTAGGAATAGGCATAAAAATATGAGAAAGGAGACTGCTGATATGAAATTATATACCTCTACCCACATCATATTTTTATTCTGTGCGATATGTCTGCTTACAGCATGTAGCAGCGAGGATAAGCCAAGTAGCTTTGAGCCTCAGCTACTCACACAACCTGCAACAGACATTATGCGCAATTCTGCTACTCTCCATGGAGCTATCAGCTTGGAGGGGAATACAGCTATGCCTTCGCTATCGTTTCGCTATGGCACATCTGCGGATATGACAAATGAGACTCCCGTGGTAAAAGCAACAGGCAACGAGGTGTTATATGGTATAGATGGTCTGACTGCTGGCACCACATATTATTATATGTTACAAGCAAACAATGGCAGAGTGACGCTGAATAGTGAACCACTATCATTCACCACCATGCCAAACGAGAAACCATCGATATCAAACCCTGAGGTGTTGAGCTACGGACCAACGAGCGTCATCTTGGGTTATGAGATAACATCAGACGGAGGAGAAGATATTACTGAAACAGGATGCTATTATGCTATGGCTAATGGCGGCACAAAGCAGAAGATAAAGCTGGAAGCATACGACCCTGCAAACCACAATCTACAAATATGCGTAAACTCTCTGCAACCATATACAAGCTATCAGTTTTGGACATACGCAATAAACAGACCTGGCGAAACTGTGAGTGAGCCTATATCTTTCAGCACAACAGATGCAATAAAACTACTGGAGCCAGGAGTGCTGAGTACTATCATTGGCGATGGCATCAACGACTACTCTAAGTTGACCATCGCAGGAAGTTTAAATGGCGACGATATAGTATTGCTACGCAAAATGGCAGGTGTAGATACAGACAATACTGCTACCCCAGGCAAACTAAGCGAACTAAATTTGGCTGAAGCACACTTCGTGGAAGGAGGTTCACCATTCGGACCATATAACCGCCATACCAAAACCAACATGGTTAGCCAAGGTATGTTTGCATATTGTCCACATCTCAGCAAGATAACTCTTCCTACCGATGTAACAAGCATAGAGAAGGATGCCTTTGAGGGTTGCACTTCACTACGAAATATAGAAATACCAGCAAATATCAGCATGTTGCTACCTTCGAGTGGATGCACAGCTTTAGAAACTATTAGCGTATCGAAAGCTAACGTCCACTATTCGAGCGTTGATGGTGTGCTACTAAATGCTGACGCTACAAGCATAGTGTGGTTTCCATTAGGAAAGAAGGGCGAATATACTCTGCCTGCAACAGTAAACAGCATTGGCGACTATGCTTTCAAGGAATGCGACATAGAGAAGTTCATCCTTCCCGATGCACTAACAAAGATTGGACAAGGAGCTTTCATGAATAGCAAGATAAAGGAAGTTAGCTTGCCCGATAAGTTGAAAAGCATACCTACTGGAACTTTCCAAGGATGCAAAGAGCTGAAAATAGTAAGGATGGGAACAAAGACGGAATTGATTTCTGACTATGTATTCGACAACTGTCCACTAACAGATATCTACATCGATGCTCCTACCCCACCTGTATGCAATTCCAAGGCTTTTGCTACAAGTGGCGAGAACTTCCTAAAGACTTGCATTCTCCATGTTCCTAAAGGCAAGAAGACTATGTATAGATACAACAGCAACTGGGGACAATTTCAACATATCGTAGAACAATAAAACCAAATACTATGACAAATCCAGAAATAGAAGAGTTAAAATCACTCGTAGAACAGAAATATGGTAAGCTATTGGCAACCACAACCGACTTTGAAGGATTTACTTTGCATCTTGAGAAGGCGACAGGTAAAACTGTGTCGGCATCAACTCTGAAGCGTTTGTATGGCTATGTTGGCGATAGCCATAAGCCACGTATCAACACCCTGGATGTGCTGTCTGAATATCTTGGCCATAAAAACTATATGGAATATGTGAAATGGCTGAAGACAAGTGTGAAATACAACTCATCGTATTTCAAATCGCCTCAGTTAGTGAGCAATGAGCTCCAAGAAGGTGCAAAGATTTGTATAGGTTGGAGCCCTAACCGCTTGCTTAAGCTAAGATATCTTGGTGATAGCATCTATGAAATAGAAGAATCCGAAAACAGCAAGCTCATAGTTGGCGACCGCTTCACTACAGGATGCTTTATCAAAGATCAGCCACTATATTTACCATACATAGAGCGCAATGGTGAACGTACATCACCATTCGTAGCAGGAAGAAACGGAGGACTCACCATTATCAAAGTTGAATCAAACGGCGATTTATAGTAGCAAACATGAATAACAACGACTCGGCAACAGAAACAACAAATACGCGTCCGACATCTGGATTTACAACAAACATCAAGGAGATAACAGATGCCGACCCTATGACTGGTAACAACGAGTATAAGAATCTTAAGGAATTCTATATCTCGAAATCTGGTCATACCAGACTTTTTACAGCCACAAAATATGGAAAGCGTTTCATGCTGAAATGCCTGAAGAAAGACTTTCTATATATTCCTGTATACCAGCAGGCACTGAGTAAGGAGTTTGAAATAGGACTACAGCTCGAGCATCCCAACATCTGTCACACTATAGAGTTGGAACAGGTAGACGGACTTGGTACTACTATCGTAATGGAATATGTAGATGGCGATAATCTGCAGACACTTATCAACAGACACCAGATAACGCCATCATTGGCAGAAAAAATCGTTTGTCAGCTTATGGACGCTTTAGAATATATGCACAACAAGCAGATTATTCATCGCGACCTGAAACCATCGAACATAATGATTACACACAATGGACAGAACGTGAAGCTAATAGACTTCGGACTCTCTGATAGCGACTCGTTCTATGTACTGAAAACTCCTGCTGGCACTTCTGGCTATATAGCTCCAGAACAGCTGTTGCCAGAGGCAAAGCCGGAAGCAAGGGCAGACATCTATTCTTTGGGATGTGTGATCAACGATATCGCTAATGCAACGAATAGCAACAAACTGAAAAAGATGGCTGCGCTGTGTACTACTCGCGACATCAACTTGCGCCCACAGAGCATCAACGAACTGCGCTACCATTCGTTCAGCTCGGTGCGCTCGATAATAGCTATCATCGTGCTCGCTGTCTATTGCCTCATCATGGCAGGCTTCATCGCTTCTATATATTATAATAGGAGTAAGCAAGCCGAAGAAGAGGCTAAAGCCATGCTGCTAAACAAAAATGGCAATAAATGGAATGATAACAAGATTGTGGATTACCAGCAGTGGTAAAGGGATATGGCAAGCACTGTTAACAAACAAATATATCATTATGACACAAGAAACGAAGAATACGGGATATCGTAGCAACGAATATGGTATTCCAACAAAACGCTACTGCCAGTGTCTTGAACTTAGAGACAACCAGGAGCTAATAGCAAAATATCGTGAAGTTCACGACGAAGAGCATGTGTGGAAAGAAGTCATTGAGGGAATACGCAAAGTAGGTATCCTCGAAATGGAAATATATATCGCTGGCACTCACCTTGTGATGATAGTAGATACAGCGCTCGACTTTGATTGGAACTCTGCCATGGCAAAACTCGCCACACTACCGCGCCAAGCTGAATGGGAGGCTTTTGTTTCTGAATTCCAAGGCTGCGCCAAAGATGCCACATCAGATGAGAAATGGCAGTTGATGGATAGAATGTTCAAGCTATACTAAGACAGAAAGGCTATAAGAAATGATTGTTTCGATATAGCAAATAGACTTTGCAACCGAGTTGCATAACTTTTCCCATACCTTTGCACACAGAAAATAATAATAAAGCAAAGATATGGGAAATTGTTGTAATACACATAGTGGTTGCGGATGCGACCATAAGCATGACCACAATCATGGTCATAATCATGAGCATAGTCATAGCCATGCGCACGATGGATTAAAAAGTAAGGTAGTGCTTATTGGCACTACAATATTATTGCTTATCGGCGCAGCGCTGATAGAGCACTTCATGAATCTTGCCACATGGCAGTTGTTGCTTATTTACCTCGTACCATATCTTCTTATTGGTCACGACACTCTAAAGGAAGCTGCCGAAGGAATAATGAAAGGCGACATGTTTAACGAAGACTTCTTGATGTCGGTAGCCACTATCGGTGCTCTTGCCATAGGCTTTCTGCCTGGTAGTGACAATGAGTTTATGGAGGCAGTCTTCGTGATGTTGTTCTTCCAAATAGGCGAACTATTTGAAGGCTATGCCGAAGGAAGAAGCAGAGACAGCATATCGCATTTGATGGAGATAAAGCCCGATTTTGCCAACGTAGAGCGCAATGGTAATACTATGCAGGTTTCTCCAGAGGAGGTTGCGATAGGCGAAACTATCGTCGTCAGGCCAGGCGAGAAAGTGCCTTTGGATGGAATGGTGATTGAAGGTCAATCGGCACTAAACACCATTGCGATAACAGGCGAGAGTATGCCACGACAGATTACCGAGGGCAACGAGGTGATATCAGGATGTATCAACATATCGGGAGTTATCAAGGTGCAGACCACTAAGACTTTCGGTGAGAGCACAGTTTCTAAGATTATCAACCTCGTAGAGAATGCCAACGAGAACAAGTCGAAGAGCGAATCTTTCATCTCGCGCTTCGCCCATGTATATACACCTATTGTAGTATTCTTGGCTGTGGCATTAGCTTTCGTACCACCTATATTCTCTGCAGCAAGCTATGCCGAGAGCTTCCCTCTTTGGCTTAACCGCGCATTGATATTCCTCGTAGTTTCTTGCCCTTGCGCCCTTGTCATCAGCGTACCGTTGACATTCTTTGGTGGTATAGGCGGAGCTTCACGCAATGGTATATTAATAAAAGGTAGCAACTATATGGATGCCCTTGCCAACCTCTCTACTGTTGTCTTCGATAAGACAGGCACCCTTACTCATGGACAATTCGAGGTAGAAGCAATACATCCAGAAAACTATGATGCCCAAGAATTGCTACACATGGCTGCCCACGTGGAGCATTTCACAACCCATCCCATAGGTGTTGCACTAAGAGATGCTTTCCCTAACGAGGCTACCGATGGTTGCGAGATAACAGAAGTAGAAGAGATTGCAGGACAAGGCATAAGAGCAAAGGTGGGCAACCACACAGTTTGTGTGGGCAACACAAAGATGATGAATAGCATAGGAGCAAAATGGCACAACTGCCACAAGGTGGGAACAATTATCCATATTGCTATTGACGGCATCTACGCTGGTCATATCATTATCAACGACAAGATAAAAGAAGATAGCAAAGAGGCTATCTCACAACTAAAGGCTCTTGGAGTTGGCAAGACAGTGATGCTAACGGGCGACAGAAAGGAAGTGGGAGAACATGTAGCCCAACAGCTACATATCGACGAATATCATACAGAGCTGTTGCCAACAGATAAGGTTTCTCACATGGAGCGTTTAATAAATGAGAAACCCGCAGGTAGCACTCTCGCCTTTGTTGGCGACGGTATCAACGATGCACCTGTATTGAAGCGTGCAGACGTAGGTATTGCAATGGGCGCTTTTGGTAGCGATGCCGCAATAGAAGCTGCCGACGTGGTGTTGATGGATGATAAACCAAGCAAGGTGGCAACAGCCATAAGCATAGCTCGCCGCACTATCGGCATAGCTCATCAGAATGTGTGGTTTGCTATAGGCGTAAAGGTAGCTATCTTACTCCTTGCCACAGTAGGACTTGGCACCATGTGGATGGCTGTGTTTGCCGATGTTGGCGTAACGGTATTGGCAGTACTGAATGCGATGAGAGCATTGAAAGTTAGATAGAATATACGATAAGAACATTGAAGGCTATACTGTATCAGCCTCTCTTCTTTCTGCATTCAGGACAGATGCCACGAATAATGAAGTTCATGCTATGGAGTTCGAAGTCGGAAGGCAACTCCACACAAGGCAATGGCATATCGTGAAGACAAATCATAGAATGACAATGCTCGCAATAGAAATGCATGTGCTCGTCGTCATCGATATCCTCGTCGTGGCTGTGGCATAGTTCGTATTTCACCCCACCCTCTCCATCTTCTATCACATGCACCAAGTGATGCTGTTTGAAGACTACGAGGGTGCGAAATATCGACGACTTATCCAACGACAATATGCTGTATTCCAACTCCTTCATAGACACAGGCTTGCCCGCACTATCCAAAGTTCGGACAATGATGATGCGATTTGCCGTGGGTTTTATGTCGTGCTGAAGTAGCAGTTGTTCATATTTGTTTTGCTCCATAATCAAAAATAAATAAAATCATACGCAAAGGTATGCGATTTACTATAAACGGCAATATAGGAAAGAGTTAACAATATATAACACAACATCTATATGTCGCTTATTATTAGTAATTTTGCAGCATAATTTTAAAATGAAGAACAGAAACCTAATAGCGATGCTTGTGTTGCCAGTAGTAATATTATTGCTATTGTTGCCAACAATACCTCACCATCATCACGATGGGGAGATATGCACCACTATAGAATATTGCAACCACAACCATTGCGCCAACGAAGCTCATTCTCATCATCATGGCGACAATACGACCTGTGTTGCAGAGAGCGATTTCTTCATATCCCAACATCATTCTACTGACAGTAATATTGCTGTTAAGCACGTACTTTTATTTGTAAATATCATAGGTAGCCTTGTCTTCGGCGACATGGCTATCAGCACTTGTAAAGCCGAAACTAAGAAGACTTCATTTTATAAATCTATTGGTTTATATAGCTATAGAAGCCTCCGTGCACCTCCAGCTTTTTAAAGGTAAAAAAGACCTTTGAAAGGTAAAAAAGTAAAAAGGTTAAAAAGTAAAAAGGTAAAAAAGCAAAAAGACCTTTGAAAGGTAAATAGCTTAAAAAGGCTAAATAAAAAAACAGTAAAGTCATTTATTTTTTTAATCATGAACAAACTTTATATGTTGCTCATGATGATTGCTGCGTTTGCATTTGCAAGCTGCGGCAGTCATAATCATGACGACCACAAAGAAGGTGAAGAACATGCTGAAGGCGAACATGACCACGAGCATGAAGGAGAAATAGTAATTAACGAAAAGCAAGCTAAAGAGGCAGGCATAACCATTGAAACTGTAGCTGCAGCACCATTCAGAGCTGCTATATTGGTAAGCGGACAGATTGTTGCAAGCCAAGGTGATGAGCAAACTATCGCTGCCACATCTAACGGTATTGTGAAGTATGCTAATGCTTCGATAACTGAAGGTACTGCCGTAAAGGCTGGTCAGACCATTGCGTCTGTATCTGCTAAGAACATACAAGATGGCGACCCTATGGCTAAAGCCAAGGCTGCATACGAAGTTGCCAAAAGCGAATATGAGCGTGCTAAAGCTCTCGTTGGCGACAAGATAATATCGCAAAAGGAGTTTGGGCAGATAAAGATGCAATACGAGACTGCCCGTGTGGCATACGAGGCACAAGCAAAGAACTCTACCGCAGCAGGCATATCTGTATCGTCACCAATGAGTGGATATATCAAGACTCTCTTGGTTGCTCAAGGCGAATATGTTGCCGTAGGTCAGCCTATAGCCGTTGTCACCAATAGTCGTCGCCTACAGTTGCGTGCCGACGTTCCTTGCCATCAAGCTCAATCATTGGCAACTATCGGTAGCGCCAACTTCCGCATGGCAGGTAGCGACAGAGTATATAGTCTCGACAATATGCATGGTCGCTTGCTCTCGTATGGCAGAAGCGTTGCTGCAGGTTCTTCGTTTGTACCTGTAAACTTCGAATTCGACAACATTGGCGACATCATATCTGGCGCCTATGCTGAGGTGTGGTTGCTCTCTAAGGAGCAAGCCAACATCATCTCTGTACCTGTGGAGGCGCTGACCGAAGAGCAGGGGGCAAAGTTTGTATATGTACAGATAGAACACGATGCATATATGAAGCGCGAAGTGTCTACAGGAGCTTCTAACGGAAAGCGTATAGAGATAGTGAGCGGACTTAAGGCGGGTGAAAAGGTGGTGAGCCATGGGGCATATACCGTGAAGTTGGCTTCTGCTTCGAAAGCTATTCCTGGACATACTCACAACCACTAAACATAGGGCGATATGTTGAACAAGATAATTAGTTTTTCGCTCCACAACCGTCTGGTGATACTCATATCTGCGGTATTGCTGATGATGGTTGGCATCTACACAGCCAAACACATGGATGTAGATGTATTCCCCGATCTCAATGCCCCTACGGTAGTAGTGATGACCGAGGCTAATGGTATGGCACCAGAAGAGGTTGAACAACTCGTCACCTTTCCTGTAGAAACAGCGGTAAATGGAGCCACCGATGTACGTCGTGTGCGTTCATCGTCGACAACAGGTTTTTCTATCGTTTGGGTGGAATTCAATTGGGGTACTGATATTTATCGTGCACGCCAGATAGTATCGGAAAAGATAACAGCCATAAAAGACCAACTGCCAAAGACTGTGGGTGCACCAACTCTCGGTCCACAGTCGTCGATACTTGGTGAGCTGATGTTTGTGGCAGTAACCTCTGATACCACTTCTCTTCGCGACCTGCGTACACTTGCCGACTGGACCATTCGTCCACGCTTGCTTGCCACAGGTGGTGTGGCTCAGGTGTCGGTATTGGGTGGCGATGTGAAGGAATACCAGATATTGCTCGACCCATTGCGCATGAAGCATTATGGTGTAGCACTCAACGATGTGAATGCAGCAATGCAAGATATGAACCGCAACACTTCGGGTGGTGTGCTATATGAATATGGTAACGAATATATTGTGCGTGGCGTAAGCGCCACAAATAATATAGAGGCACTAAAGAAAGCATTGGTGAAAGGTTCGGGCAACACCGCTATCACCATTGGCGATATAGCGACGGTAAAGGTTGGCAACCATGCTCCTAACATGGGTACGGCATCGCTAAATTGCAGACAATGCGTGATGATGACTGTGACAAAACAGCCAAGCACCAGCACCATAGACCTATCGAGCAAGATTGACCTTGCACTCAACGATGTGCAGAAGTCGCTACCTGCCGACGTGAAACTCAGCACCGACGTATATCGTCAGGAGCGTTTCATCAATAGCAGTATCGACAATGTCAAGGAGTCGCTCTACGAAGGTGGCTTCTTTGTAGTGATAGTGTTGTTTATCTTCCTTATGAATGTGCGCACCACATTGATCTCTCTCGTCACCATACCTCTGTCGTTGGTGATGTCGATATTAGTGCTCCATTTTATGGGTCTCACCATCAACACCATGAGCCTTGGCGGTATGGCTATAGCGATAGGTTCGCTTGTCGATGATGCCATTGTGGATGTAGAGAATGTATATAAACGACTGCGCGAAAACCGTATGAAGCCTGAAGGCAAACAGCAACCATTGATAAACATCGTTTTCGAAGCTTCCAAGGAGGTTCGCTTGCCTATTCTCAATTCTACATTGATTATCATCGTGAGCTTCATTCCTCTGTTCTTCCTCACAGGCATGGAGGGCAGACTGCTCGTACCATTAGGTATAGCCTTTATCACAGCTCTTTGTGCATCCACACTCGTTGCTCTAACCCTCACCCCAGTATTGTGTAGCTATCTTCTCGGTAGCGGCAAGGGACAGATGCGTGAACCAAAGGTGGCAGAATGGCTTAAGGGTCATTATGCAAAGGCTTTGGAATGGGCTATCAATCACCGCAAAGTGGTATTGGGCTCGGCAGCCTCTTTGTTTGTAGTGGCATTGATAGTATTCGCTTCGTTGGGTCGCAACTTCCTTCCGCCATTCAACGAGGGTTCGTTTACCATCAACGTAAGCACATTGCCTGGTATATCTCTCGCTGAGTCTGACCGCATAGGTAATAAGGTGGAACAACAGTTACTCTCGATACCAGAAATAAATACCGTGGGCAGAAAGACCGGACGTGCAGAACTCGATGAGCATGCCTTAGGAGTGAACGATACTGAGATAGAAGCTCCATTCACTCTTACCGACCGCAGCAAGGATGAGGTGTTGGCAGATGTGCGCCATAAGCTCGAAGCCATACCAGGCATAAATGTTGAAGTTGGCGCTCCTATCACCCACCGTATTGATGCTATGCTATCGGGTACTCGCGCCAATATCGCTATCAAGGTGTTTGGCGACAACCTTAATCGCATGTATGATATCGGTAACAAGATAAAGGAAGAGATTTCTGGCATCGAAGGTATTGCCGACCTCAACGTAGAACAGCAGGTGGAGCGTCCGCAGCTACAGATAATACCGAAGCGAGATATGCTGGCACGCTATGGCATAACCATGGCTGACTTTGGCGAAATGGTAAGCACATTGCTGGCTGGCGAAGCGGTGTCGACAGTTTATGAGGGTAACAAATCGTTCGACCTCATGCTAAAAGTCGACGACAACCAGCATGCATCTATCGACGAGATTCGCAATATGCTGATAAATGCCGACGGACAGATGATACCACTGTGCTATGTTGCTGACGTGAAATCGGCTACTGGTCCTAACACCATCAACCGCGAGAATGTAGCTCGCAAGCTTGTTGTCTCGGCAAATGTTTCTGGTCGCGACTTGGTGGGCGTGGTGGATGACATACAGAAGAAGATAGATAGCAGCATACAGCTACCAGAGGGCTATCATATAGAATATGGTGGACAGTTTGAGAGCGAGAAGTCGGCATCGCAAACCTTGCTTATCACCTCGATAATCTCTATCATCATCATCTTCCTGTTGCTATTCAATCAGTTCCGCAACCTTCGCGAGTCGTTGGTGATATTACTAAATTTGCCGTTGGCACTTATCGGAGGAGTATTTGCGGTATGGCTATCTAATGGCATGCTGAGCATTCCTGCTATCATCGGCTTCATATCTCTCTTCGGTATCGCCACACGTAATGGTATGCTCCTGGTGAGCAGATACAACGACCTGAAGGCACATGGCATCAGCACCATAGACTGCGTGATGCGTGGTTCTACCGATCGTCTTAACCCTATCCTCATGACGGCTCTGACCTCAGCTCTTGCCTTAATTCCTCTCGCCCTTGGTGGCGACCTTCCAGGCAACGAGATACAAAGTCCAATGGCAAAGGTTATCCTCGGAGGTCTCTTCACCTCTACCTTGCTCAATGCATTCGTTGTGCCAATAATGCACTTATTAAGTGAAGAACGAAGAGTGAAGAATCTAAGTGAAGAGTGAAGAATCAAATGAAGAACGAAGCATTAAGCAAAGCAAAGCATTAAGCAAAGCGAAGCTATCATCCCCTTCGTCCTTGTTGGAAGTCGTTTTTACGACTTCCCTTCCCCCTTCCCCCCTTCCCAGCTTCCTCCATTAATCCATAAATCAGAAAAAATATGTATCGAATATTAATCATATTATCAGCCCTATGCGCAACCTTGGAGTTGCGCGCTCAAGGTTGCATCGACGGCATACTGCAGCAGATAGAAGACAACAACCCCACTCTATCTGCCTTGCGCAAGGCTACTGAGGCAACAAAGATAGGCAACCATACTGGTCTCGCACTTGAAGACCCAGAAGTAGACTTCGCATATCTATGGGGCTCACCACGCTCTGTGGGCAACAGAAAAAACATCGAAGTATCGCAGAGCTTCGATATGGCAACCCTAACAGGCGCTAAGCGACGCATGGCTAAAGAGCAAGACGCTATGGCCGACTACCAATACAAAGTAGACCGCCAAGAGATATTGCTCTATGCGCGACAGCTGTGTATAGACATTATATATTATAATGCCATGCACAACAACCTTGCCACACGACTGGAGTATGCTGAACAGAATGCTAAATTGCAGAAGCAACGTCTCGACAAGGGCGAAGGTACACAAGTGGAATATAACACCACCATGATGGAACTTGCTGCTGCTAAAGTGGCGCTAAAGAATAATGATACAGACCGCGACGCAGCCTTGCTATCATTACAAAGTCTCAATGGTGGCAACGCAATATCTCTCACCACAGCCACCTTCCCTGCAGTCTCTATCCCTTCCGACTTCAAGTCGTGGTATGCAGAGGCTGAAACAAAGAGTCCTGCATTGGCATACGCAAGACAGGAAGCAGAAGTGGCAAACCGTCAAGTTGCCATAACTCGTGCCGATGGTATGCCTAAGCTCACCGTTGGTTTCACAGGCGAATATATCAACGACGAAAACCTCAGTGGTTTCTCTGTAGGAATGACGATACCGCTATGGAGCAATAAAAATAAGGTGAAACAAGCTAAAGCAGAGGCGGTGGCAGCAAAAGCTAAGGTGGCAGATGCTAAACTGCAGTTCTATTACAACTTGCAGTCGCTATATCAGCGCCAAGCTGGTCTGCACGAAGTGGCAGAAGCCTACAATCAGACCGTAAACACCTCTAACAATATGCCACTGCTGAAAAAAGCGCTCAACGAAGGTGCAATAAGCGTCACAGCTTATATTACAGATCTTCGCACCTACTATGAGCTAAAGGCACAGCATCTTGATGCCACACGCTCTTGGCACAAGGCTGTAGCAGAATTGTTGGCTATAACAATGTAATAAATAATCTTCCTCACCTCAGAAAAATGGGGTGAGGAAGTTTTTTTATTAGATAATATTATTACCTTTGCACCCGAATAAGAACAATACGATAATTTGTGGGATAACAAGACAATAGGAAAAATATGGTTAGACAATGTTTCATCCTCTTTGGATGCATGGCTTTGGGTGAGCTGGTGACAACGCTCACAGGAGTGAAACTGCCTTCGAGTATCATCGGTATGCTATTGCTTACACTGCTACTGAAGGTAAAGGTAATAAAATTGGAATGGGTAAGAGGACTTACTGACTTTCTGATAGCCAACCTCGGATTCTTCTTCGTACCACCAGGCGTTGCACTGATGTTGCATTTCAACCTTATCAAGGCTGAATTGGTTCCTATAGTTGGAGCTACATTAGTGAGCACATCATTGGTGTTGCTCGTTACTGGTCACACTCACCAGGTGGTGGCGAAGGGCGAAAAGAAGATAACTAACAAGATTAAGGATAAAATAGAGGAAAGGCACAAGAACCATGATTAAGGATATAATAACAAACCAATATTTTCTGCTTGCATTGACCTTTGGCATTTACCAAGGGGCAAAGATGTTGCAACGTAAAACGGGCTCTATACTTCTTAATCCTATATTGATAGCTATAGGATTGATAATATTGTTTCTCACCACTTTTAATATACCATACGAGACTTATTATGAGAGCGGAAAGATGATTGACTTTTGGCTTAAGCCTGCAGTTGTGGCATTGGGTGTGCCTTTGTATTTACAGCTATCGCAGATAAAGAAGCAGTTTTTACCAATCCTGGCATCGCAGATGATGGGATGCATCGTAGGCATAGTGAGCGTAGTGATAACAGCGCGACTGCTCGGAGCTTCGCATGCTGTAGTGGTTTCATTGGCAAGTAAATCGGTGACTACTCCTATTGCTATGGAGGTGACGCAGGCGCTTGGCGGTATTCCATCGCTTACTGCAGCCATCGTGGTGATAACAGGACTGATAGGTGGTGTGGCAGGATTCAAGATAATGTCGGTAGGTCATATCAACAATCCTATGGCTAAAGGCTTGTCTATGGGTGCAGCTTCGCATGCTGTAGGTACATCTGTGGCTATGGAGCGCGACGAGTTTGTGGGTGCTTATGCAAGCTTGGGTCTTACGCTTAATGGTATCCTCACTGCATTGCTCACACCTACGGTAGTGGCATGGCTGTAGAAAAGTAAAAAGGTAAAAGGGTAAAAAGGTAAAAGATAAAAAGTGGAGAAAAGCTTGGGGGTGTGAGAGAAAAAACGTATTTTTGCAACGTATAATTTCACAAAAATCTCCTAACAATAAAAAAACATGAAACTAAGACATCTACTTATTGCTTTATCTTTGATGGCAACAAGTGCTTCGGCACAGAAATTCGTTGGTGGCGACATATCGTTATTGCCTGAATACGAAAAAGCTAAAGCGTCATATTTTGATACTAAGGGTAATAGTATCTCGTCTCCTCTTGAATATTTCAAGCAAGAGGGTATGAACGCTATGCGTCTACGCCTATTCGTAGATCCAAGTAAATATACGGGCACTGACAAGGATGCCAACACTTGCCAAAATATAGAATATATCAAGCCTTTGGCAAAGAGAATAAAGGATGCTGGATTTAAGTTGATGCTCGACTTCCATTATTCTGACACATGGGCTGACCCTGCAAAGCAATGGACTCCTGCCGACTGGGCTTCGTTGACTGACGAGCAGCTATATCAGAAGATTTACGACTATACCAAAAATGCACTACAGCAGTTAGCTGCTGCGGGTGCTACTCCCGACTTCATACAGACAGGCAACGAGATTAGCTATGGTATGCTATGGGGTAAACACGACCAGGCAAGTGCATCGCTGAAAAAATGTTTTATGGGAAGCAATGCCAATTGGGCACGCTTCACCACCCTACTCTCTAAGGCTATCAAAGCATGTCGCGAAGTTTGTCCTGAGGCTAAGATTATCTTGCATACAGAGCGTGTTGCTCAGCCTGATGTAATGACAAACTTCTACAACGAGATGCAGAAGGCTAAGGTAGACTACGATATCATTGGATTGAGCTATTATCCTTATTTCCACGGATATCTTTCTGTTCTCGAAACAGCTATCACTAAGGCTGAAACAACATTCGCTGACAAAGATATTATGATAGTAGAGACTGGCTACCCATATGCTTGGGCAGTTCCTGGTTCAACTATCGACTATTCCAAGACTTATTCTTATAGCGACGATGGTCAGGCTGCCTTTACCAAGGATATGATAAAGATGCTCAACAGGCATCAAAAGGTAACAGGTCTTTTCTGGTGGTGGATGGAATATAATGCCAAGAACACATCGCTCAGCGGATGGTATAATGCTCCGCTATTTGATAGTCGCACAGGCAAAGCCACTAAGGCTATGGACATAATGAAGGATTTCGTTGGCAGCAACACTGCTGTCAACGCCATCACTTCCTCTCCTCTTCATGCCAACAACAATTGGTATACCCTCAGCGGTCAGCGCATCAGCGAGCCTACACAGCATGGAGTATATGTGCATGGTGGAAAGAAAGTGATGAAGTAAGGCTAATGCTTGCCTACTCGATATTATATTTCCAATAGTTTTTTGAAATCATCAATAACATAGTCGGCACCTGATTCTTGGAGGTCGACTATGGTTCCATTGCCATAGCTTACACCTACAGTCTTGCATCCCGCACGCTTACCCATGAGAATATCGAATGATGTATCGCCAACTACGACGGCATCTGCAGCATCGATATTAAGATATTGAAGAGTTTTCAATACAGGCTCTGGATGCGGTTTGGCATTAACAACATCGTTTGCACTAACGATATACGAAATATAATCGTTGAGGTAAAAGCGATTTACATATTCTAATAGCGAAGCCTTAGAACGGCTACTTGCTATAGTGATAATGCAACCACGATGCTTCAGTTCTTTTATTGTTTCCACTACATTTGGAAACAAAGGCACAGCATCCTTAGTATTGTTACGAATAAAAATCTCGGTATATTTTTCTGCACACTTATCTCCCATCTCGCTTGTCATGGGGATAAGGTTGGTAAAGGTTTGCTTAAGTGGCAAACCTATCATTGCTGCACATTGCTCTTTGCTACGAAAAGCAAGACCCAGAGCCTCTATCGTCTGCTGCATAGTAGCAACGATGAGGCTCTGGGTATCAGCCATAGTGCCGTCGAAATCTAATATATATAGTTTCACGTGCTATAAAAAAGAATTCTTTTACTTGCTAAACTTCTCGATCTGCTGACGAATGAGTTCCTGATCGTCGAAATAGTCGATGCGCATAGCATGACGAACTTCATCCATTGTCTTTGCTGCTGTTTCGCGTGCTTGCTCAGTACCCTTGCGAAGGATGTTATAGATTTCAGGGATATCCTTTTCAAACTCTGCACGACGCTGGCGCATAGGCTCAAGCATGTTGTTGAGGATGGTGTTGAGGAACTTCTTGCAAGTGCCATCACCAATACCACCACGAACATAATGTTCCTTCAATTCATCGAGGTTGTGGTACTCAGGCCAGAAGTTAGCGAAGTCATCATCGGTGCTGAAAGCCTCAAGATATGTAAACACAGCATTTCCCTCAAGATGACCTGGTTCGTCCATGCTCATACGTGGTTCACCGTTTGACATCTTCTTCACCTTCTTCCATACTTCCTTCTCAGAGTCGCTGATATAGATACAGTTGCCAAGGCTCTTACTCATTTTCTCCTTGCCATCGGTTCCTGGCAAGCGACGAGCAGTTGCATTTTCAGGAAGCATAATCTCTGGTTCTACGAGCACAGGAGCGTATGTCTGGTTGAAACGACGAACGAGTTCGCGAGTAACCTCAATCATTGGTTCCTGGTCTTCGCCAGCAGGCACTGTAGTAGCCTTAAACAGAGTGATGTCGGCAGCCTGTGAGACAGGGTAGCAGAAGAAACCGAGAGGAATGTTAGCCTCGAAGTTACGCATTTTAATCTCTGTCTTTACAGTAGGGTTGCGCTGTACACGGCTAACGCTGATAAGGTTCATCAAATATGTAGTAAGCTCAGCGAGCTCAGGAATCTGACTTTGGATGAAGAGTGTGCACTTCTCAGGGTCGAGACCAGCAGCAAGATAGTCGAGAGCCACTTCGATGATGTTCTGACGAATCTTCTCTGGATTGTCAGCATTGTCGGTAAGAGCCTGTACATCTGCCATAAAAACAAACATCTTATCGAAGTCGCCAGCGTTCTGAAGCTGCACACGACGGCGAAGGCTACCAACATAGTGTCCAAGGTGGAGTTTACCTGTTGGACGGTCGCCAGTAAGTATAATCTTTCCCATATTATATTATTTATATTACTTTTCTTTGTTAATAGTAATGCAAAGGTAGTGCAAATGAGTGAAATGGCAAAACAAAACACGGAGTTTTTGTTTTGACATTGCCGAATGCAGCCTACCTTATCAAAAGGTAGTGCAAATGAGTGGATTATCAAAGAAAAAGCATGTTTTCTTTGCAGTTTCAGTCTTTTACATTAATTTTGCACAAAATACCGCATGGTTATTACCATCGAATAAACAGAACACGAATGAAGATTAGGAGAATAATGACATTGCCGCTGGTTCCAATAGCCCGGAACTTCGGTTTCTTCATATTCATGTATGTATTGGGGATTGTATGTGCCATTTGCACCCTCCCTAACACCAAAGGCGCAGAGCTGTATAGCAATCTGTGGTTAGAACTTTTTGCCGACGACTATATAGCCTGTGTGCTACTTTCGCTTATTCCAGGAAAGGTACGCCCATGGATAAAGGCGGCGCTCTACTTCATTTTGTATAGTATTGCCATAGCCGACGTTTATTGTTTTAGCAAGTTTGGCTCTACAATAAATCCTTCTATGCTATTGCTTCTTGGAGAGACTGATAGTCGTGAAGCTGGCGAATTCTTACGCACATATCTTACTCCAGAGATACTGCAAGGTCCGGTGGGCTTTGTGGTAGGAGTTATCATTCAGCATACGGCATGGGGATTGCGTCGAAGAATATACAAGCTCTTTGGCTATCGCAGGCAAATGCTGATGCTTGGCAGATGGCATAGATGGAGAGCACGATGGTTTAAGCTGATGCCGGCAGCAGGTGTCATTACTGTGGTATTGGCTATCGTTGCAATAGGAATGAGTTGGAGCAATAAGCAAGGATGTCACAAGCTGATGACAGCAAAGACTGTTGGCGAGATAGAGCATCTGCTCACACTGACGGGACATGGCAATATGTATCTTCCTGTATATCGTTTGGCATTCAGCATACGAAGCAACCAGTTGGCTGCAAAACAGATAACGACTCTTATCGCTGCAGCCGACAAGGCAAAGGTAGATAGTTGCAGCTATGCTTCGCCATGTATCGTTTTGATAATCGGTGAAAGCTATGGTCGCCACCACTCGAGCCTATATGGTTATGATGTGGATACTAATCCACGACAGAGGAAACTGGAGAAGCGAGGTAGACTGATAAAGTTTACTGATGTGGTATCGCCATGGAATCTCACAAGCTTTGTTTTCAAGAATATCTTCTCTATGCATGTGGTAGGTCAGAAGGGTGAATGGTGCGACTATCCTATGTTCCCTGAGCTTATGCGCAAGGCTGGATATCACGTAACGTTTATCACCAATCAGTTCCTATCGCAAGCCAAAGAGGCAGTATACGACTTTAGTGGCGGTTTCTTCCTCAACAATCCTGTGATGAGTAAGCAGATGTTTGATTCGCGCAACGATACCTTGCGACCTCTCGACTCAGGATTGCTGAAAGACTATAAGCGAATTAAACCAGAGATTGGCGAACATGAATTCACCATTTTCCATTTGCTCGGTCAGCATGTAAGCTATCGCCAAAGATACCCTTCTAACCAACGCCATTTCTGGGTAAGCACTTATGATGATTTGCGTCCAGACCTTAATGGCAAACAGAAGCGTATTCTTAGCGACTATGACAACGCGACTCTCTACAACGACTCAATAGTAGACCAAATAGTAAAACTATACCAGCGCCGCGATGCTGTAGTGATATATATGCCTGACCATGGTGAGGAATGCTACGAGGGTAATCGTGGTTTTATCTGTCGCAACCACTCGTCAGCAATAGACTACGACCTGGCACACTACGAGTTTGAGATACCTTTCTGGGTATATGTCTCACCTCTATATGCTAAGCGCCATCCGCAGATGGTAAAAGAGATAAAGGCTGCTAAGAACAAGAGGTTTATGACCGATGCCGTAGCTCATATGCTTATGCACCTTGCTGGCATTAGCGCTCCCGACTATCATGAAGAGTATGACATCTTGAGTCCAAACTACAACGAAATGCGACCACGACTCTTGAAAGGACATACCGACTATGATAAGTTGAGAGAGGAAGCAGAGAAAAGTAAAAAGGTAAAAGAGTAAAAGAGTAAAAAGGTAAAAGAGTAAAAAAGTAAAAACTGGGAGAATTATGAATACACCATTGCTCTCGAGAGCAGAATGCAACATAATGCGCGGACTTGCCATAATTGGCATATTCTTGCATAACTACTGCCACTGGCTTGGTCCTGTGGTAAAGGAAAACGAGTATACTTTCAATCAGAAGAATGTAGACTGGCTTTGGGCTGTCACTATGAATGCCGACCAGCTACTGCCTATGCACTGGGTATCGTTTTTCGGTCATTATGGTGTACCTATCTTCCTATTTCTCAGCGCCTATGGCTTAGAGATGAAATATGGTAGCAAGTTGGTAGCTGCAGAAGAAGGAGTATGGGCATTTATAAAGAAGCATTTTCTGAAGCTCTTCTCAATGATGATAGTGGGCTTTGCAGCCTTTATCATGGTTGATGCCATAACTCCAGGTCGTTGGCATTACGATGTAACAAAGGTGGTGGCACAGCTATTCATGGTCAACAACCTACTCCCTGACCCTGACCATCAGATATGGCCAGGACCTTATTGGTTCTTCGGACTTATGCTCCAGCTGTATATAGTATACCGCCTGTTTATATATCGCAGGCATTGGGGCTTCACAGTTGCATTAATGGTGGCATGCGTAGGCATACAGCTTTGTCTCGACCCTATGGGATCTGCCATCAACAGCTATCGCTACAACTTCATGGGTGGCATGTTGCCATTTGGTTTAGGAGTGCTGATGGCAAACTGCGAGACTGCCAGAATAAAGAATGAGGAATATCGCACTTGGCAATGGTGCATCTGGCTCGTAGTATTCTCGCTATTTGTAGTAGGTTTTAGCTGTAGCCTCATCGGTTGGACATTTGCTCCTATTGCGGTAATCGGAGCATGCTTGGCAATGGCAAAGGTTATAAAGAACATACCATATCTTGGAGCTGCCATGCTATGGATGGGCGACATAAGTGCAGCATTGTTTGTCAGCCACCCTATAACACGAAAGATATTCATTCCGATATCTCGCCAAGGCGACATGTGGACAGGACTGCTGATGTATATCATAGCAAGTTTGTTTGTTGCCATGCTGTTTAGAGAGATAATGAAAAAGATAAAGTTTGCATAACATACAACTTTTGAATAAACAAATCGCAAAATAACATGAAGATACCAGATATCGAACTATATAACATGAGCCGTTTTCGCGGTGAACAGATGGGAGCAGCAATGCTTTTCGTCATCTTGTTCCACGTAGGCTTAGACCGCTGGGATCCTATGTTCGGACTACGTCGCATGGGAAATGTAGGCGTAGACATATTCCTTTTCCTTAGCGGTATCGGACTATGGTATTCATGGACAAAGATGACGGAGAAGGGAATGGCTACTAAGGATATGCTACTAAGGTTTTTCAAAAACCGCTATGTACGCATCTATCCAGCTTGGCTCATCATGGCTTCGCTATATTATATTCCTCGTTTTCATGGTGGCGACATCATGGCATGGATAGACCTCATTGGCGATATCACCATCAACTGGGATTTCTGGCTTCACGACGAGCTTACGTTTTGGTATATCCCTGCCATCATGATGCTATATACCATATCGCCATTCTATATGATGCTCATACAGCGCCATCCTATGTATCGCTGGTTGCCGCTGATAAGTGTTATCTGGTGTGTGATGGTGCAATGGGTGATACCTATTCATCAGGCAGTAGGTCATCTGGAGATATTCTGGAGTCGTGTGCCTATATTCCTACTTGGCATCAACTTCGGTTCTATGGTCAAGAATCGCCATACCATAGATGGTCAAGCGGTATGGATGTTGGCAGCAATATGGATTCTAACCTTCGGCACATGTCTGTATCTTGAGCAGATACGCCACGGACATTTTCCTTTGTTTGTTGAACGTATGCTATACATACCATTCACCATAACAACCATCATGCTCCTTAATCGTGTATTCCGCCGATTGCCAGACAAAGTGAATATGATATTCCGATTTGTTGGTGCAGTAAGTCTCGAAGCCTACTTGATACATAGTCACTTCGTGTTGTGCTATATCGAGCGTATGCATATAGGATATTGGCCAACCTTCCTTCTCACAGCCCTCATCACCATGCCGCTCGCATGGTTATTGCATAAGGGAATTGAAAAGGTAAAAAAGTAAAAGGGTAAAAAAGTAAAAAATGAAAAAGATAATAAAGCTCATACGTCCTCACCAATGGCTGAAGAACACCTTCGTGTTTTTCCCTATGTTTTTTGGTGGTTCGCTGCTGTGTACCGAAGACATCATGGCTGCGGTGATAACATTCTTTGCCTTCAGCTTTACAGCCTCATCGATATACTGTCTGAATGATATCATCGATGTGGATGCCGACAGAAAGCATCCAAAGAAATGCAACCGTCCTATAGCTTCGGGTGCCATAAGCATACCTACAGCCTACACCCTGATGCTATTGTTAGCGGTAGCTGGCTTTGCCACCTGTCTGCTGCTCACTATCAATGCTCTTTCTACCATGTGCATCATCGTTGGCTATTGGCTATTGAATTTGCTATATTGCACTAAGCTCAAGGATTATGCTATCATCGATGTCTGCATCATAGCCTTTGGCTTTGTGCTTAGGATATTGGCTGGTGCCACAGCCACCGAGACAATAGCAAGTCATTGGCTGGTGCTCATGACATTCTTGCTCACGCTTTTCCTATCGTTTGCAAAGCGTCGCGATGATGTGTTGCGCATGAATGCCACAGGTGAGGCTCCACGCAAAAACACCATTCGCTACAACCTCACCTTCATCAACGAGGCTATCACCATCACAGGCTCTGTAACGCTCGTATGCTATATCATGTATACCGTTTCGGCAGAGGTGGTGGAGCATTTCCATACCAACTATCTCTATCTCACCACCATCTTGGTGCTCATAGGATTGTTGCGCTATATTCAGCTTGCCGTAGTTGACCAGAAGAGTGGCGACCCTACTAAGGCATTACTCACCGACCATCTGTTGCAGGCTATAGTGGCAGTATGGGGATTATCATTCTTCGCAATAATATATCTGACATGAAACATAAACTATATTGCTTCGACTTTGATGGCACGCTAACCACCAAAGACTCTATGATAGAGCTTATACGCTATGCGCACGGCACAAAAGGCTTGATATTGGGTTTGTTGGCAAATATCTGGTTTCTTGTGATGATGAAGCTTCATCTATATCCCAACTGGCGCAGCAAAGAGCGCATTCTTGCCCACTTCTTTGGTGGCATGCCTGCAGAAGCCTTCGATGTGTTGTGCAACAACTTCGCTGCTCTTCACCACACAGATATCCGTCCGCAGGCTATAGCCGAAATCAATGATATCATAGCTCAAGGCGGCAAGGTGATAGTGGTTAGTGCAAGTGCCGAAAACTGGGTGGCACCAATGCTTGCCAAGGCTTTCAACTCAATGCCAACTCTTTCTGGTACCCACTTAGAGGTAAAAGACGGAAAGATTACAGGCATAATAGAAGGTCACAACTGCTATGGCGAAGAAAAGGTGAATCGTATAAAAGAATATATGCAAGCCAACGACATAGAGCGTGCAGAATATTATATATATGCCTATGGCGACAGCCAGGGCGACAAACAAATGATGGAATATGCCGATGAATCGTTTTACAAACCTTTCAGACAATGAGAAGTTGCGTGAGGTGATACGCTTCAGCATTGTGGGAGTGGTAGCAACGATAATACAATATGCGTGCTATTTGGCTTTCAACCGCATCATGCACCCTACCCTTGCCAATACCATTGCCTACGCTGTGAGCTTCGCCTTCAACTATGTGGCATCCACACGCTACACCTTCAAGGTGAAATCAACCACACGCCGAGGCTTGGGCTTTGCATTCTCACACCTCGTCAACTATACCATGCAGACGGTAGTGCTCGCAGCAATGCTCTTCGTGGGCATACCTAAGGACTGGGCTATGGTGCCTGTGTTTGCCATCTGCGTACCGGTAAACTTCATATTAGTGAGATATTTCCTTAAGAAATAAGTGAAAGAATAAACTAAAGAACAAACGGACTATGATAGATAGAATGAACGAAAGAACCAACAACATATTTAGCATTAGGCGTGAAGAACGACTTCTCGCCCTATTGCTTATAGTATTGCTCGTTTCGATTAATGCTATGGTAATAGCACATTATTATAATGTGTTTACACCAATACAGAGCAACTACTGGAACCTCTTTATCGGCAAGTTCCACATCTCTGGTTTCGACCCTATCACGCTAAGTGTTGTTAGCGACTGGTCGGCAGGCTATAATGTTTATCGCCATCCGTTGCTGGCATTCTTTATGTATCCTGCCTATCTGCTCAACCAACTGCTGATGGGTATCACAGGTATCAACTGTGCCATATTCATCGTTGCTGCCCTGCAGATATTCTCGGCTTTCTATGCAGCGATGTTCGTCTACAAGATTTGCCGCGACATCGTAGGCATCGATGTTCTTAGTTCATACCTCTTGGTGGGCTTATATCAGTCGTTTGCATATATCATGCTCTCTGGCATGGTGCCCGACCATTTCATATTCTCGAGCTTCATCCTAACGCTCTCGCTCTATGTCACAGGCAGACGCCTGCAGAGCGGTCGACCAATGAAGATATGGCAAACGGTGGTGTACTTCTTATTCACCGCTGGCACCTCACTCAACAATGGTTTGAAGATATTCCTCTCGGCATTGTTCGTAAACAAGGGTGGATTCTTCAGATGGCACTATTTGTTGCTTGCCGTTATCTTGCCTTCTGCTCTTATCTGGGGCTTTGCTCGTTGGGAATACCATGTCTTTGTGTTCCCTTCATGGTATGCCAAGAAGGTGGCTAAGGAGAAGAAAGAGGCAGAGAAGAAGAAAGCTGCCGACTTTGCCCAAGCACAACACGACTCTATGCTTCGTTCACAGGGTAAGACTCCAGAGGCTGCAAAGCCTGTAGCAAAGAAGCAGAAGCGAGAACTACAGGGCACACCGATATCTAATGGTGAGTTCTCTCGTTGGACAGATATCACTACTCCACGCTGGGCATCGCTCGTAGAGAATGTTTTTGGCGAAGGCATACAGCTTCATAAAGACCATCTTTTGCAAGATCTCTATGGCAAACGTCCAATGATAGTAGAGTATGGCATGACGCTCAACTATATCGTCGAGGGTATCATCGTAGTCCTATTTATATTAGGTATCCTATGCGGCTTGGGTAGTCCGTTCCTATGGACTTGCCTTTCATATTTCATGCTTGATATGGTGTTGCACGTAGGCTTTGGCTTCGGACTCAACGAACCATATATCATGTCGGCACATTGGATGTATATCATTCCTATTGCCATAGCATATCTGTTGCGCATCATCAATTATCGCTTTGTTTGGGTGCTGCATCTGTTGCTTATATATGTAATGATGTTCCTCTATGGTTGGAATATCGGACTAATGCATACTTACTTAAGTTAAGGGAAGAACGAAGAGTGAAGAGTGAAAAATTATATAGAGATAAAGGGCTAAGTTTTAGGGGCGTATTTGCTATACGTCGCGAAGAATGGCCTGTAGCAGCAATAGTAACTGTGCTATTGCTGGTGATTCATTATTTCTTTATCTCACGTTTCTTCGATCAGTTTATGGACTACAGCGTGGGAGCTCGCAACGTGTTTCTGTCCAATTTCCACATGGCAGGCTTCGACCCTACAGCCTACGATGTGGTAACGCATTGGCAGATGGGCTACGACATTCTGCGCCATCCGCTCCTTGCATGGATGATGTGGCCGCTATATATAATAAACCAAGGGCTATGGCAACTCACAGGTTGCAACTGCGTGCAGTTTATCGTTGGCTTCCACCTATTCTTCTGCGCCTTCTATAGTGCCATCTTTATGTATCGCATACTCACAGAGCATGTCCGTACCACTAAGCTTAGTGCCACTTTGCTAACTTCGCTATTCTTCACCTTTGCCTATATCATGGTGTCAGCCATCGTGCCCGACCATTTCTGCTTGTCGCTCTTCATGTTGCTGCTAACCATATATATATTAGCATCTTTCGAGACTACACCAATACAACAAGCCATACTATACACCATCACAGCTGGCATCACACTAACAAATGGCGTAGTGGTATTCATTGCCGACTTGATATTCCATGGTCGCAAAACAATAATGCCAAAGCGGTTGGCTTTGGCATATGTAGTCCCTACCTTATTATTAATAGGTAGCGTGGTTTGTTTTCAACGACAAATTGAGAGTACTACAAAATGGGTGGAACAACAATCTCCACGAACGGAAATAGTATACGAGAATATGCTTGGCGAATCTATTCAATTCCATCGCAAGCATATCCTTGGCGATGTATTGTGGCATCGCCCTGTCATCGTGCGCTATCTTTGGTGGGGCAGCTATGCAATAGAAGTTGTATATTGCTTGCTCTTTGCCTTTGGCATCTGGTTTGGTCGTCGTGAGCGCATGCTATGGATGATGATGGCAGTATTTGCTTTCACCCTTATCATGCATATCGTCTGCGGCTTTGCAGCCAACGAGGTTCAGATTATGACAGCCCATTGGGCTTTCGTCATTCCTATCACCATCGGCTACCTTGCTCGCCGCTATCGTGCCATCGACATCCTCATTGTCCTCTTAGCAATATACCTCCTTGCCTCCAACTTCTATCTGCTCCACAGATATCTCACTTGGCCGCTAGCGAAGTAGAAGCCGCGAACTTCTACCCCAATTTTACAGGCACACCATGAGTATTCTTCACTTCTTTCATTACGAAGACGCTATGGAAATAGCCTACGCTATCGATGTTGCCAAGCTTGGTACGCATAAACTCCTGGTATGACTCCATATCGCGAGTTTGTATTTTTAGCGTGAAGTCATATTCACCACTCGTATTATAGCATTCCGTGATTTCTTCGATATCTTGTATTGCCTCCATAAAATCATCTATCAGCATTTGCGAATGGCGCTTAAGTCGCATATTACACAACACTGTCATACCATTGTCCGTCTTCTTTGCATCAAGTATGGCATGATAGCCTTTGATAAAGCCTTCACGCTCCAACCGCTTCTGGCGGTCGAAGGTTGGCGAGGTAGAGAGATTAACCCTCATTGCAAGTTCTTTTACTGTAAGCGTGCTATCCTCTTGAAGGATGTGCAATATCTTGCGATCTATACTATCAAGTTCCGAAAATTTCATTTATTGCCGAATAATATTCTGTTATTATAAAGTTTTCGAGCACAAAAGTAGTATATTTTCCTTAACTTACCAAATATTCTTTGTCGAAGCTAACTTCTATCATACCTTTGCAAACGAAATAATGATAACAACAAAACAAACAACAATTATGACAAAGACTATTAATGGCATTCAGGTTCCACAGCGAGCTGATTTCGTAGGCAGTTTCCTTCGTCCCGCAAATCTCAACGATAACAATCGCGACGAATATGTAGCACAACTGGTAGAGAAACAGAAGGAATTAGGCTATACCCTCATCACAGATGGAGAGTTCAACCGCACATTCTGGCACCTTGATTTCTTTTGGGGCTTTGGTGGTGTAACCCACGAGCCTGGTGGCGACATAGCCTTTAATGGCGAGACTGCACGCCTCGACAGAGTATATCTCACGGGCAAGCTAACAGCTCAGCCTCATCCTTTCATCGAAGCTTACAAGAAGCTGAAGAAATATGAAGATGACAAGCATATTGCCAAGCTCACCATTCCTGCTCCTGCACAGCTATTCCAGCAGCTTAATCTTCCTAAAAACTTCCTCGGCACCAGAGCCATATATCCTAATATCAACGACTTGATAAACGATATTGCAGCAGTCTACCGGGATTTCATTCGCCAGTTCTATGCTGTTGGCGGTCGCTATCTCCAGCTTGATGATTGCTCATGGGGAGCAATATTGGGAGCTTCTGATTCCATTTCTTCACAGCGATATAAGGAGTTAGGTAGCAACCTTGATAATGTGAAAGAACAGCTGCTAACAGTCAACAACCTTGCAATAGAAGGTCATCCTGAAGATTTGGTTATTGCAACCCACATCTGCCGTGGCAACTATCATTCTACATGGTTCAATAGTGGAGCCTACGATTCTGTTGCCGACTGGGCTTTTGCACGCGAGAATGTAGATGTGCTATATCTTGAATACGACGACGAGCGCTCTGGTGGTTTTGAGCCTTTGGCAAAGGTTAGTCCAAACAAGCATGTTGTGCTCGGACTTATAACAACAAAGCGTCCTGAGCTTGAAGACGAAGACGAGGTTATAGCTCGCATCCATGAGGCAGCCAAGTACATACCATTGGAGCGTCTGTCGCTCTCACCTCAATGTGGCTTCGCATCTTGTGCCATAGGCAACAAGCTCACAGTAGAGCAACAATGGGCTAAGTTGCAACTTGTAAAACGCATCTCAGAGAAAGTTTGGGGATGACAATGTTTTAAGAATATGATCTAAATGGCAAGGATGCACGTATGGCGTACTTAGAAGAAAAATAACAAATGTTATGAACCGAAATAAGATCGACATCCTTCTCTTATATTTTAAGCTTATGAGAATAAGTAGTAGTTCATCTTTTTTTTAAAAAAAAGTTTATTTTTCTATAGTTTTTTGCTTTTTTTATATATATTTGCCAGCATAAAGTGAATTATAAACTACATAATAACAATTTAGCAAAGCACTGTTATATGAAAAAAATGTTTCTTTCCCTAATAGCTTTGTTGACAAGCTTCATCACACAAGCACAGAAGGTGGAATACACAACCTTCATTTACACAAGCGACGACCTCGCAGAAGAGATTGCCCAAAAAAGTTCTGAAGCAGAATCACGCGGATATCTCGCTGACCTCTACAACGCCAGCAAGAATGCCTCAAATGGCATTGCGTCCGGCTATGTATCATCATTTATTGACATGGGTGTCAATGCCATCGGTTCACTCTTCACGAGTAACACACGCCACCAACAGGAATGGACAGAGATGGTGAAGAAAGAAAACGTGTATCAGACAAAAATAAGCACGGTTTCGGAAATGAACGATTTCTACAAAGAAACATCTTTCGATGGAGCTATGGATCCAAAGGGAATGACTTTCGATGGCATCGGATGCCTACGCAAGGAAGGTCAAGATACTCTGTTCTACATTTCATGCCACATAGACCGTTCGAAAATAAACCGCATCATCAACCACTCAAAGTTTGAGCTGGTGCTTGATACGCTCATCATCAGTCCCACACGTAGCAACCTGCCGAACACCACCCTTGACATTCCCTACTCGTTCAAAGACCGCAAGAACTTCACACTTTCCATGGACATCCGTTTGTTGTCATCATGGATGAACGAGATTGTACAACTGCAGAAAGATCAAGAGCTTGGTCGCTTCGCCATCAATATTCCAGTAGACGAGAGCGTTCTCGATAGTAAGGGATTCCTACACTATGTACGCAAGGCAGGACAGCCATCAGCCTACAAGGTACTGGGCGAGAGTTTCATCGTTCCACGCTCATTCATGGGACACCGCGACGAGAACGACAACTACCGCAATAGTTGGGGAACAGGCGAGTACAAACTAGATATAACACTAAAAGAAACCTGTGAAGCTACAGAAGCCTACAAGAATAACTGGAAAGCCGACCGTAAGTATCGCAAGAGTCTGAAACCACAGAAGGGATTCCTCGAAACCAGTTGGCAAACAATTTCCAACCAACGTTGGGACGAAATGTCGAAATCGTGGGTTATCACTACACTCAAGGCACCAGCCAGCATCATAACTCGCGACTTGATAGACAAGTTAGGTCTAAACACAGCCACGACCTCTGCAGCAGGAGCTGGTTCGCAAGCTGCACAAATGGCAGCAATGAAGGCTGCACAAGCACAACAGGCTGGCAAACAAGGGGCACAAGGCGCAGCCCCACAAAAGCCATAAGTCCGACAATTACCCATACAAACACACAAGCATGAAAAAACTACAATATTTTTTTATGTTACTCCTGTGTATAATGAATGGTACTGCACAAGCTAAGACAGGAAGTATCCTCACCAAAGCCATCTTTTCTACCGATAATACTTCGGCAGAAAAGATGGCTTTGGTGGATTCTAATCAAGACGAAAAACACGAGCATACAGACAAGGATGTAGAAAAATATGCCAAACAAGCAACTGCATTATATGAACAAGGCAAATACAAAGAATCACTAAACATATTAGACAAAGCCATCACAAGATGTGAAGCCATTGGACTTTCATTCTACCCACAACATCTGTCACTCCTACTAATGCGATATTCCATTTATTACGACAGAATGAACAATCGCTATAAAGCATATAAACTTATGAATGAAGACATGATGAAAATTGAAACGGTCCATATAGACAAGAATACAATTCACATGCTCAACTATCTATGCGGCGTGTTCGATTTCTATAGTAACAACTTTTCCGACTTTACAAATTGGATGCGCTATTTCGGCTTGATTGGAAGTATAGGCATGAACATTGCACAAAAGAATAATTTCGAGCCTAAATTCTATTTTCCCTTTGAATCATACATTCTAAGCAAGGCCGTTGTTCTTTGCAAACATTTCAGCGACACGAAAAAGAAAGAAGATACTTTTAACAAGGATAAGCAAGTACAAGCCAACAGTATTCTTGAAGCTTTAGGAGAAATGGTCAAATCTCTAGAACAGATTGACGACGTGTTAAGACAATTCAAAGAAAATATACCTGAATACAATACTTACAGCAGTTACATTACTCTTCTAAATGCCGCTGAAGAATACTACCTATATGTAAACTACAATCCTATCAAAGCCACAATCTATATGAAGGAGCATTTGGAACTTGTGAAAGACAAAGATCCAATATCTTACGCCGCCGTGCTTATCAGAATGGGAGACTTCTGTAGGGAAAGAGGAGAATTAGACAATGCTGGAAAAGCATACATTCTTGCATCACAGACCACTGTTGACAACAAAAATCTTACACTTGACAACAAGCTCACCATCGCTAGCAGATTTGCAACATTGTTCCAAGCAAAGAAAGACTATGAGAACATGCGCAAGTTCAGTTTTGCTTTTTTCGATAATCTTAAGTTTCTTTTAGACGAAAATTTCATTGTACTCACAGAAAAAGACCAAGAAAACATGATTGCCATATATGGTTATCCTGCTTATTGGCCTACAACATGCCTTGCATACTACCCTAACAAGAAAAAAATTTCGGGATACGTTTACGATGCTATACTCTACAGCACAGGAATTCAACTTAAATCAAAAATTTATTTATCACAAGCCATTGACCAATTAGGCGACAAAAGTCTCATTGTCTTAAAAGACTCAATAGACAAATTGCGTACACAACTCAAAGTTGAAAAATTCGACTTTAAGCCTCTTGTCTCCAACAGATTTGAAAAATGGACTTGGGCTTCTGATCATGGTAAAGAACAAGACCGCTTAAACATTCTTGAACGACAACTTATTGAACAAGTTGCACGATATTTAGTAAAAGAAAAGAAAGATATTTCGTGGACACAGATTCGCGACAGACTTCAGCCAACAGAAGCTGCCATCGAGTTTATTATTGCAGAGAAAGATATTATGGCTTTAGTGGTGAAACCAGGATGCGAGACTCCTACTCCTGTCACACTTACAAATATTGACACTCTAAAAGCCGCCATCCTCAGTCTCAACACGAAGTCACCTGCTGCTACAGCTCGCAAACTCTACAACAATCCTTCCATCAATCTATACGGTATGTTATGGCAACCTCTTGAGAAAGAACTCAAAGGTGTGAGCAAAGTGTATTATGCAACTCAAGGTATGCTCTACTCCATTGCCTTTGCAGCCATCAGCACCCCAGACGGAAAATACCTCAGTGACCGTTACGACCTCTGTCCATTGACCAGCACTGCAGAAATAGTAAAGGAACAGAAGGAGCAACATCCACAGTCTGTTGTGGCGATGGGCAACATCTACTATACTGACAAACAGAGACAACAGGTGGCTACTGGTGACATCAACGGTGCACGTGGCGGTGAGGAAGATGTCTCCATCAACGACTTCAGCGACCGTGGTGCCAAACGCTATCATTTCAAATATCTGCCTTTCACAAAGAAAGAGATAGAAGACTTGAGTAGTATAATAAAAGACCGTCAATTGACACTTGAAGAGGGAACAGAAGCGACAGAGCAAAATCTGCGCAAACAATTGGCTAAAAAGCCTGACGTGCTCCACCTTGCCACCCATGGATTCTTCATAGCAAAAGCCGACGATGCAAGAGAAGTACCTTTCTTTAAACACTATTCGCAAGCGATAGAAAATTCCATGCAACGTGCAGGTATCGCCCTTGCAGGTGCAGAGGACACATGGACAGGAGTACAACAACCCGAGGAAGCTAACGACGGAATCCTCACTGCCAATGAAGTGGCACAAATGGATCTCAACGGCACACAACTTGTAACTCTCTCTGCATGTGAGACTGCTTTAGGCGATTATTCCTTCGAGGGAGTATTCGGTCTTCCCCGAGGGTTCAAGCAAGCAGGCGTAAAATCGCTCTTGGTGAGCTTGTGGAGTGTTAATGATAAATCAACATCTCTTTTGATGTCTTCCTTCTACCGTTACTGGATGCAAGGAGAAACCAAACAGCAGGCTTTCAAGCATGCCGTAAACGACGTACGTAAAGATTATCCCGAACCTTTCTACTGGGCACCATTTGTATTACTCGATGCCACAGAATAATAAACAACAGAAAATATATACTCATGACACAAACATCCCTTTTCAAAAAATGGCTGTTGACTCTGCTTTTCTTAAGCAGTTTCATGTGGCTTCATGCACAGTCAGCATACGAATACATTGAGGAACACCGCCAATGGATGAAAGAACACTATCCCAAGGCAGAAAATCTCAATGAATCACAGTTGCTCCGTGAAGCAGCTTTTGCCATTATGGATGAGCTGCGAGAACCCGAAGCCATGATGTTGCTTCATGCCGTTGGTAAACAAATTCCTGAGGTGGAAGCCTATGCCATCTTCAAAGAAACCGACGGCAAAGACTATAAGTTCGTGTACACGCTTCAAGCCCTCAAAGCATTGTATCACTATTCCGAACAGCAATTGGGCAGAGAAAACGTCACTACAGGGTGGTGCAAATATTTATGGATGAATTGCCGCAGCAATATGGAAAACATCTATCCTTTGATGGATGGTGTCATAGAGGAACAGATAGCGGCAGTCAAAAAGAATAACGACAAGGAAAACAAGGCTATAGTTTGTCTGTTGAAGTTGCTCAAATTTGACGCTTCCCAAAACGAAACATTCATTGCTTCACCAGACCTTTACGACGAAGTGCTCCAGACCGAGCAGGAAGCAGTTAAGCTCTACCCATTTGCCGACAAGACACCAAGTCATATGCGTGCATGGCTTTACACACGCTTGGGGGTAGCAAAGAACTCCTTTTCAGCTCTTCACGAATCAGCAGTGGCTTTCAACAAGATAGAACTTTTGTCTGATTCTTATTATAGTCACAATACCAACACGGGTATTCTGCATAATGCAGAACATTACTTCAAACTCGCAGAAGAAACATATCTACAACTGTTCAAGCCTGGTCATCCTGAAGTTATCGAATATTACTCAAGTGCCGAGAGTGCCAGAGAGAACTACAGCACTATCAGCGATGACAACCTCAACGTACTCAAGACATTCTATGACTACGCCACTCAGTACTACGGGCAAGACTCCCTTACATCCCTGTTACAAAAGTTAATCTACTGGAGCATGCTAGCTTCACGGGGAAAAGACATAAAAGATGCCTTCATGTGGCGTCCAATACAGGAATCATTTAAGCAATACTTGGGAGAGGACAATTTATATTATTCGCTCATGGCACTGCACCTGTGCGAAATTGTCGCCATCTATGCGCCAACAGACTTTGCAGAGGCATCACAGATGTTTGATGAAGCAGTAGCAAAAGCATGGGGAGAAAACAACATGAAGTCTGCCTATATGCGCTATATGCTTTATAGTTCTCTTAAGGACATTATGCCACAAGTTTACAAAGAAAAAGTTGAACCTATAGCGGAATACTACGCCAATAACCATAGCAAAGACTTCGTATCCATTTTGCTTGGTCGTCGCATGGCACTTGACGTATACATGGGAACACGTGATTTGCAAACAGGCACCAATATTCAGAAGCATGTATGTGAAGACACGGAACAGAGATACGGAGCTTCTTCCTACGTCTATCTGCAGGAGAAGGCCATGGAACTAAACTTGTTGGGTTCTTACGACAGCGAGGCTGCACGCAAGCAATACCCTGCACTCATTGAACAAAAGAAGAAGAAACATCAATTCCAAAAGTGTATTCAAAACAATAAGAAAACATGTTGAATAACAGCTAATTAAAAACAAAGATTTAATTAGAATTTTGCTTGCATTTAATCTTAAAAACATATATTTGCAGCAATCTTAAAAACACAACCTTAAAGATGAACCATAAGCAAGACACCCCACTGGCCAATCACCACATCTCTGTAGACTGCGTGATAGTAGGCTTCGACGGCGAGCAATTGAAAGTACTGCTTCTGAAACGTACCTTTAAAGAAGGCGATACAGAAACGCAGGATATGAAGTTGCCGGGAGACCTTATATATCAAGACGAGAACTTGGATGATGCAGCTAACCGCGTGCTCACAGAGCAAGCCGGAATTAAACGCATGTCGACCGTGCAGTTTAAGGCATACGGTTCCAGAAACCGTACCGACAAAGAGCGTGACATAAAATGGTTGGAAAATACCGCTAATATGAGAGTAGAACGTATCGTTACCATTGCCTATATTGCGTTAGTTAAGATTCCAGCCAACGCATCATCGTTCAAAGTAGACGGCAACGAGTTGTGCTGGGAGCCGGTAGTCTCGCTTCCCGACCTAGCGTTCGACCATAATAGAATTGTAGGCGAAGCGCTGATTCACATCCGCCAGATGGTGACTAACGACCCTATATATATGTTCCATCTGCTGCCGCACAAATTTACGGCACTGCAGCTACGCACATTGTTCGAGCGTATATACGGAAAGACATTCGATGTGCGCAACTTCCAGAAGAAACTAAAGCAGATGAAATATGTAACTCCGCTAGAAGAATACGAAAAGAACGTGGCACACCGAGCCGCTCGCTTCTACCGCCTCGACAAAGTAGAGTACAACCGCTTGCGGAAATTAGGACTCGACTAAAGCACATCGATTCATCTTATAACCCATAAAAAGTCAAACAACAAAACATAAATCTACTATTATGTATCTATTAGGTTACGACATAGGCAGCTCTTCAGTAAAAGCCAGCCTTATTGACGCCGAAACAGGCAAATGCATAAGCACTACATTCTATCCTAAGACCGAAGCCCCTATCACTGCGGTAAAACCGGGATGGGCGGAACAGAATCCAAACAACTGGTGGGAGTATCTGAAACTCGCTACCGCCGACGTGCTGAATGCTTCGAAAGCTGATGCCGCCGACATCAAGGCGATAGGTATCTCATATCAGATGCACGGATTGGTGTGCGTAGATAAAAACCATGTACCCATACGCGACTCTATCATCTGGTGCGATTCTCGTGCTGTTCCTTACGGAGAAAAGGCTTTTCACGCTCTGGGCGAAGAACGCTGTTTGCAGCATCTGCTAAACTCGCCGGGCAACTTCACAGCCATGAAGTTAGCTTGGGTTAAAGATAATGAGCCTGAAACATATAGCCGCATTCATAAAATAATGCTTCCAGGTGATTATATCGCCATGCGTCTTAGCGGAGAAATATGCACTACGGCATCGGGTCTGTCGGAAGGCATAATGTGGGATTTCAAGGAAAACCGTCTCGCCAACTTCGTGCTCGATTATTATGGAATAGACTCATCGCTGATAGCCGACGTAAAACCAACTTTCTCCGAGCAAGGACGAGTATCGGCAAAGGCCGCTGCCGAACTTGGTCTGAAAGAAGGTACACCTATCACCTACCGTGCCGGAGACCAACCCAACAATGCCCTTTCGCTCAACGTGTTTAATCCGGGAGAAATAGCTTCTACCGCAGGAACATCGGGTGTGGTATATGGAGTAAACGGTACAGTAGATTACGACCCGTTATCGCGCGTAAATACATTTGCACACGTAAATCATAGTGCCGAACAGCCACGCACGGGAGTACTGCTCTGCATAAACGGTACAGGCATCCTCAACTCATGGATAAAACGAAACTTCATAGAAAGCGGAGTCTCGTATAGCCAAATGAACGACATGGCAGCTCAGTCGCCTATAGGTAGCAACGGCATAAGCATCCTCCCATTTGGCAACGGTGCCGAACGTGTACTCGAAAACAGAGAGATAGGGTGTTCTATCCACGGCATCAACTTTAATAATCACACCATCAATAACGTGATACGCGCCGCACAAGAAGGCATCGTGTTCTCATTTAAATACGGTATCGAAGTTATGGAGCAGATGGGTATGAACGTTAAGAAGATACATGCCGGAAACGCCAATATGTTCTTAAGCCCG
>OQVS01000206.1_pt1 | contig 36437 bp, 38 predicted proteins | sample 1691601 | NCBI WGS metagenome assembly OQVS01 (sample SAMN03418268, study PRJEB22391) | human gut metagenome | biome: human-gut; feature: organic feature; material: feces | host: Homo sapiens | place: Tanzania | collected 2013-01 | reverse complement strand
GGGGAGCTCTCATAGCGCTAGGATTTAACGCGCTGCGCGCAGGTCGAGGCAGCAAGTTCAAGCCTGCCCGCGGCATTCCAAAAAGAAAACACCATCCTGACGGATGGTGTTTCTTTTTGTGATTGTCCACAGGTTTTGTTGTCAGTAAATCAGTGCCTTTTGTCTTGCTTTTCCGGTGACGTAGTCGCTCCTTCCAGCAAATCTGTCACAACCTGATTGAGCTGTGCAGCGTTCTTGGCGGTAATAACAGGGACACCCGTGCGCTCCTCGACTGCCTTCCGTGCAATCCCAGCAGCTTCACCGCCCTCACGGGCGACAGCCAAATTCTCCGAAAATGTCCCCGGAGATTTCTGCTTGGATATTTCTGTGGTGGTCGCCTCCGCCAGCATATTCAGTACCAACTCCAGCGTGGTCATGTTGTCGCGGAGGTTTTCTTTCTTCAAGCCCTTAAAGTTTTTATATTGCCGTGTGGACATCCCCGACCATGCACGGGATATCTCATCGGTAAGTATTGCGTACTCCACGCCCTTCTGTACACCGCGGGCATCCCACTCATCCGTCAGTTCCTTACGGACTTGGATAGCTTGCAGCCGCTGGTTGATCCACTCGCGGGTATAGCCTTTCTTGAGGTATGTCACCAGTGCCCGTTCAATGGTCAACTCTGGGTCGATGGTTTCCTCAATGCGTTCTCTGCCTACTTGCGCCAGCCACAGCTTAAACGGCTCCGCTTTGGGTGAGGGAATAGACTGGATGATGCGGAGAAGCTGCTCAGTGTCAGCCACATCGGTCAGACGCTTTTTGCCATCTGAGGCGGTCATTTTCAACTGGTTACAAGATGTAACCAGTTCATTGCCTTCGTCTTTAAGCCGCTTCTTGGTAACTTTCCAGTAGTTGCGTGCCGCTTGATAATCAGGCTGCTCAGTCAACACACCAACAACATCGACAATGGAAAAGTACCATTCTTCCTTTTCTTCGTCCCATGCGGTACGAATGCGTTTGTCCTCAAATAGTTGAATCTTATCATTTTGTGCCATCTTGTTCACCTCGTTTCTGTGATAACTCTTTCAGCAATCCCTGACATCCCGCAAGCACGTCCCTCCACGTTGCCTCAAAATCGTCGGTGTACCACGGGTCTGCTACATCGCGGGGGTGACCGGTGTAATCCAGCAGCAGGTGTATCCTGCCATCCGGGTCACCGCCGCAGATACGGTGCATATTCCGCAGGTTGGCGCTGTCCATGCCGATGAGCAGATTGAATTCCTTGTAATCGTTTTTAGTGAGCTGCCGCGCCGCGTGACCGCCGCAGGTGATCCCGTGTTCGGCCAGCTTGCGCCGCACCGGAGGATAGACGGGATTGCCGATCTCCTCGCGGCTGGTTGCAGCGGACTCTACATGAAATTGGGCCGCCAGCCCCGCTTTTTCTACTAAGTCCTTCATCACGAACTCAGCCATCGGGCTGCGGCAAATATTTCCATGGCACACAAAGAGTATCTTCTTCATATCGCGGTGTCCCCCAACTATTATCTTTGCTTTAAGTATAGCAAATGAGGCCCTGTCCGTCGAGAGAAAATATATAAAAGGGCTCCGTTTCTCGATAAAATATTCGGGAAACGGAGTCCTTTCAATTTGGTACAGCGTCTTATGATTGATTTATATCCCTGTGAGAATTATGCAAGTAAGACTTGCACAATCGCCACTATGTCTACCTTTGCAACTTTTCAATTTTCTCGATCCCGCTTTTCAGCCGGACAAGTACCTCATCCTTAGAAAGTATCCTGACCGACTCGACCAACGCACGAATTTGGTATTCGTCCCACTTCATAATGACAGTATCGGCCTGTTTCAGAGTGTCTGCGGCCAGTTTCATGTGGCTGGTCAGCTCTGCATCTTCCGTCTGCTGTCGTTCCAGCTCGACGCGTTTGGCCTTCAGCTCCGTTTGCTGAGTAAGGATCGTCTTGAATCGTTCGCTATAGTCTGCAGCGTTACCTGTGGCCGCAGTTGCGAAGGTGGCGTCAAACTCCTGTGCCAGAGTTTCCAGTTGGTGGTCGATCTCTGCAATGGTAAGTTCTCCACTTCGGCTGGGGCGTATCACCACCTGTAGATTTTCCGTGACCCGCCGCACCAGTGCGGGTTTCTCAGACATTACGCCGTTGATAACCCGCAGGATGGCCTGCTGGAGCTGCTGCTCATCCACGGCGGGCGAATCATGGCAGTATTTCTTGCCGTAGTCGAAGCGGCTGATGCAGCGCCAGACGATATGCTTCTTTCCCCTGTTGACCCAGGTGCAGCGGCGGTACAGTGTGCCGCATTCACCGCAGATGACCCGATCTGACAGGGCATATTTCGGCGTGTAGCAGCTTCTGCCGCTGGGAGTGCTTTTCTGTGTATTGCCCTTCAGTGCGTTGCGCCGCGCCAACTCTGTCTGCACTGCGTCGTATGTCTTGCGGTCTATGATCGCTTCATGATTATTTTGTACCAGATACATAGGGCGCTGTCCTGTGTTTCGGATGGCCTTGTGGCTGATGCAGTCCTGCCGGAATGTCTTTTGCATCAGGACGTCACCTACATATTTCTCATTGGAGAGAATGCCGCGCACTGCTGAATGTCCCCATGTCGTTCCTCCACGGATGTTGGGAATATGCTGTGCCTCCAAGTATCTGCAAATCATAGGGAGACTGTCTCCTCGGAGGTAGTGGGCATATATTTCTTTTACCACCTCGGCCTGTTCTGGAATGATTCGCGGCTTACCATCCGGCCCTTTCTCATAGGCGTACAGGTTGTGGTAGTTAATGGTGGCTTCACCCCGCTGCATGGCGTAGCGCTTGCCCGCCTGAATATTGCCGGAGATGGACTCGCTCTCCGCCTGGGCGAAGGCCCCCATCATGGTCAGCATTAGCTCTGTGGACTCGTCCATGGAGTTGATGTTTTCTTTTTCAAAGTAGACCGCGATACCCTGCGCTTTCAGCATTCGGACGTAGTTCAGGCAGTCCACCGTATTGCGGGCGAAGCGGGAAACTGACTTTGTGAGGATCAGGTCGATCTTGCCTTGCTTGCACCATTTCATCATCCGCATGAAGTCTGCCCGCTTCTTGGCCGAAGTGCCGGTGATGCCTTCATCCGCAAAGATGTCGGCCATCGTCCACGACTTGTTCTCCATGATCTTATCGGTGTAGTAATTTTTCTGCGCCTCGTAGCTATTGAGCTGATCTTCCTCTTTGGTGGATACCCGACAGTAGGCCGCCACCCGAAGCTGCCGCTGCTCGGCAGGCCCTGTGTTCTTTGGCGCGGCGGGTATCACGATCACCTTCGGCTTGTTCTCTCCCACAATTATGTTCTCCTCTCGATGATCTGGCCGTTTTTCAGTAACAGGCTGGCCTGTCCCTTTTTGACATGGATCTGTGACACAGTGCTTTTCAGCAATTCTGCGTCGATCTCCGCCATCGGCGCAGCAGAGGTGAATAGATGACGCAAGCGTTGGCTTTCGTACTCACTGCTGCCAATGGCGTTATATTGCATCCCTGCCAGCCGCAGGGCAATCTCCTTAGCACCGTCCTCATCCACCGGGCTGGTGTTGAGCGCTGTTGAGAATCGCCGCTCCATTTCGGCCAGTTCACCACGGTTGACTGTCTGTGGCTGTGGCTGGATCTGTTCCGGCGCTGCCACGAGGCAGTTCAGAAGGGACAGCACCTGCGATTCCACCGCCGCACTGGGTCTGCCGTTGCACAGGCGGCGCAGTGTCTTTTGCGCTTCGGTGATCTGCACCGTGGGCTTACGCTCTGACCGGCGCTGGGCAGCTTCCTTCATTTGATCTGCGGAGAGGATAGCCTGGAAGCGTTCCGTACCGGCATAACGATTGTCCTCCAGAATACGGGCCACCATATTCTTGTTCCAGGGCTTGTCCGCATCGTAGGGCGGGCCTTTTTCTTTCAGATGGTCGGTGATGTCGTTGAAGGATGCGCCAGCCAGATAACGGGCATAGATGCCTTGTACCGTCTGTGCCTCCTGCGGGTGAATGACTATCTCGCCCATGACCATTTTGTACCCGAAGGGCAGCTTCCTGTTGCCCATTACCGCACCGTCCTTTCTATGCTCTCCCGCAGCTCCAGCCCATTTTTCAGGCGAAACCGCAGGCTGGTGTTGCTCTCGATAATGACCTTGTCAATAAGCTGACCGAACAGCTCCCCGTCAAAATCGTGCAGCGTTTCAGGCCCTCTTTTGAGGATGGTGATAAGCTCCTGGGTGCAGGGGATGGTATCATCACCGTTTTGGTTGAGCATCCTGCTTTTGGCTTGCTTGGCGGCGCGGAGCTGTTCGGTCAGCTTATTGCTCTTGGATATGAAAATGTCAGGATCAACGCAGCCGCTTTCTCTCAGAGTGGCCAGCAGTTGATTCTGACTGGTAAGTTCCGCTATTTGTTTGTTCAGTTCAATGACGTCCACACTCCAGAGGAACTTTCGTTCACGGATAGACTGGAGGTTGGCGATGAAGTCGGACAGGATGTGGCTGCCCTGGTGCTTGAGATTGTAATACAGCCGGAGGAATGCTTGTTGAACCTGAGTTTCGGGGATTTGGGTGATGGGACAGGCTGTTTTATCTTCATCGTGACGGCGGCAAGCCCAATACCATGTGCCGTGGACACAACGGCTTCTGCACCAGGAACCGCAGGTGCAGCGCAGCACTTTTTGAAGCGGACGATCCGTTGGTGTTTGGATCACCTTTCGGCTATGCCGCAACGCTTGTGCTTTGTCAAATACTTCTTGTGATACGATGGCGGGATTACAGTCGTAGATCAGATACATACGACGCTCTCCACGATTCTTTTTCACAGTACGGGGGAATGTATCGGTCGTATATGTTTTTTGCAGACGTGCGTTTCCTGCATAGCGCTCGTTCTGTAAGATGTAGTTGATTCGATAAGTATTCCACTTCCGGTTCAGCGCATTTGCATTGTTTAGTATCCGCACGAGCTCGGACGGATTTGTCCCAGCTATATAACTATGGAATATGAAGTATATTGCTGGCGCAGCAGCTTTGTTGATAACGAGTTTACCGTTTACAAGGTCATATCCCAGCGGGGCACTGTAGGTGCTGAACTCCTCACGTTCTATCCGCTTCTGATAGCCCCAGCGGATATTGCCGGAGATGGACTCGCTTTCTGCCTGTGCAAAGGCTGCGTACAGGGCGGTCATCAGCTCTGAGGATACCCGTGCGGTATCGATGTTTTCTTTCTCGAAGAAGATGGTCGTGCCGTTGGCTCGGAACTGCCGGATGGCCTCCAGGCACTCTGCCGTATTGCGGGCAAAGCGCGAGATGGACTTGACCAGGACGCGGTCAATAAGTCCGCGGTCGCTGTCGGTCAGCATCCGTTTGAAATCCTCCCGTCTCTCCACCGAGGTGCCGGTGACGCCCTCGTCGGCGTAGATGTCCACCAGCCGCCAGTCCTCATGTTCCATGATGTACTGTGTATAGTGGATGTTCTGCGCTGCGAAGGAATTGAGTTGATCCTCCGAGGATGAGCTGACCCGGCAGTAAGCTGCCACCCGCAGCTTTTGGGTATCCTGCTCATGGTTGGCTTCGATCCGGATGACCCGCCGTTCCTTGTCATTCAGTGCAAGGCTACCGCTGATTCTTTTCTTCTCCATGGCTGCTCACCTCCTCCTTGTAGCAACACAACATACCACAGTCACCTTGTTAAAGCTACTGCTTTTTGCGAAGAAATTCAGAAAGAAATAGGGAGCGTTGCACCGGTCTGCATTGCGATACGCACAGCGACTTGCTCCAGTTCCGTCTTGGGAAAACCGGCTCGTTTCAGCGCGGCCAAAAGATTCAAAATGCCGCAAAAATCAACGTTCTTATCCTGCATAGTTTTCTCCTTATATCCGTTTTCTGATGGCACAAACACGGGCGCTGCGGAAAGGGGTAATAGGGGTGTAGGTAGTAGGTATGTGAGGGAGAGAGAAAATGCAGCACCCGCGTTTCTGCCATCAGGCAAAGGTCGTGGCGGGGCCGCCCCGGTTTCCCGGAACGGCCCACGCCGTTTCTGTCGTTTGTCCAGTCCTATTCGACACTACTTCCCGGACTGTTGGGCGGTCAACTGGTCTGCGGCTGGCGCCGCACATGGGAATTGCACCCCTCCGAGGATCTCTCCGAGCTGCACCGATTGCTTGTATCTGTCGCTATGCAGAAGTACCATTGTAGGCAGATGAGGTCATGGCGAGGCAGCCTGCCGCGGCTGCTTTTGGATGAACGGGTATCGCTGGGCACCTTCCGATTTGGGACCTGCATTGACACGGGAAACTCCCGTGCAGGTGGTCATGGCGCGTTCTCCGTATCGCTGTCCTCTTTCTTACGGAGGCTCATCTGCTGATGTGATCCAGTTGCCGGATATAGCCGAATGGCGTTTTTCAAGGTACAGTAAGCCATTTGTTTGACTTGAGTAAAGTGTACCTTACGGTGAAAGAAATTTTTATAGCGAGGTAGGTCGAATCGTTAGACCTTGTAGGTCGAATTATTACATTGTTTCAACGCTGTCAAGCAGTTCCCGTATCTGACCGATGAGTATTTGTGTATCCGGTGGTATCCGCGATATCCCTCTGGCCAAGAAGTCAACAGAGACATTTAGCAGGTCGGCTATATCGAGGATGAGGTCAATGGAGGCTCCTCGCTTGCCAAGTTCGATCCTGCTGAGGTGGTCAATGCTGATATTCAGTGCAGTTGACATTTGCTCCAACGTCAAGCCCCGCTTATTGCGAAAATGCTTGACCCTCTGCCCAAACGCATTTTGATCAAAGTGCATATTGCCCCCTCCTTTTCACCGTTTGTGAGGGACTTGCAAACAGCAAAATCGATGGGCTGCAGCCGTTTCCTATTGTCGGTAATAAAGAAAATAAAACGTTCATTCTGTTCCTTTCTGGAACCGAATGAACGTAGAAAAGCCGCTTGATCTGCCTTCAACATGACCGCGTTGATAATGCCTCGCACTTATATAGCGTCGAGGTTACAAATCAAGCGGCACATGGGATGGTCTCGCATCAAGCGGCTCCGGGGCTCGTACTTGGTATTTAGTTGTCGTATAGATTCAGGGTGCCTTAGCCGTGCCAGTAGTGTGAACGCCGGAATGTAACGGGTGGAAAGAATACGATCTCGCCACACTGTGAGCATTTCACATAGATTGGCCCGTGGCTTCCTTTGCACAGCGTCTCCACTTTATTTCTGCAATATGGGCAAAGACGAGCCATTGTGATATGACTGGAAAACTGCGCTTCAAGCTCCTTCTGTTCGGCCTGGATCAATGCGTAGCGGCGCGGGTCTAATTCTTTTGCGTTTAGACGAGCCATAGCTTCTCCCTTCAGTTGTCGTCTTCATCCTTATAGACGTTCACCAAGGCATACGGGTCATAAAAATCGTTTCTCCCTACCAACCCAAGCTGGCTGAGTCGAATCGACAAAGCCGTTTTGGACACGCCAAGCAACTCGGCCATTTGAGAGAAAAGCTCATATTCCTTTGGTGCGAATACTCGGTTTAGGAGGCGTATTTCTTCACCTAAGCCGAGGTCTGCCATGCGTTTATAAACTAACTCCCGCGGAAGAAGCAGGTAGGATGTCAGCACATTGGTCTGCCATTCCGGCCAGTCCGTGATAGGCCTGCTGCAGCGTTCGTCGGCAAGGCGACAGACAAAGGGCTGCTTTTGCGGGCCATATTCCGTTGGAAATAGGTGTGCCAATATCTGATGGGCCGCCTCGTGCATCATGGTGAAATTAAGTCGTCCACACTGTCCCTCATCGAGAAGACTCTGATCCACATAGGCTGTTCTTCCATCTAACTGAAAGACTTTGCCCATGCCGTTGCCACAGGGGATGGTAACGGCGACATCCGTAAAAGATGTAAGGCCAAGCACGGCACCGCCTGCGCCTATGTCTGCAAACACAAACTGAATGCCACATATTCTTTCCGCAAAATCTACGGGGTCGATCCACGTTATTTTCTCATTTTTCTGCTTCAAATACTGATGCAGCATCTTTCGAGAAATCCGCTCAAGGTCTTTTCGAGAGAGTATGGCCATGCGAAGCTCCTCCTTCTGTGTAGGATCTTATTCCACGGTGTTGGGTTCAGCATCATCTTGATCGATGCATAGAAGCAGTTTAGGTCGCTATGCAGGATCGTCCGGCAGTCAGCTATTGTTTCACCGCCCTCGTCCATTGTGTGCCTATATCATATAATATCTTATAAAGCTATGTCAATGTCGCATTTGTAGCGTTATGAGATATTTTTGTTGACAAGTAGGTGTTTCCTCCTATATAATTTGAGCACACAGAAAGAGAGGGTACTTCTATGGATGAAAAGAAATCAAAGATGATCCCATTTAATAGAACCGGTATTTCTTCCTACAATGCAGAACAAGAAAAGCGTAAGAATATCATTGGTGCGCGTATTACGCAGGCACTGAATGAGAGCGGCATCAGCAAAAAGGCTTTCTGCGAGGTGTTGAAGGCCTATGGCGTCGAAGTCGGTCAGTCCGCGCTCGGCAAGTGGACAAATGGGTTGACCGTACCAAACGCCTATCAGCTGCTGGCTGTGTGCCACGCCCTAAATATTGCGGATGGTCTCGCGTATTTTGAAGAGGAGCATATCCCCCTTTTGAATCAGGTTGGCGAGGAGAAGGTACGGTCATATCGGGATGATCTGATTGCCTCGGGTAAATATAAGCCACACGCCAAGACAAACAGCCCTATCCGCTATATTGATAAACCCGTCAGCAACCTGTGCGTATCTGCCGGTACCGGCGAATTTCTGGACGAAGGCAACTTTGAGATGGTCAGTTTCCCGGAGAATGCTGTTCCCGAAGACGCAGATTTTGGCGTAAGGGTCTCTGGAAACAGTATGGAGCCGGTATATCACGACGGGCAGATCGTATGGGTACAACAGTGCGATGCCATATCGGTCGGACAGATCGGCATCTTCATTTACGATGGTGAAGGCTATATCAAGAGCTACGGAGAACAAGAGCCGGATGGCGATGATGTGGAGGCATTTACTGACAGCTATGGCACTATTCACATGCAGCCCGTGATGATCTCTTACAATAAGGATTATGCCGATAAGGCCGTTCGGCCCGGAAGCGGTTTTCGGATCGTTGGCAGAGTTCTTTCGTAACCAAACCGGATTATGGGACAACTCCCTTTGTAGAATTTGAAGTGATGCAAGAAAAAGAAAGGCGGAGGAGCTCTACTATGAACACAATTGAACGGGTTAAAAATCTGGCAGAAGAGCGCGGCCTCACGCTTTGGAAGCTGGCACTTCTCTGTGAAGTATCGCATTCCACGATAGCAAATGCCGAAAGGCGCGGCGGACAGCTGTCGCTGGATACAATCGAACGGATCTGTGACGGTCTGGGTATTTCTCTTTCAGAGTTTTTTGCCGTAGCTGTAAAGGGGGCTTGAGCCATGTCACTTGCATACGAGGTCAGATATTTCCTGGAGCATAAGGCTCTCCCACGGGCATTATATCACAGTCGGGAACAGCTGATGGTTTCCTTGCTGGGACGAAGGAACCGCGCCATGCTGGACTTCTACGCTAAGGCAGAAGGAAGCAATCCGGACTACACTTGCCCCTATACCGCAGAACAGTTTTCTTTGATCTATCGGGAATATATAGAGCATAGCCATACAGTTTTCATTATACGTCTGGGTATGCCGAAGCCGGAACGGTCTCCACTATGTCGGGCGGTGTACCTCTGCTTTGCAGATGACCGCTGCGAGGATGCATACTTCACCTCAGAGTTGTCTCCCGCCGGTCAGTACCTGCTCTGTGCTTGGACTGCAGATGAGGCGCATTTGAATTACGGGGAAACGGCAGATGACGAGTTTGCTGCGGTCGCAAAACTATTTTCAGAGAGGAATTAAACTGGCAGCATCTGCCCAACCGATCCCCGCTGTTCAATGTGTCTTCTGCACGCGCCTTTGCACGCCCAAGCACGACTTTCGTTTCTCAGGTTTACCGTGTGTTTTTCTGAAAAAATGTGCTAAGCCGGTTGACACCGCAACGCGCTTATTGTATTATAGCCCCAACATCGACTCAAGTCGATTGGCGACTGCCCAAGTACTTTCGCCATCCCAATATTTGGATTTATACAACTGTGTACCACAAGGGCACGCAACCATCCTCAACGGCGTGGTTGTGTGTCCCTTTTTATATGCAATTAAGGAGAATTGAAATTGGAATTAAAAGAATTCTTTGCAGCACACCCCAAAATCGCACTGGCCTTTTCCGGCGGTGTGGACTCCGCGTATCTTCTCTATGCCGCAAAGCAGCTGGGAGCCGAGGTGCGGGCGTATTATGTGAAAACAGCATTCCAGCCGCAGTTTGAGTTGGACGACGCCAAGCGTTTAGCCGAGGAGCTTCACGCCGATATGACCGTCTTACGGGTGGATATTCTCTCCGATCCGAAGGTCGCCGCAAATCCCGCCAACCGCTGTTACTTTTGCAAAAAGTCGATTTTCTCGTCGATCCTGCACGCTGCAAGCGCGGACGGCTTTACCACGCTTATAGACGGCACAAACGCCTCCGACGATGCAGGAAACCGCCCCGGAATGCAGGCGTTGCGGGAGCTGAAGGTATATTCTCCGCTCAGGGACTGCGGACTGACAAAGGCCGACGTTCGCCGTCTGTCCAAGGAGGCCGGGCTGTTCATCTGGAACAAGCCCGCTTACGCCTGTCTTGCCACCCGCATCCCCGCGGAAACGCCGATCACTTCGGAGGATCTGGCGCGGACGGAGAAGGCGGAGGACTATTTGTTCTCTCTGGGTTTTACCGATTTTCGCGTCCGGCAGATGGGAAACGCCGCGAAGCTCCAGCTTCCGGATGCACAGCTGGCACATATCGTGGAGGCACGGGAACAAATCGTCGCCACGCTGAAGCAGTGGTACGACACGGTTTTATTGGATTTGGAGGTTCGAGATGAATCGTGAGATCAAGCTCATTTTGGAAGCCGTAAAGCGCGGAGAGCTGTCCGTTGACGACGCCGCGTTAAAAATCAAGGTCAAGCCCTTCGAGGATATTGGCTACGCCAAGGTCGATCTGCACCGCAAGGTTCGGCAGGGCGCTGCGGAGGTCATTTACGGCGCCGGAAAAACCGTCGAGCAGATCAGCGGCATTGCTTCCGCCATGAAGGACAGCGGGCAGGAGGTCATTCTCATTACCCGGCTTTCGCCTGAAAAAGCGGCGCAGATCAAGGCTGTTCACCCCCTCACCTACCACGCCGAGGCGGGGATCGGTATTATAGGAGAGCTTCCCGCTCCGGACGGCATCGGCAGGATCGTAGTTGCGACCGGCGGCACCAGCGACATTCCGGTGGCAGAGGAGGCCGCCCTGACCGCCGAGGTCCTTGGCAATCGCGTCACCCGCCTGTATGATGTGGGCGTTGCCGGGCTGCACCGTCTGCTGGCTCATCTGGATGACATTATGGGAGCCAGCGTCATCATCGCCATCGCGGGCATGGAGGGCGCGCTGGCCAGCGTCATCGGAGGGCTGGCCGACTGTCCGGTGATCGCCGTCCCCACCAGCATCGGCTACGGCGCGTCCTTTCAGGGACTGTCCGCATTACTCTCTATGCTCAACTCCTGCTCCAGCGGCGTTTCTGTGGTAAACATTGATAACGGCTTTGGCGCAGGGTATCTGGCAAGCATGATCAATCACATGGAGGCAAAATCATGAAAACTCTGTATTTGGATTGCGGCATGGGCGCCGCTGGCGATATGCTGACCGCGGCACTGTTGGAGCTGCTGCCTGACCCGGATGGCTTTGTGGACGAGTTGAACGCTCTCGGCATTCCCGGCGTGCAGTATCGCCGGGAGATGTCCGTAAAGTGCGGCATCACCGGCACACATATGTCTGTTACGGTAAATGGCGTGGAAGAATCCGATCATTCTCATGACCATGACCATCACCACGACCATGAGCATGAGCATGACCATGAACATACGCATGAGCACGAGCACGCGCCGCACCAGCACAACAGCCTGCACAGGATCCGGCACATAATATCCGGCCTGCATCTGCCCGAGGCGGTGCAGCACAACACGATGGCCGTCTACGGACTTATTGCAGAGGCGGAGAGCCGCGCCCACAATGTCCCCGTGACGGAGATCCACTTCCACGAGGTGGGAACGATGGATGCCGTGGCAGATGTCGTTGCCGTCTGTCTGCTGATGGATCGGCTGGCACCGGAAAGGGTCATCGTTTCCCCCATCCATGTGGGCAGCGGTCATGTCCACTGCGCGCACGGTATTCTGCCCGTTCCCGCTCCCGCCACCGCATATATCCTGCAGGGTCTTCCGATCTACGGCGGCAGCGTGAAGGGCGAGCTTTGCACGCCTACCGGCGCCGCGCTCTTAAAGCATTTTGCCACCGAATTTGGTGAGATGCCTGTTATGCGGGTCGGCGCCATTGGCTATGGTATGGGCAAAAAGGACTTCCCCGCCGCAAACTGCGTGCGAAGTATGCTGGGAGAAACCGGCGAATCGTCCACCACGGTGTGTCAGCTTTCCTGCAATGTCGACGACATGACGGCCGAAGCCATCTCCTTCTCCATGGATCGCCTGTTTGATGCCGGAGCTCTGGAGGTCTATACCACGCCTGCCGGCATGAAAAAATCCCGCCCCGGCACGCTGATCTGCGCCTTGTGTCCAGAAGCTGCGCGGGAGGCCGTGGTGGAAGCCATGCTGCGCCATACCACGACCATCGGCATTCGGGAGAGCCTCTGCCGCCGGTATGTGCTGGAGCGGCACATTGAGAGCATCGAGACGCCCTACGGGGTAGTACGCCGCAAGGATTCCTGCGGATACGGCGTTACCCGTTCCAAGTACGAATACGACGATCTCGCCCGCATCGCAGAGGAGCGGCGCATCAGTCTTGCTGAAGCGGCAGCACTGGTGGAAAACCGCTGACGGCGGCGTAAATCTCCATTCCCGCAGCAACAAGACCACCGACTACATACGACAGAAACGAGCAGCAAGCAGGAGGCGGCCAAACGGTCGCCTCCTGCTTGCTGCGGCTTGTTCTTTACTTTGCGATTTTCCTCAGCTCCTCCACCGTTTCGCAGGCGATCTCGCTTAGGGTAAGCTTCTTCGCGCCGATCACACGATTGCTGCAGCGATTAACGGGAAGAAGCAGCTTTACGGCCTTACTCTGCCCCACGGCAGCCGCCATGGCCGGCGTGATCTCTCCCAGCATAGAATCGGCGGATATGATGCCCACCGGGCCGATGATCACATCGGCATCACGACTGGCAACAATGACGGGGTTCTCCCCGGTCGCACCGTACATTGCTCCGCCCTTCAGCATGGTGCAGGTCGCAATGCTGTTCGTGCCAATGGCATACACTTCACAGTCCACATCGCTTTTTACAATGGCTTCGGCAATGCTCTGCCCGAGCTTACCGCCCTGCCCATCAATAATCACAACTTTCATAGCATTCTCCATCTTGTCGGGATACTTGACCAGCTCACAATGCTCTCCGCTTTTTGAATGATGACACAGCTCTCGCTCCAAACCAGCAGCTACCGGCTTGGACGACCATCATAGTTTTAAAAGAGCAGCGGCATTTTTCCAGCAGACATTCTCCACGATGCGCCCCAGTACGGCAATATCTGCCGGATACTGGCCGCCGTCCACTAACTTACCCAGCTTAGCGCACAGGATACGGCGGTAGTACTCATGCCGAGGAAATGAGGTGAATGACCGGGAATCCGTCAGCATACCCGCGCTGTGGGCCAGTAGGCCGGTTTCCATCAGCTCGTCCAACTGCGCATTGATCCCTCGCAGCGTGTCATTGAACCACCATGCAGCGCCGTACTGCACCTGCGGAGCGAAGTTCACAGCCATGGTGCTGAAAACCGCGCTCTCCGCGGGGTTAAGATTATAGAGGATCACGCGCGGCAATCCACCGCCGCTTTCCAGTTTGGCCAAGAAACGCCCTAATGCCGCAGGATCACTGGTTGCACCGACGCTGTCGCCACCTGCATCATGGCCAACTGTCTCCAGCAGGCGCGGCGATTGATCGCGGATCGGGCCGAGATGCAGCTGCATGACCATGCCCCGGCGGCGATATTCCTCTCCAAGGAAAAGCAAAAGCTGCTCCCGCACCTCGTCAGCACCACTGCGCAGGCAGGACAGCCCATGGTCGGCGACCACGCATCCGCAGGCCTGAAAATGGTCTAATGCCACACACAGCGCGTGCTTCAGGCTGTCTATATCCGCGATAGCAACACCGGTTGACTCTGCCAGCCGCGACAGATGCTTCCGCGCACCGGGATGCTCCGGCTCCAGATAGCGATCCGGCCGAAAGGACGGCAGCACTTCAAAGGGGATCCCGTCATCCCGGCGGATCCGCTGATGCCACTCCAGCGAGTCCGCCGGATCATCGGTCGTACACAGAGCACGGACATTCTGCTGCCTCAGCAGGCTGACGGTATCCTGCTCCCGCAGCTTTTCCCGCGTTTCCTCCCAGATAGATGGCGCGGTTTCGGGCGTCAGCGGCGTGTGGATGTTAAAGTAACGCTGCAGCTCCAGATGCGTCCAGTGGTAAAGCGGGCAGCCAGCCAGCTGCGGCACCACAGACGCCCACGCCAGAAACTTCTCGTAACCATCGGCATCGCCTGTGATCCGCCGCTCCTCTACGCCGCAGGCGCGCATCGCCCGCCATTTATAATGATCGGTTTCCAGCCACAGTTCCGTCAGATCACGAAAGACACGGTGCTGGGCAATATCTTTGGGTGACAGATGGTTGTGATAGTCGATAATGGGCTTTCTCTCTGCGTATTGATGAAACAGCGTTTTCGCCGTTTCTCCATGCAGAAGGAAATCCCGGCTCATAAATTCTTCCATAACACCCTCCTTAAAACCGCTCCCGGTTTATCCACAGGCCCAACGCAGGATTCGGGATAAAGTAAACCCGCTCTCCGTCTACCGTATTGTACCCGTAGCGCAGCGTATCGGGATCGTACTTTGCCGCCATCTCGTCATAATCCGCGCTGCGGAATCCGACTGCCTCGATCTCCTCTCGGAAAGCATCCCTGACCGCATAGGTGATGGTAAAGCGCCCATCAGAGGAGCCGTGGATGAGATGGGCCGCCGCCCCCATATTGTCCCGCAGGTCCTGATTCTCCGGCTTGTTGAATTCCTCCAGCGTATGCAGACGGCCCCTATATCCGTACTTGCGGATTAGCTTGTCCACCTGTGGATCCTCCCCAAATTTTGTAACACCGGGTGCCAGCACGATCAGCTCTCCGCCATCTGCCATGGCCATACGGGTACGATAGACAGCCTTGTTTCCCAGCCATGTGCTTTTGAATTCACCGGGATCCAGATAGACCACGCATTTTTTCAGTCCCTGCTCTACAAAATCGATATTTTTCTCCTGCGACAGCTTAACTGCCTCGGTCAGGCATTCGCGTCCCTCCCCGATAAACAGGCCATGGGTGCGGATGCTGCCCGCCGGAGCAGTAGTCACGGTCAGCACGAAGAGAATGGGGCGCTGGCGCAGGAAATGCTCCATCGAGTAGTCAAACAGCTTGCGCACCGGTGTGTGATCCCTGCCCATCATCCGTTCCATGCCGTATACTGCGCCCACCATGTGACTTTTATTGATCATGTCGCTGCCGCCCACGCCTACAAACAGGTTTTTGGCATGGTTGGACATACCGATGACCTCATGCGGCACCACCTGACCCGGCGAGATGATCAAATCGTACTGTTCGTCCATCACCCGCCGATTGATCTCCACGTTGATCGGCTCATGCCACAGCCCCTCCGTGACATCCTCCAGATAACTGCTCGGAACCTCTCCCACCTTCAGCACGTCAGTGCGCCAGTTGTGGGGAATCAGTTTTTCGTAGGGTATGTCGCCGAACATGGCAAGGGCCTGTCCCTCTGTCATTGGCTCATGGGTACCCAGTGCCGGCAGGATGTCCACCTCGGCCCCCATGTTTTGAAGAATATGGTAGTAGGTGTTGGTGATGAATCCGGCGTTGGAATGATACCGCGTAAAATCCGGTGGAAGGATCAGCACACGTCGTGGATGGCGGTCTTCCAAGCTCTGCCGCAGCGCGTGCGCGATCTCCTGCTGTGTTAGCCCGCTCTCGTTGTCCGCAATTTTGAAAATATTCATATCACACCCCGCTGTATGCGCTGAAGCCGCCATCGATGGGCAGCACAACGCCGGTAACAAAGGAGGCGGCCTTGTCGTCCAGCAGGAACAATACTGCCCCAACCAGCTCCTCCGGCCGGCCAAATCTCCCCATAGGGGTAGCCGCTAATATCTTGCCGGTACGAGGCGTCGGGGAGCCGTCTTCATTCCACAGCAGCGTCTTGTTCTGCTGCGTAGACAAAAAGCCCGGTGCGATGGCATTGACGCGGATTCCCTGCTTAACAAAGTGAACTGCCAACCACTGTGTAAGGTTGGATACGGCGGCCTTGGCGCCGGAATAGGCAGGGATCTTTGTTAGCGGCGTATATGCGTTCATAGACGAGATATTCAATATGCTGCACCCTCCACGGCCCAGCATATCCTGCGCGAACACCTGCGTGGGAATCAAGGTGCCTGAGAAATTCAGCTGCAGCACGCTCTCTATATCCTCCGGCCGCAAATCGAAAAAGCTGCGTACCGGCGCATCTAAGTCGCCTGCCTCGTAGTACTCATGCTCCGTGGTGGCCTGCGGCTTGTTTCCTCCTGCTCCGTTGATCAGCAGGTCGCACCGTCCAAGCTGTTCCAGTACCCGGCGATGGCAGTCCTCCACCGACTCACGGTCGCACACATCACAGACATAGGCGCGGGCCGTACCGCCCACCGCGGTGATCTCATCTGCTACCCGCTGCACCTTCTCCGCCGTGCGGCCCAGCAGCGCGACCCGGGCGCCAGCCTCTGCCAGTGCCTTGGCCATAACCGAGCATAGGACGCCTCCGGCACCGGTAATGACCGCAACCCTTCCGTCAAAAGAATGCTCCATGTGTTACCTCCATTAAGCGTTATAGGTACCCGCGGCCGTGCTGCCGCCATGACCGGTCCAGTTAGTGTGGAACACCTGATCCGCCGATGCATCCAAGCGCCGGTAAGTATGTGCGCCGAAATAGTCCCTTTGCGCCTGCAGCAAGTTGGCAGGCAGGCAACGCGTCGTATATCCGTCGAAATAGCTGAGCGCGGCAGACATCGCAGGCGCCGGTACACCGCAGCTCGCTGCAGCGGAAACAACCGTGCGCCACGCAGGAAGCAGCTCCTTGATGGTTTTTTCAAAATAGGGATCCAAAAGCAGATTAGATAGCGCCGGATTTTCAATATAAGCGTCCTTGATCTTCCCCAAAAAAGCACTGCGAATAATGCATCCGCCCCGCCACATCAGCGCAATGCCTCCATAGTTCAGATTCCAGCCGTATGCACCGGCAGCCGCCCGCATCAGCGTATAGCCTTGTGCATAGGATATGATCTTGGACGCATACAGCGCCTGACGTATATTCTCAACAAACAATTCTTTGTCTCCGGTAAATGGGGGGATAATGCGATCAAAGACGGCGGCAGCTGTCACACGTTCGTCCTTCATAGCGGATAAGCAGCGGGAAAACACCGCTTCGCTAATCAGTGTCAGCGGGACACCCTCGTCCAGCGCAGCTGTGGCTGTCCATTTGCCAGTCCCCTTCTGTCCGGCGGTATCCAAAATGTGCTCCACCAGCGGGCTTCCATCTATATCCTTGTAGGCCAGGATATCGCGGGTAATTTCAATAAGGTAGCTATCCAGCTCTGTACCGTTCCACGCGGCAAAGGCTTGGTGCATTTCGTCATCGGACATCCGCAGGTAATCCCGCATCAACTGATATGCTTCACAGATCAGCTGCATATCGCCGTATTCAATGCCGTTATGAACCATTTTCACAAAATGTCCGGCGCCATTTTCACCGACCCACTCGCAGCAGGGGGAGCCGTCCTCCACCTTGGCGCAGATGGCCTGAAAAATGGGCTTGACATAAGGCCATGCCGCTGGGCTGCCGCCGGGCATCATGCTGGGGCCCTTCAGTGCCCCCTCCTCTCCGCCAGAAACACCGGTACCAATGTATAGCTTTCCCTTACCCTCCACATAGGCCGTGCGGCGGATCGTGTCGGGGAAATGGCTGTTTCCGCCGTCGATGAGGATATCATAATCATCCAGCAGGGGCAGCAGCTGTTCGATCATGTCGTCTACAGCCTGTCCTGCCTTTACCATCATAAACACCTTGCGAGGGCGCTCCAGCTGGCTGACAAACTCCTCCAGCGTATGGCAGCCGATGATGTTCTTTCCGGCAGCACGACCGGCAATAAACCGATCGGTTTTCTCCGTTGTACGGTTATATACAGCCACAGTGAATCCCTTGGATTCCATGTTCATCACAAGGTTCTCACCCATGACGGCCAAGCCGATCAATCCGATATCTGCTTTCTTCATTACTTCTCCTCCTATCGCTGTACACGGGCATTACCCGCGTATACGTCCCATACCTGCTTTTCATCGGCAGGCTCTGCATAATCGTTGAGGCTGGAGGCTGCCAATGCGCCGGATGCCCAGCCAAATTGCAAACATTTTTCGCCGTTCCATCCATTCAGTACGCCGTACAATACACCGCCGGTAAAGCCGTCGCCACCACCGATGCGATCCATCACCTGGATGGGGCGGGGCTCCTCCACATACCATGTATCTCCATCCAACAGAATTGCACCCCAGAGATGCTCGTTGGCGGAGATCACCTGCCGCAGTGTGGTAGCAAACATACGGGCATTGGGATACCGGTCCTTGACCTGCGTGATCATCGCCTTAAAGCTGTCGATCTTCCCCTTCAGTTCCTTTCCCCCCGCTTCAGGGCCCTTGAAGCCCAGGCACAGCTGGAAGTCCTCTTCATTGCCCACCAGAATGTCGGCGCAGGAGGCAAGCGCGTGGAACGCGGCAGATAACTCCGCCTCGCGGCCCTCCCAGAAGGTGGCCCGGTAGTTCAAATCGAAGGAAACAAGCGTGCCATATCGCTTGGCCGCCTCGGCCAACGCAAGGCAACACTGTGTTGTCTCCGGGCTCATGGCCGCGATCAGACCGGAGATGTGCAGAATTCCCACACCCTCGCGACCAAAGATGCGTTCCACATCGAAATCGTCTATACAGAGTGTGCGACCCACTTCGCCGGCCCGGTCATTCCAAACACGTGGTGCCCGCAGCCCAAAGCCGGAATCGGCAATGTTGAACTGATGACGAAACCCCCACGGACCGCCCTGCTCTACCTCGACGCCCTCGAATCGAATATTTCGGGCACGAAGCTGCCGTTTGATAAATTCAGCTACGGGACTGCCCTTGACAAACTTCGTCATGGCCAGGCATCCCATACCAAGGCTGGACGCAACGTTCAATACGTTTGTTTCGGCACTGGTAGCCTGCAAACGAAACAAGTCGCTATTGTGTACAGCCATCCTGTCAGGCGGCGTAATGCGCACACCAATGGAAGTTACGCAGGCGATGGCATGCAAAGGCAGCACAGCGCGGTCAAACTGCTTCATAAAGGGTTCCTCCTTGTTATTTGTGATCGTATAGCCATTGTAGTTTGAGCACAAAAGCAAGTCCATTGACATAATGCGCATATCATATTGCAAAAAAGCGCATTGCTGTGCTATACTTGTAAAAAGGAGGATGCGCCATGGAATCACATTTCTATTATCGGGACGAAGATCTGTTCGTCCACCACACATTGGACAAGCATCCGGCGCCGGATAGCTTTCCCATGCACGCCCATGAGCGTATGGAAATATTCTACTTTCTCTCTGGCTGCGGCGCTTATCTGATCGAAGGTACGCAGTACGACCTGTGTGCAGGCGACGTATTGATCATGCGCCACGCAGAGGCGCACAAGCTGCTGATCCGCCCAGACGAGCCGTATGACCGCATTGCCATTCACTTTTCTCCCAGACTGCTGTCCTCACTGGATCCGGAGGATGCGTTGCTCCGTCCATTTCTGAACCGTCCATTGGGGCGGATGAACCGTGCGGCTCCAACAGTTGGAAAGCATGCCTCACAGTTGCTGCAATTAGAGTCTCTGCGAGAGTCACCCTACCAGACGAGACTGCGGATCATCAGTTGTCTCCTGCCTCTGCTGTGTGAGCTGAGCGACTCCTTTCGGGCTAATGCGTCAGATGCAGCGGACAGCGGCACGCAATCACTGGCTGCACGATTGACCGCCTACATAAACGATCATTTGTATGAGGACATCTCTCTGGAAGCCTTGTGTCAAGTTTTCTTTCTCAGCCGCTCGCAGATCAATCGAATCTTCACCGGCGCCACCGGAACGTCTATTTGGCGGTATGTGACCATCAAACGGCTGCTGGCGGCTCGAGCGATGATTCGCGATCATGAGCCTGCCGGCGAGGTCTGCACCCGCTGCGGATTCAACGACTATTCGGCATTTTACCGGGCCTATAAGGCGCGCTTCGGCTGCTCCCCTACGGAAGATGTCTGATTATATGCAATACATACAAATAGAGCAGTACCGCATCTCAAATGAGGTGCGGTACTGCTTTGCAGCCTATACGGTCATCATATACACCCATTCCCTCTGCGTTATTTTTCTACAGAAAAATATGTTGAGGTGTGGTCCTTATTTATGAGATCAGGGCGGAAGGAATCCCGCAGCACCAATTCGGTTGAGATCACCACGCGGGAAGCCGGACGCTCGCCCCGAAGCACACGGAGTAGGATCTGTGTGGCTGTGGCGCATACTGTCTCAACATTGGTATCCATGCTGGTTAATTCCGGCGTAGTACACTGGGAAAACCGGGAGTTATTCAGTCCTACGATGGGAATGCTGATTTCTCTGGCTTGCAGTGCTTTTTGTGCGCCTACTGCCAAAATATCATCAGCCGCAATCAGCGCATCGAACGCAATACCGTCATCCAGCATTTTTTGGATCATTTCGCGAGAGGGCTGCAACTCGTCCTCTGCCTCCGGGATCTGCAGGATCAGCTCCCCATTATCCGGCAATCCGCATTGCGCCAAGCCCTCCCGGTATCCCTGAATTTTTTGAAAGCCACTGAATGAACAGGTATCATTCAAATACAAAATGCGGCGGCATCCATAGTCAAAGAGCGTTTTGACCAGATTTTTTACACCCTCCCGCTCATCGCTGAGTACACAATAGACGTTGTCCAGCTCCACCAAACCGTTGATAATCAGAATGGGTATCTCTGCTGCGATAGGTACAAAATGCTCATATTGGGTCAGCTCCTCCATCGTAGAGCCAATTAGAATAATAGCATCCACGCGACGGTTGTGGAGCAAATTCAGGGATTTTGCCTTGTTTTCACTGACGCTGTCGGTACAGCTCAGAAGAATATCGTACCCGGCATCCCGCAGCAGATGCTCCAATATCGAAACCGGTTTCACATGGTTTATATCAGAGATGATCGGGCAAAGGATCCCTATCGTTTTTGAGGCGGTCGAATTAAGGTTTCTGGCAAAAATGTTTGGCACATACCGCTCCTGGTCAATGATCTCCATCACCTTGCTGCGGTTTTTTTCGCTGACATTAGCGCTGTTATTGATAACGCGTGATACTGTTGCCACGGAAACGCCGGCTTTCTCTGCAATATCATAGATATTCATGTGTACAACCCCTGAGAATAAGATTTTTCACTGATTTATAACAGTTTACCATACAGATACCGCCTTGTCATTGTACAAAAAAGAGAAAAATTATCGCGCCAAATGCCAAAAAACGAACTATTGAAATTGGTTACAACGCTTCATACAAGCATTTTTCAATAATTTGCAATGTTATTTCGTAGAAACAAGAAATGCAAAGCAACTATTTTACAGCAATTACAACAAAAACCATTATTGACAATCATATTTTTGCAATATATACTCCTGTGTAACGGGTTACAAATTGCAATTCAAGCACACAGCGGTAGAAATAGGAGGGCGCACATGCTGATAGAAGTAAAAAATCTGCACAAGTCCTTTGGAGAGAATCAGGTGCTTCGCGGCATCGACGTTTCCATCCAGAAAGGCGAAGTCGTCGTGGTTATCGGGCCTTCCGGTTCGGGAAAGAGCACCTTCCTGCGCTGCCTGAACCTGTTGGAACAGCCTACCGACGGACAGGTAATCTTTGACGGTGTTAATCTGACGGACGGCCGTGTAAACACGTTGGAAACATGCCGCCGCATGGGTATGGTGTTCCAGCGATTCAATCTGTTTTCCAATCTGACGATTTTGGACAATGTAACACTGGCGCCCATGTTGGTAAAAAAGCAGTCACGCGCAGAGGCAGAAAAGCGGGCGTTGGCTCTGTTGGAAACCGTTGGATTGTCCGAAAAGCGCGACGCCTACCCCGAGCAGCTTTCCGGCGGACAGCAGCAGCGCGTAGCCATTGCCCGCGCACTGGCAATGGAGCCGGAGGTCATGTTGTTTGACGAAGCCACCAGTGCTCTTGACCCGGAGATGGTGGGCGATGTATTAAGCATTATGCGCGACATGGCGCGTCAAGGCATGACCATGGTGGTCGTCACTCACGAAATGGGCTTCGCCCGCGAAGTGGGAGACCGCGTGTTGTTCATAGACGGCGGCGTGATCGTAGAAGAAAACACGCCCGACGAGTTATTCAGCAACCCCCAGAACAAGCGCACGCAAGACTTCCTGAGCAAGGTACTTTGATCAGGATGAAATAATGAAAGGATGAAAAACAAATGTCTGCCATCAAGTTTCACAAAGCAAGCGAATACAAGAAGGTATTCAACGAAAACGGTCTGGCTCGTCAGAGCGTTTTGACCGGCGAGTACAAGGATGTCGCCATCTATAAGTGCACGCTGGCCGCCGGCGCAAAATGGGAGCCGGAGCTGTATCCCCAGCAGGAGAAGGTGCAGATCCTGCTTTTCACCGAGGGTACCGGCTATGTAGCCACCCCCCACAAGGCATTTCAGATCGAAGAGGTCTCCGTGTTTGTTCCCCGTTTCGACCAGGAGAGCTTCTTTATTCAGGCCGACAGCGAGCTGAGCTTCCTGCAGATCGTCGCCAACCTTTCCGACTATGACCGCGAAAACATGGCCGACTCCCACATCGCCCTGCCCCGCTTCCGCCCCGTGTCTCAGGGCTGGCAGTACGAGGAGAACTTCAAGACCCGCGACATCGAATCCTACACCCTGATCGAGCACCGCTATTTCGGTCGTTTGTCCATGGGCGCCGTATACGGCAAAGGCCCCAACGAAGTCGGCCAGCACATCCACAACGAGCTGGAGCAGTGGTACTATGCCCTGCCCGGCGCAAAGTTCACTTACCATGTAAACGGCGAGGAGATCCCCTTCAACGAGGGCGACCTGTCCTATACTCCCCACGGCAACTACCACGGCACCAGTGCCGAGGACGGCCAGCGCTTCGACTATATCTGGTTCGAGCTGTGCGAGAACGGCTATCCCGGCCAGCTGAAGTAAGCGCCATGCTGTCGCCAGACACGATCTTAGGCAGCAACGGATTTTACAGTCATTGGACGCTCCCTGCGTTTCTGACGGCGCAGCAGGCGATGGGTGTGCGCCGCATTGCTTTTCACCACGTCCCCGCGCACCTGTGGCTGGATCACTATCGCTGCGTGGGCGCAGAGACGCTGAAGCAGCACTTGGCAGAGGCCGGTATCGCAGTGGATGTCTTTCACCCCGGCCGGTATCATTACAGCCTTTTCGCCTCAGCCGGAACCCGGCAGGATCTATGCACCCGCGAGTACCTGCGCCGCTGTATGGACGTCGCCAGCTCGCTGGGCTGCACCACAGTCTGTCTGCAGCCCGATGGCGCTCTGATAGACGACCAGAACAGCTTGTCGTCGTTGTGCCGCCAATTATCCGCGCTGTGCGGCGACGCCGTCCAGTATGGCGTGACCCTCTGTTTACAAACCGTTACCCCGGAAGACAGCGCCATCCTGCATACGCTGCCCCAGCTTCTCACGGTGTTGGACGCTGTTCCAGAGCTGACGGCCGCACTGGACACTGTACCCGTCAGCTTGGCAGGTGAGAGCATTCCCCAGTGGTTTGACAAGCTGGGTCAGCGCATCCGCTTTGTAAGATTTCAGGACGGCCGCGGCTGTTACGGCCGTATTTGGGGACAAGGCGTGTTCCCCAGTCAGGACTACGCACACCAGCTCCTTCGCAGCGGGTATACCGGTCTTGTCAGCATCAACGGCCTTTCGACACGTTATCAAGAGGATCCAGCCGCCGCAGATCGACGCAACCGTGCCGCAGTTCTGGCCATGCTGTCCGGCAAGGAGGAAAGCAGCCTATGGGTTTGATACAACGCCGCCAGGCAGCCGTCATGAACCAGCATTATCAACGGTACTCGCTGGACTATTTTCTGGATGCACAGCAGCGTATCGGCTTTACCAGCATCGAGCTTTGGTGCGGCGCCCAGCATTTTTGGCTGGACGACCAGCACTATGATGATGTACAATCGCTCTTGCGCAAAGTGCAGCACCGTGGGCTGGAGGTGGTCTCCCTCACATGCCCCAGCTTTTGCTTCCAGTATCAGTACGCGCCATTTTCCCCAGAGGTAGCAGACTACTGCCTGTCCTATTTCAAAAAAGGGCTGGCTGTGGCAGAAGATTTAGGCTGCACCGTTATGACGGTCAACTCCGGCTGGGGCTGCATGGACCGGCCTCGGCAGGAAACCTGGAACGCCTCGTGCGAGCTGCTGCGGCAGCTGGCCGAGGAGGCGGAGCAGCGGCATATAACGCTGGCGCTGGAGTCCCTGCGTCAGGACGAGACAGATCTTGCCTATGATCTGCCTACCACGCGGCAGCTCATCGAGCAGGTGGGACACCCCGGCTTAAAGGTCATGGCGGACACCATCGCCACCGGCGCCTGCGGCGAAACGTTGGAGGATTGGTTTGCCGCATTCGGCTCTGATCTGGTGCATATGCACTTTCTTGACGGCGACCCCTTCGTACACAATATATGGGGCGACGGCAACTATCCGCTGGAGCAGATGCTGCGTTGCCTGCAAGCCAACGCATACACCGGCTATTTGGTGCAGGAGGTAGCGGACGAGCGCTACTTTGCCGACCCCGTCGCCGCCGACCTGCAAAACTACCGTGTGCTGAGCCGTTTCTTCTCCGATTGAGGCGGCTTGCAAAAAAGAGAACAAACTTAAGAAAGGTAAGGAAAGCAAAATGAAAACGATGAAACGCGCATTGACCCTGATTATGGCAGTCATGATGGTCGCCGCGATGGCCGCCTGCGGCAATAAACCCGCAGCGAGCAACGGTGACGAAACCACCGGCGACGGATCCCTCAAGCGCGTGCAGGATGCCGGCAAGCTGATCGTGGCCTGCGAGACGGCATGGCCCCCCTTCGCTTATATCGACGACAAGCAGCAGCTGGTGGGCTACGACGTGGAGGTCGCCGCCGAGGTCGCTAAGCGTCTGGGCGTAGAGATCGAATACTCCAGCTCCAACAGCTGGGACGGTATCGTGGCCAGCCTCGACTCCGGCCGCGTAGACGCCATCTTCAACGGTGTGAACATCGCCGGGCGCGAGGGCAAATATGGCTTCACCATCCCCTACATGCAGAGCCAGCTGGTGCTGACCGTTGCCGCAGACAACGAGGATATCAAGAGCTTTGAGGATCTGGACGGCAAGCTGGTAGCCAACGCGCTGGAAGGCTCCAACGGCAAGCTGGCGCAGTCCTATGGCGCCAGACTTACTCCCGCCGGTCTGGCAGAGGCCATTCCCCTGCTGAAGGATCACCGCGCCGATGCACAGATCGAGGATCAGATCCGGCTGGCGCTTTATCTGGAGGAAAAGCCCGAGATGAAGCAGTATGTCAAGCAGGTGGCTTATTACGAGCCCAAGGATCTTAACGAGGTGCAGGTGGTCGGATGCTTCCGCATCGCCGACAAGGAGCTGCTGGATGCCTGCAACCAGGCTCTGGCCGACATGAAGGCCGACGGCACGATGTATGATCTGGCTGTGAAGTACCTCAGTCAGGATGTGGCCGACAGCTTAGATGTATTCGTCAAGTAAGTAAACACCGATCCGGTGGAGACGCCCTTTTTATTGGGCGTCTCCACCGGGCCACCATCCTTGAGAAAGCGAGTGTGCGTATGAGCGATCAATTTATGAGGATCGTGGAGATTCTCCTCAACTCTTTCTGGCCTCTGTGCAAGGCGGCACTGAAATATACGATACCATTGACCATTGTTTCTTTCGGCTGCGGCACAGTGCTGGCTTTTATCACCGCGATCTTCCGCTTGTCGGGCGTTCGCATTTTGCAAGGCATTGCAAAGTTTTATATCTGGATCATCCGCGGCACGCCTCTTTTGGTGCAGCTGTTCGTGATCTTCTACGGCCTGCCCAGTCTGGGAATCGTGCTCAGCCCCTTTGTTTCCGGCGTACTGGGCCTATCCCTGTGCCAGGGTGCCTATAACTCGGAGATCGTCCGCGCCGCGATCCTCTCTGTCCCCAGCGGACAATGGGAGGCAGCCAAGGCGCTGGGCATGACTCGGGCGCAGACCTATATGCGCATCGTCATTCCGCAGGCGGCGCGCACAGCCGTCCCCTCTCTGGGCAATCAGTTCATCGGGCTGACCAAGGACACCTCTCTGGCCGGTATGCTGACCATCCCCGAGCTGCTGCAGACCGGCCAGCAGATCACCGCAGTTGTCTACGAACCGCTGGCGCTGTATCTGGAGGTGGCGTTCGTTTATCTGCTGATGAACTCCGCTCTAACCGTGCTGCAGAGTAAGCTGGAAAAGCGGCTGAGCAAACACGTACAGCAGAGAACCAACTGAGAGGGAGGCAGCAGCAATGAGTGCAATCAGCGACATTTTGAAAGACATTCGTCTGCCGCGCATGGTACGAGTACACCAGCAATTTGACTCTCAGGTGGTGGAAGACATCCCCGGAGAGATCACGCGGCAGCTGTCCGGTGGTTTTCCTCACGGAATCAAAGCCGGTATGTCTGTGGCGATCACCTGTGGAAGCCGCGGTATCGCCAATCTCAGCACCATTATGCGCACAGTTGTGGATTTCTGCGTCCGTCAGGGCGCACACCCCTTCATTATACCCGCCATGGGCAGTCACGCAGGCGCGACAGCCGAAGGGCAGCAGGGTATGCTGGCCGCGTTAGGTGTGACCGAGGAGAGCTGCGGCTGTCCGATCATCAGTTCTATGGAAACAAAGGTCATCGGCCAGACGGCAGAGGGCCACGTGGTACAGATCGACCGGCACGCAGCCGAGGCGGACGGCATTATCGTCATCAACCGCATCAAGCCCCACCCCGTCTTTGTCGCACCCTACGAAAGTGGCCTGATGAAGATGATGACCATCGGCTTAGGCAAACAGAAGCAAGCCGAGGTCGTGCATCAGATGGGCTTTGAGAATTTCCATCACCTCATCCCCTTGTTCGGCAATGCCGTGCTGGATCACGCCAACATTCTCTTTGGCCTGGCCATCATTGAGAATGCCTATGACCAGACCAACCGCCTGGTAGCTCTGACACCGAAGGGTATCCGGCAGGAGGAGCCCAGCTTGCTGCTGGACGCAAAAGCCAAGATGCCCAGGCTGCTTCCCGGCTATGCGGACATTCTGGTCGTAGATAAGATGGGCAAGGATATCAGCGGCGACGGTATGGATCCCAACATCACCGGCCGCTTCTGCCAGTACTACACCGGCAAGCCGAACTTCACAGCTAAGCGCGTGGCGGTACTCGACCTCACTGAGGCCACCCACGGCAACTTCATCGGTATCGAAGCAGCAGACGTGACCACTCGTCGAGTAATCGACAAGGCTGATCCAGAGCAGACATATCCCAACTCTCTGACGTCCTGCGGCAACCAGCACATGCCCATGTACATGAAAAACGACCGCGAGGCTATTCAGTGCGCCATTAAGATCAGCACCGGCATCGACCTGAATGATGCCCGCATCATCCGCATCCCGGATACGCTGCACGTGACAGATATCATGGTCAGCGAGAATATGCTGCCGGAGATTCTGCAGCGCAATGATATGCAGGTGTTGGGCGAGCCCGAAGAGTGGCCTTTTGATGAAAACGGAAACCTCTGGTGAGTTTTAGACTCTACGCTTCTTGATAGGCAAAAAGGATCACCGCCCGATCGGGCGGCGATCCTTTTTTGATACAATCTTGATGAAGAGTTCAGTCGAGCAGATAGCGCCCCACATGGTCGAGACTATCCTCCGGAGACTGGTTGCCGGCCGCCTCGTAGATGACGGGCATATCCACGCCTGCGTCGCGGTATTCCTGCAGACGGCGGCGGCAGTGCTCAGGCGTACCAGCGATCACGAGCTTATCAACAAACTCATCCGGAATACTGGTATTCAGCTTTTCGCCGCGCAAAAAAGCATCGCGGAATTGGGCACAGAAATCCTGCGGCAGTCCCGCAGCGGCGGTGATAGCGCTTGCACCGTGCAGGGCAAGATAACGTGCCGCCTGCTCACGCATATCGTCCACGGCCTTTTGGCCGTCAGAGTTGATACAGGTAGGCAAATACGCGGCAATGTGGATCGTAGACGGGTCACGCCCGGCAATTTCCGCTCCAACCGCGAGGCGCTCACGCACATGATGGATATACTCCACCGGAGAACCGACAGATAGGAGCACGCCGTCTGCAATTTCTCCCGCGACCGCAAGCGCCTTATCCCCCTTAACGCCGAGGAAAATAGGCTGATCCGGCCGCAGTGCGCGATTCTCCAGCGCTATACACCCAGTATGAAAGCACTCGCCGGAGAATTCCACCTCGTCACCGCGAATCAGCCCCTTCACGATCTGCGTACATTCCTTGACGGATGTAATGGGCTTCACATAGGGGATACCCGCCTGCATTTCGATCCAGCGTTTATTGCTCGCGCCCATGGCAATAAGCGCACGGCCATTCGAGATGGTGTCCAGTGAAGTAGCCTCCATCGCGATAAGCGCCGGATGCCTGGTATACGGGTTTATGACGCCAATGCCAATATCGATTGTGCTCGTATTGACGGCGCAGGCGGAGGCGATAGAAAAAGCGCCGCCCTGAAAGTAATCCTCCGCGATCCACACGGAGTTCAAGCCGATCTTTTCCGCACTCTTTGCCAAGGCAATCGTTCTCTCCGCGCTGTATACTCCGCTAAAGCCAAAGCCCAAATAAGACGTGTTACGCATGTCGTTTTCCTCCAAAGCAGATTAGTATAATAAAAGTATATCAAATTGAAAAGCCCTGTCAATAGAATGATACGGATTTTCTCATAATATTTTCCGCAATTGCAGACAAGCACTGGCATTTTAACCAATTATTCAGTTCTATCTTTGTTTATTCGACCTATATTAAAGGAAAGCTCGGAAAAATTTATAGAAATACTTGAAAAGCACAGGTAAATAGTGGTATACTCTCGCCAGATAATAATAATAAATTATCTGCATTTTAGCAAAGTGTATCTTTGCCCAGAAAAAGGAGGAGATCCTCACATGAAGAAAAATGGCGTAAAGGGAGCGGAATCTCAGGGTGCAAACAACGATTTTGCCACCACAAGCGTACCACCAGGAAGCCGGCGTAGCTTTTACGGCGTTTCCATGGTTTGGGTAGGCTGGTGTATCAGTCTGAGCGCCTTCCTGACCGGCGGTACCATCGGAGCCGGAAACAAGCTTGGAATCGGTCTCCTTGCCGTTCTGGTGGGCAACCTGCTGCTGTTTGCTCTCGCATCCTTGTGCGGAACAGTAGGCTTCCGTACAGGACGCGCAACCGCCTCACTTTTCCAAGCCGTGTTCGGAAGCAAGGGCTCCGTGGTCGTCTCCGCACTGCTCGGTATTTCGGCCATGAGCTTCATCGGCGTACTGCTGAATTCCTTCGCCAACACGCTGACAGCGCTGCTGCCCTGGATCCCGTTTTGGGTCGCAATCCTGGTGTTCGGGATCCTGATCCTCGCCACCGTGCTGCGCGGGTTCAAGGGTCTGGAATGGCTGGGCAATGTCGCCGGCCCGATGCTGTGGGTGTTGCTGGCACTTTGTCTCTATGCAACATTGAAGAAGTATGGCACGGCAACGCTCGTCGCCTATGAGCCCGAAAAGCCCTTGGACTTCATCACCTCGGTCGGTGCCGCGGTGGCAACGTGGATTGCCGGCGCAGGCATGGCGTCGGATGTGACGCGGTACAGCAAAAAGGTTTCCCATGTGTGGGGCGGAGCCCTTCTGGGCTACATTCTGGGCGCAGGCTTGTTTGAGGCCGTAGCCGCAGTCTGTGCCATCGGCGTAGGAGACGGAAACCTTGTCGTTGTCATGAGCAAACTGGGTCTGCTGATCCCCGCCGTTCTCGTTCTCGGTCTGGCGCTTTGGACAACGACAGGCAGCAACGTATATTCGTCCTCTCTTGCGTTTACCAACGCCGCGCAGATCGCAGGGCTGAAAATCCCCGGCTATGTGTTCAGTATCATCTCCACGGTTATCGCTATGGCAGTGGCATTCCTCGGTCTCGCCTCGAAGTTTAGCTCTTGGCTCTCCTTCTGTGGCTCGCTGTGCGGCCCCATCGCCGGCATGACCATTGCACATTTCCTCGTTTTGAACAGAAAGAGCACCAAGATTTTTGTTCCCAAAAATCTCCGTCTCTCCGCATGGCTCTCTTGGGCAGCCGCTTTTGTCCTGTCCCAAATCACAAAGTCCGCGATTCCCGCCCTTACAGCTATCGCCCTCGGCTTTGCTCTCTACATCGTGTTCTCCTACATACTGGACAAAAAGCTAAACATCCACAAGGAGGCCACCGACGGCTCAGCCGACGGTCAGGTGTGGGATATGCCGACATCTAAGGAAGTTGCCGCTCTCGTGAAGGCCGCCGAGAACGGCGGACAGGACGCTTGAAAATAATTCAGAGGTCAAGATAACATGAAGTACATTAACAGTATCACCGAAGCAATCGGACACACGCCGCTTCTTAAGCTCAACCGCATCGGCAAGGATGCCGGCGCAAACGTATTCGTTAAGCTGGAGCACCTGAATCCCAGCGGCAGCTACAAAGACCGCATGGCGCTGGCCATGGTCGAGGCCGCAGAGCGGGGCGACACGTGGAACGGAAAGAAGCTGGACGCAGGCGGCACAGTCGTTGAGGCATCCGCCGGTAACACAGCCCCCGCCGTCGCCATGGTCTGTGCCGCCAAAGGCTACAAGGCCAAAATATTCCTCTACCGCTACCAGTTGGAGAATGGCCAGAATACGCGCATTCTGATCACAAGAGCGTTTGGCCCGGAGGTCGGCGTTTCCAGCGAGCCGGAGGTCTACATGACCCCGGAGCAGATCAAGGAGCTTTCCAAGCAGATGCCCGATCTGCTGCATGTCATTTCGGCAAAAATGGATTGCCAGCGCGAAGAAGACAGCAACGCAAATACCGTGTGGGTCGACCAAATCTACAACCCCTACAACTACATCGGTCAGGAAAGTCTGGGCCGCGAGATTTACGACCAGCTCGACGGGCAGGTAGACGCCGTAGGATGCTCCGTCAGCTCCGGTGCCTCCCTGTACGGAATGGTGCGCGGCCTTGCCGAGCGCGGTGTCCGTCCCGAGGTTGTGTTCGGTATCGTCCCTGTAGGCAGCGAGATCTACTACCAATTCGATGGCGAGGAGGCAGACTACGGTCAGTACACCATTTCGGATGAAATGGACCAGATCGCAAAGGCTGTCGGTCTGAAGAAATGGGAAGCCGAAGAGCCCACTGTCCGAAAAATGATGGAGGATGGCTATCCTGACAAGATTTTCCGTGTCAGCGATCAGGAAGCGCGGGATATGGCCAACCGGCTTTGCCAGGAAGAGGGCATCTTCTGCGGTATGTCCTCCGGAGCGAATGTCGCCGTTGCACTCCGCATCGCAAAGCTGCTCGGCCCCGGCAAGAACGTTGTCACGACTATCGTGGATCGCCGAGATCGCTACCTGTCCGAAACCCCGAACGAAAGATACGTTGTCTAATACCCAGGAAAAACTCCCCGGACTCAGGTTCGAGGAGTTTTTCCTGTCCTGTACGCAAGAAAACACCCTGCCGTCTCTGCCGGCAGGGTGTTTTCGGTATGCTCGTTGGGAGGCAAATCATTGCTTTGCTTGCTGCAGCGCTTGCAGAAAAATATCCTTTTCCTCCGGACGTATGATCTGCGCGGCGCACTGCTCCCCCATCCCGCGCGGCAGCCCACGCAGGATAACGACAGGAAGGCCCTCGTCGCCTTGCCCCATCAAAAGCGTTGCGGCGGCGGCAATCTCGTCCGCCAGACATTCTACCGACGTTTTCATGGCGCGGCCATTGCGATCCGGAAGTCCGATGTAGCTGTGCAGCGCCTGGACACCGCTGATGCCAACGGCTATTCCGCAAGCTCCCTCGCGGAACGGACGTCCGTGCGTGTCGCAGATGACCACACCGAGACGCACGCCGCACGCACGCTCCAGTTCTTTGCGCAGCGCGGCAGCCGAAGCATCCGGGTCCGACGGCAGCGCCAGGATCTTCCCATCGGCATTGGACATATCTACACCCGCGTTAGCGCAGATATAACCGCAATGGTGCTGCGTTATCACCGGGCCACCCTTCTTTTGCGCCCACAATATGCGGCGGCTTTCATTGAGGATGACCTGTATTTGGTCGGCAGGCTTTCCGGTACGCTCAGAAAGCTCGCGCGCTTCCGGCGTCACGGTGATTTGATCCGGCGAGTAGACTCGCCCCTCCGCCTTGGAAACGATTTTGTGAGAGATCGCAACAATGTCGCCGTCCTCAAGGCATTCAGGGGCAATGGCGTTCAGTAACGCTTCGACAATATTATCGCCGCAGTGGATCTCAGGCAGTCCTTCCGGTGCCCATACCGTCATGCGCATCAGTCCTCACCCGGAAAGCCAACCAGATGGAAGCCGATGTGCTTGCTTCCGTAACGCTTGTTCATGCCGATGAGCATGGGGGTCAGGCTTTCCACAGTGGGCGAAAAGACCAGCGAACCAGCATCAAACGCCCGGATGCCGATTCCGGCAAAGAGCTTCCGCAGCTCAGCCTTCAACTCGGCGTCGCCACCGACAAGCAAAGCATCCACGTCCAGCGGCTTGGAGATGTCCTGCAGCAGCGTGGCGGAAATGGTGTGAGCGCCGGCAACAAAACGCACATCGGGGCCAAGAATAGCGGCTGCCTCAAGGGCATTGGAGCCTTCGGCAGGCGGTGCATAGCGCAGCGGGCCAAAGGCCATCGGGACGGTGATGTCCAAAACCGCCTTGCCCTGCAGCTCTTCCCGGAGGGATTCCACGGTTGCCCGGTGGCCGGAAGAGGGAACGGCAACGATGCACAGCTCTGCCTCCTTCACAGCATCCGGGTTAGAAAGGCCGCAGAACGTCCCGCTCACGGCACCCTGCGCACGCTGCGCCGCCTCTTCGGCGCGCTCCCGCTGCCTCGAACCGATCAGGACAGTATGCCCGGCAGCGCCAAAGCGCAGCGCCAGCCCGTATCCCATGTCGCCAGTTCCTCCGATTATTGCGATTTTCATAAGATCCCTTCTTTCTAAAAATTGATAAGTTATTATTATCTCGCGGTGACATCATTATAGCGCACAGCACAGCGTTTTGCAATAACTATTCTCATATTTTCGCCATAATATATAAATTATGATAAATTTTCTTAAATCGCTATTGAAATCGCGTGTTGCCACTGCTATAATGATGATACAAAATTTCTCAAAACGAGGTGAATTAAATGAACAGCGCAAAAACGAGAAAGATCGTCTATACCGCCTTTGTCGGTGCGCTCACGCTTCTGCTGGCAAAAATGACTCGTTTCCCCCCCTTCCCCTCTGCACCTTATCTGAAATTGGAATTCGGAGAGATTCCCTTGTTGGTGCTTTGTATTTTCGGCAGTGCTACCATGGGGATCGCCGCACTGTTTCTGAAAGAAATTTTATCGTTTCTGGTATTCGGCACGAATGTTTTTGCACTCACAGCGGACTTTGTGGCATGTGCAGTCTTCCTGTTAGTCTTTTCTCTTATCTGCCGCAAGACCTCTACGTGGTCTCGACTGAGCATCGCCTTCCTTTGTGCGACCCTTGCACGTGTTTTGGCCGCAATTCCTCTAAATCTCGTGATTTTGCCGCTCCAATACGGCACGCCCATCAGCGGCGTATGGGCGCAGATGGGAATACTGCTCCCCTTTAACGCGCTTAAATGTCTGCTGGATGCCGCATGTATCATGGTGCTGGTCCCTTACTTAAAACTGCCATTGACAAAGCTTTTCACCCCCCTATATAATAAGAATTAATTCTTATTGATAGGAGCGGATGGTATGAACAACCGAGAGATTATTGAATCCTATATCCCGCTTGCGCGGTTTCTTGCCGCAGTATGCGGCCGCGAATATGAAATATGCCTGCACGATGTATCGGATCTCGAGCATTCGCTGGTATATATCATCAACGGTCAGGTCACAGATCGCAAGGCGGGAGACGGCCTGATCAATTTTGGTCTCCCGGAGGCGTTGGATAAAACGAACCCTCGCGAAGACTTTGTGGCCAACGTGATCAGCGAATCTACCGCCTATGGCGGCGATGCCATCCGGACATCCACATACTTTATACGAGATAAAAAAGGTAACATTATCGGTTTCCTGAGCATAAATCAGAACTACAGCGAATTGAATAGGATTTATTCATCCTTGGGTCGCTTCATGAATCTCGGAACGGAGGGCAGCGCTATCGTTCCGGTCGCAGATGAGGCGATCTCCGCAAAGCGGATGGTGGACGCCTGTATCAAGGAAGCCCTGACTAAGATCGGTCGAGACGAGGAGTCTGCTTTGACCAAGGATGAGCGCCGTCAGGTGATCGGTATCCTTGCGCAGAAAAATCTCTTTGTCATCAAGGGATGTGTCAACATCGTGGCAAAGCAGCTTAAAATTTCTGTTCCGACCCTTTATCGCTATATCAACGACGTAAAGGAGGAGAGTGATACCTGACGAGATCATGTGCTCAGATCGTGTTCAGACGCACGATTTGACATATACTGAATTGGAGGTATCACAAATGAAGAAAAAAGTTAAATTCGGTCTTGCGATTCCTACCGGCACCGAGGGATTGATGGTCAATCTCCCTTACGCTTCCGCCCGCGATGTGATTGAGATGTCCGTGTTTGCAGAGAAACTGGGGTTTGACTCCGTTTGGGGAAACGACCACATTCACTCTCAGAAGTATGTGCTGGAGGAATTCAAGCAGTTCCCCCGCTACTACTCCCCCCTTCTGGAGCTGGCCGCTATTGCCGAGCGGACAACGACCCTCGAACTTTGTACAGCGCTTTTTGTTGTTCCTTTCCGCGAGCCCGCCGTGGCCGCCAAAGAGCTTATCACGCTGGATCATATTTCCGGCGGCCGTGTAAAGATCGGCGTAGGTCTGGGTGCGTACCGCGAGGAGTTTGAGGCAGAGTTTGGCGAAAAGGCTGCGCACATGGTTCGCGGCAAAATGCTGGATGAAAGCCTTGAAATCATGACCCGGCTTTTCAAAGAGGACTATGTCACCTATCACGGCCAGTGCTTCGATGTGCAGGAGCTTCAGACGTATCCCAAGCCCATCCAGTCTCCGTTCCCCTTCTATATCGGCGGCAACTCTGATAAATCCTTTGACCGTGTTGCAAAATTCGGTACCGGCTGGCTGCCCGCCATTTTGACGACCGATGAGCTGCGTCACGGGCTGGCTGGCGTGCAGGAGGCTTGTGAGAAGGTGGGGCGTTCCATCGATGAGATCGATGTTGCCCCGCAGTTCGGCATCAGCGTCTGCCGCACGCACGAGGAGGCTGAGGAAAAGTTCAGAAACTGCCAGCTTTACAAGCACGCCATGTCGCTTTCCCAGTCCACAATGAAGGGCCGCGACGCCTCCAACATCGCCGATCGTCATCTGGTCGGCAGTGTGGACGAGGTCATCGAGCGCATCCAGCAGTACATCGATGCCGGAGTTACGCATTTCTCCGCAATGACCTTTGTGGATGACGACCTTACCCAGACCAAGGAGAGTATGCAGCTCTTTGCGGAAGAAGTCCTTCCGGCATTTCGTTGAGAAGGGCCGGTGAAGCGGGTATGGAGTTGAAAGCATTTCGCCGCAGCCGCGTGCAGGAGGCGATGAAGGATTCCAATGTGCAGATCCTGATCGCATCCCTTCCGCAGAACATCGCCTATCTGACCGGAGGATATGTGAGCGTAGGCCAAAATGTACTATGTTCATCACAGGCCTATGTCGCCTATCTGCTTCCGGAGGATAAGCTATACTACATCGTCGGTCACGCCGAGATCCCCTCCGTGTTGGAGTTTGAGGGCGGCAACGCAGAGATCGTGCCTTTTGGTGCCTTCCGCTTTGCATACGCCGATACTTTTTCCGAAGCCGCCAGATATTCCGAGTATGAGCAGAAAACAAAGAGCTCCGCATTACAGGCGCTTCTC
>OQVS01000202.1_pt1 | contig 36637 bp, 35 predicted proteins | sample 1691601 | NCBI WGS metagenome assembly OQVS01 (sample SAMN03418268, study PRJEB22391) | human gut metagenome | biome: human-gut; feature: organic feature; material: feces | host: Homo sapiens | place: Tanzania | collected 2013-01 | reverse complement strand
AGGTCGCCAAAGACAACAAGTGCTGTTGCGAATAAACGGCGGAATTGAAAAACGCCGCGATCGAAACGGGTCGCGGCGTTTTTTGTGTCTTTTATTCCTGCGGCGGTTCGGAACGTTATCGATTTTTGCGCGGGTCTTTGAATTTAAACAGCTTTGCGTCGACGGGCAGGTTCGTTTCCATATTGTCCAGCGTGACCGTCGTTTCGATCTGTCGGGCGTCCGTGACCCGCCATTGTTTCAGGGTGAACGGTTTTTCTTTGAACGTCAGTGTGATTTTTCCTGTCGCGGGCTGGCTTTTTTTCGCGATCGTCACGGAAACAAAGCCCGTTTCCGTTTCGAAATCGACGATTTCCAATCCTTCTTTGGCAAAGGACAGGTCGTCTTTTAAAATAAAGGCGGCGGGATTGTCGTTCAAGTCCAGATAAGTAACCTGTTCCAGCTTTTTATCGTGAAAAATCAAATAATAGCCGTCAGCAACGATTTCGATCGCATGCGGGGGGGCGTAAATCAGCCGCATTTTATTCGGTTTTAAAACGTAAAAATCGCCTTGCGCCGTCGTGCCGTCGCCGCTGGTTTGATAAAATCGGCTTTTGATGGTTTTAATGCCGTTGAAATAGCTTTCGATTCGCCGAATCAAATCGCTTTGGCGTTGTGAAAAGGTCTGTTCCGTTTCGCTTTGTGCCAAAGCCGCCGACGCCGTCAAAAGCAAGCCGAGAAAAATCGTTTTGAACATTTTTTTATTCCGTTGTTTTCAATGCCGCCAGATTAACAGGTTTATCTGTTGTCGGGAACAAGAATTTCGCGTTTTCCGGCATGATTGGGGGGGGAAATGACGCCTTCTTTTTCCATCAGATCGATCAAACCCGCCGCGCGGTTGTAGCCGATACGCAGTTGACGCTGGACATAGCTGGTCGACACTTTGCGGTCGCGCAGGACGATTGCGACGGCTTTGTCGTACAAACTGGCGTCGCTGCCGTCGTCCGCGGCTTCCGTTTCGGCGTTGTCGGCGGCTTCGGGCGTTTCTTCGACGACGGCGTCTTCGTATTCGGGAACGCTTTGCGCTTTCAGATAGGCGACCACTTCGGCGACCTCTTCATCGCTGACGAACGGTCCGTGCAGACGCACGGGACGCTGTCCCTGCGCCAGATAAAGCATGTCGCCGCGTCCCAGCAGCTGTTCCGCGCCTTGTTCGCCCAAAATGGTGCGGCTGTCGATTTTCGTCGTCAGGCGGAAGCTGATGCGTTCGGGGAAATTGGATTTGATCGTCCCCGTGATGACGTCGACGGACGGACGCTGAGTCGCCAAAATCAAATGGATTCCCGCGGCGCGCGCCTTTTGGGCGATACGCTGGACGGCGATTTCGATTTCCTTGCCCGCCGTAATCATCAAATCCGCCATTTCGTCGACGATAACCACGATGTAGGGGAACGGTTTCAGATGCAGTTCCTGATCTTCGTACTGCGGGACGCCGTCTTCGTATCCCGTCAGAACGCTGCGGACGATCGGCTGCTTTGACGCCAGCAGTTCTTTGACTTTGGCGTTATAGCCGTCAATGTTGCGCACGCCCAGCTCGCTCATCTGGCGATAGCGGTCGTCCATTTCGCGCACCGCCCAGTTCAGTGCCAGCACCGCTTTTTTCGGTTCCGTCACAACGGGCGTCAGCAGATGCGGAATCTCATTGTAGACGGACAGTTCCAGCATTTTCGGGTCGACCAAAATCAGGCGCACCTGTTCGGGCGTCAAACGGTAAAGCAACGACAAAATCATCGTGTTGATGGCGACGGATTTGCCCGATCCCGTCGTTCCCGCGACCAGCAGATGCGGCATTTTCGCCAGATCGGCAAAGGTCGGCTTGCCCCCGATATCCTTGCCCAACGCCAGCAGCAAAGGCTTCGTCGCGTTTTTAAAGTCGTCGCAAGACAGCAGTTCTTTCAGATAAACGTCGGCGCGTTTTTCGTTGGGCATTTCAATGCCGATGACGCTTTGACCGGGGACGACGGCGATGCGGACGGAAACGGCGCTCATGGATCGGGCGATGTCGTCAGCCAGATTGACGACGCGCGTCGTTTTAATCCCCGGCGCGGGTTCCAGTTCGAACAAAGTCACGACGGGACCGGGGCGCACGTTGACGATTTCGCCTTTGACGCCGTATTCGGCAAGCACGTTTTCCAGCTGGCGCGCGCGTTTTTCCAGATAATCGCGCGATAAGGCGGCTTCTTTGTCGATTTTGGGCTTTGCCAGAAATTCCATTTTCGGCAGATGAAAGGTTTTGGCGTATTCGCGCTGTTCTTTGATGGATTTCAACGGCGACGGTTTCGCCGGGTGTTGCGCGGCGGCGTTTTTCGGCGACGGCAGAGGCGCGTTTTCGGGCGGCGTTTCCAAATTCAATTCACCCTGTTCGGCAAACAGGCTTTGCGGCAGTTCGTCGGACGGTTCGGATTCGGCGCCGTCGGTTTTCGGCGGCGGGATTCGGCGAATCTTGCGCCAAACGAACAGAAAGGCGGCGCGGACGGCGCGCAGGGTCGCGTTGATCCAATGACGGACGGTGTGAAACGGAATCCCCAGCGTGTACGCCAGCCCGAACACGGCGGCGGCAAAAACAACGGGTAACATCAGGTATTCCAGATACGACAGGCGCGCGACGCTCAATCCGTTGATCAGCGGCTGATAGAAAGCGGGCATGACCGCGCCCGAAAATCCCGCCAGAACGGGCGGAAAGGAAACGTCGGGCAGGGCGGCAAGCAAAATCAGGCACAGGAACAGCGTCGGAATCAGACATAAAACGCGGAAAAACTGGAACTTGTGCCATTTCAGGCAGACGATCAAAACGCCCCAGGCGATCAGTGAAACCGGAAAAAGCAGAGCGCCCAGTCCAAAATACTGCCACAGCAAATCGGCGCACCCCGCCCCGAAGCCGCCCAGCGCGTTTTTCGCGGCTTCACCCGTTGCCGTGTTGAATGACGGATCGGCGGAATCGTACGTCGCCAAAGCCGCCCCCAAACTGCCGCCCAGACCGATGATCAGCAGACCGGCGCCCCTTATCGCCGCCTTGTGAAAAAAAAGCCGCAAGGATTCAGGTAAAAAAGAATGCTTTTCACAAGAAATCATGACCGTTTCCCTTTAAAAGAAAGAACGGACGTTTTTCTATCACAAAAAGGTAAAATCTCCGTTTAATTCATGCGTCCGTCGGAATTCATGTCCAACAAAAGCAGCAGCGTTTCGTAAAAACGACCGATTTCCGCGCATTCCAGCAACGCCTGTTTTTCGGCGGGTTCAAACGGCAGAACTGACGCCAGCGTCATCAGCATCTGTTCGTCGGGCAACCGTTTGATCATGTCAGATGTCAAATCCAGTTTGTTGCAATAAGCGTAATAGTCCAGCTTGGAAAACAGTTTTTTCTTGTCGAATTTGAAATCGCCGATGCTGAAATCCCGCGCGAACGGGGAAAAATCGACGTCGACATCGCGATAAATTCCGTTGTGGTCGTGTTCTTTGACGACATGAAACCGCGCGATGCCCGTCAAGGTGATCATCAGCGTGTCGTCCGATTCCGTAAAGCCGGAAATGCGTCCCGCGCACCCCGTTTTATACAGGGGCGGCACTTTCATCGCCATGTCCTGCTGCATCGGCTGAACCAGCCCGATCAGACGCGACGCCGCCAAAGCGTTGAATACCAGACGGATATAGCGCATTTCGAAAATATGCAGCGTCAGCTTTGTTTCGGGAAACAGAAAAGACCCCGAAAACGGCAGAACGGGAAGACGGGACGGCAGTTCAACCATGGTGACGTCGAAAATGCTGTTGCTCATGCGTCGGTTTCCCCCTTACGAAAACAAAAGCGAGGAGAGTTTGCGCCGTCCCGCGACGGTGACGGGATCGGTCTGTCCCAACGCGGCGAAGATTTCGAACAGTTGCCGCCGCGCCGCGTCGTCGTTCCATTCGCGTTCGACGGCGATGATTTTAATCAGTTCGTCGATGGCGCATTCCGGTTTTCCCGCGGCGAACAGGGCGCGCGCGTAATCGTAGCGCGCCTGTAAATCGTTCGGATCGGCATCGACTTTTTTCTTTAAATCAAGGGGATCCGGCGCGTTTTGGGATTCAATGGCAAGTTTCAGCGCTGTTTTCGCGGATTCCAGTTCGGGGGATTTGATTGACGCGTCCAATCCGTCCGCCAAATCTTTCGCGGCGTCCGTCTGTTTCAGGGCGATAAAGGCGCGGATCATACCCGCAAAGGCGGCGGGGTTCGTTTCGTCCTTTTCCAAAACGGTGGCGAACGATTCCAACGCCTGTTGCGCCTGTCCGTCGTCCAGCAGTGTTTTCGCGGCTTTCAGCATTTCGTCAAGGGACAACGCGTCTTTGCCGATCAAAGCCTGCATCACGGATTTCAGTTGCGATTCGGGAATCGCGCCTGCGAATCCGTCGACCAGCCCGCCTTTGGCAAAAATCATGGTGGTCGGGACTTCGCGGATTCCCAACTGCATGATCAAAGGCTGAACGCCGTTGATGTCGAATTTGACCAAAGCGGCTTTGCCGTTCGCCAGCCGGACGTATTTTTCCAGCAAAGCGGCAAACGAAGCGCAGGCGGGATCCTTGTCCGAATAAAAATACGCCAAAACGGCGCGCTTTTTGGAATCGTCGACAACGTCGGCTTTGAAGGATTGCAGGGTTCCCGTTTTAACGCAATCGTTCCCGACGGGGGCGGCGTTGTTCAAATCTTGGAAAATCAGAGCCATGGCGGTTTGCCTTTGCCGATTGGAAAGTGGATTACGGTTGCGCATCATATACGAAAACTGACGTGATTAAAACGGAAAAGAAGCCTTTTCGGATCGGCGCGTTAAAATTTTTTGCCTTTAAAACGGCGGAATTTCCCAAAAAATGAAAAAAAGTTGTTTTTTTTTGAAAAAAGTCTTGCAATCCGATTTCACTTCATTATAATCCGACGGTGTTGAAACGGAGTGCGGGTGTAGCTCAGGGGTAGAGCGCAACCTTGCCAAGGTTGATGTCGAGGGTTCAAATCCCTTCGCCCGCTCCATATAAAAAAAGCGTCCTTTTAGGGCGTTTTTTTTATATTTGTCGCAAGTTCGGATTTGAACCCTCGACGTTTTGGCGGATTGGGGGACGAAGTACAAAAACGGACAGGTGTAACCGCCTTTCGTTCGTAATCGGATTGCCGTCGGGACAAATCGCGGGCGACGGCTTATGCTTTCCTTTTGCATAAAGACAGGAGGAAACAATGCACTTGATGTCAAAAATAAAAAGTTTCGTCGAAAACGTCGAAAATTCGAACGCAAAGCCGCTGTACGAATTGACGCCGCAACAGGCGCGGCGGGTGTTGACCAATGTTCAAAACTTTTCCGTATCCGCGCCCGAAACTGACGTTCAAACCGTCTATGTCGCCGTTAGAGGAACGGAAATTCCCGTCAAAATCCACAGACCGAAAGGCGTCGACGCCAAGCTGCCGGTCGTTTTCTATATTCACGGCGGCGGCTGGGTTCTGGGCGACGATTCGACGCACGACAGGCTGGTTCGCGAATTGGCGGCGGGCATTCCCGCGGCGATTGTCTTTCCGGTGTACACGCCGTCGCCCGAATCCGCTTTTCCGCAAACGACGGCGGAGCTGTCCGCCGCGTTGAAACACGTTGTCGCGCGCGCCGACGAATTGCGGTTGGACGTGTCGCGTCTGGCAATCGCGGGGGACAGCGTCGGCGGCAATATGGCGATTGCGGCGGCACTGACCGCTAAAGAGGAAGGAACGCCGGAAATCCGTTTCCAGCTGTTGATTTATCCCGTGACCGACGCGGCGATGGCGACAAAGTCCTACCGCGATTTTGAAAACGGACCGTGGCTGACCAAAAAAGCGATGGCGTGGTTTTGGAACATGTACGCCCCGCGCAAATCCGACCGCGCGTCGATATTCGCGTCGCCTTTGAACGCTTCGGCGGAACAGTTGAAAGGACTGCCGCCCGCTTTGGTAATAACGGCTGAAAACGACGTCTTGCGCGACGAAGGCGAGGCGTTCGCCCGAAAATTGAACGACGCGGGTGTTCCCGTGACATCGGTTCGATTCAACGGCGCGATTCACGATTTCATGATGCTGAATCCGATTGCGGACAGTGCTGCCGCGCGCGACGCCGTTCTATTGTCGATCGCCAAATTGCGCGACGTGTTCAAAATCGGATAAGCGACTATCGGGCAGGTTGTTTCATGCCTCCGCGCCGCTTATTTCTTTCATATTCAGGAAAGGAGGGCGTCATGTTGGAAATCAGACCGAAAAACGACAGGGGAAAAACGCGGCTGAGCTGGCTGGACAGTCGGCACACGTTTTCTTTTGCCGACTATTACGATCCCGTGCATATGGGGTTTGGCGAATTGCGCGTCATCAACGACGACGTGGTCGCACCGCGCGAAGGGTACGGGGCGCATCGGCACGACAATATGGAAATCGTCACCGTCATGATCGGCGGACAGATGGAGCATAAGGACAATCTTGGCAATTCCTGCGTGATTTCCGCCGGCGATGTTCAGCGAATCACGGCGGGTAGCGGAATTATCCACAGCGAGATCAATCCGTCGTTGTCGCGCGCGGCGCATTTTTTGCAAATTTGGATTTTACCGGATCGTTTGAACTTGCTTCCCGAATATGAAAAACGGGAATTTGAACCGGCGGGCATGCTGGACAATTTGTGCCTGATCGTGTCGCACGACGGGCGGATCGGATCCGTCGGCATTCATCAGGATATCAACATCTTTCAATGTCTGCTGACGGCGGACAGAATCGTTCGGTTCCAAATGCGTCCGTCCCGCCGTTTGTGGTTGCAAATCGCGGCGGGCACGCTGGAAGCCAACTCGCTTTATCTGAAAACCGGCGACGGCTTGGCGATTACGGAAGAAGCGGGCGTCTTGACGTTGAAAGGGCTGGACGAGCGCAGCAATCTGCTGATTTTCGATTTGCCGGCGTATTAAAATAAAGAGGGGACAGGGGACAGTTCAAAAAAGTCCCCTTTTCTATTCGCGAACGGATTTCAGCCAATCGATTTCCGCCGCGTAGCCGTCCAATTCGTTGGGCGTTTCCAGATAAAACGGCAAATCGCGCAACAACGGGTGATTGATAATGCGGCAAAAGGCGTCTTTGCCGATACTGCCCGCCCCCAACTTTTCATGTCTGTCCTTGTGCGACGCGAAAGGGTTTTTGCTGTCGTTCAGGTGGATCGCTTTCAATCGGTTCAGTCCGATAACGCGGTCAAATTCGTTCAAAACGCCGTCCAAATCGTTCACAATATCGTATCCGGCATCATAGACGTGGCAGGTGTCCAGACACACGCCCAGCTTTTCATTCAAATCAACGCGGTCGACAATCGCGCGCAATTCTTCGAATCTTCCGCCGACTTCGGATCCTTTGCCCGCCATTGTTTCCAACAGGACGGTGGTGGTCTGATTTTTTGTCAGGATTTCGTTCAATACTTCGGCGATTTTTTCAACGCCCGTTTCAATGCCCTGTCCGACGTGCGATCCGGGGTGAAAGTTGTAATAATTATTCGGCAGATATTCCATGCGTTTCAGGTCGTCCGCCATTGTTTCAAAAGCAAACCGCCGCGTGTCGCCGTTCGCGGCGCAGGCGTTCAGCGTGTAGGGCGCGTGCGCCAGAACGACGCCGAATTTATGGGCGCGCGCCAGTTTCAAAAAAGCGGCGATATCTTTTTCGTCGATCGCTTTCGCCGCGCCGCCGCGGGGGTTGCGCGTAAAGAACTGAAACGTGTTCGCGCCGATCGATACGGCGGTTTCGCCCATTGACGCGAAGCCTTTGGCGGCGGACAAATGACACCCGATGTGAAACATTGTCTTTTCCTAAAATAAAGGCAGGTTGTTGTTGTAATAAATAACGTTCAAATTTTCGTCGGAACCGATCGGTTCGTAGCGGTTTGCCAAAGCGTCAAATGTGGCTTCGTCGATTTTCAGCGCGCTTTTATCGTTTCGCGAACGGTTTAAAACCCGCTGTTTCGCCGTTTCCATGTCGCATTCGATTTGGTGGAATTGAATGTTTTCGCAAAAATGCCCCATGCGTTCAACGGCATCGGCGCGGCTGGCGCGCGACCAGAAACCGCGGTCGAAAATGACGTTGCCGCCCGCGCCCGCGATGCGTTCGCCCAGTTTCCACGTGAAACGGCTGACTTTGGCGTGCGCGGCGTCAAATTCGTTTTGCGGCAGGTCGCGTCCGAACAGTTCGCAAATGAATTCGTCGTCGTTCAAAACGACGGCGTTGTATTGCGCCGCCAACCTGCGCGCGACGGTCGATTTGCCGAACCCCATAAAGCCGCAAAGAAAATGAACCGTGGACATTTTTACGCGAACAGACCTTTGACAGTGGAAATCCAGCCGTTGATTTCACTTTTCATACCCGCGATGTCGGCAAAATACAGCACTGCCAGTACGATCAGAATGACCCAGAAATACGTTTTGATGAAAATCAGCGTTTCACCGACGAATTTGGCGATTCCTCCGAACAGGGAAGGGAACATTTCATGCAGCAGGTAATTGAAATAGCGTTTCATTTCAAACGTGTCCTTTCACAAATCAAACACGGTGCATTGTGCCAATTTTTTGCGTTTGTTGCAATAAAAGAAAAGAGCCTCTTGCGAGGCTCTTTCTTGCGTAAAGCGTTCGGAACGATCAGAAACCGCCCATGCCGCCCATACCGCCCATGCCGCCCATGCCGGCGTCGGCACCGCCGTGGCAGGCGCATTTTTCTTCGGGCTTGTCGGCGACCATGGCTTCGGTCGTGATCAGCAGTCCGGCGATCGACGACGCGCTTTCCAAAGACGTGCGGACAACCTTGGTCGGGTCGATGATGCCGGCTTCGAACATATCGACGTATTCACCGGTCTGCGCGTTATAGCCGATATTGGTCTTGTCGCCTTCCAGCAGTTTGCCGGCGATGACGGCGCCGTCTTCACCCGCGTTCGCGGCGATCTGACGGACGGGCGCCTGCAAAGCGCGGCGAATGATGTCGACGCCGACGCGCTGGTCGTCGTTGGCGGGTTTGACCGCGTCCAGACATTTCACGGCGTACAGCAACGCGGTGCCGCCGCCCGTGACGATGCCTTCTTCAACCGCGGCGCGCGTGGCGTGCAAAGCGTCGTCAACGCGGTCTTTCTTTTCTTTGACTTCGACTTCGGACGCGCCGCCGACTTTGATCACCGCAACGCCGCCGGACAGTTTCGCCAAGCGTTCCTGCAGTTTTTCCTTGTCGTATTCGGACGTCGTCGTTTCGATCTGTTTTTTGATCTGCGCGCAACGGGCGGCGATTTCGTCTTTCGCGCCGGCGCCGTCAACGATCGTCGTGTTGTCTTTGGTGATGGACACTTTTTTCGCCGTTCCCAGCATATCCAACGTCACGTCTTCCAATTTGATGCCCAAGTCGGCGGAAATCACCTGACCTTTGGTCAGAATGGCGATGTCTTCCAACATGGCTTTGCGGCGGTCGCCGAAGCCGGGGGCTTTGAAGGCGGCGATCTTCAATCCGCCGCGCAGTTTGTTGACGACCAGCGTCGCCAAAGCTTCGCCTTCAACGTCTTCCGCGATAATCAGCAACGGGCGGGACGTCTGGACGACGGCTTCCAAAACCGGCAACATGGACTGCAGGTTGGACAATTTGGCTTCATGAATCAAGATGTACGGATTTTCCAGTTCGCAGGTCATTTTTTCCGCGTTCGTCACGAAATACGGGGACAGATAGCCGCGGTCGAACTGCATGCCTTCAACGACTTCCAGTTCGGTGTTCAGACCTTTGGCGTCTTCAACGGTGATGACGCCTTCGTTGCCGACTTTTTCCATCGCGTCAGCCAGATATTTGCCGATCGAGCTGTCGCCGTTGGCGGAAATCGTGCCGACCTGCGCGATTTCGGCGGTCGTGGAAACCTTGCGCGAACGGGCTTTGACGTCTTTGACGACGGCTTCGACAGCCATGTCGATACCGCGGCGCAAATCCATCGGATTCATGCCGGCGGCAACGGCTTTGCAGCCTTCGCGGACGATGGCTTGCGCCAGAACCGTGGCGGACGTGGTGCCGTCGCCGGCGACGTCGGCGGTTTTGGACGCGGCTTCTTTAATGATTTGGGCGCCCATGTTTTCAAATTTGTTCGCCAGTTCGATTTCCTTGGCGACGGAAACGCCGTCTTTGGTGATCTTCGGCGCGCCGAACGATTTAGCCAGAACGACGTTGCGTCCTTTGGGACCCAGCGTCACTTTGACGGTGTCAGCCAGAATGTCGACCCCGCGCAGCATCGCGTTGCGGGCGTCGGTGGAAAATTTGACTTCCTTAGCAGCCATAGTTAAAAACCTTCCTTTAAAATGAAACCTGAGGGGATAACGTTCGGATTATTCCAAAATGCCCAGAACGTCGGATTCTTTCATAATCAACAGTTCTTCGCCGTCGATTTTGACTTCGGTGCCCGACCATTTGCCGAACAGAACCTGATCGCCGACCTTCAGCGTCATGGGAATCGTTTTGCCCTGTTCGTCGCGTCCGCCCGTTCCGACGGCGATGACTTCGCCTTTGGACGGCTTTTCTTTCGCGGTGTCGGGAATGATAATGCCGCCGGCGGTTTTTGTGTCTTCCGCTGTGCGTTTAACCAGAATGCGGTCGAATAACGGTCTGAATTTCATAATTGCAACCCTTTTAAAAGTGAACCAAAACCTTTTTAAACGGGCGAGTTTGGCACTCCGCCCCGTCGAGTGCTAACAACATAGGATCGCGGATTCGGGTTGTCAAGAGGGGGGACGCAATTTTTCACGCGGATATGAAAAAAGCCCCGAAGACGGGGCTTTTTGAAAAGATTGAACCGAATCAGCGACCGTACATTCCGCGGCCGGGGAAATAAACGCCGTTGACGATCGCCTGCTGCACCATTTTCTGATTTTCCTTTTTAATCAGGTTGGATTCCAGCTTTTTCAGCGCGGTCTGCGCGTGTTTCAAATCAACGTAGTCGCGCGTTGAAAACAGTTCTTTGGGCGTTTGCGGCGCGCTTGCCATTTTGGCACCGACTTTGGACGCCATATAGGCCATGCCCGCGCCGGCGACGCAATGGCTCAAATCGGGGTCGATCGCCGCGGCGACAACCATGGCGGCGGCCAGAATACCCAGTTTCGTCGTGGTTTCGCGCGAATGTTCGCCGGCTTTGACGTTGCCGTAATAAGCCAGTTTGTCCTTGATCCCAAAGCCTTTCATATCCTTTTCGACTTCTTTGCGCTTGGCGGCGACGTCGGCGGAACTGATGCCGTCCCATTCCGAACGCTTGGCATAATCGGACAGTGTTTTATGCGATTCGATGATCGTGTCCAAACGCGTCATTGACACGGCGTTTGTCAGATATTTATTCAGCAAAGCGGCGGATTTCGACGTCTTTTCCGTTGTTTCCGTTTTGGTTTCCAGACTTAAAGCCATAGCGACCTCCTGCAATTCGATTTAGTGGTAATAATGTAGTCTTTTTGAAAATTTTGTCAATAATTTTCATGGGCGATTTTATCGAACGGGCAAACCGCTATTTTTTGGCGGCGTTGACTTTGGACAAATCTTCGGCGGCGCGGTAGCGGCTGTTGATTCTGGTGCGCATGGATTCCAAAAAGGCGTCGACGTCCGATCGGGCGGCGTTCATTTCGCTGTTCATTTTCGAACGCAGGAACATCAGCACGCTTTGTCCTTCGATTTTCGCGTCGCGGATATAGTATCCGTCGGAAGTTTCGCGCAGGGCGAAAAACATTTCCAGCGCCGATCCCCGTCCGCCGTCCGCCGTTTCGTTTCGGGGGGAATTCGTGGCGAAACGGACGTTGGCGGACACTTTCAGCAAAATGTCCCTGCCGGACGGCACCTTGTCCGTGATATTCAGGTCGACTTTGTCGAACCCCAGCGAAAACGATCCGTACGTCACGACGAAATAGTCGAAAAACATCGTGCGCAGGGCGTCGCGCTGACTTTCCGTCATGGCGTTCCAGTGTTTGCCCATCGCCAATCGGGGCAGTTCCGTTTGATGGAACACCTGCCGCGCGATTTTACGCAGTTTTAAAAATCGGGTTTTGGTGTCTTTGACGGACAGAATGTCGATCAGTTCCAATCCTTTTGTTTCCAGCCATTGTTCGGGCGTCGGTTTCGCGTCGACCGATTTGGCGCGCGCGGGGACGGAAACGGCGCACAGGCAGAAACAGACGAACAGGCATATTTTAAAAACCGTTTTCATGGCGGCAAAGGCTCCTTTGTGTATTCGAAAATCCAGTATATACTAATTTCCGTTTTCGCGGTATAGTGAAAAACCGTTGTTTTCAAAAGGAAATCAAAGATGCCGTTTCGATTGCTGTTCGGAATTTTCGTTTTTTGGGCTTTTTCCGGCGTTTCGGCGCATGCCGGCGCGACATTGGACGCCATCAAACGGTCGGGAATCGTGCGTTGCGGCGTGCGGACGGCGGCGAACGCCTACGCCTATCAGGCGGACGGGGAATGGCAGGGGATTGATGTCGAAATCTGCCGTTTGATCGCTTCCGCCGTGACGGGCAGGGCGGAGGCCGTTCAAATCGTTCCCGTCAACCGCGAAGAAGGGTTCAAGCTGTTGTCCGACGGACAGATCGACGTTTTGAACGCCTCGACGCCGTGGACGATGGAACAGGAACTGCTGTCGAACGCCTCTTTTCCCGCCGTTTTCTACTATGACGCGCTGGCGTTCATCGGACACTACAAACCCGATGCGACGTCGATGAACGACTATAAAGGGGCAAAGGTCTGCGTCGAAAACACGCCGTTTCTGGCGCGGGAAATCGACGCCTACAACCGGCGTCACCGTTTGGAAATGCGCGTGATGAAAATGCCGACGCTGGCGCGGGCGAAGGAGCTGCTTTATCTAAAAAGGTGCGATCTGGTTCTGGCGCGGCTGGAAACTTTGCATTCCGATTATTTCAAAAAGGCGCCCGACGACGTTGATTTGGTCGTTCTGCCCGAAATCGTGCGGACGTATCCGACCGGTCCCTATATCCGCGACGACGACAAGGAATTGTTTAAAATCCTGCGCTGGCTGGTCTACGCCGTCGTCAAAGCGGAGGAAAAGGGCATTTCTTCGCAGAATATCGAGGATTTTCAAAATACCGAAGACCCCGAAATCCAAAATATGCTGGGGCAGAACAAAGCCGTCGCCGACAGAATGGGGCTGGACGCGGGGTGGATTTACCGCGCGTTGTCGCAACGGGGCAACTACGGCGAAATCTATCGCCGCGGTTTGGGCGACAAGTCCGTTTTGAAGCTGAACAGAACGGCGAACAGGCTGGTAAAGGACGGCGGACTGATCTCCGCCCCCGATTTTGACAGATGAACGAGGTTTGACATGAAAAAACTGCCTTTGATCGTATTGATGTCTTTTCTTTGTCCCGCGGCGTTCGGTGCGGACGTCGCCGTCGAATCGAAAATCGACGCCGTGACCGTATTTCCGGATCGCGCGGACGTGTCGCGCTCGGCGACGGCTGATTTGCCGGCGGGCAGACACACGATCGTTTTCGACGGATTGCCCGCCGGATTGATGACGGATTCCCTGCGCGTTTCGGGCAAGGGAAACGCCGCTTTCGTCATCGGGTCGGTTGAAACGAAAGAAATCCACACAACGGCTCCCGCCGCCGCAAGGGAAAAGGAATTGCGGGATAAAATCGCCGCTTTGCGCGACAAAAGCCGTTATCTCGACGCGCAGATTCAAGCCGCCGACACGGGAAAAACGTTTTTGCAATCGCTGTCGCGCATGCCCGCTTCCGGATCAAACGACGCCAAGACCGTCGTTTCGCCCGAAGCGTGGAAAAACGGTTGGCAGGTCATTCAAAACGGCATGGACACGCTGGGGCGCGAGGTGATCGAAAAACAGATTCAGGCGCGCGCGGTGACGGACGAAATATCAGCCCTGAACGCGCAGTTGCGCGATATCGCGACGGGACGCAAAAGCTACAAGCAGTTGCGCGTGAACGTCGAAACGGTCAAACCCGTCAAAGCGCGGTTGGCTTTGCAGTACCGGATTTCGGGGGCGTCGTGGAATCCGTTGTACGAAGCGCGGCTTGATTCCGCCAAAGAAACGGTCGATATCGTGCAATACGGCAATATTTCCCAGCATACGGGCGAAGACTGGAACAACGTCGCGCTGACGTTGTCGACGGCGCGTCCGTTCGCGGCGACACAACCGCCCGCTTTATCGCCGATTTGGGTTGACGCACGCGCCGAACGTCCCGAACCGCCCGTGGTGTATCAGGCGAAAATGACGCGTTCCGTCGCGGATTCGAGAATGATGATGATGTCGAATTTCGCCGAAACGGACGAAATGACGGCGGAATCGGCGGCGGTCGGAGGTTCTTTCGACGCCGGAACGATTGCGGCGTCCGCCGTCGGAACGGAATTTTCGGGCGTCTTCGCGATCAAGGGAACGGCGAACGTGCCGTCGGACGGGGCGCGCTACCGCTTTAACATCGGGTCGTATCCGTCCAAGGCGGAAATCCGCGCCGAAACCTATCCCGCGGCGGATTCGTCCGCATATTTGATAGCAACGACCGTTTTTAACGGGGAATTGCCGTTGTTGTCGGGCGATATCGCCCTGTTCCGCGACGGCGCGTTTATCGGCAATTCGCATTTGGACATGTTGCGTCCGAACGAAAAACTGCATCTGGCGTTCGGTCAGGACGAAAAAATTCGTGTTACCCGCACCGTTCTGGGCGGCGAAACCAGCGAAGCGGGGGTCATCTCCCGTGAAAACAGGAAAGAATCGCTGAGCAAAACCATCGTTCAGAATCTGCATAACCGTCCGTTGAAAATCGCGGTGTACGAACAGTTGCCCGTGTCCCGCAACAGCGACGTGTCCGTTAAAATCGTCAAAGATAAAACGACTGACGGCTATGTCGCGAACCCGAACGACAAGGTCGGATTGTTGAAATGGGAAAGCGTATGGCAACCGCGCGAAAAACGCGAAATCAAATACGGCTACATCGTTTCGTGGGCGAAAGGCAAAGTCCTGACGGGTATGTGAAAATAAAAAAGCCTCTGTTTTAAACAGAGGCTTTTTCAGGCGTTTTTCAATCCAAAGCTTCAAATTTAAATTTTTTTGTTTTGGGTAATTTGAACGCCGGTCGAAATTCCGAAAAAATCCTGCCGTAAGATTTTTTATCATACGGCTTTGATGTAACCCTGTCGACGGGCGTATAAAAATCAACTCTGCGTATAAACAGATTCGGAATATCAAAACTTAACTGCGGAAACATTTTCTTTTCAAGAATGACAAGTAAATCAAAGTCATTCTTTGTAATATTCTTTAATGTGTCGTACAGTTCATGTATGTCGGCGCTGATGTCTTGTGTCGTTTGGTTTGCGCGAAGTGGAACCGATGTATGCGGACTTTTTCGGAATGGGGGGGGGGGTACTTAAAGATGTAAAGATTTTTCTTTCCGTCTGACGCCGTTCGAAAGAATTTTTCTTTCAAGTAGTTTATCCTTGAAACTAATTCCTGTTCGATTTGTTCTTTTGTTTCCAGCCCGTCACGCGTTGATTTTCCGTGAAAACTGATGCCGGTCGCTATGTCCGCATACATCGGTTCCACTTCGCGCAAACCTTGGGATAACAGCAAATCGGGGTTTTTCAGCGCGTTAATCAGATTCCGGCATGTTTCCGTGTTCGCCCACGCGAACAGGGAGCTTTCGACAAATTTGTATTTTTTGAAAAATTGGAACGAAACTTCGCAATTATACCCCAACGATATGACGTGATCATATTTTCTGGTTTTCAAAAAACGGAAAAACATCAGACATTCCTTCGCGTCCGTCGCTTTTATTGGCGACCCTAACGGGACTCGAACCCGTGTTGACACCTTGAGAGGGTGCTGTCCTAACCGATTAGACGATAGGGTCGATTTATGCGGTCTTTTTGATATAAGTCCAAACGGCGGGCGACGTCAACCTTTTTTGAAAAATCACCTTTTTTCCGTGTGTTTTAGCCGAACGGGCGGGATTTCGGCGCAGACACTCCGCGTTATAATGAGTCGTGTTTTTTTTCAAGGAGGTGCGTCATGACGCTATGCTGTATAAAAAATTGTCCCGTAAGAATACTGTTCAAATCCTTTTACGACAAAAGTCTGCCCGATGTTTTCGTCAGGTCGGGACACGGCGTCGGTTTGATGCCGTTGTTCGTTTTGTCGGTCTTGTCCGCGCTGGCGTACGCGGTGTGGGCTTTGGTTCTTATGGTTTCTTTTTCTCCCGATATCGTCGCCGAACGGGTTGAAGGCATGCCGACCATCGAAATCAGGGACGGAAAAATCGTCAGTCCCGAAAATTTCGTCCGCCGTTTCGATATCGGCGACGGTATGCGGCTGACGATCGACACGACCGCCGAAGCGGGGAAAAAAACGGCTATGTCGCCCAATGAAATCCGCGTATCGACCGACGGTGTGTCGTTCGTCAAGGGGCATGAGGTCGATTTGATGCCGCTGAACGAGTTTTTGGGAACGGACAACATTACCGTCACGGCGCAAAACGTCGCTGATTTCGCGCGCGCGGCGTTGGCGGGAATGACGTACACGCTGCCGTTGATTGTTTTGGCGATCGCCGTTCCCGTTTTGTTTTTCAAGTACGTCGTTTTGACGTATCTGTTGGCTTTGTTCACTTACGCCGCAACGCTGTTTTCCAAAACTTTCCTGCCGTTTGAAGCCAGAATGCGCTTGGCGGTGATTTCGGCTTTGCCCGTGTTCGTGTTCAATTTCGTGTTTGACACGCTGTTCGGGCTGTTCGGAACGGGAGCGATCGCGGGTGTCGCGGTGACGTTGGTCTGTCTGTGGGTGAACATGGGGCGGCTGGCGCGCGTCGAATCGGCTGAATAAAAGCTGTTGCAATCGGGAAAGGTTTGCGTCTAAACTTTTTCGTTCGATTGTTTCGGAAAAGCGGAGGCGCGAATGTTTTCCTATCTGTACAGATCTTTTTACGATCGTTCCCTGTTTTCGTCGTATGTCAAAGGCGGCAGGGGTTACGGGTTCAAACCGTTGTTTTTTTTGGCGTTGACGGCGGCTGTCGTCGTTGCCGCCCGTGTGACGGCGGCGCTGTTCGGCGTGACCGCGACCGATATCGCCGCGCTGGTTGACGCAATCGACATGCCTGAAACCGTGATCGAGGACGGACGCATCGTTTCGCCCAGGGATTTCAAAAAAACAATCGTTGACGAAGAAGGAAACACTTTCTTTGTGATCGACACGTCAGGCGATCCCGTGAAAACGGACGGTTTGCCCGCGCGAGGGGTCTATATCACCAACGACGCCGTGACCGTGTTCACCGGAACGAAAACGACGCGGACGCCGTTCGTGTCGTTGCTGGACGATAAAAACGTCACCGTCAATTCCGGCACGCTGCAGATGTTGGGCGAGGAAATTTTAAAACTTTGCCGGCAAATCCTTCCGCCCGTCGTACTGTCGTTCATGCTGCCGATACTGTGGGCGTATTATTTCTTGGCAGCCGTTTTTTACGGATTGCTGTCGTATCTGACGACGTGGGCGATGAAAACGACGCTGGCGTGGGAGGAACGTCTGCGCTTGGCGACGTTGTCCGTCATTCCCGCTTATGTTCTGAATATTGCGGCGTTCGTTTTCGGCGCGTCCATTCCGGCGTCGCTGAACGTCGTTTTGATTGCGGTTTTCATGGTTTGCTTTTTGCTGGACGGCAAGCGGAAAGACATTGAAAAAACGCTTGAGGTCGCCGGCGGTAAAAACGACGGGGAATAAAGGTTTTCTTTTCGTCGGCGGGCTTTAAAACAGTTCGTCGACGAACAGGTACAGCGCTTCTGAAAACGTGGGAAACGTGCAACTGATCGTAAAATCCATGCGGTTGATGATATGGTATTTCTGATCCAAACTGTCGTAGACGAACAGTTCTTCCGCCGCGCGTCCCAGCAACAATTTCCCGCGCATGGGGGGAACCTGTTGAAATTCCAGATTGGCTTCGATCAGTCCCGGCAGCGTGTAGCCCGCGGATTCGCGGTCGTTCGCGCGCGTGCCGTACAGCTCCACCCCGTTCCAGCTCAATCCGTCGGTTTGCTTTAACAGGGCGATGTAGTCGACGGGGACGGGCGGAAAACGGTGCGATGACAGCAACGAGCTGATAAAGCGCAGGGATCTTTCGTCCACAGGATCGAAAAAAACGGCGTCGTCTTTTTTTAAAGTGTTTAAGATGCGTGTCAACATGGCTTAGCGCCCCAAAACGGATCGTTGCTGAATCATTTCGAACGTGCTTTCCAAAAATCCGGCGTACACGCTGCGGTCGTGACGGCTGGTGCCGCCCCCCGACAGTTCGATTTCCCCTGGGAAGTAGACTTTTCCTTTCGGCGCGGGCAAATAAAGCTTGCGCGGTTTCAAATTCGGTTGGGACAGCGTTTGCATGTCAATGAAACGGTGAATTTCCGTATGATAAGGGTGCGTTTGAATCAGAACCAGATTGTTAAAGTTGTTCGTTCCGCCGTAATCAAACGGAATGCGGATATGAATGTTGAAATTTTCCGGCGCTTTGCCTTTTTTAACCAGCTTGACGGCTTCTTCGTTCATGCCCGCCGCCATCAGTTCGTTGACGTGGTGGTAGCCGACGTATTTTAAAAAGTCGCGGCGCGTGCGTTTGAACGCTTTGCGCAATTCGGACAGCCAGTTCGGATCAAGGGGGACATAGTCCGCCTCGATCAAATCCATGTTGACCAGTCCCGTTTGTTTGAACTGCCATTCCCACAGCGCACGGTCTTCCGGTGCGTTGCCGCCTTGTCCCGGCATGGCGACGGGTTGCGGCGCGTAGGGTTGCGGGGGCGCATAAGGTTGTTGAGGCGCGTAGGGTTGGGGAGGCGCATACGGCTGGGGTTGCGGCGCATAGGGTTGCGGAGGCGCATAAGGTTGTTGAGGCGCGTACGGTTGCGGTGCCGGCGCGTAAGAAGGTTGCGCGGCGTGCGCCGGAGCATAAGGCTGCGGCGGGTAAGTCGGCTGAACGGGGTATGACGGCGCATAGGCGGGCTGCGCGGGGGCAAACGGTTGCGGCGCGTAGGGCTGGGGGGAATAAACGGGCGGAGCGACGGGCGCGAACGGCGATTGCGGATCGGGCATGCTCAGCGGATCCGGATAAGCGGACGCCGGCGCGGTCGGAGGCAAGGTTCTGTAGGCGCGCGCATCGCGGTACACGGGAACCGGACGCGCGTCGCGGCGCAGGGGCGTCACACCCTGATTCTGCGCTTCTTGCGCGGCGTCTCCCCGCGTTCGAACGGGGGGCGGCATTTTAGAACCGGACCAATCCCACATTAAACCCTATCCCATCACCGGCGCTATCCGGTCGTCAGAACTTTTCGTCGATATAATCGTCGTAATTTTCGCTGTCGTATTCGCCTTTTCCTTCTCCTTGCATCGTTTCGCCGCCTTCGTCCTCGTCGGGCAGGAATTCTTCGTCTTCGAAATCATCAACGCCGTATTCGCGATCGTCTTCATAGGCTTCGATCATTTCGTCGGTGCCGTCATCGGATTCGTCGTCATCGGCGATGTCGATCAATCCCTGCAACGCGCTGACATCGGTGTCTTCGCGTTGGGCGACAACCCAGTACGGGACGTACGGCGACGGCGGAATATTGCATTTTTTGGTCATTTCCTTGTCCAAAAACCAACGCGGCGCGTCCGCCATGATCGGACGGTTCATGTAGCCTTGCATCAAAACGATTTGTTGCGTTGAAGGCAGGGACAGCATTTGCGACGCCCCGATAACCGCCGTCGCGTTCAAAGAACGCGACACGTTGGCGGAAAACGGCGTAGCTTGTTTCGACCAGCCTTCTGTTCTGGACTTTGACGCGATTTCAACCGTTTTCGTGCCGATCATTTTTTCAAAACGCTGAGCGGTTTGTTCGTTGTTCTGCGACAGAATGATCTTTGCCGCCGTCGTGGAAATGATGGTTTCCAAATCGTCCTTGCCGTATTGACCGGAAATTTGCCCCAAATCTTGTCCGATCAGCAGATAAGACACTTTTTGACCGCGCCCGACCGCGGGACCGTCTTTGACGGCGCCCAGCTTCGGCATTTGCGGAAATTCGTCCAGCACGAACAGTGTCGGGAACGGTCCCGTTTTGGTTCCGTCGGCTTGTTTGAAGTTGGGCGGGTTCGCGATCAGGAAGTTTGACATCAATTCGACGAAAGTGCCCGTGATGATGTTCAGCGCGCGCGCGTCGACTTGGTTGACGGACAGGTAAATCGCGATGGATTTCATTTCACCCGTGATCGGATCTTTCATACCGCGCAGGTCTTTGAAGATAAAGTCGCTCATTTTGGTGCGCGAACGAACGGCGGAGTTTTTGAAAATGCCGATACCCGTCAAAGCCGTCGACAGAATGGACCCGCGTTCCTTGTCGGGGGTGCCGGACAGCTGGTTCAATTCGACGACCGCGCGGTGGGCGTAGCCGTAGCGTTTGCATTCCGCGACCGCTTGATCCAGCATGTCGCGCATCGGGTCGGCAAGCGCCGCCATCTGGTCGCCTTCTTCGGTTTTGCGTTTGATTTCCGCCGCCATCTGCATTTGCGCTTCGGTCAGCCAGTCCAAAATCATCGCGATGCATGGTTCGGCGCCGACCCAGCTTTCGGGCAGCATCTCCCACGTTCCGACCGCGACGTAGTTGTCCAGCGTCAACGTGCCGTTACGCAGATGTTCCAACGCTTCCGCCGCGTCGGCGTCGGTCATTTCCAGATAATACCCCTCCAGCACTTCGCGGTCTTTGTCGTCCAGTTTTCCTTCGTACAGGCGACCGATGAAATAATCGTTCGCGCGCGCGTGTTCGCATTTCCCGACAACAAAGTGGATAAAGCCCGTCAAAGCGTTTCGCCCCGTTTTCGCCCAGTGGGGATCCGCGCCGCCTTTGGGTTCTTCGACCAGAACGTTCACCATGGAATCGACGTACATGTCGCGCGCGGGACCGAACGGCGGCAGACAGGTGTTCGACAGCATGTTCCAGCTGGGGTAATAAATGCCTTTGTCGGGTTCGTCCTCCGCGCCCCAGTTGATGACGAACACGGGACCGATGGTTTGACGGTATCCGCTGGTTTTATAGCACAATTCGGGCTTCGGGTCGTTCACGATGATGCTGATGTTGTTTGATTCGAAAATCGTCGGCATAACGACGCCGACCGTTTTACCCGTTCCGGGAGGCGCCAGCACCAGCACCGACAGCGTTTCGGGCAGACGCAGCAATTTACCGTGCCAACGTCCCAAAACGACGATGAAACCGCGGAAAAGCCCCATTTTTTCAATGTCTTTTTTGGTGGCGATGCGTCCCGCGCCATGAATGGTTGACAGCCATGAATGCGGGTTGGTCGCAATCCCCGTGATCAAAATGGCGAAAAACGAAAAAAACGGCAGAACGGGCAGCCAGAAATAGACGGGCAGGTCACCTTGGGCTTTGTACGCTTTGGTGATCCATTTCCAATACACGCCCAGCATGTATGCAGGATCCATGGGATTGAAGCATCGTTTTATGAAACGCCAAACCCGCAACATTTGATCCTGACTGATGCCGTAGGGGATCAGGTTCGTCAGCGCGAACGAAAATACCGCCAGCAGATACGAAACGCCCAGCGCCAACATAACCGTGACAATAACCCATTGTATTGCCGCGTCTCTTTCAGCCCATTCTTCTCCGCTTCTAGCCATTTGAGGGCAGAGCTCCTTAAACCGTTGAAATACCGTTTTCAAGTATAGGGGAAGCGGAGATAAAAATCCAGCTTCTCACTCGACTTTTATCATAAACTTCGCACGGAAAGGTAAAAAAAAGATTTTCGGGAAAACGCGTCGCCGCGAAAAACGGGAAAACGGTTCAGCCCAAAATGCCGGAAACGCTGTGGAACAGACCGTCGTCGGGGGATTTGACCTGAGAAACGGCGGCGGGCAAAGCCGTGATTTCGTCGGGACCGCCGTCTTCGTACCGGCAGACGGTCACGTTCAGTCCGTTCCAGACTTCAAACATGTCTTCGGCGTTGATGATGGTGCCTTGGCGAATGACGACCATCGGCTTGATTTCCATGCCGCGGGCGTCACCCGTCAGCATGGGCGCCAAAGCGTCGCGGGCGTTCAAAACAATGCGGACGGGCGAAATGCGGTGGTTGCTTTCGGAAAACCACAGCGGTTCCTCGTCGTTGAAGCGTTCTTCGTCCGCCAGCCAATCGCCGCTTTCCGAATCGATCAGGCACAACAGGATATGATTCGCGGCGACGGCGGCAAAGTCGATTTTTTTGCCCGCGATTTTTGCGTCCGAAATCAGACGATAGCCGGCGGAACGTAAAATATCCATGATTGAACCGCCGCTTTTTGCGGGGGCGGCGGAAGAATGCGCCGGCGCGGCGGCGGGCGACGCTTTGCTTTCCGAATGCGATCGGGGCTGTTCCGCCGTCTGTTGCGCGGCGGCGTGCGAATGTTTGTGTTCCTCTTTTTCCTCCTCGGGGGCTTTTTCGGGCGGCTTGATGCGTCCCGAACCCGCGCGTACGGCGGGCGGACGCGTCTGCTTATAGGATTTGCGTTTGGTCACTTTGGGCTTGGCGGCGTGCTTTTCCTTGATTTTACTGCGAATCAGGCGAATCGGAAACAGGAAAATCAGTTTCAGCCATTTCGACCACGGCACGGCGCTTAATATCGCCCAGCCCGTCAGCCAGACCGGAATCGCCGTGAACAGAACGATGACGAACGCCCATTCTTTGGGGCTTCTGATGACCCAGCCGCCTTTCCATTCCCGCAGCAGGTACTGCCAATGCAACGACGACATGGGGTTGAAACGCCAAAAAGCCAGCATCAGCCGCTGAATCCAGAACAGGTAGCCGCACGTCCAGATAACGAAAACAAAGAAAAAACGCGATAGGGATACAATAAATTTCACCGGCGCACCCCCGTCAAACAGTATCTTCCGTTTCCATCAGGTCGAGAATCGCCACGGCGACGGCGTCGTTCGTTTCCTGAGAAGAAGGCGGCAGGGATTTGATATATTCGATCAAAGCCCCCGAATCGGGCAGACTTTGCGTTTTAAACGCGTCGCCCATGCGCAAAACGGAAATGTCCTGCGATTCCAAAATCGGCATCAGATCCGACACGTTTTTCAGTTCGCCGTAATCGAAAATCATACAGCAATAAACGGGAATATCGGTCATTTGCGGCATGTTCCGCGCGAAATATTCCCGTAAAGCGTCGCGGGATTGTATCATTTCGGACAAAGGCGAGGGAACGACGCCCGCTTCGGAACGCCAGACGGGCGGAACGGCGTTTTCGTCGGGCGTCCAAACCGTTCCGGTTTCGGGCGGTTCAAACAGCAAAAACAGTCCTTCCCGCGTGATGGCGATCGTGTTGACGGAGTGGGATCCGATTTTCATGCGACGCAATACGAATATGTGTTTGGCTTCGAATTGTTTTGCCAAAGCCTCCCACAGATCGAACCGCGTTGCGGCGGGGGATACGTTCGGCGCGACCGCGCGTGTCGACGCGGCGGAATCGGGTGTGTCGCCGTGCGCTTCGATCGCGTGCTGGACGGGCGATTTTTTGCCGCGCAACTGTTCGATATGTTTAAATTCGTTCGAGGTCATTTTGATGACCTTTTGCGCTTCTTTTTTGGATTTGGGCGTTTTATCTTCGGGACCTTTGGCGGCGGCGATGGATTTTTCCAGCAGATGTTCCTGTTTCTTTTGTTTCCACCAGACGACGGGCGCGTTCAACAGCGCGCGGAACAGACGCAAAACGGCGAAATAAAGGGGGACGATCAGCAGCAAAGCGCCGAAAAAAGCGAGTTCTTTCGGCGTTTGAATAACCCAGCCGTTCTGCCATTTATTCCAAATATGCCGCCAATGTTTGGCGCGGATCAAATCAAAGTGCCAAAGATGCAGAAAGAACCGATGTGTCGCGACGAAAAAAAACACGGCGGCAATCAGCGCGGTAACTGCCGATTGAAAGCGATTCGTCCGTTCTTTTCCCATAAAAAAATTCCTTGAAGAAAAACCGTATCGTTAACTATAAAAACGATTTGTCCGAAAGTCAAAAAGAAAGGGAGCAAAAAGCCCCCTTTCCATGATTTGATGTGTCACGCGTCTCTTTCGGACCGTCTTTGCGGCAGCTGCATTCCGCGGTTGTTCGCCTGCTGTCTGTTTCTGGACATGCCGACGCCGCGCGCCGCCTGCAACAGATTGTCGCGCGCCGATTGGAACATTTTGACGCGTTTTTTCAACGCCGCCTTGCTCGGAGTCAGCTTGTTGATTCTTTTTTTGCAGTCGTTGATTTTCGATTTTGCCGTCTGTTTGTATTTACCGACGTCTTTCAGCATGTTTTTCACGCCTTTGGCGGCGTTTTTCGCCGCGTTTTTCGTGCCGTCGACCGCGTTTTTCGCGGCGGCTTTGGCTTGGGCTTTCCGGCGGGCGGTTTTATCCTTCGCCCCTTGTTTTTTCATAGCTTCCAAAGCCTGTTTGTCGTCGCGGATCCCCTGCGCTTCTTTTTGCGCCTGAGGCGAATTTTTATAAGAGGGATTTTGCGCCATTTTTTCGTAAAAGGCGGCTTCCCTGCTCATCGCGCCGATCTTCATCTGATCAAACGCCTGCTGATTTTTTCCATCGGGCGTGTTGGGATATTTGCGTTTGGCGATGTCTTTTTTCGCGTCGGCTTCTTTCGCCCGCAGTTTCGTTGCTTTTTTCTGGGCGTCGCGCTGTTCTTTCGTTCCGCTTTTTTTCTGATTTTTATTCGGCGTCTGTTGGTTCGCCCGTTTGTTTTTCGCGCGCTGAGTGCGCTTTCTGGCGCATTTTTGCTTGATGGAGTCGCGAAATTCGACGCCGCGCTTCAATCCTTTGTCAATGAAGTATGCGGCGAAATCCATGTTGTTAATGAAATAATCCGCCAGATCTCCCGTCAGCCAGTTGCAGAACAGTTCGGAAATGTTACTTCCATTCAAGGGCAGGGGAAAATATTCGGGACGCTTTTCTTCTTCTTCTGTTTTTTCTTGCGCGCCGAAGTGTCCTTGTTTTCCTTTTTTTTCCTCTTTTTTTTCTTCTTGGGCGGCAAATTCGCCGTCCGCCCGTTCCTTGCCTTCTTTGCCGTCAATCATGTTAAACGCGCCGTCCGCCTTTCCGGTCTCGACGGATTGAACTTTGTTTGCATTTTCTGTTTCAGTCATAGCTGTCTCCTTTGAAACCGCGCGGTTCACACTTTAAATATATACTATCCGTAAAAATGAATTTTGTCCAGAGTGTCATCAAAAATTCATACGGCAACGGTTAGACTTTCAAACTTTTCAGGTACGAAGCCAGTCGCTTGTTCACGGCGGCGGCGTCTTTGGGACCCGGTTTGATCAGACCGAAAAACTTTTTGGGCAGACGTTCCATTTGAATGGGGGAAAAGAAGAGCGGATTCGTAATCAGAGTGTGGTACGCCTTGTCGGGTTCTTTGCGCGACAGGTTGAAATAATTGTTGATCAGCTTGCGCGCGTTGACCGGGAAACGGCGGCGTTCGATGGCTTGGATAAAACGTTGTTTCAGCGCGCGTTCGCCGTCTTCGGTTTCGCGGATTTCCTCGATGATGCGTTTCTGCTCGTCTTCAACGTCCATCAGGTCAAGCTTTTCGTTGATGATTTGCATGTCCAGCATAATCAAGATGTACGAAATCAGGATTTGTTGCGCCACTGACAGCGAATCCTGATCCTGAATCCGCGCCATTTCGATTTGAGCGATTTTTTCCAGCGGCGTTTTGTTCGCCATCACGCGCTCCATGCCCATGATAAACGGCGCCATTTCCGTAAAATCGTCCAGCATGGCGACCAACATGTCGTTGTTCACTTCGTCCAGCAGTTCCGCCGCCTGATAATTGTCCTCGGGCAGTTCGATCATCATTTTCGGATAGGCGTAGCCTTCCTGTTTGGCGACGCGTTGCGTGTACGTCCGCGCGTAGACGTACAGAACCAGCAGTTTGTCGGTGACGCGTTTGTGTTTTTCGACCTCCTCCAATATGTTGTCTGGCAGATCGTAGGACAGGCGGCGAACTTCGACGCCGTTAATTATTTTTCCGACAAAAGAGGGGCGGCGCGGGGCGTCGGAAGTCGGCGTCGGCGTGTGTTGCCGCGTCGTCGGCGCGTTTGTCGCGAACGACGGCTGAACGGGGCGGGGAACCGCAGTCGCCGGAACGTTCGGATTCGGGGCGGGGCGGCTGATCGCTTGAGCGGCGGGCGCCGTTGCCGAAGGGGCGGCGACGGGGCGTTTGACCAGAATCTTTTTGACCCGTTTGACCAACACTTTTTTCATAACGGTTCTGGGGGCAGTCGGTTGTTCAGGTGTCATTCTTTTCCGTCCGTTTGTTAAGCATCACCGTCATTCTAAATAAATATTCCGTTGAAGTCAAAAGACTTCTCCGCCATTATTAAAAAAACGGCGCGGCGTTCCGAAGGGATTAAAAATCAAAAAAGTGTCACAATTCGATGCGTGATTTTGTATTATTCTGGTTGAAAGTAGGATTCTAAAGCGGGGCGTTTTGCGATTCGTTCCGGACAAGGGGACCGCCTGAAAGGATTTCGATATGAAAGAATGTGTGGGAAAACAAAGCTTTTTGAAACGGATTTTGTTCGCGTTCGCATTGGCGTTGTGCGCAACCGTCGTTCTTTCGGGTCGATCGGCGCAGGCGGAATGTTACAGTTTGGACGTTTATAAGCCTCAGGATTGGGAAACTTCGCCAAAGGAATGCAATGAAAGCGAAGCCCTTTCCGAAATGATGAGGAAGTGGTGGCAGGCGCCGATGGAGGCGGTGCTTAAAGCCAGCGTCAGCGTCGGCAACACGACGTTCAGCCGCGTCAGCGGCGGCGCGCTCAGTCTGTTGACGACGGGCACTCTGCTGTGGCTGGCGTTGCTGGTTTTGAAAGTCGTCGGCAGTATGACGGAATCCGATCCGATGGAATGGATGACGCAGGTCGGCGGCATGATGATCAAGGCCGGGATCGCCGCCGTGCTGTTGCACAAAAGGGACTTTTTCTTTTCCTATTTCTTCGCGCCGATCATTCAGGCGGGCGCGGGATTTGTCGATGCCGGCGGCGTCGATTTCGGCGGGGGCGGTCTGAGCGAAGCGTCCAGCGCGGTCATAGGGATCGCGAACAGCGTTCACGAAACGATCGGGAAACTGACGGGCAAGGGGGAATACCTGAGCTGTATGGCGAAAATCCATATTTTCGATATCGATATTATACCGGGGGATCCGTTTGGACCCTTTATCGATCCCGGGGCGTGGTCCGCGGGGTGCATGATCCGCGTTTGCGGCTGGTTTATGCTGGCGGCGTTCCCGTTCTTTTTGATGGACGCCTGTTTCCGCATGGGCGTGACCGCGGCGCTGTGTCCGCTGTTTATCGTGGCGTGGGTGTTTAAAAGCACTCGCGATTTTACGCAAAAGGGGTTCAACGCGCTGTTGAACGTCGCGTTCATGTTCATGATTATGAAAATCGTCGCGATGATTACGACGAACATGCTGATGTCTGCGGCGGGCATTCAAGGAATGAGCAAAAGCAACGCGGTGGATTATGTTTGCAAATTCCGCTGGATTTATATGGATAAAGATGGAGTGAAAGATCCTTGCGATGGAAAGCCCAAGGATTTCCTGATGCCGCTGGTGTTGTTCGTCTGTTTGATTTACAGTTTGATGTTGATGACGAAAGTCGAAGAACTCGCGGGGCATTTTTCGGGTGCCAGTTTCTCCAACGACGCGTTTTTCAACGCCGCCAAAGCTACGGGCAGGGGTGTGAATAACGCCGTGACAAAGAGCGTGAACGGCGCGTTCGCGGCAAAAGACCGCTGGGATTTGCACAAGGATCGCGCCGCCGCGCGCACGGTGGAAAAAGATCGGCAGGCGCGCGAAAAGGCGAGCGCTGCGGGGCGTCCGTTCGTTCAATCGGCTAAAGACGCCGCCAAGGTGAAAAAAGCCGAACAGCGTCTGCGTAAAAACGGCGCCATTCGCGCGGACGGTTCCGAAACGCAAAAATACGCCGATTTGCTGAAAAACGGCAAAGCCAGAACGGCGATGAATTTGTTGGCGACGCCTGCGTCGCTGGGCAGCGCCGCGTTGTCGAAACTGACGGGCGGCAAATATGCCAGCAAGGAATTTTATAAAGACGCCAGTAACTCTTACAACGGTATGCGCGGCAAAGAGGACGTGCAAAAACTGGATAACGTCCAAACCACTTTGGGCAACAAAGGGGCGGCGTCGACCCAAGCGTCGACCGCGGCGCAAAACCGGCTGAACATGTGTTCCAACGCGCGTTATCAAAACGCGCCGAAAGGACAGCGTCAGTTCGATCAGGATATGAACCAGTATTTGCAGGATACCGCCCAATACCGTTCCAATGTGGCGAAGAATCCGAAATACGCCTCTTCCTGGCAAGGGAAAAACGAACGCGCGACGTTGCAAGACAGGGCAAGGGATTTGAACGATCGCCAGAAACAGAACGGATTTGACGATTATATCCGCAGCGGCACAAAGGAAGACCAAAACCTGAAATTCGCGCAAAAGCGTTTTGACGAACGCACCGCCAGCGGGTATTACAAAAACAATCCCGACCAGCAGGCGTACGATTCGATGGCTTTGGGCGCCGCAAAGGAAAAGGCGGCGTACACCGATAAAATCACGCGCGATCCGTCTTACGCGTCATCGGCGGCGGGACAGAATGAGGCGAAAAAAGTATTCGATTCCGACAACACGCTGAACGATATGCGCACCGAAGCGTCCAAGAAAGGGAAAAGGATCGACAACTTTGTTTTGACGGGTAAATAAGCGAAGGGGGAAAACCCCCTTCCTCCGGCGGTTCGGCTGACGGGCGCATGCGAAAAGGATTCGGGAAATGTTGAAAACGGTGAATGACATATTGAAACGGTTTCAAACGGCGCGATTTTTTTGCGTCCTGTTCCTGATGTTCGCGCCCGTCGTTCTGTCCGGTTGTACGGAAAGCATGTTGGACAACGAAAAGTCCCATACCATCGCGCAAGACGCGGAGGCGGCGGCGAAGGAATGCTGGGTTTGTCCCGCGTTTAACGCCATGTTCAACGCCGTTAACAGCGCGTCGCAGTCGATTATCCGCAATGTGGCAAGGGGGGCGATCGGATTGGTCGCCGTCGGGTACGCGATTTGTCTGGCTTTGCACATTCTGCGCAACATCGCGTCGCTGCAAGAACCCAGCGCCGCCGAATTTTGGAAAGGTCTCGGCGTGCTTTCGTTCTGGGCGGCGTTGTGCGCCGGATTGTTGCGCGATTTGGCGGGGGGCGGCACCTTTTCCGCCGTTGAAATGTTCGCCAAACCGGTGTTCGGGGGATTCGTCAACGCGGGATTGATGGTTATCAGCGGTTCGGGATCCGGAATTTCCTGTCCCGCGGGCGGCGCGCCCGAAGTGGGCATGCTTTGTCTGGTCAAAGCCATTCAAACCAAAATGTCGGGGTTGGTCGGCTTTTCGTCCATGATCACGACTCAGCCCATTGATTTGGGTATTCTGGTGTGTCTGGTCGGTTTGGGGTTATGGGTCGTTTCCTGCTATATGATGGTGTGGTTCCCGCTGTTGTTGCTGGACATCGTTTTTGATTACGGCGTATTGCTTTGCCTGACGCCTTTGTTCGTCGCGGCGTACGGTTTTTCCCAAACGCGCAGTTATGCGGTGCTGGGGGTGAAAAAACTGATCGGCATCGGATTGGGCGTGGTCAGTTTCTGTATTTTCGTCGGCGTTTCCGTCGCGGTTTTGAACAAATACATCGACCAGTTCATACCGGAACTTCGCGCCCCCGCCGGATTGATGGGGGACGCCCGTCTGCTGTATAACACGGTGATGGGAAAAGGGGTGACGGGACTGATTTTCGTCGTTTTATTCCTGCTGTTCTTTGCCAATGTCGTCTATCAGGTTATGGGGGGCGTCGGCGTTAACGCGTCGGCAGGTGCGGTGACGGCGACCAAGGGGCAAGTGAAACGAGTGGCGAACAAAGCGGCGACGTTCGCCAAAGTGGGACGTAATCTGCGCGGACAGGCAAAAGACCGCGCGGCGAAAAAACGCATGGAAGCCTTTGATGACAAAAACAAGGAGTTGCATAGAAAAATCGCGGCGGAAAAAGATCCCGCCAAAAAGAAAGCTTTGCAAAAGCAACAGAACAAGTTGAAACATCAAAACAGAAAAGACATCGACAGAATGGAGGATCGCGGCTATCTGCGCAACGGGAAGAAAACAGAAGCCTATCAAAGTCTGGGGAATAAAACGGGTGTGCGCGCGACTGTACGCAATTTTCAGGCGGCTTTGGCGGGCGGGGAAAGCGAAGCGCGCCGCGATGAAAAACAAAACCCTGATTTGGATTGATGCCGCAAAGGGGAATGGAGCTAAATGGAACGGTTGCCCAAAATTCTGCGTTATTTGATTCTTTGCGGGGTAATCATGGCGTTTCAGTCGGATTTTGTGAAAGGAATATTGCAGTCGGATTTGTTGTTTGAAATTGTTTTCGGTGTTGTTGCGGTGTTGTTGGCTGTCGCCGTCGGCTGGACGGTGAAAATTGTGAAACGCGAACGGGCTGAACAAAAGCGTGATGAAAACAACGGATTGCAGGGGAAAGGTGACGATGACGAAACATTCAACGATTAAACAGATGTTGCTCGTTTTGATGCTGGCGTTCGGCATTACGGTCTTTTCGCCCGCTCAAACCGCCGACGCCGGAATAGTGGACGCGATTACCGACGCCGTCAGCGATATCGGCGATTCCATCAGCGATTTCGCCGACAAAGTGGTTGAAAAAGGCAAGGAGCTGGCGGAAAAAGCCGTCGAAAAGGTCAAAGAGGTCGCTGAAAAAGTTAAAGAGTTTGCCAAAGATGTCGCCATAAAGCTGATTCAATGGGCGTTGAACGTGGGGGATCCCGTCGGTATGGGGGCGACGACGATGGCGGAATTTTGCGACACATACGATAAAAACATAAAAGATTATTCCGATCAGTCGGATTGTATGGCGTGTCAGCTTTTTATGCTGTTTTTTGATGCGGCGAACGAAACGGCGGGGCATGTCAACAGCAAAATCGCCCCCCCGATGCAAACCGTTTTGACAACGGGCAGTCTGATTTGGCTGGCGATCAGCATGCTGATCTTTTTCAGCACGATCGGCGACGATCCGGGGATTATGGGATTCCTGACCAAATTAGGCGGCATGATGATCAAGGTCGCGTTCGGCTATGCGATGCTCAGCGGCGGGGGAACGGCGGCGTTCAACTATTTCATCAATCCGACGTTGGAAGCCGGGGCGACGCTTAGCGCGCAAGTGATGCCGGGCGGCGCCTGCGGTTCCTTTGCAGGCGGCGACGGAACGATCAAGGCGCCGATGAGCAAAGGGGTGCGTTCCGCGATGGACTGCATGATCAAAAAAATCGCGTCGGGCATGGCGCAAAGTCAGGCAATCGCCCAGGGATTGCGGTGCGGCGCGTTTTTCTGGCGCGGCATTGAAATGATTATTTTGCCGAGATTTTACATTCCGAACCCGATTATGTGGGCGTTCGGCATGATTTTGGGTTGCTCGTTCTGGTTCACCGCCTGCATGTTTTCGATGGCGATGCTGGACGTCATTTTCAGAATCGGTCTGCTGGTCGGCATGATTCCGTTGTTCGTGGTGGCTTGGGTGTTTCCGCCGACGGCGAAGTTTGCGAAAAGCGCGTGGGATTTTCTTATCAACGCGTTGATGGTGTTCGTCATTGCCGGACTGACGATTTCCATACTGGTCACAATGGTGGAAACCGCGTGGACGGCGGGCGGCGATTTAAGCGGCTTTATCGGTATGATGCAATCCAACGAATACGTTAAGGCGTTCGATTCCATTTTTGATCAGGGCTTTTTCGCCGGTTTGGGACGCATGCTGCTGGTGATTACCGTGGCGTTTTGGGGGGTGTTTATCGCGCCGATCGCCGACAAGTTCGCCAACGAATTCATGCAGACGAACATGCCGAAAAGCGTCGCTATTCGTGCAATCGGCGCGACGGCGTCCTTTATCGTCGATGTGGTTATCTTTGTGATTTCGGTCGTTACGGCGGGTATCGGATCTATCCTGTACTTCCTGCGCTTTTTCAAAGCGATTGCGACAACGGCAAAATATGTCAAAAAAATGAAAGAAATGCAGGACAAAATGCGTAAAATCCGCCAGAAAGCCGAAAAACTCAAAAGACTGGCAAAACAAACGCAAGCGCGCGTTCACAGTGTGGCGGACAGAATCAGTTCCGGTTGATTTTTCACCCGAGGATCGAAAACAAAGCCCCGCGCGACGCGGGGCTTTGTCTTTTCATAACAAGTCTTACTTTATCAGCCGTCCGTCGCTGTACACGGCGGCGATGTCGGCTTTGGTCATCATGTAAAGCGCGCGTTCGAACCTTTCCTTGACCGTCAGCTTGCGAACGGGCGTCGGAAAGCGCGCGTCGTCAACGACAATCGCGTGCAGTTTATCGCCCTTGGCAAAGCCGCCCGTCGCGCCGAAGAATTTTCCCGCCGCCGTCGTTCCCAGATAGAACGCTTCGGCGACCGTCAAAAATTCATCCGTCCAGTTCGTTTCAATGCGTTTGACTTTGGACGCGCGAATCGCTGCCGTAACGACTTGATACATCGCCAGTTGCGCTCCGCCGGCGATGTCGGAACCAAGCACGACCTTGACGCCTTCGTTCATCATTTTACGCACGGGGGCGGTGCCGCTGATTAAATTGACGTTGGAATCGGGACAGTGCGCGACCCACACGCCGTTGTCTTTCATCGCTTGGCGTTCGCGGTCGTCGGAATGGACGCAGTGCGCCATGACGGTTTTGTCGTTGAACAAGCCGTATTTTGCATAGCTTTCCCAGTATTGGGCACAATCGGGGTGCAGTTCCCTCACCCACGCGATTTCCGACGTGTTTTCGGACAGGTGCGACTGCACGGGCAAATCGCGTTCCGCCGCCAGCTTGCCTAAAAATGCCATCAGTTCGTTCGTGCAGGTCGGCGTGAAGCGCGGCGTCAAAACGGGTTTAATATGCTCAAAGTGTGCTTCGTCCAGCCAAGCCAGTGTTTCGCGCATGGATTCTTCGGTCGTTTCGGTCAACACGTCGCCCGAATTTCTGTCCATGTTGACTTTGCCGACAAAACCCGTCAAGCCCGCCTTTTCAAACTCGTCCATCAAAATCAGCGTGGCTTCGCGGTGAAGCGACGAAAAAGCGCAGACGCGCGTCGTTCCGTTGGCAATCATTTCATGCGCCAGCGCGCGGTAGGTTTCGCGGGCGAAGTCTTTGTCCCTGAACGCGGCTTCGGTGTTGAAAGTATAAGTGTTCAGCCAGTCCAGCAAAGGCAAATCCATGCCCATGCCCAGCATCGGGTATTGCGGGGCGTGCATGTGCATGTCGGCGAACGACGGCAGTATCAGCGCGTCGCCGTAATCGACGACGGGCGCGCCCTTGTAAGCGTCGGGCAGAACGTCGAACAGACCGACGATTTTTCCGCCGTCCGAAACGATGTGTCCGTTTTCCAGAATGTTCAGCTTTCCCGCCGCGGGAGTGTGGACAATATTGCCCTTTAAAATTTGAATCGCCATTTCAGCCCTCTAGTGTTAAAACAACACCCATAGCGGAACAGCGATTTTTGTTCGGTAGAAACTTCCGTTTAGCGCAACGGAATTATACGGGCTTTTACCCGAAAGTTATAATTATCCCCCGAACGGAAGTCAAGCGCTCTGTTTCATCGCCGCTGCGTCGACAAAGGCGCAGTCGCCGAAGTAGTCTTCGCGCGTTTCGGTGATGCGGACAACGGGAAAAGCCGATAAAACGTCCCGCATGTATTCGGGGGAAAAGAAGTGCCTGACGTATCCGAATCGGTACATGTCTTTGCCGACTTGTTCGCCTTTGCCGTACAACGGGTCTTCGGTCGATTTGCACCGCACGAACAGCACGCCGTCAGCGCGCAGGGATTCGCGAATGTTCGAAACAATCCGCCGAGTGACGGCGTCGTCGAAATAATGCAGGGACAGGCAGGCGAAAACTGCGTCGTATTTTTCCTTGCCGAAATTCGCGGTTGTCATATCGGCTTGCATCGTTTTGATTTTCGGGTGTTTCAGTCCGTCAACCGCTTCCAGAGCCGCGTCCGACACGTCGCAAGCCGTGACGTTCAATCCGTTGGCGGCGAAAAAAAGGCTGTTGCCGCCCGTGCCGCAGCCTAAATCCAGAACGTCGTGAAAATCTTTGATTTTTATCAATTTCAACGCCTTGACGGCAAAGGGCGACGGAGTGAAATCGCGGCTCCATTTCGCCCAGTTGGCGTTCCAGAATAATTGATTGTCCATTAAAAGCCCCTTTGACATTTCGCATCCGCGTCAATAAGCTAGCATACAATAAAGGAGAAAAACATGGAAACGCTGATTCGTCCGCACACCGTCAAAATTTTCGAATGCGACCGCAAAAAACGCTTGCGCCTGCATTGTCTGTTCAATTTGCTTCAAGACGTTGCGGACGAACACGCCGACGCTTTGGGCGTCGGGTACGATTTCTGCCTGTCGCGCGGTATCGGGTGGGTCGGCGCGAACTATCATTTGAAAATCGACCGCTTGCCGCAATGGAGGGAAAGCTTTTCGCTGTCGACGTGGGCGTCGGGAAAAACGGCTGTCAGCGGCATTCGCGATTTCAAAGCCGAAACGCCGGACGGTGAAATCCTGTTTCGCGCGTCCAGCCAATGGGCGCTGATCGATTTGGTCAGAGGGCGTCCCGTGTCGGTGACGAAGAATCTGTCCGATTACGTCTTGCGCGACGAACGAATGATTGATACGGATTTTCCGGCTATTCCCTTGCCGGAACGCGAAGACTCCGCCGCGGAATTCAGCGTGCGTTATGACGACGTCGACATCAACGACCATGTCAACAACGCGGTTTATCCGTTGTGGGCACAAGAGGGATTGCCGCACGATTTCGTCAAATCGCGCGATGTCGTCGAAATGGAAATCGCGTTTAAAAAGCCCGCTTTGCTTGACGACAAAATAAAATCGGTCGTTCAAATCGACAATGATGTTCCGATGACGACGCACAGAATCGCGTCGTCCGATTCGGACAAGGATTTCGCCCGCGTCCGCATTCGCTGGAAATAAATCAGCCGAAAGTCTTGAAAACGCGGTGAAAATGCTTTTTCAGACGGTAGATTTGATTTTTAATTCGAACGGAAAGCGGACGGCGAAGACGGTAGCCTTTGACGGCATTACGCAAAACGCGGGCGTCGTGCGGCGGCGTTCCGTTCGCTTTTCTGTAATTGAACGCGATTTTGCGAATGTGGTCGCCGAAAAGGTTGTCTTGGCGTTCGTCCGCGCAGGCGACATACAACAGGTCGATATTTTCTTTTCCGAACCGGCGGCATAACTTTTCACGGCAATTTAACAATGTTTCGACCGTCGTGTTTTCCGGCGACGTCGGGATTTCGACATAAACGATTAAAGTGTTTTCGGAACGTTCAATCCGTTTCAGCAGACGATCGATTCTGCGGTCGTATTTGGCTTTGACCGCGGGGTACGATTGTTCCAGAGGCACTCCTTGCGGAAAATCGTGATTGAACGTGATGCCGTTTTTGACATTGTTATAAACGTCGCAGGGATTGTCCTTGTCCCCGTTTGTGGCGTTGATGAACGTCAAATCCTCTTTGTTGACGAAGTCTTTGAAATCATTGGTCAGAATGTCGACGCGCCCCGAAAAGTCCGTTCCGTACAGCCAATCGAAAGGATAAGAACTGAACTGCAATCCCGTCTTGCGCAACATTTGCGAACACGAACAAGCCGCTCCGATGCCGAAAACAAGGTCGTATTTCTTTTTCATCATGTCTTCCTTCATTAAAAACGAACGGTCACGCAAGCCTGCGCGGCGATCCCCTCTTTTCTGCCGGTAAAGCCCAGTTTTTCCGTCGTTGTCGCCTTGACGCCGATTTTAGACGACGACACGTCCAGCGCGTGCGCCAGCTTTTCGACCATGGGCAGGCGGTAGGCGCCGATTTTCGGACGTTCGCAGATGAACGTCACGTCGGCGTTCAGGATCTTTCCGCCCAATCCGTGAACCAGATCAACGGCGTATTTTAAAAACGTCATCGAATCCGCGCCTTTCCAACGCGCGTCCGACGGCGGGAAGTGCAAACCGATGTCGCCCGATCCGATCGCGCCCAACAAAGCGTCCGTCAGCGCGTGAAGCCCGACGTCGGCGTCGGAATGTCCTTCCAACCCGAAATCATGCGGAACCCGAACGCCGCAAAGCGTGACGAAATCGCCGTTCGTGAATTTATGCACGTCGAACCCCGTCGCCGTGCGAATGTCTTCGCCGCGTCCCGCCAACGTCGTTTCGGCGCGAACCAGATCGGCTTGGGTCGTAATTTTAAAGTTGTCTTCGCTTCCGTCCGTCAAAACGACGGTCATGCCCGCGTGTTCCGCGACGCAGGCGTCGTCGGTCATTTCCCGCCCTTTGACGGATTCGTGCGCCGCCAGAATTTCGGCGTAAGGGAAACCCTGCGGCGTTTGCACGCGGTACAGTCCCGCGCGGTCGACTGTTTTCGTAATGACGGTTCGTCCGTTTTCCGTTCCGCCAGCCTATCCTCTTTTCCAAAACAAAAAACTGTTTTAATCTGTCG
>OQVS01000200.1_pt1 | contig 36748 bp, 25 predicted proteins | sample 1691601 | NCBI WGS metagenome assembly OQVS01 (sample SAMN03418268, study PRJEB22391) | human gut metagenome | biome: human-gut; feature: organic feature; material: feces | host: Homo sapiens | place: Tanzania | collected 2013-01 | reverse complement strand
CACTATAATGGGAGGATTTAATACTTTCACGCTGAGGATTGAGCAATGATTCTGCGTCAGACTGCGCAAGAAAATGTATTTTAGGTGCAAGAAGATTTTTGAAATCCGCGTATACATTTTCAAACATTGAAATGATATCATCCGAATAATGACTTGTTATTAAACTCAATTGTAACACATTAAGCTGGCTTCGCCATAAATAGTGATTGTATTGAGAATGCTTCATAATAGTTATAGCTTCACGAAAACTTTTTTCTGCCTTTAATACTTTTCCCTGGCACCATTCTATGCAACCGCGTATGTTGATACACCGACCTTCTTCATCTATCAAGCCATTGGCTTGATTTATTTCTATAGCATTATTGGCACATAAAAGAGCGTTGTCTAAAATTTGGGCAATTAATTGACTCAATGCCAAATCTCCATATTCATGAAATGGAAGTGCCGCTGAATCAGGTGCTTCCTTTTTAAACAATGTCAGAATCTTTTGATAATTTTCATATGCCTTAAGCGGCTCATCAAATAATTGCATACATGCAATATGACTAAAATACTCTCGACGCAAATCAAAGGAATTAGGAAATACTTTTAAACTATTTTCAAATATTTTTAAGGCGCTTTTGTTTCCTTTTGTTGATTTGATGAGTAATGCGTAACAACTGCATATTTTACCAAGCCAATCGTCCGTATTATCAGAAAGAGTATGATCCACACAGTGGTTATAATAATTTTTCCCAATCTCAATGGTTGGATTATTATGTTGGACATATGTTCCTAATTTGAATTCGCGCTTTATCTTAAAAAAAGAAAGTGCATAGCTATCTTTTTCTGATAAAATTTTGCATTGTGAATAGTACTCCAAACGCGCTATATAGGATTTAGCCTCATCTGAGGTTATTTCTTTTTGTATGGTTATAATCTCTAATAATGCAATCAAATATTTGATTTCCTGTGTTCTCTCGTATGATAAATGTGAGATTTCTATAGCTTGTAGTAACCCTTTTCGTAAGGAACTATATTGTTTTTCCCTTTTTAATATGTTTAAATTCTTTTCAAGTAAATCTAAAGCTTCTGTGTTCCAGCCTAACACACGGTACATATTAATGTATCCAATATTATATGTAATCGTATGTGAGGCATTTAGTAATTTTAATGCAGTCATTTGAATACTCGGACTATTATCAGAATATGCTTCCATGATCCAAGCTCGTACAAATTCATTGTCTGCCATAAGAACTCCGTGATCACAACAAAATATGCCTATATTCGTCATATGAATGATTGCTTGCTCAAAACAGTCAATATAGATACCTAATTCGATAGGAACCTGACAGTCAAATAAATAGCATATTCGAAATAACTCAGGGTAAGTATCCCTGTAATATGGTAGAGTTTGTGATATCAAACTGATAACATTATTTGGAGAACAAAACTGTAGCCTTTGAATTATAAGATTACTATCTATAGGTAAGGTACTTTCCTGTGGAAACAAACTTTTTAATAAATGTGACAAATTATAAAGTCTGGTTCCAACTTTTTCTATAATCAATCCGGTTTCATAGTTAGAAAGTTGAGGATACATTTGCTGTATATAAAAAACAGCTTTTTCTTTGTCTAACATTTCTATTTGGCACTCATCATATTGATCTATCTGACGCAATATATCAAGAGGCTTTTTTTCATTTTCTACTATATATTCTGGTTTGTCATAGCTAATAACACATCCAATAGCATCTCTTGCTAAATATTTTATAAAATATATTAAAAAATCAAAGATTTCCTGAGTGGCAAATTGCATTTTCTTAATATATATTACAAAACCAATATCTTCTATATGTAAAGTCAGAAGGCTAATAAGGTAATTACATAGAATGACGTTATTTTGAGCAGTGGTATGTTTATCCGCATAAGCTTCATTCAATAGAGCGGTAAGCAGTGTTACTGTTTCTTCGTCATTACTTTTTTTACCAACAACCTCGGCGATTGCCTCTATATCGTTTTTAGAAAAAAAAGAAAAGATTTTAGTGCTAGATACTCCCCATATTTGAGCCAGTATATCCAAAATAACCAAATCTTTCGTCTGATGTAATGTAGCATCAATTATTATAATTCGCTTATTTAATTTGCCAAAGGCTTCTTGGATAATTAGCTTTTTGCCAACACCCATATATCCTGTTACTGCAACTAAACCTCCATTTAGTAAGGCCGTTGATATATACGTAATTTTATCGGGAAATAGGCTTTCGATTAATGTATTGCTTTCTAAATTATAATTTCTTTTTGAAGGAAATATTTGAGGCAAAATATTTTGATCCAAATTTATTCGTAATGCTGTAAATTCATTTTTGCGCATAGTTTTTTTGAAATCAATAGCATCATATAACTCTTTTGTAATATCTATGCAACTATCGTTCAATATCTGCCGTAATTCTTCTCCAATTATTATTTTTATATTTAAAACAGTATGCTGACAAAAATCGATTAGTTCTTCCCCTGTTTGCTGAGTGAAATCATAATTTGTGATTGCAATGAGAGATATTGCGCCATGATTAAACGCAATTATTACGTTAGCAGCAATGTCCCGCAAGTTTAAATTTCCTTTTCTAAGTTTACATTCGAATAAGGCAAATTTTCTTGAACAATTGTCCTGACATTTTACAACAATATCATACCCACCATCTTTTTTGGGTTTTGTTTTTGTTATTTCAGCATCTGTATCCCTTAATAAATATTTAACAATAGATTTTGACACCGTTTCAAATTCGTCTGCACGATCTTTTAATTCATCCATAAAAACTTTTCCTTTGATAGTAATATTCTTCAAACTATCTATTTTTCAAACGATAACTACTTATTATCCATTGTTCATGGAAGTTTTTTATTGTTTAAATTATTTCAAATTATCGTCGAAAAAAAGGAGGACTCACTTCAAATAACGAAATCAACTTACGGAATCATATATGTTATCATTAAGGCATACCATAATAAAAAATTTAAAAAAGGTTGTAAGATTTTGTCCTTTATTGTCATGTAGTAAATAGAGGGATTTTATATTACAGGGCAAAGGTGGTAGCTAAATGTATAATACGGAAGAAAAATGTATGGAATTGGCGGAGAAATTTAAGAAAATATGTGAGGCCAAAGGAAGTACACCGTACAAACTTGCAAAAAAAGCAGGTATTTCTTCGTCTACAATAAGTGAATTCTTGAAAGGAAATTCAAAACCAAGAATTGATACATTACTAATTATTTGTAATCAACTTGAGATAACCATGACTGATTTTTTGGAAGAACGGGAGATTATGGAACAATATGCCAAAGAGGAAGAAGAACTGGTAAAGGCATATAGGAGTTTATCGGGTGAGAAGAGAAAGCAATTAGGTACATATGTAAAAATGCTTAGGGAATATAGTGGGAGAATAGATGACTGAAAATAAAAAATTGAAAAGAAAATTAATCATACAGTCATTTTTACCATTGTCGATTCTAATAGTAATCAAAAGCGCAACGAAGGAGAAACTCGGGAAAATATATTGTTTGCTGGATAGCATATTACATAAATGTAATATTATTGAAATGATTCAAAAGACAGGACTGAGGGAAGATATTTGGCAGATTTTAATTGGTATTATTGCACTTTGGTTTGCAATCAGTGGCTTCATTACATTCTGGCAATTTCGACAGGCACGATTTACAGCCTTCAATGACGATGGGGACAAAATAGTGATAGAAGATAAGATACAGGACTCGGGTATCAGCTTTTTTATGACATTTATACTTTCGCTGTTGATGGATGAAGTAAGTACAGTTAATGAGTTTATTTCATATATACTGGTGATGTGGTTTGTGGCAGAACTTATGGTCAAAACGGATTTGTATTACCAGAATCCTGTATTGATTTTATTACAATATAAACTTTACAGAGTGAAATTTACTTCTGACATTACGAATTCAACAAATCCAAAAACATATATTGCTATATGCCGTGAGGAACTGGACGGAAATAAGGTAGTGAAATGGAAATATATTTCGGATGATGTGTGTCTTATGTACAACAAGAACAGGAAGGAACAGTAAATGGAAGGTGCAAGAGAAGAATGTACAATGCAGCAAATAGTAACTGAAATAGAGACTATGTTTTGCGATGAAGAATATGGATTCGAAGTATATGCACTTATAAAAGGTGATGAAAAGACACTAAAGCGTTTTGCGTTCTATGAAAAAAGTAAAAATAATCAAGGTAATTTTAAAGACAAAATTCAGGAAACAATTGCTGAGGTTGTGAAAAGAGACTATGGAGTTGAAGCATCACAATATGTAAGTATAGATTATATTGCAGATGATCAACATAAAATATATGTACTGCCACAAAATGAACAATATGCACCGTTTGGATATTTGAATGCTGTTGAGTCGAACGAAAATTATTTCAGCGCAAATGATTTCGATGATGTGGATGCAATACTTTTCCGGTTTAAAAGAGCAAGTGCGTGCATATGGGCATATCAAAAGGTTCAGGCCATTTTAATTCCAAATAAGAAAAAGGAAAATTTTTTGGCAAAGGCGATATCTACAGAAGATATGGACAAGTTCGAGGAATTCACAGACAGAATTTTTACGATAACTAAAAAAGTAAATTTGCTGGTGGTGGGAGAGAATATATTGACCAAGGATATAAATCTGATGCAGAGACATTTTGGCTTTGAACAGTATATTCGTTCGGAAGCCAGGAAGGTTGTAGAAGATATAACCAAAACAGGTCTTGTGGAAAACGATATTAAATTACAGGAATATGTAAGCCGGCCATCAAAGACATACGCAAAAAAAATGCTTCGAATTAAGCAGTACAATGTTGTGAAACTGAAATCAAAGGAGTTAATAAAGAAAATTCAAAAAACGGAAAGATGGCGTGAAACATTTACGATTATAAATGGAAAAATACAGCTAAACACTTATAAAGATGTGGAACACTTGATAGATCTGTTTGATGAAAGGTATACAAAGTCATTAATAACAAATGATGAGTTTGATACAGATGTAAAGCGAATAGCACAGAAGAATGAAACGTGATAGATAATCAGATATTATCGATCATATTAGGATGACTTAGAAAGGACATGCATGGAACGATTACTTTGTTGGGAAAAAATTAAAGGGGATGGATTTGCATTTGAAAATATCATTAACGAATTACTCAAAGCAATGTTTCCACTAGAACAATATATCCACACACAAGAGACTCGTGATGGTGGAAAGGATTTTATATGTATTACAAAAAATGAAGATACATATTGGGCTGAGTGCAAAAACTATACTGATAATCTTGCTTTAAGTGATGTAGCAAAAACTTTTGTAATGGCCATTGCAGAAGATATTAAAAAAATTCTAATTTTTTCAATATCGCCGTTTACAGAAATAGCTCTAAGAGAAATGAGTTCACTGACTAAACGTATACAATATGAATTAGAAATATATGATGGTGATGCATTAAATGCGTTAATGAATCAATATATTGATGTCATTAATCTTTCCGACAATTTTAAACGTGATTTTCGTCTCTCGTATACGCCAAGCCAAAACTTAGTAGTGTTTTCTGACGTAATCAGAAATGATTATTTAAGCGGTACAGTGAACAACGTTTTCTATGTAGGAGATCTTATAACATATAACTTTTATTTTAAAAACAATTCACAGAAAACTTTAAAAATAAAATGTAATAATCCGCAAACAATTCCGAAGGAATTATTTCTCATACCTTCGTTACATTTGAATGATGAGTTTGAGCTTCAGCCGGGAAGTTATGCGCAATGTAGCTACCAGTTTCGCATAGTGAATTATAAAAAGAAAATAGACCTTTTCGGCTTGCATTATTCAGTTGACGGGAATGACAGTATAGTTACAGGTCAAAGCATACAATGCGATTGGATTGCTGAAGTTGCCTTGTTAGGCGCAAGCCGTGAGCAATTAGAATACTTGCAGAATCGAATAATTGGAAACAAAGAATTAGAAATTATAAATTTGTACGGTTGTAGTGGTGTTGGAAAAAGTCGTTTAATTAAGGAAATCAGAAATACTTATCAAAATCAAAATTATAAAACTATTTTTTTGCCCATTCATGAAAAAAGAGAAAATGGAAAGACTTTATTACGGAAAATTATCTCCACAATAAAAAATCTTCCCTATCTTGCAAATGAAAATATTCATGTTAATAATAGCGGACTGATTTATCAGGTGCTTTATAATACTCAATATGATATTGCGGCAAACATAGATCACATCTTACAAATAGCTGAAGAGACAATTGATAGCGCAAATCCCCTTGTTGTTATTATTGATGATGTGCAATTTGGTGATCAATTACTATTTTTGACAATTAGAAAAATACTAAATCTGGTCAGTAATAAAATAATTTTAATTACAGGATTTAATACAGATTTTATATATAAAGATACAGATGCTTATGAATTATTTAACCAGATAAAGGAATATGCTTTTCCAAATGTTAATCTTGAGTTGAAGAATTTCAGTCAAAAAGTTGCAGAACAATATCTATATAACTGTTTAGATCCTAAACTGGCTGTTGAAAATCGTCTAAAAAAAACACTGGACTTATTTTTGCAAAAAGTTGGTACTAATCCACTATTGCTACATCAAACAATATTATTTCTTTCACAAAAACAAGTTTTTGTAAAAGAGGGAGATGTGTTCTTTATTAAGGAAATTTCTCAATTTCATAACATGATTGGGGAGTTGAATTCAAACTTTAAAAATTTGTTAGGACGCAGGCACAAAACGTTAAAAGAAAATATACCAAATTCGGAATATACTAATTATTTAATTCTCGTGAGTCTTTTAACAATATTACATAGTATTCCGATACCGCTATATGAGAAAATGTTTTCAAATATAGATTCTACCTTGCTAAACGAATTGATTGCATTAGGATTTATAAAATATAATGATGAGGGAGATATAGTATTCTATCATCAAAAACTGGAGAATTTCTATTCCGATTTGAAAATTGATCCTAATATTTTAAAATCAGCATTACATAAGCTGGAAAGCTTTCCAACTAAATTTTTTCACGAAAAATTTATATTAAAGGAAAAATGTAATTTACTCCAGCAAAGTGATGTTGACAATGCTTTTTTACACTTGAATGATGCAGATTTTGCAAATGAATATGCATATATATCTGCTGTTTATAGGTCAAGTCATTTTTTGAAAAAATCTAATGAAAATTTACTAAAAGTTACAGATTTTTATTATGAAATTGTCCAAGCACATAGAGGAATCCGTTATTGCTTAACAGACTATGAAAAAACAATATATCAATTTCTTGATTCGATTTATGACTTTAAAGAAAATGGATCGTTGCTTTGGATGTTAGCATTGCGATGCATAAATGCATTTATTCAGCTACATCAAGAAAAAAATGCTTTAAGTCTGTTATTAGTATATGAAAGTAAATTGGAAATTCTTGAATGTGACTTAAAAGAAAAGAAAAATATAATAGCTGCAATCTATAATCGATATGGTGTAGTCTATAATTCATTTAATGACTTTCGAAAAGCTAAATATTATTATCGGAAATCTCTTAAAATAGGATTAGAAATACATGATAAGTATAAAATTATTGAAGCATATTCGGATTATGGCTTTCTATTTTATGATCAAAAAGGGAAGCTTTGGAAAACCGTGTACTATTGGGAAAAAATGTTTTTTTACTTTCAGAAAACTCAAAATGATCACTACGAATATTTGATCCCTAAATGTTATTATCATAAAATCTATACTTGTATTCTTGTCAAAAATTATAAAAAAGCTGAGAAGTTGATAAAAGATTACAAGAAGAACTATTGGGAGCAAACTCATGGACATTATAGAGTTAAGATACTTTTTGTCAACATTATGTTAGAATTAATAAAATGTAAAAATCTTCAAAATGTTGATTATAAAGAAGTTGATTTTTTGTTAAATGAGGTCGAAGATGAATGTATTTGTATAGGGACAGTCAGAGAGTACTATAAAGTTTTATATTTAAAGGCAATTTATTATCTTTTTTATAGACGGGATATGAAAACAGCATACACTTATTTGATAATAACATATCAACAAATTTGTGGTTTCTGCGAAGATTCGGAATATCTTCTTTTACGGAACAGCCATTTGTTAGTGGAACTGCGTAATCTGATTCAGAAATGTGAACGGGAAAATAAGTTCGATGCTGCTCCTTTTTTTTCAAATCAGGAGCAGCAACAATTGAGTGAGTATATTGACCATATATACAAAAATGGCGGAAATCAATATACTCACCCGCTTAGAATCCCTAAATTAAATATAATATTTCCTAAATTATAATATGTTTTTGTCAAGGAACAATGATATCTAAAAGCCTGCGGACTGTGCCATGGCGGTCAACAACGATATCAAATTTTATATTTGCATATCGAAGCTTCTTCCAAAATTGATTTTTTTCCAGCGATGAAAATAAATCTACAAAATAGATAAAAGGATATACATTTCTATATATATCAGTGTGTATTCTATTTATAAGGTTGACCGCCACTTCATCTCGAATTTCACTGGGGTATTGATATATTTCAACAATTCTAGTATTCATAATATCTTCCAACTGTTCTTTGAACCATGTATAGTTGTTTAATGAAGAAAGATTTAACATAATATACTGAGCAGAAGTAGCATACTTTATGGAAAATCTTTGATAGCTTTCCCTTATAAAAACAGGAATATCAATCTTCATGCGTTTATACATATAAGTCATAAAAAGGGCATAACAATCCGCTTTCAAGATAGGTACAATTCGCTGCGATGTATTGCCTCTATGGTAAGCAGTGGACTCAACACAACCTAATACTTTATAACCTTTTTCAGCCATACGGATGCACAAATCTATATCTGAATAAGAAATGTTGCAGTATTCAGAGAAACCACCAATTGATTCAAAAACTTTTTTGTTTACCAAGCAACTGGCAGTACATACAGCCTGAAATTCCCGCGATTTTATTTCCGGTGATGAGATTTCCTGACCTTTGTAAATTTGTACCCAATTGTATCCTGTGAAGCCCAACCCAAAATCTTTAATTTTATTTGTAGACATTTCTAATAAAGCTGAACCGACAATCCCTACATTCGGTGAAGATTCATATAAATGAGTTATACTTTCAAACCACCCCGGCAAATGATAGGTATCCGCATCAATAATACATACATTTTGACTTTCGATAAATTTCATTCCGTAATTAACGCAATAAGGGTAATATAAACTATGATCGACCTTTATTATATTAATTCGTGAATTTGAAAAAGAAATATCTATGGCGTCTTCATCTTCGTTATTAGCAATAATTGTTATTTTTACATCATCTGGCGTTGTAGCTATAAGACTGTTGACACATAAATTCAGAAAAAAATTATTGCTATGAAACGGTATCAAAATTTCATATAAATTCATAGTATACCTCCTCTGAGTCTTTGTATGGTGTATCCGGCAAACCAGTTGTAATCTTATAAAAACTTCCAATATCCTCAAATGTAAAATCCGATAGTTTTACGGGTGAAACATCAAAGCGTTGCGAATGAGCATCACACTTTACTTCTATATCTTTACTCCAACGAACAGCAGGATAAAAGTCAACTTTATAGATCAGCACCTCTGACGCAACACGGCAAGCTTCCTGCAATAGCAAAGAAAGTATTGGGGCTGGATAATTTAATACATAAATCGATAAATAACACTTTTTAAATTGCTTATTCCGTACAGGAATGGATAATCCTATATGTTTTAACGTATATGACTTCCTATTGTTGATCATTTTTATGTTGCCTTGTGGAAACTTTCCTGATATGGCGTGGATATAAATACAATCATCTTCCAAGGTGGCAGAAAATTGTTGTTCTACGTCTCTATGTATATAGATAATATTATTTAATACGGACAAGGCCTCCGCAATGCTTCTTAATTTATAGCTGATTTCCCATTCTGTTTCTCCATCATATTTTTTTAAGCATCTCATAAAGTTGTATGCATTTTGCTCATGATTTTTATATCTATTTCTGGTATGAGGAATATGGAATAGCTGTGCTTGAGCAATAAATTGTAATTTGCCATATTTTCTAAGTCTATAAGTAAAGTCGATATCCTCCATTCCCCACCCGGAAAGAGATATATCGAATTTGCCCGCAGCAAGAAAGGCACTCTTTTTGACAGCAAGACATATTCCATAAAAATAAATCCAGTTATGATATCCTTGCAAAGAATCCATTGAAAGAGATCTTCGAAAATCTTTCATAAAATGTTTGCTACATAGTGTAGCAAGTTCTTCACTTTTCAACGCATTTCTAAAATCTTCTTTATAAACTAATTGTAACTGCAAAGGTGCATTTGACATTCCGTCGGCATAGAGCGTTGCACAGACTACATCCTTTGCATGAAGTGAAAAACGTAGTTGATCAATACAATCATTGTAGACAAAGGCATCTCCATCCAAAAAAAGCAAATATTCATTTTTAGCATGATCTGCACCCAGATTTCTGTTATATGACACATTATGAGGGAACTCTCTATTTTGCAATATTGTACATTCAGAACCAAAAGAATTCAGCAAATCTGTGTAATTGCTTTCCGTAGAATGGTCATCTACGATTATAATTTCATCATTTTTATTTTTGTTTGCCTGAATGCTTTTAATACATTGCTTGATGTATATATTATTGTGGTTTAAAACAATAATTGAAAAATTATCCTGTTGCATATGACGACCTCCTTATAAAAAATGGTAAAGAATTGATCGATAATATCTGATTATCAGTCAGTTGCGACAGGATAAAAGAATCGTCGGCGCATAGGAACATACGCCGACGATTCTTTTATGATTTAGTTATACTTGAAAATTTTTTCTGGGATGTTTAGAGGTAAGAATATCCCTTTGTTTGGATAATGCGACATGAGTATATATTTCAGTAATATTAATAGAACTATGCCCCAGCATTTCTTGAATATAACGAATATCTACATCGGCCTCCAAAAGGCTTGTAGCAAAGGTGTGACGAAACATATGTGGGGTAATATGAAGGTCAATTGCTGCTAGAGATACATATTTATTAATCATCCGCCGGACTGCCTGATCTGAGACGGGAGTTTGATTCTGGTTAATAAAGAAAAAACTACAGGGATTATTCTTATCGTGAAAACTGTTGCGATATTCAGTCAGAGTTTGCAAAACATCATCATTACCTATTTGCATTCGTCGTTCTTTATTACCTTTTCCATGAATTAAAAGAGAACGGTCGGATAAGCTGATATCGCATGTCTTTAGCGAACATAGTTCGGAAATTCGTATACCGGTTGCAAAGAGAAGCTCGATAATAGCTGCATCACGTAAGGCGTTTTTTCGTTGATAGGCGGTTGGTGCCTGACGGCAGCAGGTGTAAATAGTTGATAAAACCAACTCGACAGTGGAAAGAGGAATTGTTTTTGGCAATATAGAAGGTTCGCGGAACTTGATCTGAATTTTGCTAAATGGATTTATTATAATAAATTCTTTATACTCCAGATAATGAAAAAAAGCTTTTATAGATGCAATTTTTCGTTTTACTGTTTTGGGTTTATACAGTTGATGAAGATTTGAGATGTAGGCTTCTAATATAGAGGATGAGATATCCTCAAGACTGGAAATAGTTATAAATTCTGTAAACTGTTGTAGATCAGTCTGATAAGCTTTTAATGTTTTGGAATCTAACCTTTTCTGTTGCCTGCAATAAAACAAATAATTAGTAACGTGTGCCTGTAATTCGTTCATGATATTAACTCCTTTGTGCTTGTCTGCATATACATAATGTCAATTATTATATAAATAAATCATTAAAAAACAAAGTAAATGAAAGATTTTAATAGTAAATCATTGGATGAAAAAAATTGTAAGAATCCATGGACTTTTGTCATGTACTATAAATAAATGACAAAAGCGAAAAAACTATATGTACAATACTAAAGGAAAATGCAAAGAATCCGCAGAAAAATTTAAGCAGATATGTGCTGAAAGAGGCATAACGCCTTCTAAGATCGCTCAGAAATCCGGGCTATCTTCCTCTACGGTCAGTTGTTTTCAGGCGGCTACAACGGTACCGAGAGTAGATACCCTGATGATACTTTGCAACCAACTTGGTATTTCGGTCAGTGATTTCTTTGGAGAACGGGAAGTGGCGCAGACACAGATCGAGGATGAAGAAAATATCCTGAAAATGTATCGTAATCTGCCGGAGGACAGGAAAATGGCTTTACGGACTTACCTGAAAATGCTGAATCAGTATCAGGAAGAATAGGGACAAACGCAGCATTCTGTGGTATGATGTGAGAGTAACAGGCGATATGTGTCAGAAAATATGACACAAGAGACCTGAAAGAGAGAACATCGAAAGGTATCGTATAAGAATGAATACTATGACACAGGATTCTGCTACTGGTCTTTGGAATAAGAAAAACAGAAAAATTCTCTTCTGGAGCATCCTTGCGCTTGCTGTGCTCCTGCGCTGTATCCGTTTCGGCATGGTTCCGGACGGCGTCAACCAGGACGAGGCCATGGGGGCAGTGGATGCCTGGGCATTATCAAAATACGGAACCGACAGATATGGTACTTTTCTGCCGGTTCATTTTACTGCATGGAAATACAGCCAGATGAGCGTTCTGCTGGCTTATTGCATGGTTCCGTTTATCAAATTGTTCGGATTTAACACCGTGGCCGTGCGTCTGCCGATGCTGCTGATCTCCTCCGGCGCAGTGGCACTGGTGTACCTTGTAGGGAAGAAATTGTTCTCTGAACGGATCGCCATGTTGGCAATGCTGCTGACGGCGGTGAATCCCTGGCAGTTTATGCAGAGCCGCTGGTCTCTGGATTGTAATCTGTTTCCCCATGTATTTTTACTGGGCTTCTATTTACTGCTCCTTGGTTTGGAAAAACGACGTTATTTATACCTGTCCATGATCTTTTTCGGATTGACGTTTTATTGTTATGGAGTAGCGGCTTACTCTGTGACGGCATTCCTTTTTGTGTTTTTCGTATGGTGTCTTTGGAAACGGCAGCTGAAATTCCGGGAAGGTGTGCTATGCGCATTGATATTTACGCTGGTGGCATTGCCGGAGGTCATCGTCCTTGGAATCAATGCAATCCATTTCGGCAGGACCCTGAGCACTCCGTTTTTTACCATGCCCTACTTCCCGGACAGTGTGAGAAGTGCAGATATCCTGCTTTTGAATTTTTCTTTTGCGCAGTTAGGGAAAAATGCCTGGGCTCTGTTCAGTCACGTATTCCTGCAGCTGCCGGATATTTTCTTTAATTCGATCCCGGCTTTTGGTCCGTTATATCATGTGTCGATTCCGTTTGTTTTTGTGGGGATCATTGTATTTACCATACAGCTGTTTCGGGAGAAAAACACCGAAAAGCAGACAAAGATGCTGGCATTATGGGGCTTCCTGATTACCGGGATCTGGGTCGGACTGATCACCTATGAAGTCAACATTAACCGTGTGAATATTATTTTTTATCCGCTCATTCTGCTCTGTGCCTACGGAATCGGCCAGGCAGTCAGCAAGTGGAAAAAACTGTGGCCGGTGGTCGCAGCTGCTTACGGGATCGGCAGCGTTCTGTTCTTTGGAACTTATTTTACAAGTTACGCAGAGGAAAGTGGACAATACTATAACAAAGCTTTCATGGAGGCAGTGGCGGAAGCGGATGCTCTGGAGGATTATGACAGTCTGTATATCACCGGCAATCTGGGTTGGCAGTTCAACAGGGACGCCACGGAGATCCTGACGCAGTATGTCTGCAGGATAGATGCGCAGTATTATCAGGGGAAGAGTAATGTTTCCAATGGAAGGGAGCTTCCGGCTTATGGAGACCGGTATCATTATATCTATCCGGAGCAACAGGCCGCAGAACTGGCGGAGACTGTGGGAGACGGTCTGATGGTGCTGCACCGGAAAGAGTTGCAGTATCTTGATTTCTCCTATGATGTAGTGGACACGGTGGGAGATTACCTGTTGCTTACGGTACAGAATTAAGAGAGGACAGACTATGAACATCATACTTTTGTCGGGCGGTTCCGGACAGAGGCTTTGGCCTTTGTCCAATGAGATCCGTTCCAAGCAGTTTATTAAAATATTTCACACAGACAACGGTGGGCTGGAGTCCATGGTGCAGCGGGTGTATCGTCAGATCCGCGAGGCAGACCCGGCGGCGAAGATCACGATTGCCACGTCCAAGGCGCAGATTTCTTCCATTCACAACCAGTTGGGAGAAGATGTTGGGATCAGCATGGAGCCCTGTAGGCGGGATACCTTTCCGGCAATTGCGCTGGCGGTGGCTTATCTGAAGGATGTCCAGGGTGTGAAGGAAGAAGAGCCGGTCATCGTATGTCCGGTGGATCCTTATGTGAAAAAGGATTATTTCGAGGCATTGCAGAAGCTGGAGGATCGTGCCGCACATAGCACTGCCCATCTGGTTTTGATGGGAATGGAACCGACCTATCCCAGCGAAAAATACGGTTATATTATTCCGAAGTCATCGGAAGCTGTCAGCCGGGTGGCAATGTTTAAGGAAAAACCGGACAAGGAACTGGCGGCAGAATATATCCGTCAGGGAGCGTTGTGGAATGGCGGCGTGTTTGCCTTCCGACTGAACTATGTATTGGAAAAGGCTCATGAGCTGATCGATTTTAAGGGATATGAAGACCTTTTAGAAAAATACGGTACGCTGCAGAAGATCAGTTTTGATTATGCAGTGGTAGAGAAGGAGCCGGAGATCGAGGTGATGCGGTTCGCCGGCACCTGGAAGGATCTGGGCACCTGGAATACACTGACGGAGGCTATGGACAGTGAGTGCGTCGGTAAGGCAGTGCTCAATGAGACCTGCAGAAATGTCCATGTGGTCAATGAACTGGATATGCCGGTTCTCTGCATGGGGCTGAAGGATATGGTGGTGGCAGCCAGTCCGGAAGGAATTCTGGTATCGGATAAGGAGCAGTCCAGCTATATAAAGCCCTATGTGAGCAGTTTTGACCAGCAGGTCATGTTCGCAGAGAAATCCTGGGGGAGTTTCCGGGTAATGGATGTGGAGAAAGAGAGCCTGACCATCAAGGTGACCCTGAATCCCGGACACAGGATGAATTATCACAGCCATGAGCTCAGAGATGAAGTGTGGACCGTGATTTACGGGGAAGGCCGGGCCATGATCGATGGAGTGGAGCAAAAGGTGAAAGCCGGAGATGTACTGCGGATGCCGGCGGGATGCAGACACACGATCCTGGCAGACACAGAACTGCAGGTGATCGAAGTACAGCTTGGAAAAGACATCAGTGTGCAGGATAAACAGAAATATCCGAATCCCTGAAAAGCAGAAGATAGAAGAAAAAACGGGCCTTAGAGGAGGATTTCCTCTAAGGCCCGGATTACTGCTGTGCCAAATAAAAATCGTCCCTGTTCATTGGGATGGACAGCATCCGCCATATAATTGTTGACATTGGAAGCATCCCATTGCAGGGAATTGTTTACGTTGAGAAAATCCACCTGCAGATCCGCAGCGGATTCTTCAGCAGCAGCCACAAAGTCTGATAAAATTTCTCTTTGTGGATTCTTTTTTTCGGTACCGTTATGAAAGGAAGAGATGAAATTGGAGGATACGATCAGAATCTTTGCCTCCGGATAAGCAGCCTGCAATGCCCGGACACCATCCTCCAGTCCTTTCCGGTAGTCCTCAGTGGAATATCCCGAAAAATAATCATTTAATCCATAATTGATGACAAAACACAGTTTTTGTGCATCCACGGACGTGCTATTTTCTTCTGCCAGAAAACGTTGCACGACACTGGGAAAAGAGTTGTCATCGGAATTTAACTGTGTGGCGGAAGAACCACCGATCCCCCGGTTGTCCGAGCGAGCACCGGTGAGCGCACTGATCACGCCGGGAATGGAGGTAAAATCATGATAATTTCCAAATACACTGTCACCGAAATAGATGATATGGGCATCGGACAGGTCGGAATAGACAGCGGGGGAAGCTGTCTTTTCTGTGATCAGGTTACGAAACTGTTCCACGCTGTTTACTTTTTCCGTATTTTGCAGTTTTAAGTCACCGCCCAGTACTAAAAGCATGGTGTAGCGGGCTGCTTCCGCATTCAGTTCCAGAGGCGTGTCATAGGCAGTGGGGTTGGCGATCAGCCATTCCTGCCCGCTGGCAAAATGCAGGGAACAGTTTTCTCTGGCGGCCAGCGGCGCAGACAACACCTGTACTACATTGCTGAAAGTATCCAGATCGCCGCTTGCGTGGGACTGCCAGTATTCCAGCGAAGGAGCGGAGTACAGGATCGTGAACGTTGTCTCCGGGTGCGTATCTACATAGGCCAGGAGTTTCTCATCCAGAGCGTCATAAAAGAGATTGTTCCTGTGGAGACAGCTGTTCCAGAGCACCATGGGATCCAGGACCAGGAATACATGGGTTACCTCGCTGCCGGAGGAAAAGGCTGCGGCAAGATAGTCCGACAGGTCGGAAAAAGAGGCGATTTTATGTGAACAGCCTACCACATCGTAGCCCATATAGGCAGGGTAAATATCCTCAGGAAAAGCATCCGGGACATACATGGAGAGAAATACACCCTCATAGGATTCCTGCGCAAGTCTTTGCAGATCTGCGGAGCGTTTTCCGGGTTCATAGTATTTATAATAGAGAAGTCCACCTGATAAAATACCGAGTAAAACGATGATAATAAATACCGTAAGGAGTATCTTTACAGGAGATTTTTTGTGTAAGCTTTCTTTTTTCATGGGATGTGAAATCCTTTCTTCAGATGGACTTATTATACCGCACAGGGTGGGGCGTGCCAACACCATTGTTGTTTTTCTTCCTGCAATATGATAAGATAAGTCCGTAAATTATTAGGGATTTTAAATATTAGATACTTAGAAATGAGAACGAACCTAAATTAATAAAGGCAATAAACTTAAAAAAATGAGGCGACCATAGAATAGGAGGAAATTATGGAACAATTGGCTATTTTTGGGGGAAAACCTGTCAGAGACAATAAAATTTTTTACGGAAGACAATATATTGATCAAGCGGATGTAGATGCAGTGTCTGCAGTTTTAACTAGTGATTATATTACTTGTGGACCTAAAGTAAAAGAACTGGAGGAACATTTATGTGAATTAACGCATGCAAAATATGCGGTTGTTGTATGCAACGGGACCGCAGCACTGCATCTGGCGGCATTGGCAGCAGGCTTTGGAGAGGGAGACGAGGTGATCGTCAGCTCCATCACGTTTGCAGCATCGTCTAACTGTGTTTTGTATGCGGGAGCAAAGCCGGTGTTTGCGGATATTGATCCGGAAACTTATAATATTGATCCGGAGTCTGTTCGTAAACTGATTACTTCGAGAACTAAGGCGGTTGTTGCAGTAGATTTTGCAGGCCAGGCGGTTGAGTTGGATGAAATTCGCAAAATTTGTGAAGAACATAATCTACTGTTAATTGAAGATGCTGCTCATGCCATTGGCACAACGTATAAAGGCCAGCCAGTAGGCAGTATTGCAGATATGACCTGCTTCAGTTTCCATCCGGTGAAGACTGTGACTGGAGGAGAGGGTGGAGCCATTACAACGAATGATGAGAAATTGTATCGTCATTTGTTACGTCTGCGTACCCATGGTATTACCAGAGACCCGGAAGAAATGGTTCATCCTACAGATGCTTTATGGTATAACGAACAAGTAGAATTGGGATTTAATTATCGCATGACCGATTTCCAGGCGGCACTTCTGTTGAGCCAGCTGAAGAAGCTGCCCACATTTTCAGTACGCAGAAAAGAAATCCGCAAGCGTTATAATGAGGCTTTTGCGGATATGCCGGAGCTGATCCTGCAGAAGGAGATTCCGGAATCCGACACGACCTGGCATCTGTATGTATTGCACCTGAATCTGGAACACTTAAATTGTGACAGACGGCAGTTCTTTGACGCAATGTATGCGGAGAACACCTGCCCGCAGGTTCATTACCTGCCGGTATACTGGCATTCTTATTATGAGAAGCTGGGATACGAAAAGGGACTGTGCCCTAATGCGGAAAAGTATTATAACGAGGTTATGAGTATTCCTCTGTATTACGGTCTGACCGATGAGGACGTGGAAGATGTGATTCATGCAGTGAAAAAAGTAGTGGCATATTATACAAAGTTGTAACTATGCAAAACGTCAGCTCTGAATAAATGGTCTGGCGAATGGAGTACTGAATAGTTACCGGAATTGAAAAATGACAAGCGTTTCAATGAATGGGGTATGGAGCAGAATGGAGCAGAAGACAGGGAGTAATCGCATTGCGAAGGACACGCACAAAAATTTCATAGATATTTTTGTATTTGCCATATTGGTAATCATCGCATCGGCGGTTACGTTCTGGCTGTTTTACAGACAATGTGTGGAAAGTATGCTGGGGACAGGGTTGTATCATTCGGATATGAAAGCCTATATTCTGGAGATGCAGGGACTGGACAGCGGATACAGTTTCCCATATCCGGTTTTGTTTAAGCTGGCGGCGGCAGTTCATCTGGTTACCGCTTCCATTACCACCGGTGAGGAACTGGCAATGGCACTGGCGACCATGCTGTTAAACAGTGCGGCGATGATCGCATTGAAAGTCATGTTGGACAGGCATGTAGGACCGGAGCTGCAGAAGGCTGTGGCAGGAAAGCAGATGGAGCGGAAGAATATACGGCATGCGCATAGTGAAGCAGAATTTTCAAAAAGTAATCATGGAAAGACGTGGATTCCGGGAATTCTTACAGGTGTTGTGGCGGTGTCTTTATTTTTTGTATCCATGGTATATCCTCCCACAGGTATCTATCTGCCGGGAATCAAGTATAAATATTTAGGCGTGTTTACACCGAATCCTTTTCACAATGCGACTTATATGGCGGCACGGCCTTTTGCTATTTTAGCCTTTTTCAAGTATGGAGAACTCCTGCCTTTCTATGAGCAGAAAAATGCCTGGAAAGAGCATGGCAGGGATTATCTGCTCTTTTCTCTCTATTTATTGTTGGCTACGATGGCGAAACCCAGTTTTACCATCGTGCTGGTGGGTGCAGCGGGGATCCTGATGCTGTGGAGAATGTTCCGCAGCAGGTTTCAGAATTTCCTGCCTACCATCTGGCTGGGCGTATGTTTTCTTCCTACCTTTGCAGATCTGCTCTACCAGTTCCGGGGAGTTTTCGTCCCTCAGGAAGGACAAGAAGGCGGCATTGGGTTCACCTTCGGTCATGTATGGATGCAGTATTGCAGTAATATCCCGTTGGCTATCGGCTTGGCCGTGGGATTTCCGATTCTGGTACTGCTGCTGAATTACAAAGAGTTACGCAAGGACAGCATTTATCGCTTTTCCTGGCAGTTATATCTCATGAGTTTTTTGATGGCATTCTGCCTGTATGAGAAGGGCTTCAGGGAGATGGATTTCAACTTTTCCTGGGGATACATGTACGGAATTTTCTTCGCATTTGTGGGGGCACTGCTGGTATTGCTTCGGGCTACCGCAAGAGCCTGTGAAAAGACCGCAGAAATACAGACGGTGTCTTCTGTCACTCCGATAATCCGCAGACAACTTTGCGGGATCTGGGGTGGGATCGGCATACAGTGGCTGGCATACCTGTGGCATCTGGTATGCGGACTGTATTATTTCTGGGGATTTTTGCACGGGGCCATGTACTACTAAATTGAGAGTTTATGCGAGCAATGAGCATTTCTATTGCTTTGGTGCAAATCGTATCAAAATAGCAAAATCAGTACAAAAAAACTTCTAAATCAAACATTTTTTGTACTGATTTTATTATTTTTCCCATTTTAGCGAAAATAAGCTCTTATAAAAGGTCAAAATCTACTGTTTTTGTATTTTTTTAGCGAAAAATGGCGTTTTTAATACAAACAGAACTCCCGAAATGGCAGACGACCCTCAGGCAGGTGTCAATGAAATAAATGCGGAGCGTTCTTTGCGACACATTTATGAATTGAGTGCATGGCTCGTAATGAGGGGATGGTTGCCAAAAGCCGGACGAACTCCTGCTGTACCCTTCTTCTGCCGTAGGAGCACAGATGTTAGAATCAAGCTTTTCTGTACCCTTAAGCCTTCAAGATATTGAAAATCAGTGGGGCTTTATTGGCAAAAAACGATGATTGCGCCCCGCATATCAAAGATTAACGGGGCTTTATTGGCAAAAAACAATGATTGCGCCTCGCATATCAAAGATTAACGGGGCTTTATTGGCAAAAAACAATGATTGCGCCCCGCATATTAAAGATTAACGGGGCTTTATTGGCAAAAAACGATGATTACGCCCCACATATCAAAGATTAACGGGGCTTTATTGGCAAAAAACGATGATTGCGCCCCGCAAATCAAAGATTAACGGGGCTTTATTGGCAAAAAACGATGATTACGCCCCACATATCAAAGATTAATGGGGCTTTATTGGATAAAAATGATGATTGCGCCCCATGGATCAAAATAGAGGCCGGGACTTGTGTGCAAGTGCCCACTCCGGTCTCTCTACTCTATTTTCAGCTGTCATCCGCAATGAGCCTCGTATAACTCTCTATTTACCGCAATCTGCGGAGCAGGCGCTGTATCAATGGCAGCACCTTGCGGATTCCGGCATGGATTCCTGCGGCGCAGTAGGGCATCAGCAACAGGCTGTAGGAAAAGATATACCGGGAGTTGGCTTCCCAAATGATGTGGAACAGGAAGCCGCCCAGCACGGCAATGAGTCCCACATAAATGTAAAGATTGCTGCATACACCGGATTTTTTGCGATCTCTCCAGCCGACAATACAAAACAGCAGCGCCCCGAGATACAGCACATTCTGCCATGCATTCCCCCACTCAATATAAGCCCGGCTTAAAGAACCTTCATAGACCTCATGGAAAAACCGGCTTCTTCCGCCGTAGGTGGCAAGCGTTGCCTGACGGCTGGCATAGGTGCCGTCTGCCCATTGAGACAGATGCTTGCCCAGATAAAAATGAAAAGCATAACCGGGATGTTCCCGGAAATATTCCAGCCGTTCTGAAATGGCCTGCCGGCTGATCTCATCCGCAAGCCCGGAATCCATACCGGCAGCATCGTAAGTATCAATATTGAATCCGTTATACCAGCCGTAGCCCCGGGAGGCTTCCTGCATTCCCATGGCAAAATAGGACATGGCGGTGACGCCGGAACTTAAGGTGCTGTCGGCCTTTTCTTCATAGCATTTCTGTACCAATGGCAGGATTCCCACAGAAGTAACGGCGAGGCAGACTGCCATAAGGAGCAGTACCAGGCGCATCTGTACGCTGCGTCCCGAACACAGCGTTTCAAAGAGCAGTACCAGCAAAACAGCGATGATCGGAATCAGAGAATTTTTACGCAGCATCACACTCAGAGTGAGGAACAGAATACTGCCCAGAGCGGTACAAACGGTAGCACCCCCGGAAAAAGAAGAAATATTGGCGACCGCTGTATTGTCTGAAGTGCCATTCATAAAGCGCACCGGAATGCGTTCGACCAACAGTTTTAGTAACAAATACAACCCCACAGACAGCGCCGCAAAGGAAGGAATTTCCCCATAAACAAAGGAACTGTACATGATCATGGGCAGATTGCAGCATACCAGCACCAGATAACAGCAGGAAACAGGTTCCCAATTTCCCGGCCACAAGTACTGCAAAGAACGATACTGAAACACCACCGCCACACACAGGAGACACACATAGACAAACTTGATAAAGTGCCAGGCCGGTACGGACAGGCCGGTAAGGTACCAGGCCCGCAGCAGTACCTCCAGAAAAGCCATGAGACCGATCTGCTGTGGATAATAAGACAAATAAGAATCGGCAGGGTGGATCACCGCAGTATTTCCGAGAATCCATTCCGCTGCGGCGTTATATACGGATAAAGCATCTGCGGCGGGCACGGTACGCCCGAAAATGATCAGCGCAATACCCAGAATCATGATCACTCCCAGGGTAAAAAACAGCATACCCCGACAGAATTTTTCTCCAATCTTAGAAAACAGATACAGACAGCTCATAAACAGCAGCCCGTATCCTATAAGCTCCAAAAGATTCCAAAACGGGGAATCAAAACGAAACAGAACCTGCTGGGTCTCCATATTGTCTGCATAGCAGGTGACGATAAAACTACCGGCAAACAGCAGCACCGATAGCAATAAAGTCAGTACTTTCACAGTATTCAGAGATATCTTATAAAGTGTGCGCATAACAACTCCATTCTGCAGGCAGGCCTTCTGCGCTGCAAGAGACTCACGGATCTACAGAGTCAGCTGACGGATATCCGGAAAAATATAAAGTGCAACAGTGACAATTCGCAAGTCTGTGATACTGTAATGATCAGATACTCTTATCATATCACGTTTTTCCTGTTCTGCGAACCGGTGAAATTCTTTTCGAAAAATAGTGGCTGTAACGCAATAAGCGTGGTACAATATTAATATCTATGTGTACGTGTATTAACGCCATGATGTCTTACGCAAGGGATAACTGTCAGACATTGCAGGCTGCTTATAGAGTTGCTATGTGCATACATCTGAATTGACGTACCAGATAGATCCTGACGGCCATGATCATACGAGAAAACAACGTAACTATTCAGAGCCTCATTCGCAAAATCGTCTCTTCGAGACTTTCCTTTTGCTCATTGAGGCTATATCGCCCTATAACTATTACAAAATATTCTTACGAATGCCAGCATTCGACAAATATTTTGTAATAGTTACATGGCTCTGAATAGTTACAAAACAACGAAATAAGAGGAAGAAAAATGGATAAGATTGCAGTATTGATTCCCTGTTATAACGAGGAAAAAACAATTACCAAGGTGGTAACGGATGTAAAAAAATACCTGCCGGAGGCAGTGATCTATGTATATGACAACAATTCTACCGACCGTACGGCTGAACTGGCACTGGCGGCAGGAGCAGTCGTACGTCCCGAATATGCACAGGGGAAAGGAAATGTCATCCGCCGCATGTTCCGTGAGATTGATGCGGAATGTTACCTCATGATCGACGGTGACGATACCTATCCGCTGGATTGTGCGGAAGAGATGGTGGACAAGGTGCTGCATCACCAGGCGGATATGGTGGTGGGTGACAGATTGTCTTCTACTTATTTTACCGAGAACAAGCGCCCGTTCCATAATTTCGGCAACAGCCTGATGCGTGCAGGGATCAATAGTCTGTTCCATGCCAATATTAAGGATATCATGACCGGATACCGGGCATTCAGCTATGAATTTGTCAAGACCTTCCCGGTATTCTCCAAGGGCTTTGAGATCGAGACCGAGATGACGATCCATGCGGTCAATTACAATATGCAGGTGGAAAATGTCATCGTGGAATACCGCGACCGCCCTCAGGGAAGCGAGTCCAAGCTGAACACCTACAGTGACGGCTTCCGCGTCATCCGTAAAATGATGCAGCTATACAAAAACTATAAACCCATGCACTTTTTCGGCATGCTGGCATTTCTGCTGACCGCATTGTCTGTGATCTTATTTGTGCCGGTATTTGCAGAATATCTGAGCACCGGTCTGGTACCCAGATTTCCGACTCTGATCGCCAGCGGTTTTATCCTGATGGCGGGAATCCAGTCGGTTTTCTCCGGTATGATGCTGGAGGTTATGGCAGCCAAAGACCGTAAGGACTTTGAATACCGCCTGAACCGCGTGCATGGAGAACATCAGGAACGTAAAGGATTATAATATGCAGGAAACGAAAATTCTTCCCAGACGCAAGGGAGGTATCCTGCTGTGTATTCTGGGATGTCTGTTTGTATTTTTTGCAAAAACTGAAAAAGACCTGGCAGCCACAGGAAATATCGTGTGGACGGCCGGATATGTGGCAGGGACACTGTTGTGGACAGTATTATTGGGATGTCTCTTGGGCGGCATTGGTACCTGGGGAGTCTATATGGTTCTGACCCGTTGCAATAGCAGAGACAGAGCAACTGCTTCTGACGATAAACAGTGCGAGGGCAATGTGCGGTTCCCGGGCATAAAAAAATTATCCGCCTGGATACAGAAACGCTCAGATCTGCAGGTTCTCTTTGGCAGTCTGCTTCTGCTATTGCTTGCCTGGATGCCGGTATATCTGGCCTATTATCCGGGAATCTGCGCTTATGATGCACCGGTACAGACCGGACAGATCGTGGATCATTACTATTTTGACCATCACCCTATTGTGCATACCCTGTTTTTACAGGGCATGCTGTGGTTGGGAAGTCATATCTTCGGCAGTGTGAATGCGGGAATGGCTTTATATACCGCAGCGCAGATGTTACTGCTGGCGGGAAGCATGTCCTACGGACTGCTGGCATTGCATCGCAGAAAGATCGGAACAGGCTGGCAGCTGGTCATCCTGCTTTTGGGGATGTTCTTTCCGTTTCACTGGTACATGAGTGTCAGCATGACCAAGGATACCGTATTCAGTGCCTTTTTTCTGTTGCAGCTGGTAAGTTTTACGGAACTTCTGAAGGAAGACCGCAGGAGTCTGCGCCTCGGTGCGGGGGATCTGCTGTTTGGTATCGCTACAGTAGGCATGATCCTGTTCCGTAACAACGGAAAGTATGCCATGATCGTATTGCTGGTATTTCAGGTTCTGACAGTCTGCTTTGGAAAAAAAGCAAGGAAGCTCTGGGGGAGATTGCTGGCGATAAGCCTTGCAGCTTTCTGCGTAGGGCTTTTTGTGCTGTCTGCAGTATTTTCCGCAACCCATGCCGAACAGGGGGACCGCAGGGAAATGCTGAGCATGCCGATCCAGCAGATGGCGCGCTGCATGGTCTACCATGGGGGCATAGGGGTGCTGGCGGAGGATGACGGGACCATGGACGATGCCGACAAGTCGCTGATCAATGATTTTATTCTGGATGAGGCTTATAGGGAGTATGCTCCCGGCTTCGCAGATCCGGTAAAGCGGCACACCAATACTTATGTGGCACGTTACAGATCCGGAGACTTTATCCGTACGTATCTGCATCTGCTGACAGAGTATCCCGGAGATATGATCAATGCGGCGCTGGCAACCAATGCGGGATTCTTATCCCCCTTTGATGTCACCCATGCAGAAGTAAATCAGGTGGAAGGCAGAGCGGGCCTGAGCTATGTGCAGACCAGATGGGAAGAGGATACCCTGAACGAAAGAGGAATTTATAAAGACAGTAAATGGCCCTGGCTGTTTACACAGCTGGAAAATTGGGCGGAGAATAACAGTTATCTGCAGATCCCGGTATTGAAATACCTGTTTGTGCCGGGAAGTTATTTGTGGCTGTATCTGGCACTGGCGGTGATCCTGGTGATCGCGGACAAAAAGAGGTTCTGCCTGCCCCTTGCCATTGTGGCGGGATATTACGGAACTATGCTGTTGGGACCTACGGTGCAGATGAGATATGTGTACCCGGTCATGCTGGCATTACCATATTTGCTGGCTCTTGCTTCGGAAAAAAGAAATAGATAGGAATCGAAAACATGGATAAACTGATCATCGGCGCAGGCCTGTATGGATTGTATGCAGCTCTGTACTGCGCCAGACGCGGACAGCAGGTAGAGGTGCTGGAGATCGAACAGGCACCGTTTACCAGAGCAACCTATATTAATCAGGCCAGAGTACATATGGGGTATCACTATCCCAGATCTCTGTCCACTGCCATGAAATCGGCAGGATATTTCAAACGGTTTGTGGAGGATTATTCTTTCTGCCTTCATACAAAATTTCAACAGATCTATGCGACCTCCAGCCATTTTTCCTGGACGGATGCGGCAGAATTTCAGAAATTCTGTAAAGATGCCGGGATTCCCTGCAAAGCACTTCCGGTAGAGGAATATTTTCAGCCGGGATTGTGCGATGGTGCATTCCTGACGGAAGAGTACACTTATGATGCGCATATCCTGCGGGATTATCTGATGGAAGAAATTGCAAAATATCCCGGAGTGAAGCTGCATTTCGGACGGGAGATCACGAAAATCGTAAAACAGAGTAACTGCTACGAAGTGACGGCACTGCAGGAAGGCCGGCAGGAAATCTACCGGGCCCCCTTTGTATTGAATGCGACCTATGCTTCTGTGAATCAGGTACTGGAAAAGGTCGAGGGAGTGGAAACCGCAAAATTCGGTTTAAAGTATGAATTATGTGAGATCATTCTCTGCAAGGCCAGTGACAAGATTCGGGAGATCGGTTTCACCGTGATGGATGGTCCGTTTTTTTCCATTATGCCTTTTGGCAGGACAGGGTATCATTCCCTGACGTCGGTGACCTTTACACCGCATAAGACAAGCTACGATGCGACACCGCAGTTCCCCTGTGTCAGGGCGGATGGCAATATCTGCCGGGGCGGATGGCTGGGCAACTGTAATGACTGCCCGGGAAAGCCGGAGAGTGCCTGGGAATATATGTCGACGCTGGCCAGAAAGTACATGCGGGAAGAATACGGATTCAGCTATGAAAAATCTTTGTTTTCCATGAAGCCCATTTTGAAAGCTTCTGAGATTGATGACTCAAGACCTACGGTGATCCGTGCGCTGTCTTCGGAACCTACCTTCATCAGCGTGCTATCGGGCAAGATCAATACGGTATATGATCTGGATCCGTATTTGGAATAGTTTTTTGAGAAAGAAAAGGAAATTGTGATGGAAAAAGAAGCAATGCAGAATAAAGAGAAAAATTTTGTATCCTGTGTGCTGTATCTGCATAATGACGGGAAAAATATCCGGGAGTTTCTGAAAGCGGTCTGTGGGACCATGGAAGCTCATTTTGAAAAATATGAGGTGGTCTGCGTCAACGACTGCTGCGTGGACAATACCCTGGAAGAAATTCATGGATTTCTGGAAGAGAGCAGCGGCCATCATGTGGTGAGCCTGATCAATTTAAGCTTTTATCAGGGCGTGGAGATGGCCATGAATGCCGGCAGAGATCTGGCAGTGGGAGATTTTCTCTTTGAATTTGATAAGTGCCGTCTGGATTTTGACCCGTCTCTGATCATGGAGGTATATCGCAAGGCACTGGAAGGAAACGATGTGGTGGCTGCAGCTCCGAAACGGGATGTTGCCTTTACCTCCAGACTCTTCTATGCGGTGTATAATCTGGGAAGCCGTAATACCTATAAACTGCGTCAGGAGAGGTTCCGTATTATTTCCCGCCGGGCGGTAAACCGCGTGAACCAGATGAACGCCTACATTCCTTACCGGAAAGCCATGTACATGAACTGCGGACTGCGGGCGGAGACCATTGTCTATGACAATAAAGAAATGGGAAAAGGCGCAAGAAACCGGGAGGAAAGAAATACCCGCAGCAGCCTGGCGCTGGATACCCTGATTATTTTCACAGATGTATTGGAGAAATTCTCCCTCATGATCAGCGGCATTTTGTTCTTTGTCATGATGATCATGTTTGGCTGGATCGTATATTCCATTTTCAGCACGGTGCGTCCCGTAGAAGGTTGGATGAGCCTCATGACACTGATTTCCTTTGGATTTTTTATGATGTCGGTATTGCTGACATTGATCTTCAAATACCTGTCCGTCATCCTGAACATGAGCTTTAAGAGACAGCGTTATGTAGTAGAAGGAGTGGAAAAACTGACAAAATGATGTTTACAATTATATTTCCGGTATTAAACGAGCGGCTGCGTCTGGAAAGCGGTGTGACCAGAACGGTGGAATATCTACAGAAAATTGACTTTGCGGACTATGAGATCATCATAGTGGATAACGGCTCTGAGGATGAGACTCCGCAGATCGCAGAAATGCTCTGCAAAAAATATGACAAGGTAAGATACGAAAGAATCAACATCCGTGGTGTGGGCGCAGCATTCCGCAGAGGTGTGGAGATCAGCCGTGGCGATGTGGTAGGCTATATGGATATCGACCTGTCCACCAATATCAAGCATTTGGGAGAGGCTATCCATCTCTTTGAGACACAGCCGGAAATCGCATATATCAATGGCAGCCGTTTCGCCAGAGAGTCCGATACGAAGGGAAGAAAATGGTATCGTAAGATCACTTCGCAAGGGTTATTGATATTGCTTAAATTATTCCTGCGGATGAAATCTACCGACGCCATCTGCGGATTTACCTTTGTACGCAGGCAGACGGCACTTTCTCTGATCGAGGGCAGCAGTCAGGACAATGGCTGGTTTTACATGATCGAATTCCTGCTGCGGGCGGAGAAACGGGGCGTGAAGATCCTGGATTATCCGGTGGAGTGGCAGGAAGACTACAACACCACAGTGAAGGTTTTCAAGACTATCTGCAATTACCTGGTACAGATCGCAAGGCTGTTTTGCGAGTTTTATATTAAGAAAAACATATAAATATAACCGGTCCGGACGGGAAATTATCCGGGAGCAGACATTTGAACCGTTAAGGATCATGACTGAAAGAAAGAAGGACGAGACAATGGCACATATTAAGAGAATTGATCTCACAAGAGATGTGGCAGCCCATGAGGATGCCTACAGAGAAGCCATCGAAAAGGTATGTCGGGAGACTGCTTTTTCCGGCGGGAAATATGCAGATACCTTTGATAAAGAATTTGCGGCTTACGTGGGCAGTAAATTCGCCAGCGGTGTGAACAACGGTACCTCAGCACTGCATCTGGCAATGCTGGCGCTGGGAGTAGGACCGGGAGACGAAGTCATTGTACCGGCCAATACTTATATTGCCACCGCATGGGGGGTAAGCTATACGGGAGCGACACCGGTATTTGCAGACTGTACACCGGATACCTGGGAGATCGATCCTTCGGTGCTGGAAGCGAAGATCACAGAGAGGACGAAGGGCATCATCGGAGTACATCTTTACGGACAGCCTTTTGATTATGCGGGAGTACGTGAGATTGCCGACCGCCATGGACTGTTTGTGGTGGAAGACTGTGCCCAGGCCCATGGTGCGCAGTTCGAGGGCAGAAACGTGGGAACTCTGGGAGACCTTGCCTGCTTCAGCTTTTATCCCGGCAAGAATCTGTATGCCTTCGGTGAGGGCGGCAGTGTTACCTGCCAGAAAGAGGAATATTATAAGCATATTGACCGCCTGAAGAATCAGGGCTGTGATGTGCGTTATTATCATGATGAGATCGGATATAATTATCGTTTGGAAGGCCTGCAGGGTGCCGTGTTAAGTGTCAGCCTGAAATATCTGCCGGAATGGACAAAGAGACGTCAGGAGATCGGCCACAGATATCTTGCAGAAATCACCAATCCGTTGATCACCATGCAGAAGCATCCGGAAAATACCACACCGGTATTCCATTTATTTGTTATCACGGTACCGGATCACGAGGATTTCATAAAATATATGGCGGACAATGATGTGGAGTGCAATATGCACTATCCGGTGCCCTGTCATTTGCAGAAGGCATATGCAGATCTGGAATATCATGTGGGAGACTGCCCCAATGCGGAATATCTGGCAGCACATTGCGTGACACTGCCGCTGTTCCCCGAAATGCGGGAAGACGAAATCGCCCGGGTGATCGATCTGTGCAATGCTTACAGACAGTAAACAGGCAAAACGCATCACGACAGACCGGCAGACATGGTACAGACAGTACCGTGAGTGAGGAGACAGAAGTTGCAGACAACACAGACAGAGATTTCACAGCGCTATCGGGATATGGAGGCAGGCATTTATCTGCGTCTCATGACGTATGAAGATACAGACCGGATCGTGGCATGGCGTAACAGCGATGCGGTACGGAAAAATTTTATCTATCAGGAGCTTTTCACCAGGGCCTCCCATGAACACTGGATCCGGACCCATGTGGAGACCGGGGATGTGGTGCAGATGATCATCTGCGATCTGGAGGACGATCACCCGCTGGGCTCGGTCTATATCCGGGATATCGACAGACATCACAACAAGGCGGAATACGGGATTTTTATCGGGGAAGCAGGAGCCAGGGGCAGAGGTATCGGCACCGCAGCCGCAAAGCTGATGCTGCGTTATTGTTTTGAGACTGAGCACCTCCACAGAATCTATCTGCGGGCGTTGTCGGAGAATCTGCAGGCGATCCGCAGCTATGAAAAAGCGGGATTCGTCCGGGAAGGGCTGCTGAGGGAGGACGTATGTATCGACGGTGTCTATCGTGATATTGTCTGGATGGCGGCGGTAGACACCGGAGAAAACCGATGAGACCTCAGTAGGACGGAAAGGAAAATAAGGAACGGGATAGGAATATGAAAAAAGTAAGTTTTGTGATCCCCTGCTATCGGTCGGAACATACGCTGCCCCATGTGGTTGCGGAGATCCGGGAGAAGATGGGAGAGCTCACGGAGTATACCTATGATATTTTTCTGGTGAATGATGCATCACCGGACAATACCATGGGGACGATCCGTGAGTTGTGCGAGAAATATGACAACATAAAAGGCATCGGCTTCGCTCGGAATTTCGGGCAGCATGCCGCATTGATGGCAGGACTGCGACACTCCGACGGAGATTATGTGGTGTGCCTGGATGATGACGGGCAGACACCGGCCAATGAAGTGGACAAGCTGCTTGGTAAGCTGGAGGAAGGTTTTGATGCGGTGTATGCCAGCTATGATCACAAACAGCATTCTGCCTTTCGGAATCTGGGAAGCAGGGTCAATGAACTGATGACCCGCATGATGTTGAATAAGCCGGCAGATCTATATATTTCCAGTTATTTTGCGGTGAAAAGATTTGTGGTAGAGGATATGATCCGCTATGAGAATTCCTATCCGTATGTCATCGGACTGGTGCTGCGGGCAACGAAGAACATTACCAATGTGGCAGTGTGTCACAGAGAACGGGAAGAAGGCAGCTCCGGCTATACCTTGAAGAAGTTATTCGGCTTATGGTTCAACGGGTTTACTGCATTTTCCGTAAAACCGCTGCGGATCGCCACGACACTGGGTGTGGGATGCGCAGGTCTGGGATTCCTCTACGGAATTTACACCATTATCAAACGATTGGTAAATCCTAATGTGCCCATGGGATTCAGTGCACTGATGGCAGCCGTTGTATTTTTCGGGGGAATGATCATGATCATGTTGGGCCTCATCGGAGAATATGTGGGTCGTATTTATATCAGCATGAATAATTCTCCCCAGTATGTGATACGGGAAAAAATTCATCTGGGAGATGAAAACAGCAAAACAGAAGGGTAAAAGGAAATCGCATGGAGAAAAGGCGTTTTGTGGAATGGTGGAAAGAGGATAAGCGTTATATTACGTTACTGAAAGCGGTGCTGTTGGCATTGCTGCCCCTGCTCTGCTGTCTGATACGGACCATCGTAGAAGGAGAGAGCATCAGCCGGGTATATCTTCCGGCTTCGGAGTGGAATGATGAGCTGTTTTATTTCAAACAGGTGGAAGGCATCGTAAATTATGGCTTCCCACAGGGGTATTTTGGATTTAATGAAAGTCATGCACTACAGCTGTCTTTTGCGGCATGGAGCCCGGTGCTGGTATTTCCCTGGATCCTTTGGGGACTTCTCTTTGGCTGGAATCTGCTGTCACCGGTGATCTGTAATATCGTGCTGCTGTCCATCACCATGTTTGTATTTGTATGGCTGGTAAAGCCGGACTGGAAGCAGACGGGGATCCTGGCAGTACTGTTTTCCCTGTTCACCTTATTTGTCAGATATATGCTGTCAGGTATGCCGGAAGTGATCTGCTTCAGCATGCTGATACTGTTCTATGGTGTTGCCATGAGCTATTTGAAAAAAGAGAGCAGGGCAAAATTGATCGCCATGTTTGTGATCTCAGTGTTGTTGACATTGATGCGGCCGTATATGCTGCTGTTTCTGGGGCTGGCCTGCTTTTTCTGGATCCGTAGAAACCGGAAGACCGGATGGATCGGGTCAATCCTTGTGGTGGCGGTAACGGGGATCGCATATGCGCTGATCAAACATTATCTGGGGGCAGAATACTTTACTCCCCTGTTTTATACCGACTGGATCACCACCTTTTTCACGGATGGTATTGCGGCGGGATTCCGCAATTTCTTTGGAACACTTCACTGGAAGGGACTGGAATTCTATAGACATTGTGTCTCCGGTATCCGGAACGGACTGGCATCCGGAGCCTTCTTTGATGGATATCTGCTGCTGTTTTTGATCCTACTGGCACAGATCTATGGGGACAGAAAAAGACTTCGTACAGCTAAACAGGTGGAAAAGATCGTCATGAAGCCGGAGAACCCGGAAGTCCGGAAAGCTGTGTTTGGTCAGATGATGCTTACTGAAGAGCAGAAAAAGGCATTGCGGGATGAACTTGTGATCTTGATCCACTTTGCGATCAGCCTGGCTGCCATGTTGTTTGCACACCTTCTGATGTACAAGATGGTGGAGGGCAGTAAGCATTTTCTGACGTTTATTGCGGCGGGTGTCTTCATAGTAAGTATGCTGGATACCAGATATTATAAGAAGGCGGCGCTTCTGGGAGCAGCTTTTGTGTACCTGTACAGTTATCAGGGGACGGAGCCCTATGATTATCAGGTGCCATATGTGACAGAGGAACGGCAGGAGCAGGTAACTTACTGGCAGGAAATCTTTGCCGAGAAGCTGACATTGGATACCAGACAGGTTCCGAATTATGAAAACGTGGTGATCTGGACTTTCGGGGATGAGACGCCGGAGGGAAATGAGAACCTGAAATGGCAGCTTTTATACAGTGTCCCCAAGGGATTCGGTATCAGCTGCTGTGAACGGGAATATGTAACCGGGCATCTGACAGAGCTTCAGAGCCGTTATCTTGCAACGGTGAGCGGCGGAGCCATTGACGAACAGTGCCTGGCAGCAGGCTATGAGGAACTGGGCCGGGATGCTGATATGGTACTGTATCGCAGGTATTAGACCTGTAAGGAACGGACAAAATCTATGAGGGGAAGCAGATCATAGAGAAAGAGATGTAAAAACCAATGGAGACAGGCAGCAGAAAAAGAAGCAATTTCATACAGACAGATATCCTGACGGTGCTGTGGCATGGTCTGCCCATAGCAGCGCTGCTCATCTGGGGAGCATTTGGGATCACCAACAGTCTCTGGTACGATGAGGCCTATTCAGCTTCTATGGTTTCCCTGCCCTGGAAACGATTGATCTACATTACGGCCACGGATGACCATTCTCCGTTTTATTATGTGCTGTTAAAAGCGTTTTATCATTTGTGCGGCGGAGGACAGCATTTCTGGTCCCTGAAGCTGATGTCTGTGCTTTTTATGCTGGGATATATGTTTCTGGGAAAATATTATGTGGAAAAACTGTTTGACCGGAAAATTTCGGTGTATTTCATGATGTTTTCTCTGCTGATGCCGATCTTCAGCGTACAGGCAGGCAATGTGAGAATGTATGCGGTGGCATTGTTTTTCCTGACTTTGACGGGGTTAGCGGCTTACGATATTTTCCGTGAGGCGACCCGTAAGAAATGGATCGTATTCTGTGTGGCAAGTATCTGCACGGTATATTGTCATACTTTTGCGCTGATCCAGACGTTTTTGTTTTATGTGTTATTCTTTGGTGCCATTTTGGTGTGTCATAAAAAGGAACTGATCAAGGAATTTTTTATCTCCGGCGGTACGGTGGCACTGGTGTTTTCCCCCTGGCTGGCAGTGACCTGCAGACAGTTTATTCTGAGGATGCGTTATGACGATGGATCCACGACGGAACTGGCGACATTGTACTCTGTGATGGATTATTGTAAGGAATGGTTCTCTGCTGTGGAGACACCGATTGGTATTGTGGTATTGTTGGGAATGGCGCTGTGCCTGATTTTAAGCTACGGTGCAGTGGACTGGGTGCGGCAGCATCATAATGCGGCGCCTGCCATTGCGGTATCTGCATTTGTACTGACCGGAATCGTGGGAGGCACCATCTCCGCTATCGTCAACAATTGCTTTATGGGGCGCTATGCTTTTCCGGGAATGGGCTTTGTCATGCTATGGTATGCGGTGGGCTTTGCACAGATCACGGAAAATGCCGGGGAGAAATCCCGAACCCGGAAAACATGGATGGCGGGGATCATGGGAACTGCAGCGGTCTGTTTCCTGCTGCAGTATTCCTCCGAACTTCGCCTGGAATACGACCGGGGGCTGAAAATTTATGAGACTTTTGTGGAAGAACAGGTGACGGAAAATGATGCGTTTATCGGTCCGTATACGCATACGATTTTCCTGAATGTATATCACCCGGAGCTGCATTATTATACCATCGGCTACAAACTGTACAGTCTTCCTTTTGTCAATACGGAGGCACTGACAAATTACAGTCAGCTGGATGCCTATGATCATCTGTGGTATATCTGTTTTCAGGGTGGGCAGCCAGACGAGATGGAAGATGAATTCGATTACGAAGAAGTACTGGAATTCCACTATATGTATTATGATTTTGTAATTTACCGATTAGAGAAAAAAGAGGCATAAACCGATAAAGAAGGAATTGATTAAGAAATCATGGAAAAAACGATGCAAAAATGGAACGGATATTTGAAAAAATTCTGGACAAACCGCTGGTATCTGGGGATTCTGATATTTACTGCAATCTGTGCCTACGGTTATAAGGTGATGAGCACTACCATCGGTATCGACGATACCCCGTCTCAATATTATTTTGAGGAAGGGCTGATCGCAATTGTAGGACGCTGGGTTCTCTTTTTGCTGAATAAATTCCTGTCTTTTTCAGAATTCCTGCCGTTTCTGACGGATTTTGCTGCGGTAGTGCTGCTGGTACTGGCGGCAATTGTATGGTCGGCACTGTTTTATTCTATTCTGGGAGAAAAGCTTCCCACGGTGGGATATGCTTTTTTTGCAGCCGTTTTTCTGTCCAGCCCGCTGATCAGCGAAGTATTCACTTATTTTTTACATAACGGAATTGCCATAGGCTATCTGAGCTGCGGTATCAGTCTGTGCTGTGTGCGGGAATGGCAGGCTTCGGTCCGCAGACCCGGGAAAGGTGCAGGAATCCGAGAGCGGATGAATTGTCTTGCAATATCGAAAATTACTCTGGCAGCAGTATTTTTGTGGATCGCCATGGGATGCTATGAATCCTTTATGATTTTGTGGCTGGCAGCATTGATATTGTTGCTTCTGACAGAACGGATCGTATGGGGACGTCAGCAGAAGGACATTTTTGTAACACTGATGGCCGGAGCAGTGACGGCACTGCTGGCGGTGATACTGCGCAGTGTGATGATCATGGTAGTGACGAAGGGATTCCATCTGGAGTATCTGCAGGGAGAGGCGGTACAGCGTTCCGTGACAGAGATGCTGGGATGGATGCTGCAGCCCGGCGCCCTGGGGGAACTGGCGATGATCCTCAAAAGGACTTTTGTCCTGTATGGCGTGTTTGCCTATGCGTATCTGCCTATTCGGGTATTTGTCCTGTCAGCCGGTGTGATCGCAGTCATTACTATATGGAGAGTGATCAGGGGAAGGGATCTGTGGGCACTGGTATTGTGGCCGGCTGCGTATCTGGCAGCATTTTCCCTGGTGTTTGTGGAGGGAAAGGCAACCTTATACCGCTCGGCACAGTTTTTACCTGTTTTCTGCGGATATGGCGTACTGCTCTTTGTCTATGCGGTATGGCAGCTTACAGGTTCCGGAGAGAAAAAGCCGGTGGGACGCTGCCACCAAAAGTTCTCTGCGGGAGCAAGAGGACTGACCATACTGATTTTGATGGTGCTGGTCTGGAACCAGTGTCTGGATATGACGAGGTGGTTCTACATTGATGAGAAAAAGTACGAAGCCGCAGTGAAGACCGTAGACCAGATCGCCCTGGATCTGGAGCGGAGTTTTGATACTTCCAAGCCGGTGATCTTTACGGGAAATTATGAGATTCCCTACAGTATTATCCAGGATGCGTATGTAAGCTACAGCAGTACAACTTACTATAAAATGAAACGGCTGGCGGATCTGATCGATCCGGACCTGTTGGACAAATATAACCGGGGAAATAAGGGAGTATGGGTGGCTCAGACACCGTCCCTGTCCGTCATCGACTGGGGACGATATGCTTTTGATTCCGATGCGGAGCTGGTGAAATTTTTTGCGATGCAGGGACACACCCTGAAAGCCCAGGAGGATGTCAGTCTTTATGAGGGCGCAGAAAAGGAATCACTGGAGCTGCCCCATTATCCGCAGGAAGGATACATTGTAGATAAGGGGGACTATATTATTGTGCATTTCTAAAGATAGGGAAAGAGTGCATACGCTATTTTGCTTTTTTATGAGTGCCGGAATTGCACTGGTTATGATTGCGGCAGTTTATTTTCGTGCCGGAATCTATTTCGATACCAATGACGACAGATTTCTGTCGGAGATTCTGAGTGGAGTGTATGGAGAACATCCGGAGCCACACACGATATATATGAACTACCTGCTATCTTTGCCATTGGCAGCGTTGTATAGAATTACAATAAAAATACCATGGCATGGACTTATGCTTCTGACTTTTCATATGGTGACGTATACTACCATTTCGAACAGCATTTTGAAGCTGTGCAGGAATAAAGTGCAAATGCTGTTGGGAATGAGCGTGTTGCCGGCATTGGGACTGCAGGAAATCTACATATTAGCTAAGATTCAATACACATCAACGACTGTATTATTGGCAGCTGCCGGATATATATATCTTTTACTTCACAATAAAAATCTGAAATCGAGATTGAAAATATTTGCAATTTTCATGTTGCTGTCC
>OQVS01000194.1_pt1 | contig 37072 bp, 28 predicted proteins | sample 1691601 | NCBI WGS metagenome assembly OQVS01 (sample SAMN03418268, study PRJEB22391) | human gut metagenome | biome: human-gut; feature: organic feature; material: feces | host: Homo sapiens | place: Tanzania | collected 2013-01 | reverse complement strand
TGACAACTTCCCCAGCATGTGTGTTGGTGCAGGTACCGTTCTGAACGCAGAGCAGGTTGACGCAGCAGTAGCAGCAGGCGCTAAGTTCATCGTAAGCCCCGGCTTAAATCCCAGAACCGTTAAGTATTGTGTAGAGAAGAACATCCCTATCACTCCCGGTACTTCCAGCCCCAGCGACATCGAGCAGGCTATCGAGCTTGGTCTGGATGTAGTTAAGTTCTTCCCCGCTGAGCAGTCCGGCGGTCTGGCTAAGATCAAGGCTATGGCAGCTCCTTATGTAAACATGAAGTTCATGCCTACCGGTGGTGTAAACGCTAAGAACCTGACTTCTTACCTTGACTTCCCCAAGATCATCGCTTGCGGTGGTTCCTGGATGGTTCCCGGTGACCTGATCAACGCAGGTGAGTGGGACAAGATCGAGCAGCTGACCAGAGAAGCAGTACAGACCATGCTGGGCTTCGAACTGGCTCATGTTGGTGTTAATGCAGAGAACGAGGAAGAGGCTGTTAAGGCTGCGAACCGTTTCGCATTCATCTTCGGTATGCCCGCTAAGGTTGGCAACAGCTCCGTATTCGCAGGCTCTGCTCTGGAAGTTATGAAGACTCCTTACCTGGGCAAGAACGGCCACATCGCTGTTAAGACCAACTACATCGAGAGAGCTGTCAACTACCTGAGCACTGTTCTGGGTGTTGAGTTCAACGAAGAGTCCGCTAAGAGAGATGCCAAGGGTAACCTGAAGGCTATCTACCTGAAGGAAGAGATCGGCGGATTCGCAGTTCATCTGGTACAGAAATAAGAATAGGATTCCGAAAACCGGACGGCTCCGTCGACTGCATATTTCAGTCACGGACCCACTTCCGCTGTAATATAGCGATTACACGGTGGAATGAATAGGATTTAGAACAATCAGGTTGGACGGTTGCGTGTTCCGACACGGACTCTAACCGACCGTCGGTACTTAGATGCTGTATTTCAGCATCTTATGTACCGCTACGGGAGGGCCGAAGCGAGAGCGGGTCCGTGACGAAATATGCAATCGGAACAACCGGAGATAATAGACATTTTTTAGTGAGAAAGGAATATACCAAAATGGCAAAAGTAATTACCATGGGTGAGATCATGCTGAGACTGTCCACCCCCAACAACGAGAAATTTATCCAGGCAGACGAGTTCGATATCAACTACGGCGGCGGTGAAGCTAACGTAGCAGTATCTCTGGCTAACTACGGTCATGACACTGAGTTCGTTACCGCAGTTCCCGACAACGAGATCGGTGAGTGCGCAGTAGCAGCTCTGAGAAAGTACAACGTAGAGACCAAGCACATCGCAAGATGCGGTGAGAGACTGGGTATCTACTACCTGGAGAGCGGTTCTTCCATGAGACCTTCCAAGGTTGTATACGATAGAGCACATTCCTCTATCTCTACCGCAACCGAGACTGATTTCAACTTCGATGAGATCTTCGAAGGCGCTGACTGGTTCCACTTCACCGGCATTACCCCCGCTGTATCCGACGCTGCTGCAGAGCTGACCGAGAAGGCTCTGATCGCTGCTAAGAAGCACGGCGTAAAGGTATCCGTAGACCTGAACTTCCGTAAGAAGCTGTGGAGCTCCGAGAAGGCTCAGAAGGTTATGACCAACCTGATGAAGTACGTTGATGTATGTATCGGTAACGAAGAAGATGCTGAGCTGGTACTTGGCTTCAAGCCCGGCGATACCGATGTTACCAGCGGTGAGCTGGAGCTGGCTGGTTACAAGTCCATCTTCGAGCAGATGGTTGACAAGTTCAACTTCGAGTACTGCGTATCCTCTCTGCGTGTAAGCCATTCCGCTTCCGATAACGGCTGGTCTGCTTGCATCTACTCCAGAGATACCAAGGAGTTCTATCACTCCAAAGAGTACAGCATCCATCCCATCGTTGACCGTGTAGGCGGCGGCGACTCCTTCGCAGGCGGCGTGATCTGCGGTATGCTGGATGGCAAGAACTTCAAGGATGCTCTTGAGTATGGCGTAGCTGCATCCGCTCTGAAGCACACCATCCCCGGCGACTTCAACCTGGTATCCAGAAAAGAAGTTGAGACCCTGGCTGGCGGCGATGCTTCCGGACGTGTACAGAGATAATGTAACTATTCAGAGCCAGATAATATTACCTAATATTCGTTGAATGCTTGCATTCATAAGAATATTTGGTGATATTAATATGGCGAAGTAACCACATGAGCAAAAAGAAAGCATCGTAGATGCGATTTTGCGAATGGGGTGATGAATAGTTAATAAGGATCAAAACGAACTCACCTGTGTGGTAACATGCAGGTGAGTTTTTTCTTGCCAAAACAGAAAATATAGGATATACTCCTTATATAAACATTTCTTATAAAAATTCTATTATCAGCGTAGGCTGATATCGGTTGCCAGTTTTGCAGAGATTCCTGCGGGTTACCCAATAATCAAGGTTAAGTGTACATATAGTCTGCAAAAACGTTGAAAGAAGTAACATTTTAAGTAATGTTTGTCTTTTGTCTGCTGTGTTTTGAGATGATGAGGAAGATGTAATTTCAAAAAATGCACAATGTATTTGATATTTCTAATACTATGTAATAAAATTAAAATAGATTATTAAAAAAGCATAGAGTATTAAGAATAAATAATACATTGTGCTGAATTTAAAACATTAGGAGATGATATATGATGAAGCATTATGAAAAGCTACTTGCAAAGGGTTCTTTTTCGAGAGAACAGCTGATAGAAATTGTAGGAACAGCAACCGCAGCGAATCAGGTAATTTATGAATACCAGAAAAAAGGGCTGATAGAAAAAGTGAAAAGAGATTTTTATGTGGTAATCAGCATGGAAACGAAACAGCCTGTGTTATCCCGTTATCAGATAGGTTCCAATCTGTTCCCAGATGCTTGTATTACCCATCACAGTGCATTTGAAGTATTTGGGTATGGAAGTCAGGTGTTTTATGAGTGTTATGTTGCAACGGATAAACGATTTCACGATTTTGAGTATGACGGAGTGTTGTACCGCCACATAGAGCGTAAGCCTGATATGGAAGTAGTACAGCAGGGAAAAATACGAGTGACATCCATGGAACAGACTGTTGTAGACAGTATCCGTGATTTTGAAAAGATAGCAGGAATTGAGGAAGTAATACGGTGCATGATGCTGGTGCCGGGACTGAATGAACAGAAAGTGTTGGAATGTCTGGCAAGAAACAACAATGGTTTTCTGTATCAGAAATGCGGATATTTTTTTGAAGAAATGCAGGAAGAATTCCATTTTTCAGCCCAGTTTTTTGAGACATGTGAGAATGGTTCCTCTGATGCAAAGCGCTACCTGATGAAGGAGTCGCAGGATAATGTATTTCATAAAAGATGGAAGCTTTATGCACCGGTTTCGTTGAAAGGACTGATAGATAAGGGGGTGGATGCTTATGATGCAATGGGATAGATTAACTCTGGGCAGAATGGCAAAGGAACTGGGTTTTCCGAGGGATACGCTGGAAAAGGTATGCCGTCTGGCGGATGTGTTGAGATTCATGGAATCGGATGAGCTTTTGTCAGAAGGAATTGCTTTAAAAGGCGGAACTGCCATTAATCTTACTATTTTTGATTTGCCAAGACTTTCGGTGGATATTGATTTGGATTATTGCAGAAGTATTGAAAGAGAAAAAATGCTTGCAGACAGGGGGATTATCACAGATAAAATCAGCAAGTATATGATGGCAAACGGATATGTCCTGAGTTCGAAATCAAAGAGTTATCATGCACTGGATTCCTTTGTGTATGAATATATAAATTGCGGAGGGACAAAGGATAATCTTAAGATTGAGATTAACTACATGCTGCGCTGTCATGTGCTTCCTGTGGCACGGAGAGAAGTAAGACTGCCATGGAATGAGGAAAAGCTTACCGTTTTTTCCGTAGCACCATTGGAGATATTTGCTTCTAAAACAGTAGCATTACTTACAAGAACAGCTCCACGAGATTTATATGATATGCATAACATGGTAAAATTTGGGCTATTTGATGAAAGTGAGGAAGCGATGCTTCGTAAATGTGTCGTCTTCTATAGTGCAATCGGGTCAGCGCAGCCACCGGAAAAATTTGAGCTTGATAATATCGGGAACGTGTCATTCCGGCAGATTAAGCGTGATTTGAATTCAGTGCTTCGTAAAGGAGAACGATTTGACCTGGAATTTGTACAAAAGGAAGTAAAAGACTATCTTACATCTGTTTTGGTGCCCACAAAAGAGGAAAAGCTGTTCTGGAAGGCTTTTTCAGAAGGAAATTATTATCCTGACTGGGTATTCGGGGATAGTGATGAGTTTAGAAATGTAGCAAAGCATCCAATGGCATTATGGAAGTGCAGGGACAAGGAAGAAGATAAGAAGCCTTTGGATAAAGATAATGAAAAGAGAGTGTAATGATTCTGATGCTTGTGCAAAAAGGGTTATGAAAAGTTTGAGATAGAAAATATATTATTTCATATATGGAATCAAGAAATATCTACTCCCAGCGTGTATGATATATATACAGGTTGGATATGAAGCATCCTACTTGTAGAATGTATGGTGGGCTTCATCCATGATACTGTATGTGAGGAGAAAGGGAATGAGTACAGAAATTTTAAAGGAGATTTTGGCTTATATAGATGAACATATTTATGAAAAAATCAGTTTGCTGGAATTAGCAGAAATGGCTGGTTATAGTCCATTCTATTTCAGTAAATTATTTTCAGAAATTATGGGTATGCCAATAACCGGATACATTAGGATCAGAAAGCTACAATATGCGCTTGGTTCTTTGCTGGAGGGTAGGAAGGTTCTTGATGTATCACTTATGTATGCATTTGATTCTCACGAAGGATTTACACGTTCATTTACACAATTGTTTGGTTCCACGCCAAGTAAGGTGAAAAAGTATCTTACTTCGTATAAGGTGCCAGAATATTGTGTGCCAAACATAGAAGGAAGGAGAATGCATATGGGAGCAGATAAGGAAAGCTTAATAGATAATATGCATCAGATTGTTTATGAAGTACTTAAAGCGTCGTTTGAAGAGGCCGATGCAGGATTTTGCACGGAAATTAATATTACATTTTATGAGGATGGAAGAGTAAAGATAACTGATAATGGAAGAGGAATTCCTCTTTCACAAAATGAAAAGACAAATCAGCAGGTACTGGATAAAATACTTTCAGGCCATCCTATATCGAGTATAGAATATGCACAGATGGGTGATTTTGCCCAAGGTGGCATGCAGGTGATAAATTCATTATGCGAAAATTTGCGGATTAATGTGTATAGAGATAGTAACTGCTATAGTCAGGACTATGCAAGGGGGATTGCCCAACATGACGTGAATTCTTGTAAAATGGAACATTCGTCAGGTACAGAGATAATATTGAAACCAGATAGTCGGATTTTTGGGGATGTCAGGTTTTCCACTGATATGATTAAGAAGTGGGTAGAAGAGAATAATGCGACAGGAGCAATTGTTTGTATTAAAGAACAAAGTTATTAATTATGATTTACCGTTTGTTTTATGTTGTTTGCATATTGAAAAAGGGGTGTGGAATATTTTTCTCACCTCTTTTTTGACCTTGAATTTGCAGGAAAGGAAAATGCTTTTTTAATACAGAATACATTTCCTGTTATTGAAAAATATTTTGATCATATTCATACAGTGCAGGATCAGCCGGTGACAATACATAAAAAGCTTAATAAATTGCTAGTAGAAAATTTGAATGAAGTATTGGCTATGTATAATCGCGGCGTAAGGTTGACTTTTACAGATATTAGAGCAATTAAAACAATTATGGAAAAGGAATTGAACGAGATTTGATACATAATGAGACTGAGTAAAATAAAGAGAAAACGCAACAGACTACGGAGGAAAACTTATGAGTAACTTTTTTGATGAAACCATGCAGGGATTATTGGAAGCTGCGGAAATTGCAAAAGGAAATATTATGTTAACAGAGCGGGAAAATATGACGGCTCCCACATTTTATGTCGCAGATAATGTGTAGATAAGATTGTTGAAATACGCAGAAAGATGTTATGTACAATGAAAATCTACGATAGATAGACTGGGGTCTACGAAGGAAAAGTTGTTCTCATAGCGATAAAATTGTAAAATACAGTCATGAAAATCGTACTTTTATAGTTTTACGGGAGGAACAGCAATGGATCAGCAAAAGATTGGGGTATTTATTTCTACATTAAGAAAAGAGCAGGGAATGACGCAACAACAATTGGCGGATGCGATTGGTGTCAGTAACAAAACAATATCCAAATGGGAATGTGGCAAAGGAATGCCGGAGCTGGCATTGATTGTTCCATTATGCCACATTCTGCAAATTAGTATTAATGAGTTTCTGTCAGGTGAACATTTGTTAGAAAACGGTTACACTGAAAAAGCTGAAGTCAATATGATGAATCTTTTACAGGAAACAGAAAATAGCAAAAAGAAAAGCCGAAGTTCATTATTGGCTTTTGCGATAACTGTGATAATTTTTTTATTCGTTGTTTTATATTCTGTAATTACCAATATGGGAATCGGTATGAATATGCTTTTTGTGGATATGCCTACATTCTTGAGTATGTTTCTGGCTACTGCTCTATTTTTGCTGGGGACAAATTTGGGACTCCCCTTTTTTGAGTCCTTTCGGATTATTTTTGGAAAAAAGAAATCAGTATCAATAAAACAATTGTTTCAGGCAAAATCAGCGATAAAGCTTGCGAAAATCACGTTTTTGGGAATGGGATTCCTCGAAAGCTGTATCAGCTTTATGGCAATTCAACCTATGGGGGAAGGAACACTTCTTTTTACAGGATTAAGTATTTCCATTTCAATTGCGTTAAATGGAATTTTATATGGATTAATTGGTTTTCTGCTATTACTGCCAATTCAGGTAAGGTTAGAAATTATGTATATGCAGAACCAAGAAGATAGTGAAAAGAAAACAGAGGATGATGCGAAATAAGTATTGTAAATATGCCCCACCAGCGGCTGCTGATAGGGCATTTGTTGTATAAGGTTCTTAGCTTTCGCTGTATTTCTCTTCGCAGTATTTGCAGCGGTAGATCTCTTTTTTCTCATCGGAGAGGACGAATACGTGGGGTAGTCCTTGCTCGATGGAAGTGATGCATCTGGGGTTGCGGCATTTGATGACGTTTTTGATCTGTTTGGGAAGTATCAGTTCTTTCTTCTCTACGATCTCACCGTTTTTGATCACGTTAACGGTGATGTTGTGGTCGATGAATGCCAGCACATCCAGATCCAGCATATCGATATCACATTCTACTTTCAGAATGTCTTTTTTGCCCATTTTTCCGCTGCGGGCGTTTTTGATGATAGCAACGGTGCAGTCTAACTTATCCAGCTGAAGGTGCTCATAGATCGAGAGACTTTTTCCGGCTTTGATATGATCGAGGACGAAGCCCTCTTCGATTTTTCCTACATTTAACATAGTAATCTCCATTCTGCAGGCACAGAGTGCTGCGTATGTTAACTTTTATATACAAATTCATAAGATAATTTTGCGGTCAGATGCCGGAAAATTATGCCAGACCCAGCAAGGTCAGGATCAGGGCCATACGGACGTAGACACCGAATTGTGCCTGTTTGAAGTAGGCGGCTCTGGGATCGTCATCGATCTCAACGGAGATCTCGTTGACTCTGGGAAGGGGATGCAGCACCAGCATGTCGGGCTTCGCCAGTTCCATTTTTTCCGGGGTCAGTACATAGAAATCTTTCAGGCGGACGTAATCCTCTTCGTTGAAGAAACGTTCCTTCTGCACACGGGTCATGTATAAGAGATCCAGCTCCGGCATCACATCTTCGAGACGGATGACTTCCTGGAAAGGAATGCCTTTTTCCCGAAGCATATCGGTGACATAGTCGGGAATCTTCAGCTCTTCAGGAGAGATGAAGATGAATTTGATGCCTTCGTAGCGCACCAGTGCGTTGATCAGGGAGTGTACAGTACGACCGAATTTCAGGTCACCGCACAGACCGATGGTAAAATTATTCAGATCGCCGTGGAGGCTGCGGATGGTCTGCAGGTCCGTCAGGGTCTGGGTGGGATGCTGATGGCCGCCGTCACCGGCATTGATCACGGGGATCAGGGATTTCTCTGCGGCTACCATGGGAGCGCCTTCCTTGGGATGGCGCATAGCGCAGATGTCCGCATAGCAGGAGATGATGCGGATGGTATCGGATACACTTTCTCCCTTAGAAGCAGAAGAGGAAGCCGCATCGGAGAAGCCGATGACTCTGCCGCCAAGGCGTGTCATGGCGGATTCAAAGCTTAAGCGTGTGCGGGTGCTGGGCTCATAGAAGCAGGTGGCGAGGATCTTGCCGTCGCATTTGTGGGCGTATTTGGCGGGATCCTTCTCAATGTCGTCTGCCAGAGCGAACAGCTTGTCCAGTTCCTCAACAGAGAAGTCAAGTGGGTTCATCAAGTGTCTCATTTTTTCATTTCCTCATTTCTGCGCTGCTATTTTCGACACAGTGACCGTACGGAATAGGAGAATCCGTACTCACTTGTGTATGCGACATCATAAGAATACAGCGCTTTTCTTATGATGCGGGTAGAAACAGGGTCCGCAGGAAGCGGACAGCTCATACCCTGACCAGAAAAAAGTCGAAGAGGAAAACTCTTCGACTTTAAAATTATTGTTGATAAGATAACAGATCCGTTACGGGTTTCCGTTTGGGAGCAACGGGTGCTTCTGCGGGATAACCGATGGGAATCAGTGCGATCAGATCCTGATTTTCAGGAATCTCAAGGAGATCAGCAACTTCCTGCTGATCGAAAATACCCATGATCACGGTGCCAAGACCCTGCTCGTAAGCAGCCAGGCAAAATGCTTCGCTGGCAACACCGGCATCGAACATCTGCCATGCATCGCCTCTGGCGGTAGTGAAGGAGCCGTCTCTCTCGAAACCACTTCTGCCCTTGATCACGGTTACTGCAACGACCATAGGAGCGTTCTCCATGATCTTGCCATTACCCGGGAAGGAGGAAGTACATGCTGCCAGTTTTGCTTTCTTTTCGCCTTCCACAGCGATATAACGAACGATTTGTGTATGCTTCCAGCTGGGAGCATAAGAAGCTGTCTCTACGATCTGAGCCAGAAGCTCATGAGATACCGGCTGATCCGTATACTGACGGATACTTCTGCGGCCTGTAATACATTCTTTTGCGGTCATGTGTTTATCCTCCTGTATTTTTGCATTTGTAATATAATAGCATTTCTGAAGGGTAGAATCAAGCAGGAAATGATGAAAAAGAAAATATGATTAAATGAAAAAACTAAAAAAAATACATATTTGCATAAAAATTTACACAATTTGTAAACACTTACAAAAAAGCCAGAAAAAAAGGAAATAAAATAATAATTTATTCCATTCAAAAGAGACTCTTTCATTTTTTATAATGAATCATATAAAGAAATATGGGAGGGTATCCACATTTATGAAACGAAAAACATGTAAAGTAGCAAAACAGGTAGTAACCATGTTACTTTGTGCAGGTCTTATTGGGGGATCTTTGCCAATGGATGTACTGGCAGAGGAAATACAGACCACGCAGGGCAACGTGGAAACCGGTGAAGAAGCCGGAGCAGAAACAGAAGCCCAGGCGGAACCGGAACCCGGAGTAGAGGAAGAAGCCGTTACACCGTTGACAGATTCTGTTTCCGATGGAAATGTAATTGCGTTAATGAGTCAAAGCGCTTCCGCATCGCATATTGCCACTTATGTGGGGAAAATTCCGCAAGGAATTGAATGGGAAACGGGCGTAAAGGAGGACACCTTTGGCGAGGCGTACAGTACAGTAACTGCAAAGGCAGCAGATGGAACCACCTATACGGTTGAGGTGGTACCGGAGGGAATCGTTTACTTTATTGACAATGTTACAACAAACTTTTCAGAAGCTACGACAGAACCTTTCGAAGCAGTAAAGACTCTGGCAGGCAGCCAACTGGTGAACACGGTGTACGACCAGCAGAAGACAACGGACAATACTTGGGGGCTGGTAGATACTGATGCCAGAACGAAGGGGTATAACGATATTACTTCAGATAAAACCGCAACAGGCATTTACGGAAATAATAATGCTGTGGGAGAAACTTTATCTTATGCTTTGTATCTGGAAGCAGGAACCTATACCATTACTTCCGGTCACCGGGAATGGTGGAGCAACACTCGCCCCATGGATGTGCTGTTAAAAACAGATGCGGGAGAGACCACCATAGGAAGAGTTTCTGTCAGCAAAAATGTTAAGAGTGCACAGTTTTCTTATACTTTTACGCTGGACACCGCACAGACGATAACATACACCCTGAAAAGTACAGCCAGTCAGGCACCTGTTGTAAGCTGGATCGGAGTATCGAAATATACCGTCAATGAATCGGAATATTTGGGACAGGCTCTGGAGGACAACGATCAACTGACCGTCCGTTCCGGTGCAGCACTGGAAGCAGACAGCGGTACAGGAAAGCAGCTTTCCGTTACAGGCGGCTGGGTCAGCGGTGGCATTTCCAATGCAGGAGCAACCATAAAGGATGCTCCCAGCCTGTTCCAGAGAAAACAGTTCACGTTAAATCTTAATTTAAAGTATAGTTACATAGAGGAAGGGACAGGAAGCCGTGCGGCAGTTTTCATTGGTAATTCTGATGCCACAGCTTTCCGTATGATTCCGGCAAAGACAAAGGAACAGTCTGTGCTGAGAGTAGGAGCAAACAGCGTAGCAAAAGATTATCTGCTTTCAACGGCTCTTACGGCAGGACAGTGGCATGCCCTTTCTGTTGTTTATACAGAAGATGATCAACAGGGCTATGCAACCGTATATTGTGATGGCGCAAAGGTGCTGGATGCCACAGGAATCGGCTTTAAGTTAAGCAGTACCACAAATCTGGAAACCGGAATTGGTGCATCTTATGGAACCAGTTATTTATGTAATGGTACTTATGACAATATTGTTGTAAATGCAACGGCTGCAACAGAGGAAGAAGCCATTGCGGAAACACAGGCAAGACTGGAAGCTATCAACAGTATTACCCAGACAGACGGCAACGTAGTGATTTCCGGTACGGATGTTGACAAGGCAGCAAAAAATATCAACGGCCTGACTTATAAGGGCTTTGGCATGTTAAACGGTAACAGTACCAGTAACCTGCTGCTAGATTATAAAGCAGAGCATCCCGATAAATATTGGGAAATGATGCAGTATCTTTTTGGTGGGGATTATCCGTTGTTTACTCATATCAAAATGGAAATGGGTAATGACGGAAACAACTCCACCGGTGCAGAAGCATGTACCATGCGTTATGAGGATGAAGAGGCAGACGCTTCCCGTTCTCCCGGATTTGTTATGGCAGCAGATGCTAAAATGATCAATCCCAATGTAAAAATCAGCATACTGCGTTGGGAGATGCCGGCATGGGTATCGGCAAAGTGGAAGAACAATACCGGCAATCAGGGCTATGAGGCAGTTTATAAATGGTATAAGGAAACTATTTTTGATGCCTATGAGAAGTATGGATATATAGTGGATTTTATCGACCCTGACAAAAATGAAACCACAAATCCCAATGAGGATTTTATCAAATGGTTTGCAAACAGGGTAGAAAACGAAACAGAGTTTCCTTCTTATATGGATGAAGAATCAATCAAAGCTTATCATAACATCCGAATCATTGCATCGGATGAAAACAAGTCTTTACAGATCGTGCCATCCATGAGAAGTGACAGTGAGTTATATAATGCAGTAGATATTATCGGTTTCCATTATCGTACCAGTGCCACAGATGATTATATTAAAATGGCAGATGTGGATGATAAGGAGGTGTGGTACAGCGAAGGCTGTGCAACCTTCGGTTATACGGAATTACAGGAAAATAAGACGAGCGAATACGGCAGCGGTACTATCGGCGGTTATCAGAGTCCACTGGCTCTGGCAGACAGTTTCATTAATGCCTTCACCGGTTCCCGCAGAACCCATTACATTTTCCAGCCTGCTATCGGTTCTTTTTATGAAGGAATCCAGTATGGACATAAGGAGCTGTTAAGTGCAAGAGATCCCTGGAGCGGTTATATCCATTATGATCCGGCTCTCTATATGATTGCTCATTTTGCACAGTTTGCGGTTACCGGCTGGGAGGATACAGAACCTTCGCAAAATGAGATCTGGAGGGTGATCACCAACGCAACCTCCGGCTCCTTCGGCTCCAGCGACAATGAGCATCAGACGGCAGGCATTGACGGAAAAGCAAGCTATATGACGCTGGCTGCTCCTGATAAGGAAGATTTCTCCATTATTTTTGTAAATAATACAAAAAACGAAAAGACCTTTAAAATTACAGTAGAGGATATGGCAGTAGCATCCGGTACAGCTTTAAAGATCTGGACCACTACCACGGACAAGTATTTGCAGAAAAATGATACTGACGCAGAACAGAAGGACGGTGGCTGGTATGTAACGGTTCCTGCTTATGGTATGGTAACAGCAACCACGCTGGACACTACTCCCGCAAGAACTCCTGAGGAGGAGATCCACAATGCGGATAGAACGGTTCTTGATACGGACAGCACCGGACGCAGACAGGATACTACGGACAATGTACTTTATGCAGATGATTTTGAATATGCGGAAGAACCTGCGCTGGAGCAGTATAATGCAAAAACCAAAGTAACGACCAGTGTAGATTACTTGACTGCAAGAGGAAATGAGCCAAGATATTTTTTGGATACCCATGGCGCTTATTTTGTGGAAAACGGAAAATTAAAGGCAGATCTTTCCACCAGCGTAGGACAGTGGAACGGCGGTGAACCATCTACCATTGTGGGAGATTTCCGCTGGATGGATTATACGTCTTCTCTGGATGTACAGATCCCCAATGCTTCCGCAGATACTTATGCAAGACTTGGCATCCGTACTCAGACAGGCATGAACTGGAATCAGAGTGGCTATACACTGGAAATTAACGGTGTCGGTTCCTGGAAATTGTATCGTGTGGGTACAGCAGTGGCCAACGGCAGCGCAGAAGCAAATGCAGACGGCAGATATCAGTTAAAGCTGGCAGCGCTGGGTGACACCATCACTGCGTTTGTTGACGGAACACAGGTGACAAGCTATCAGGATTCCACACCAATGCTCTCCGGACGTATTAAAATAAGTAATAACTGGAAACAGGTATATTATGATAATCTTCTGGTAGAAAAGATTGCTGGAGGAACGGCTTATGCTTTGTCCATGATAGACGGACAGGACGACAGCGTATCTTACGAAGGGGACTGGACCATTGACAATCCCGGCAGCGGAAGTGCAGACAACTGGTATCGTACTGTTTCCGTATCCAATGCAGCCGGAGCTTCCTTGAGTTTCCCTGTCTATGGTGCCGGCTTTGCCATTATCGGACCAAACAGTGCGGGAACGAAGCTTGATATTTATGTAGATAATGCTCTTGTAGCAGAAAATGCGGAAACAAAGGCAACCTCTAACCGTTATGAGTCCTACAGCTACAGCGGTCTTGCTTTGGGCAGCCATACCGTAAAGGTAGTGGTAAAGAGTGGTACATTGAAAGTAGATGCTTTGTATGCACTGGGTGAAAGCACACAGGCAGATGAAAATGCTCTGGTCAGCGTAGAAACCACATTCCCTGACAGCTATGCGGTAGTACAGGGGCAGACAATTAACGGATTACCGGAAACTGTGCAGGTAAAAACAGGAACCGGCAGCGTTGTAACAAAGCCTGTGATATGGAGTAACAATACCGCAGAACACTTTACAGCAGCCTATGAAACCACCAGTGTAACCGGTGTGGTACAGGAAGGTGTAAACAGCTTTGGTGCAAAGCTTTCCATAACGATTCCGGTAGAAGTAGTTCCTAAAAATGTAGTTTATTATATTGATATGGTAAAGGGAACGCCGGATGAAAATGCAGCGACAGAATCCTTTGCGGCGATAAAGGCTTTGAGAGGCGGCGCACTGTTAAATCAGGCAGCAGACCAGCTGAAGACAGACAGCAATACCTGGGGACTGGTTGATACAGATGCCGGGACCAAAGGGTATACCGATACAAAAGATAAGACAGCTACGGGTATTTACGGTGCAAACAATGCTTCCGGGGAAACTTTAAGCTACCAGCTTACGTTGGAGCCGGGAACTTATACTATTACCTCTGCGCACAGAGAATGGTGGGGCATGACGAGACCCATGAAGCTTACAGTTACGGTAGATGATATAGATCTGGATGCGGGAACTATTCAGGTAGACAGCAGCAATACGACGGTACAGAATTCTTATAGCTTCTCTGTAGGCCGGAAGCAGACGATAACTTATACCATTACCGCAACCGGAACACAGGCACCAGTTGTCAGCTGGCTTGCAGTATGCAGGACAGGCGAGGCACAGGAGCAGGAGCCGTATGACAGCATTCCCGGTACGACAGGCAGCGTTATCCGTGCAACAAATGGTAAGGCAATGCAGGCACACGGCGGATCTGCGGCAGCCATGAAGGAAGGAACCGGAGAGGGCTGTGTAAATATGGATCTTGATGGAGACGGTGAAATCACGGAAGGCAAAAGGGTATACCTGTGGTATGGTGAGGACAAGACAAACAATACCAGACCGGTAGACGGTGTACGCTGTTATGTTTCCACAGATCTTTATAACTGGACAGACAGAGGAACTGTCCTGTATCTGCAGAGCAGCATCCTTCCGATTGAAGCATCCTCCGAGAAAGCAGTTACTTCCTCCGCAGGTGCAAATGGAACAGGAACGACACAGGACTATCCAACCATGCAGTTAAGCAGTACTAATTATGAACAGCTTAAGGCGTGGGGTAAATTATCACAGGCACCGGAAGGAGTGACAGAAAAGCAGTTTAAGGATGTAAAGCAGTTCTTAAGAGCGTATGTTACGGAGTTTGAAAAAGAGCCCGTCAGTGCAGAGGACATTACCTGGATTGCAAAAAGCTATGATGAAACACCGATAGAAGCTGCAAGCTTTTTGTATCCTGACAGCACTACACAGGGTACACAGATTGTGTCCAGATTACAGCTTGCTTTTGAAGGACTTTACGGAAACTATTGTATTACCGAGCGCCCTAAAATGGTATATAATGAAAAGACCGGCAAGTTTGTGATAATCTTCCACGCAGACGGTCCTTTGTACAACAATGAAAAGCTGTATAATTGGGTAAAGAACGGCTTGCAGGGCAACTGTGATGCCAGCCGCTACAGTCGTGCGATGGTAGGCTTTGCAGTAAGTGATACACCTTTTGGTCCTTTTGAACTGGTAAACATTACCCGTATGAATTATGATGAGAGCCTGAATGCACAGAGATTAGGTGAAGCGCGTGATATGACGGTATTCGTCGATGATGTGGATGCAGACAAGGACGGAGCTAAGGATGCTTATGTAATCTATTCCAGTGAAATGAATGCGAAGCTGTATGCATCTTTATTAAACAGCGAATATACGGGACCTACAGCAAGGGGCAATGAGGCAGATGAGACCCAGATGGCGGCAAGGCTGGTATCTGATAACAGCAGGGAAGCTCCGGCACTGTTAAAGTATGATGGCTGGTATTATATGATCACCAGCGGAACCGATGGATGGAACAGCACGGCACATACCTATTACCGCAGCAGGAACATTTTATCCGGATGGGAAAAGGTAGGAAATCCGGCAAAGAACGATACCGGAAAATGCTTTGATACGCAGGTGACCTATATCATACCTCTGGATGCAGAAGCAGGTAGATTTATTTACATGGGAGATCGTTGGAATGGCAACAAGCTTTCCGACAGCCGTACAGTATGGCTGCCCATGCAGGTAAATGCCACGGATCATACGATTTCTATTTTGAACCGTAGCAGCTGGAAGACAGAGGAACTGGATGAACTGCTTCCGGTTACTGTGAAGACGGCATTACCGGAGGTGACGTGGACAGACGGAAACAATCTGCCGGAAAAGGTGACGGTGATTTATAAGGGACAGACGATGGAAAGCAAAGTAGCCTGGGAGAAAAGCTCATACCAGACACTTGGCACGGCCTCAGTGACCGGTAAACTGACGGATTGCGGTAATGTGGAAATTTCAGCAGAAATGCTGGTATGCCCAAGGAATGCAGTTTATTTTGTAAATGCCTCCAAGGATCCTGTCAGTGAAGATTATACGGCAATAATGGAAAAGCTGTCCGACACCATTCAGCATACGGCAGATCGTCATGACGGAGCTTACAGCGAAGAAACAGGATTTGGTTATGTGGGTGCAGAAGGAAAACTTCGAAACAGCACAGATGACATTTACCAGAGCCTGCGATATGCGGCATCCAAAACAGGAAGCATCAGCTATCGGTTTGATCTGGAAACGGGAAAATATAACGTTTATGTGGGAATGTTTGATCCCTCCAGCTGGTATGACGGGAAACGTTATGCAGATGTTAAGATAAATGACGAAATTGTAACGGAAAAGTATCACTATCAGAAACAGACACCGGAAACACTGGTCTATGAGGCAGTAGAAGCAGGAGAGGACGGTACGCTTACCGTAACGATTACTCCCAATGCAGCAACCTCCAGCGCCGTACAGGTCAGCTTTATCGTTGTGACGAAGATGGCAGAAGAAATACCGGAACCCAGTGCAAGTCCGGAACCCGGTGCAAGCCCAGAGCCTACGGGGACACCGGAACCCAGTGCAAGCCCAGAGCCTGCGGGGACACCGGAACCCAGTGCAAGTCCGGAGCCTACGGAAACACCGGAAACCAGTGCAAGTCCGAAGCCTGCGGAAACACCGGAACCCAGTGTAAGTCCGGAGCCTGCGGGAACACCGGAACCCAGTGCAAGTCCGGAGCCTGCGGAAACACCGGTACCTACCGTGAGTCCTGCAACGACAAATGCACCGCAGGATGCGGATACTCCATCAGCAAGCAATCAGGATACGTCGGTACAGAGTCCTGACAGCAGTGCAGCGCCTAAGGCTACAGCAGCTTCCAAGGCTGCAATAACGCCGGTGCCTTCTACAGCTAAGACACCGCAGGTAACACAACAGCCGCAGCAGGCTTCGACGAAGAAGGAAAGTAGGCCGGTAAGAGTCAATAATAGTGGAGAAGCGAAGGAAGAAGGCTGGGCAAATATTTTGAACAGTATTTCTCGGGATCTGGCAGCAGGGACAGCCAATGGCAGTGAAAAACAGATTGTAATCTCCATGGGTGAAGATGCAGTATTACCTGCTGAAATTCTGGAAGCGGTAAAAGGAACGGAACTTTCCCTCCGGCTGGAAGTAGAAAAGGACATTGTCTGGACGATTAACGGTCAGACTGTGTCGGAGATTGTTGGTGATATTGACTTCGGTGTTATACGCAGCGCAGATACGATCCCTGCAAAGCTGATAGAAGAGACGGCGGCAGGACAGGAATATGTTCCCCTTTCTTTGGCACACGACGGAAGCTTTGGCATGACGGCAGTATTGTCTATGCGCCTAGGGGCAGACAGAATAGGAAAATATGCAAATCTGTTCTATTATAACCCGGAGAAATCCTCTATGGAGTTTGTTGACAGCAGTCTGGTAGCAGAAAACGGCTGGGCAGAATTAATCTATGAACATGCTTCAGACTACCTGTTGGTTATGTCGGACAAATCCATGAAACCCGATGCAGCCATTGATGAAACGGTGCAGGAAGCTTCAGAAAAATCAGTTGCGGAACCACAGCAGCAGAAGGGATCCGGCTGGATCTGGATTCTTATTGTCATTGTACTGGCAGCGTCAGGCGGAATGGCAGTATATTTCAGAAAGAAAAAATAAATTATTTCATGGTAAGCAATAAACAGGCAGAAGAAATCCCAGGCACAGTCAGGATTTCTTCTGCCTGTTCTTTTACTTTGATTTTGAAATGGACGAATACGCATTCTTGTGATATGCTGTAGTTGATCAACCCGCCTGCAAAGGCTGGACCGGGGAGAACGGAGTAATCTTTATATAAGATAAGGAGAACATTATGTCTATAGAATTTGTGGAAAAGAAGCGCTGGTTATTTTTGGGATTACCTTTTACTTTTACCAAGTATATGATCAAAGAGGATATGATCACTGTGGATACGGGTGTGTTCACCAAGGTAGAGAATGACTGCTATATGTACAAGGTACAGGATGTGGAGCATACGGCAAGTATCTGGGAGAGAATGGTAGGACTTGGTACTATTGTCTGTTATACCGGTGATACCACGCATCCCAAACTGTTGATCGAGCATATCCGCAATTCCAAAGCGATCAAGGAATTTATTTTGAAGGAGTCGGAGGAAGCCAGATTGAAGCGCAGAACTGTGAACATGCTGGATATCGGTTCCGGAGAGATCGGGGATATTGACGACTTACAGTAATCGTATGAGCAAAAATATGAAACAATTTACAGGCATCAAAGTCAGGGCTTTTGCCCCGGCATCATATAGTAAATGTAGTATAAAAGACGGGACCTTCCGGGGTCCTGTTTTTTCGGGAGAAGAGATTTATGGAACTTGATATGACGAAGGGCAGCCCTTCTAAGCTGATTACAAAATTTATCATTCCTATTATCATAGGAAATATTTTCCAGCAGTTGTACAGCATGGTGGATACCATTATCGTGGGCCGGTTCGTAGGTGTGGATGCGTTGGCGGCAGTAGGAGCCACCGGGTCGGTAAGCTTTCTGATTCTGGGATTTACCCAGGGACTGACCACTGGGTTTACCGTGCTGACGGCACAGCGCTTCGGAGCCGGGGACCGGGAGGGCATGCGCAAAAGTATCGGAAGCGCTGCCATTCTGTCGGTGATCGTGACGATCGTGATGACAGCAGTCAGTATGGCCGGCATGGACAGTCTGCTCCGGGTGATGAATACTCCGGAAGATATTTTCGATATGACGAAGGAATACATTATGATCATCTGTGCGGGAATTGCCTGCAATGTATTGTATAACCTGTTGTCCAGTATCCTGCGTGCCATCGGCAACAGTGTAGTGCCGTTAGTATTGCTGGTGATCGCTTCGGTGACGAATATTGTCCTGGACTATGTACTGATCGTTTATGGTCATATGGGAGTGGGTGGCGCAGCTTACGCAACTATCATTTCCCAGGGATTATCCGGTGTACTGTGTCTGATTTATATTATTAAGAGCGTACCTACACTGCATATCCGTCCGGAGCATTGCAGATTGGAAAGTCAGTGTGTGAAAAATCAGCTGACCGTGGGAATTCCCATGGCACTGCAGTTTTCCATTACTGCTATCGGCACTATTCTGGTACAGGCGGCACTGAATCTGCTGGGTTCTACCGTGGTGGCATCTTATTCTGTGTCCTGCAAGGTGGAGCAGCTGGTGACACAGCCCTTTGCCGCAATGGGTGTGACTATGGCAACTTACTGTGCGCAGAACCGTGGTATCAATGATCTGGACCGTATCCGGAAAGGTGTGAAAGCTGCCAATATCATGTCCGGTGTCTATGCAGTGCTTGTCTACGGATTGGTATATATAGCACTTCCTTATATTGTACCGCTGTTTATCTCCGAACAGGTTGAGATGGTATGCGGCTATGCCAGAACGTATATTACGATCTGTGGCATGTTCTTCATTCCGCTGGGAATGATATTTATCTTCCGAAATGCGCTGCAGGGCTGTGGCTTCGGCTTCATGCCCATGATGGGCGGTGTGGTAGAACTGTTGAGCCGTGGTATCGTGGCTTTTGTGGCAGCGCATCTGATGAGTTATGTGGGTGTGTGCTTTGCCAATGCCTCAGCCTGGCTGACCGCAGGTATTTTCCTCTGGATCGCTTATCATTTCCTTATGAAGAAGATGGTGCGGGACAAAAAGGCTCATGAGGAACGGATGCTGGCGGAAGCAATGCAGTAATAGTAATGCTGTAAAACGGCTCAGGGCAGGATCTTTTCAAAAAACAGTCCTGCCAGGAACCACCAGGGAGCATAGTCCAGCCGGATGATCCGGTGGATATGGAAACGGCTTTTGTCGTAATCCCAGGGGCAGAGACCATGCTTCCACAATAGGCGCCCACTGAGATATTCCACGGTGAAGATCATTGCCATATAGAACAGCCCACGCCCGGGACGACTGATGTGCAGGTGCTCAAAAAGCCGTTTGAAGGGTATTAACAGGCAGGCGGAGCCGTAGATAGGGAACATCCACAGGGAAGTATTACCGGTAAGACGCAGATCCCTGCGCCGAAGGGAGTGCAGCGCTGTGAACAGGATTTCCATGCACCAGCCGCACAGTCCACACAGGAGAAAGCTCCTGCCGAAGGTTTTAAAAGAGTTTGCGATGGATTTTGTCATTTTCATGGACATAGTATATGAAATTTTCAGTGTATGATACGGGAGAGATTGCTATGAACTATCAGGAAGCAATGGATTATATGGAAAAAGTGGGAACTTGCGGCATCGTTCCGGGGCTGGACAGCATCCGGGAACTGTGCAGGAGACTGGGAAATCCGCAGGATGAATTAAAATTTGTGCATATTGCGGGAACCAACGGAAAAGGGTCCACACTTGCCTATATTTCCGGGATCTTACAGGCGGCCGGATACCGTGTGGGGAAATATATATCACCTGTTATTATTGAATATTGTGAAAAAATCCAAATCGGAAGGCAGAAGATCACGCATAAGGATCTGTGTGAAGGACTGGAGATCATAAAAAAGCATTGTGATGCTATGGTAAGTGACGGCTTCCATCATCCGACGCCTTTTGAGATCGAGACGGCACTTGGTTTTTGGTATTTCCGGGAAAAACAGTGTGATATCGTCGTACTGGAGACCGGTATGGGCGGCAGGGAGGATGCTACAAATCTGATCACGACCACGCAGGTGGCGGTACTGGCTTCCATTGGTATGGATCATATGAAATTCTTAGGTAACAGTCTGGAGGAGATCGCAGCACACAAGACCGGAATCTGTAAGCCGGGATGTCAGGTAGTCTCCATGCGGCAAAAGGAAGCGGCACAGAAGGTTGTGGTGCAGACGGCGGCAGAGCTTGGCTGTATGCTGACCATCGCAGATGCGGCAAATGCAAAGCATGTGAAATACGGACTGAAAAAGCAGACCTTTGATTATGGAAATTATAAAAAGCTGGAGATCACCCTTGCGGGGAAATTCCAGGTAGCAAATGCAGTGCTGGCGGTAGAAGCTGTGCAGGCTCTGGAAAAATGCGGTTATGAGATCAAAGAGACTGCCATTCGGAAAGGCCTGAAGGAGACTGCTTGGAACGGAAGGCTGCAAATACTGGAAGAACACCCGTTATTTATAGTAGACGGTGCGCATAACGAGGATGCAGCCGCAAAACTTGCGGATTCCATAGAATTCTATTTTACAAATAAAAGAATTATCTATATAATGGGAATGTTAAAGGACAAGGAAGTGGATCGTGTGATCGCACTGACGGAGAAGTATGCGGATCAGATTCTCACGGTGACACCTCCGGACAATCCCAGAGCCATGCATGCTTATGATCTGGCAACAGAGGTTGCAAAGGTACACACAGACGTGACGGCGGTGGACAGCCTGGAAGAGGCAGTGGAGCTTAGCCACCTGCTGGCAGGACGGGATGATGTGATATTGTGCTTCGGCTCTCTCTCTTATCTGGGAAGAATCCTGAAGATCATGGAGAAGAGACAGACAGCAGGGAATAAACGGAAAGCGAAGCGGTGAAAATGGTAGATCAGAAGAAAGTACAGGAAGCAATAAAGCTTTTATTGGAAGGAATCGGGGAAGATACCGATAGAGAAGGACTGAAGGAGACACCGGAGCGGATTGGCAGGATGTATGAAGAGATCTGCAGTGGTATGGATCGGGATGCGGGAGAGCATCTGTCGAAGGTCTTCTCTGTAGACAATAACGAGATGGTACTGGAGAAGGATATTACCTTCTATTCTATGTGCGAGCATCATCTGATGCCTTTTTACGGCAAAGCTCATGTTGCGTATATCCCCGATGGCAAGGTTGTGGGTCTGAGTAAGCTTGCCAGGACTGTCGAGGTATATGCCAGAAGATTACAGATCCAGGAGCGGATGACGGCGCAGATCGCCGATGATATCATGAAATATCTGGCACCCCAGGGAGTTATGGTAATGTTGGAAGCGGAGCATATGTGCATGACCATGCGCGGGATCAAAAAGCCCGGCAGCCAGACCGTTACCATGGTGACAAGGGGAGTCTTTGCGGAGAATAAGGAATTGCAGGACAGATTTTTACAGCTGGTGAGCCGGTAGACGTTACGGATGCGGAAGAAAGCTGCTAAGAGACCGGGACGGAATGGTGAGACTTTGATGGATAGAATTGATAAAATATTAAATCATGATTTATTTTTATACCATTTAGGGAAGAACAATGCGGCAGAAGCAGACAGACGCTTCTGCCGTCATAGTATGGTACATTTTCTGGATGTAGCCAGGATCGGTACGATCATAGCACTGGAGGAAGGGCTTAAGATCGACCGGGAATGGATCTATGCGGCGGCACTGCTCCATGATTGTGGGAAGCACGAACAGTACGAGAATGGCACTCCGCATGAGCAGGCCAGTGCCCGGATCGCACCGGAGATTCTGAAGGCGTGTGGATTCAACGATGAAGAAACGGGTGTTATTGTAACGGCAATTTCCAGACACCGGGATCCTGAGGCGGCGAAGGAGAAGAATCTAAACGGCATCCTGTATCGGGCGGATAAGGCAAGCCGTGCCTGCTTCGCCTGTGACGCAGAGAAGGATTGCAACTGGAAGGACGGCAAGAAGAACCTGACCATTAAGTATTGAGAGGGAGAAGACAAATGAAGATTGGCAACAGAGAATTTCAGACTAAGGGACATACTTATGTAATGGGAATCCTGAATGTGACCCCGGATTCTTTTTCCGACGGAGGAAAGTGGAACGACAGAGACCGGGCATTGAAGCATGTGGAAGAAATGATCGCAGAGGGGATGGATATTGTGGATATCGGCGGAGAATCCACCAGACCGGGTTATACCCTGTTATCCGATGAAGAGGAGATTGCCAGAGTCGTACCCATGATCGAGGCGGTGAAGGCAAATTTTGACATTCCCATTTCCCTGGACACCTACAAAAGCGGTGTGGCAGAGGCGGGAATCCGTGCGGGGGCAGATCTCATCAATGATATCTGGGGACTGAAATATGATAACCGTATGGCAGAGGTCATTGCGAAGAGCGGTCTGCCCTGCTGTCTGATGCATAACCGTAAGGAAGCGGATTATCGGGATTTCATGCAGGATGTGGCAGCGGATCTGGCGGACACGATCCATTTGGCGGAAGCAGCAGGCATTGCGGATGAGAAGATCATCTTAGACCCCGGTGTGGGCTTCGGCAAGACCTATGAGAACAATCTGGAGATCATCAACTGTCTGGAAGAACTGAATATGTTCGGTTACCCGTTGCTTTTAGGATGCAGCCGTAAATCCGTGATCGGACTGACACTGGATCTGCCGGTGACAGAGAGAGTAGAGGGGACGCTTGTGACGACCATGTTCGGTGTGCAGAAGGGATGCATGTTCGTCCGTGTGCATGATGTGAAGGAAAATGTCCGCACCATTAAAATGTGTGAAGCCATTTTAAACAGCAGCAACTGATATTTTGCGAAGAAGCGTTGGGAAAGGCGGAGTCGGTAAATGAAAAAAGGTACTTATGAGGACCAGATCCGTATCGAAGAATTGGAAGTATACGCACATCATGGCGTATATCCGGAAGAAAATGAAAAAGGACAGCATTTTTATGTGAATGCCACATTGTATACGAATACCCGTCCGGCAGGAATGGCGGATGACTTAAGTCTCTCCACCAATTACGGAGAGGTCTGTCAGTTTATCACAAAGTTCATGCAGCAGCATACGTTTCAACTGATCGAAACGGTGGCGGAGCGGACTGCTTACGAAGTATTACAGCATTTTCCGCTGATACAGGGACTGGATCTGGAGATCCGCAAGCCCGAGGCTCCGATTCCGCTACCCTTTGGCAGTGTGTCTGTGGAGATTCACAGGGAATGGCATGAAGCCTATATTGCCGTGGGTTCTAATATGGGAGACAGCAGAGAGCATATCGCGCAGGCTTTGGGACAGCTTCAGAAGAACAAAGACATCAGAGTGGAAAAGGTGTCGGAGCTGTTGAAGACACTGCCTTATGGCGTCGTAGAGCAGGATAATTTCGTAAATGGAATGTTTGAGATCCGGACGCTGCTTGCACCGGAAGAATTATTACAGGAGCTGCACCGTATTGAGCAGATGGAAGGAAGAGAACGTAAGCTTCACTGGGGACCCCGGACACTGGATCTGGATATTATCTTCTATGATGATCTGGTGTATGCTTCCGAGGATCTGGTGATTCCGCATATAGATATGGAGAATCGTTATTTTGTACTGAAGCCTTTAAGTGAGCTGGCACCGAATTTCCGTCATCCCATTACGCACAAGACCGTAACACAGATGTTGTCGGAACTCCCTGCGGATCTTACGGAAGGAAACGAAGCGTAAAACGGGCACAGAGACCGATGAACAGACCGGTCACCAGACCGCTTAACAGTAAAAACGGCAGATAGACCAGCACAGCGGGAACAGAAGTCAGTAAAAACGCAACGCCGATCTGTCCCAGATTGTGAAAAACAGCTCCGGTCATACTTGCGAGGAATAGATAATGTCCATGCAGCAGCCGCTTTACAAATCCCATTGCCAGCAGGCAAAGGAGACCACCGGAGAGACTGTACAGGAGACTGATGGCCTGACCGAAGAACAGGGTCGCTAAAAGAATCCGCACCAGAAGCACGAAAAAAGCATCTTTTGCGGAAAATTTCCATAGAACAACAAGCGTTATTATATTGGCCAGCCCCAGCTTAATGCCGGGGATCGGAACAATGGGAGGCAGAGCACTTTCCACGGCATACAACGCCAGCGCAATGGCAGAGAGCAGGGAAAGTATTGTCAGTTTTTTAGTAGCTATGGGTGGTTTCATATTAATCTCCTTGTTTTCGTAATTCGTAAATGGTCCGGTGGTCTGGTACCGTGCATTTTGGTACGCTGTGCAGGCAAAAATGATATGATGTCGGGGTCAAAAGCCCCCGACTTTGATGCCTACGGATTGCTCCGTGCTATGCACTCCCACAATCCTACCCAATATTCGCATATCGTGGGATTATCATCCCACTTTTATGCTCATATCGGGGCGGGTCCTAAGGTCTTTCACCCACTTATGAGCAAGCTCAAGTGGGCTTAGACCTTTTGACCCTGGCATCATGATATTTTGTCAATAGGTCACGCCGTCCGGGACGAGTGTTGTGTCATCAAAAACAGCCTCTTCCCTGACCCGGATCACCAGCCGGTTGGGCAGACAGGTGATGGGAAGCAGGGAGGTGCTGATAAATCCCTGATGCACACAGATCTGATCCGGACAGGAAGCCGAGACAATGGCGATGCTGCCCGGACGGACATAGACGGTGTTCGAGGCACCGTTCTCTCCCGGAACTTCAAAGGTATATTCGTCAGTCACAGTGTCCAGGCGGATGGTCTGCAGTAATTCACCGCTTTGATAAATGTCAGCATAGAGCGCCTGACCGTTTCCGGTGGAACTGTGGGAGACCGCATAGATCCGAATCCCGCAAAGGATGGCTATTACCAGCAGAACTGTTGCAAGGAGAACTGCTTTTTTTCGATCATTCATGGAAGCATTCATAGGAATAGGGAACTCCTTTCGATGAGAACAGTATAGCAAAAGGAATGTAAAAAATGAAGAAGTATTTGAAAACGCCCCGGGCGGTGCGCCTGGCAACACTTTTTGCAATGATCCCGGCGATATCTCTGGGAGGCTGCGGACAGCAGACCAAATGCGAAAAAAGCATAGACACTGCCATGGGAACCGTGGTCTCCCAGACCGTTTATGTCACCGGAAATTCCACAACTGCAACGAATGGAAAAGCAGATGATAAGATAACGGATGTTGCTTTGCGGAAACTAAACGACTTGGAACAACAGGAACTTTCCTGGCGGTTGGATAGTGCGGAAGTGGCGCAGATCAATGCAGCCGCCGGAAAAGGGCAGATACAGGTCTCCGCTGCGATGGCAGGCTGGCTGGAACGGTGCCTGCAGATTTCGGAACAGACAGGTGGGGCTTTTGATGTGAGCATTGGTCAGCTCAGCCGACTGTGGGACATTGATACCTGGGCGGCAGCAGATGATCCGCAGGACTATGAGCTTCCGGGGCGGGAGGAAATAGAACAGGCATGCGCTTTGGCAGGCTGGAAGCAGATGATATTGGAACAGCGGACGGACAGTACAGTGGTGAGTATTCCGGCGGGAATGCAGTTAGACCTCGGAGCAGTGGGAAAAGGGGTGGCACTGGATGAGATCCGGAAGATACTGGAGGAACATCCGGAGGTAAGCGGAGCTGTGATCTCTGTGGGAGGCAGTATTCTGACCTACGGAAGTAAGCCGGAGGGCGGATCCTGGCAGATTGCGGTGACAGATCCGCTGGAGCCTTCGCAAAGTGTGGGAGTGCTGACGCTGGATGGCGGGTACTGTGTATCCACCTCGGGGGACTACGAGCGGTATGTGGAAGTGGATGGTGTCAGATATCATCATATACTGGATCCCCGGACCGGATCTCCAGCCTGCAGTGATGTGGCAGGGGTTACCATTCTGACGAAAGACGGTTTTCTGAGTGATGCTTTGTCTACGGCTTGTTTTGTGTTAGGACAAGAGGAAGGGCAGAAGCTTCTGGAAAAATACGATGCAGAAGCATTGTTCATCGATCATAAGGGAAAAATCACGATGACGGAGGGCATGCAGCAATATTTTCATTTGTCGAATTCTTGGAAATAGTGTATAGTAAATGTAGTTCACCATAGATAACAGTTGGGCTGAAATGAGAAGTGCCCGCTGATAGAGCAGGCGTAGTAAATAATGGAGATTGAAATGGAAGAGAAGAACAGTTATCTTTCCGCAGATCCGGAAACCATAAGACAGATTGATGAGAAGATGCCGCCGGAGGAGGAATTGCAGGATCTGGCAGAATTTTTTAAAGTATTTGGAGATGCCACAAGATTAAAGATCCTGTCGGTGCTGTTGTGTTCCGAAATGTGTGTGTATGATATTGCCACGCTGCTGGGCATGTCCCAGTCTGCCATTTCCCATCAGCTGCGGGTATTGAAGCAGATGGATCTGGTGAAGAACCGCAGAGACGGCAAGACTATTTTTTATGCACTTGCGGATGACCATATCATCACGATCCTGAGTCAGGGTCTGAATCATATCGAAGAAGGCTGAAAATAATTACAACAGGAACAAAAATAAGAGCCGCAGGCGGAATGTCTGTGGCTCTTGCTATGTTATTATTCTGTAACTATTCAGAGCAGTATTCGCAAAATCGCATCTTCGATGCTTTCTTTTTGTTCATGGCTCTGAATAGTTACATTATTTTTTCAATGCATCCAGTGCTGCCTGTCTGGCTGCATCAAATCCGCTGTAGCCCTGACTGCCCAAAGGGGAGTGATACCAGGCGGAAGTCTCTCCGAACATCTGGAAGTAGACGTACTGGGAAGTCATATTGATGGCGGTATAGTTGCCCTCGGCAATGACCCAGGAATCACTTCCGTCATCCCGCATGCATTTCAGACAGGCTTCCTCGCCGTTCACCTGATAATATACATAACCGTATCCCACATTGAAACAGTCGATCCTTTCATTGGTCAGAACCTCAATCTCATTCCGGGACAGGGAATAGCGGCACAGTCTGTAATCGTTTTCCACATCCATATAGTAGACATAATCTCCCTGCACGATGGGATACCACAGATTGCCGTCCCATACGGTGGAAACTCCGTCCGTTGCGGTATTCATGGCATAGAGATAATGGTTGTCCTGCGTACCGTTGTAATAAATGGTGCCGTTTACAGCACTGGCGGGATTGATCTCGAAGTTGGCAAGTTCCGTCTTGTCGGACTTGTCGATCTTCATACGGTAAAATAAAGGTCCGTTATCATCCACGGTCATGATATAGAGGCTGCTTCCTACCAGCTGGGCGGTGGAAATGGGATCTCTGGTAAGGCCTGTAACGTCACTGCCGTTTAACTTACAACGGTTGAAAGAACGCACAGTGCGCAGAGCACCGATCCCGGCATCCCCGGAAGCTCCGGCCTGGTAATAGTAGAGGAATTTTCCTCCGGCCAGAATATTCTGCACGGAAGCGTTACCTAATTTTTTCAGATTCTGTTCGGAAGGGGACATGGAGTACAGGGTGTCGCTGTCATAGACATTGGCAAAATACACCGTGCCATCGTACTCACAGAAATAACCGGAATTATTCAGGTTCCCGGCCGTGTTGCCCACCGTCTCAGGGGGATTGTCCGGAATCCGGTCCCCCACGATAGCAAAGGCACCGATGACGATTATAAACAAAATAAAAGGAATCAGAATAAACAGGGCTTTTTTATCTTTCATAAGCAATCCCTCTTTGTATGTAAAGTTTATGTAATATCTAATATTATACCGTGCTTCTTGCTTGCGAACAAGGGAAAAGTGAGATAGAATGATATCAGGGTCAAAAGGTCAAAAAGCCGTTCGTGCTTGCACGATAAGGCTTTTGAACTTGGGACCCGCCAAACATGAGGAAGTAGCGATTTACGCAGTAAATCAGCGGATTCCGAATGTTTGAGAATTGCGATAGCTGCTTTGCAGCGGAGCGATTCGTGGATATCAAATGAGCGTCGAATGCTTGCATTCGTAAGAGCAATTGATAATCTTTATAGGGCGAAGTAACCACTATGAGCAAATAACATGCAAGCATGTTATTCAGAAAAGCCTCGCAGAGGCGGTTTTGCGAATGGGGTTCTGAATAGTTACATTTGGAATCAGCGGATTCCGAATGTTTGAGAATTGCGATAGCTGCTTTGCAGCGGAGCAATTCGTGGATATCAGTTAAGTTAAGGAGAACAGCATGGATTTATCACAGTTAAGACAACAGATCGACACCATTGACAGACAGATCGTGGACCTCTATGAGAAGCGCATGGATGTCAGCAGACAGGTGGCGGAATATAAAATAGAGACGGGGAAAAAGGTATTCGACAAGCAGCGTGAACAGGAGAAGATCGCCGGTGTCAAGGCGCTGACCCACAATGATTTCAACAGCCACGGCGTGGAGGAACTGTTTGAGCAGATCATGTCCATGAGCCGGAAACTTCAGTACCAGCTGTTAGCTGCCCACGGAAGTGAGGGAAGGCTGCCCTTTATCGGTGTGGAGGAACTGGAGACCGAGTGTGCCAGAGTGGTCTACCAGGGAGCGGAGGGATCTTATTCCCAGGCTGCCATGCGCAGGTTTTTCGGGGAAAATGTCAATGTCTTCCATGTGGAAACTTTCCGGGATGCCATGAGCGCCATTGATGAAGGCAGTGCGGATTTCGCAGTACTTCCCATTGAGAATTCCACCGCCGGAATCGTGAATGAGATCTATGATCTGCTGGTAGAATTCGAGAATTATATTGTAGGAGAGCAGGTCATTCCCATCGAGCATTGTCTGCTGGCACTGCCCGGGACGAAGATGGAAGAGATCAAAAGAGTCTATTCCCATCCCCAGTCCCTGATGCAGAGTGCCAGATATCTGGCGGAGCATGACTGGCAGCAGATCAGTATGCAGAACAACGCTTTCGCAGCGTTAAAAGTAGCGAAGGAAAAGGATAAAACCCAGGCAGCCATCGCTAGCGAATATGCGGGAGAGACCTACGGACTGGAAATTCTGGAAAAAGGGATCAATGATTCCGACAGCAATTCCACCCGTTTCATCATTGTGACGAACCAGAAGATCTTCCGTAAAAATGCCAATAAGATCAGTCTGTGCCTGGAGATCCCCCACGAGAGCGGATCCCTGTATCACATTCTGTCCCATTTTATTTACAACAATCTGAACATGACCAAGATTGAGAGCCGTCCCATTCCCGACCGGAACTGGGAGTATCGTTTCTTCATTGATTTTGAGGGGAACCTTGCGGACAGCGCCGTGAAGAACGCACTGCGGGGACTTCGGGAAGAAGCCCGCAGCATGAAGATCCTGGGCAATTATTAAGCATAACAACTATTCAGAAACCCATTCGCAAAACCGCCTCTGCGAGGCTTACTTAAATAACATGCCTGCATGGTATTTGCTCATGTGGTTACTTCGCCCATTGGCGCTGAATAGTTAAAACATATAAAACAAGAAGGTTAGACATATGAGAGAAAAAGAACTGATCGTATATCGTGATTTTGAGGATGGGGAACTGCTGTATGATATGGCATTTTTGATGTCCCATTATGATGATGAATATTACAATACGGAGGATATGGCAGCACTGTTTTACGAGTGTATCCATGACCTGATCGATCTGGCGGGTAATTACGGATTTCATGGGAATCTGTGGCACTGCTATCTGGCCAATCTCCTGGTGAATAACGAGAACAGTTACAGCTGTGGCTGTGAGATCCGCGGAGAGATTGCCGGCTCCATCAACGATGCGGCGCTGCATGATATCCGCATCTTCAAGGAATTCTATGATTTTGATTTTGCTCCCATGATGGAGATACTTAAGGTACCGGAATTTTCCTTAATAGAAAATTATGCCAGCAGCATGCAGGAGAGCAAGGTCTATAATAAACGAATCTGTGCCCGGATCTGTGAGCTGGCGGAGAAGTTCTGCGCAGACGGAACGGCTGAAGAGATGAAGGCTACCCTGACCCAGTTCTATAAAGAATACGGTGTCGGTAAATTCGGACTTCACAAGTCCTTCCGCATCACCCATGATGAGGATGGGGTACATATTGTTCCGATTTTAAATATTGCCCATGTGAAGCTGGATGATCTGGTAGGCTACGAGCTTCCCAAGAAAAAGCTGGTGGATAACACTGAGGCATTTGTGAATGGGAAAAAGGCCAACAACTGTCTGCTGTTCGGCGATGCCGGCACCGGTAAATCCTCAAGCATCAAGGCTATTGCCAATGAATATTATGACAGGGGGCTGCGGATCATCGAGGTCTACAAGCATCAGTTCCAGGATCTGAATACGGTCATCAGCCAGATCAAGAACCGCAATTACAAATTTATCATATACATGGATGATTTAAGCTTCGAAGAGTTTGAGATTGAATATAAATATCTCAAGGCCGTCATCGAGGGTGGTCTGGAAAAGAAGCCGGAAAATGTTCTGATCTATGCGACGTCCAACCGCCGTCATCTCATCCGTGAGAACTACAGCGACAAAGAAGAGACCCGTGAGGATATGCACACCAGTGATACCGTACAGGAGAAGCTGTCACTGGTATATCGTTTCGGCGTGACTATTTATTTCGGTGCTCCCAATAAAAAGGAATTCCAGAATATCGTAAAGACACTGGCGGAGCGTTATCATGTGGAGATGCCGGAAGAAGAACTTTTACAGGAAGCCAACAAATGGGAACTGTCCCATGGAGGACTGTCCGGAAGAAGCGCCCAGCAGTTTATTGATTATCTGTTAGGAAAGTGAGGAAGCCTATGAGTGTGAAAACCTTCGCTGCCATTGATGTGGGCAGCTTCGAACTTACCATGAAAATATTTGATCTCTCCGGGAAAAATACCATGCGGGAGATCGATTGTATCAGGCAGCGGATCGATCTGGGCTCGGACACTTATGCCCATGGGAAGATCAGCAACGAGAAAATCGATGACCTGTGCCATACCCTGAAGGAATTTGCACAGATCATGGAAGCCTACAAGGTGACTGCCTATAAGGCTTACGGCACAAGTGCCATCCGGGAGACGGAAAACACCCTGATCCTGCAGGATCAGATCGAACAGCGCACCGGCATCCGGGTAGAGATCTTAAGCAACTCCGAGCAGAGATTTCTGGATTACAAGTCGATAGCCTCCAAGGGAGAGATATTCCGTAGAATTATTGAGGAAAAGACCGCAATTCTGGACATCGGCGGCGGTAGTATCCAGATTTCCCTGTTTGACAAGGATACTCTGGTATCGACCCAGAACTTACGCCTTGGTGTCTTACGTTTACAGGAACTGTTGAATCATCTGAATGCGGGCAGTGCCCAGATGGAACGTCTGGTGGATGAACTGGCTACGGCACAGCTGGATGATTATAAGAAACTGTACCTCAAGGATCGTGAGATCAAAAACATTATCATCGTGGACGATTACCTGTCTCCCTGGGCGGTGCGCAAGGCTCACGAGAGGGGAGAAGTCAATGCAGTAGTGGACCGCAAGGCATTTTCCCAGCTGATGGAAGCCCTTCGTACCAAGGGCACCACAGAATTGGCCAGGAGGATGGATATAGCGGAGGAAAAGGTGCCTCTGGTGTACATCAGTGCCATTCTTACCAGACGAATCGCAGAACTAATGGGCGCAGAACTGATCTGGGCACCGGGCGTGACACTTTGCGACGGTATCGCCTATGAGTATGCGGAGCAGAACAAAATGTTCCGGGGTGAGCATGATTTTGCAGAGGATATCATCGCCTGCGCACTGAATATCAGCAAGCGCTACAATGGCAGCAGTAAGAGAGCGGATACTCTGGAGCAGATCACTACCACGATTTTTGACAGTATGAAAAAAGTGCATGGCATGGGGCAGAGAGAACGCCTGTATCTGCGGCTGGCCGCTATTTTGCACGACTGTGGAAAATATATCAGCCTGCTCAATGTCGGCGAGGCTTCCTATGACATTATCATGGCAACGGAAATGATCGGATTGTCCCATATGGAGCGGGAGATCGTGGCCAACGTGGTAAGGTTTAACCACAGCGATTTCGTCTATTATGGGCAGGCACAGGAGCGCCCCATGGGACTGGATAAGGAGAGCTACTTAACGGTTGCCAAGCTGACTGCTATCTTACGTCTGGCCAACAGCCTTGACCGCAGCCACAAACAGAAAATGAAAGGTGTCAAGGCCGTTTTACAGGAGAATGAACTGATCCTGAAGGTGGATACTCAGGAAGATATTACACTGGAAAAGGGATTTTTCCAGACCAGCACGGAATTTTTTAAGGAAGTATACAGTATCATACCGGTGATCCGGCAGAAAAAGAAATTTTAAGGGAGGCAGCAGGGCAAAATGGAAATTGATTTTAAAGATCCAAAATATTATACCAACCGGGAACTGAGCTGGATATTGTTCGACCACAGAGTGTTAAACGAGGCCAGAGACAAGAGCATTCCACTGTTTGAACGGTTGAAATTTTTAAGCATCACTGCATCGAACCTGGACGAATTTTTCATGATCCGTGTGGCATCCTTAAAGGATATGGAAAATGCCGGTTATACCAAAAAAGACATTGCAGGCATGACCCCCACGGAGCAGTTAAAGGCGCTGCATGTAGCGATCCATGAACTGGTGGATCTGCAATATTCCACATATAACCGATCTTTACTTCCGCTTCTGGAGAAAAACGGACTGCATATCATCAGAGAGCATGAGCAGCTGACGGCGGAGGAAGCAGCGTATGTGGATCAGTATTTTCAGGAAAATGTGTATCCCGTGCTGACCCCCATGGCAGTGGATTCTTCCAGACCGTTCCCTTTGATCCGCAATAAATCTCTGAACATCGGAGCCATGGTGCGGAAGAAGAACAGCAATGAGGAACTGGAATTTGCCACCGTACAGGTGCCCAGCGTCTTGAGCCGTGTGGTACGGATCCCGTCCAAAGGTAAGGCCTGCAAGATCATTTTACTGGAAGAGATCATCGAACGGAATATGGATAAGCTGTTCCTGAATTATGACATTGTCTGTGCCCATCCTTTCCGGATCATGCGAAATGCGGATCTGAGCATTGATGAAGATGAGGCGGCAGATCTGTTAAAAGAGATTGAAAAGCAGTTAAAGAAGCGTCAGTGGGGCGAAGCCATCCGTCTGGAAGTGGAAAGCGGCATGGATAAACGGCTGCTGAAGATCATTAAAAAGGAACTGAACATCGAGCCCGAAAATATTTATGAGATCGAAGGTCCCTTAGATCTGACGGTACTGATGAAAATCTACGGATTGGATGGTTTTGACCATTTAAAGACTCCAAAGTATGAGCCTCAGCAGTCACCGGCACTTCCCGCAGGCTGCAATATTTTCGAGGAGATCCGCAAGGGTGACATTCTGTTGCATCATCCGTTCCAGAGCTTTACGCCGGTGGTGGATTTCATCCGTCAGGCGGCAAGAGATCCGGAAGTACTGGCTATCAAGCAGACGTTGTATCGTGTCAGCGGCAATTCTCCGATCATAGCGGCTCTGGCCCAGGCCGCCGAGAATGGCAAACAGGTCACGGTTCTGGTGGAACTGAAAGCCCGTTTCGATGAAGAGAATAATATTGTCTGGGCGAGAATGCTGGAAAAGGCAGGCTGCCATGTTATTTACGGACTGGTGGGATTAAAGACCCATTCCAAGATCACACTGGTGGTCCGCAGAGAAGAGGACGGCATCCGCAGATACGTCCATCTGGGCACCGGTAACTACAACGATGCTACGGCAAAGCTGTATACGGATGTGGGAATGTTGACCTGTGCGGAACGCATCGGTGAGGATGCCACGGCAGTATTCAATATGCTGTCCGGTTATTCGGAGCCGCTGTTCTGGAACAAACTGGCTCTGGCACCGTTATGGCTGAAGGATAAGTTCCTGCATCTGATCGAGCGGGAGAAAAATTATGCGCTGGAGGGAAAGAATGCCCATATCATTGCGAAGATGAACTCTCTCTGCGACAAGGATATTATCCGTGCCCTGTATGAAGCCAGTGCGGCAGGCGTCAAGATCGAACTGATCGTTCGAGGTATCTGCTGCCTGAAAGTGGGTATCCCGGGTGTCAGCGAGAATATCAGTGTCCGCTCCATCGTCGGCAATTTCCTGGAGCACAGCCGTATTTTCTATTTTGCAAATGATGATCATTATGAGATCTATTGTGGAAGTGCTGACTGGATGCCCCGTAATCTGGAGCGTCGTGTGGAGATCCTCTTCCCCGTGGACCGCCCGGAACTGAAGGAAGAATTATTACATATCCTGAACAGCCAGCTGAAGGATAATGTGAAGGCTTCGATCTTACAGCCCGACGGCAGCTATGTGAAGCAGGACAAGAGAGGAAAGCAGCTGTTTAATTCTCAGGAGGCGTTCTGTCTGGAAGCCATTCAAAAAGCAAAGGAGGCTGCGGGAGAATCTGCTATAGAGAGCAGAACTTTTATCCCGGAGACACATCATGAATAAGAAGATCATACTGGCATCCGCCTCCCCAAGGAGGCGGGAGCTTCTGACACAGATCGGCCTTGACTTTGAGGTCGTAGTCAGTGAGACTGAGGAAAAGATCACATCCACTGAGCCTGCAAAAGTGGTGGAAGAACTGTCCGCACAGAAAGCAGAAGCCGTGTGGGAGAAGCTTGCCTCTATGACGGCATCGCAGGGTTCGGTTACCAACGCTGAACGACTGGATGAAGGATCCGGTGTCAGCCGGACGGACGAAGGTTCCGAAGTCTGTGCTCCGGAACAGAAAAGTGGAGAAACTATTATGGCAGAAGCCATTGTTCTGGGAGCAGATACGGTGGTTGCCAGCGATGGTAAAATCCTCGGAAAGCCAAAGAATACAGAAGATGCCGCCCGCATGCTTACCATGCTGCAGGGCAGAGGACATGAGGTGTACACAGGCGTGACGATCCTCTATGAGGAAGACGGCGAAAAAAAGGCGCTGACCTTCCATGAAAAGACCACCGTACATTTCTACCCTATGACCGAGGAACAGATTCGGGAATATGTAGCTACCGGAGACCCCATGGACAAAGCGGGAGCTTATGGGATTCAGGGATTCTGTGCACGGTATATCCGTGGCATCGAGGGGGATTACAATAATGTGGTAGGGCTTCCTGCGGGAAGAGTCTATCAGGAACTGCATGGTCTGCAGACAGTATAGTAGAATTACATGATGTCGGGGTCAAAAGCCCCCGACTTTGATGCCAACGGATTGTTCCGTGCTACGCACTCTCACAATCCTGCCCAATATTCGCATATCGTGGGATTATCATCCCACTTTTATGCTCATATCGGGGCGGGTCCTAAGGTCTTTCACCCACTTATGAGCAAGCTCATATGGGCTTAGACCTTTTGACCCTGGCATCATTACATTATTAGTGAACGAATATCCTGCAAAGCAGGATGTTTGGTGCGATAGCACGAATTCGTGAGCTTATATCATGAGTATCGGAAGAATGGAGCATTTAAATGAAAAAAGCAGCAATTTTTGACCTGGACGGAACCTTATCCGATTCTATTATGAGCATGAAATACAGCGGAGACAAGACCATGGTAGAATTCGGCTATGGACCTTTCTCGGTACAGGATTATAAATATTTTGTGGGAGACGGTGCCGCCAATCTGGTCAAGCGGGCACTGATCAAGGGTGGCGATACGGAACTTACCCATTTTGAAGCAGCCTATGCCAGATACAGGGAAATCTTCCAGGCGAACTGTATGTATCAGGTGAAGCCTTACGAAGAAATCCCGGAACTGCTGGAAGCGTTGAAGAAACGTGGAATGAAGATCGCCGTATTGTCCAACAAGCCCCATCATGCCACCGTGGATGTCATCGAGAGCCTGTTCGGCAAGGGCTATTTTGATGTGGTGCAGGGACAGGTGGACGGCGTGCCCATCAAGCCCGATCCTGCCGGAGTCTTCCGGATCTTAGACCAGTTCGGTCTCACCGCAGACGAAGTGCTCTACATGGGAGACACCGCTACAGACATGAAGACCGGCAAAGCCGCCGGGGCCTTCACTGTAGGCGTCCTCTGGGGCTTCCGTGACCGCAAGGAATTAGAAGAAGGCCATGCCGATGCCATTATCGCCCACCCGCTGGAACTATTGAACTATTGTGAATAAATGGAAAGTTAGTTGAATGCCGCCTGGATGACTTTGTTGTCTTCCTAAAAGCACCTTCCGGGCAGTAATATGCTTGTCCTACTAAATTGAAAGTTACGCAAGGCTCATTGCTGCTGACAGCTGAAAATAGAGTAGAGAGACCGGAGTGGGCACTTGCACACAAGTCCCG
>OQVS01000193.1_pt1 | contig 37147 bp, 48 predicted proteins | sample 1691601 | NCBI WGS metagenome assembly OQVS01 (sample SAMN03418268, study PRJEB22391) | human gut metagenome | biome: human-gut; feature: organic feature; material: feces | host: Homo sapiens | place: Tanzania | collected 2013-01 | reverse complement strand
ATCTGGTAACAGAGAACCAAAATATGATGCTTTAGAACGAAATGTCCTAGTTCGTGTGCCAGTGTCCAATTTATACGAGTGTCGGGCTTATCTATGTCATTGTAAATGATAGTATAAGGTTTAGTATTTTGAGTATCGTACAGTATTGCTCCATCATTGCCAAAATTATCTACTAAATCTTGTTTGGAAAAGCTATAGCGTTCCATTAATTTTGAATATCGTTTTATCGTACATTTATTGCTAGAGTTGATTAACGAACGTACGTCAATGGGCATAGTACTTACATTACAATACAATAAAACTTGCCTTGCTTTTTCTTCAGCATAATGAAAGCGAGGCTTTGAAGGTATTTGGTTACTCACTTAATCGTCATCCTCATCATCTGCTAATATGATTTCGACCATCTGCCTTAGTTTCTTTGCTTTTTGAGGGTCTTTAATAAGAGACTTACGAGCCAGCATTCTAATATCAAGATCGTCAAGAACTGGAATTTGCTCGTTCTCGTTTTTATCTAAAAGCGTATTCATGTCAACGTTAAAGAAATCAGCTAGCAATTCTAAAACTTCATATTTTGGTTCTCTGTTACCAGATTCATACATGCCTATTGCGCTTCGCGTAAGGCCTGTTAATTTTGCTAATTCACCTTGTGTTAATCCTTTTTTTAATCTAAGTGTTTTAAGCATGGTGTTAAATGGCATGATAACACTCCTTTCTATTAACTGCTTAAATAATATCACGGAACGTGAATAATAGCAAGAGAAAAACTGAAAAAATGTCACGAAGCGTGTTGACATAGACAAGGTGAAGTGGTATTATAAGCTTAGTCACAAAACGTGACAAAACTGGAGGTGATAAAATGAACGATGCTAAAACTATTGGAGAACGTCTTCTGAAATTGCGTATTTCTGCAAAGAAAACGCAAAAAGAAGTGACTGAAGCCATTGGAATTAGCGTTTCAGCATTAACTATGTATGAAACTGGGAACAGGATTCCTAGAGATGAAATCAAGGTTAAGCTGGCACATTATTATTCTACAAGTGTAGAACGGCTTTTTTATGCCTAATTGTGACACATATCGTGACAACAAAGGGGGCGCAACATGAATAATTTACAAATTTTTAACAGTCCTAATTTCGGTCAGATTCGCACCATTCAGCAGAATGATGCACCGTGGTTTGTTGGAAAAGATGTAGCCGAAATCCTCGGATACAGTAATACTAAAGATGCGATTGCAAAACATGTTGATGATGAGGATAAGCTGGGGGCGCAAATCGCGACCTCAGGTCAAAACCGTAATATGACCATCATCAACGAAAGCGGTCTTTACTCTCTCATCCTCTCCAGCAAGATGCCCAAAGCGAAGGAGTTCAAGCACTGGGTAACTAGCGAAGTTTTGCCGGCAATCCGCAAAACCGGCGGTTACATCGCAGGCAGTGAGAACATGACGGACGCAGAGATTATGGCGAAGGCTGTGCTGGTAGCGCAAAGCACTATCCGGCAGCGAGCGCATTAAGGAGCTGGAAAGCGATGTGGCAGCGGCGAAGCCGAAGGTGCTCTTTGCAGATGCGGTGAGCGCGTCGGACAGCACGATTCTGATTGGCGACCTTGCAAAGATTCTTAAGCAGAACGGCCATCCGATTGGTCAGAAGCGCTTGTTTATCTGGATGCGCGAAAACGGTTACTTGATCAAGCGGCAGGGTGCGGACTACAACAGCCCGACGCAAAGAGCAATGGAATTGGGCTTATTCAAGATTAAGGAAACTGCAATTACCCATGCTGACGGACATGTAAGCGTGTCCAAAACTACGAAAGTAACCGGTAAAGGCCAGGAGTATTTTATCAACAAGTTTTGCGGAGCGTGAGGTGAAAAATTATGCGTGAAGATCCTATCATGAAATACTTGGCTGAAACCTACGGTATTACGCCGGAACAACTGGAAGAAGAACTCAAGAACGCTAAAATCGACATCGGTATTTTTGTAGAACCTTTGGAAGGAGGGGAGCATTATGAAAGCATTTAAGGTTTTTGCTCTGCTGGCCGTGGCGCTGGTGGTTCTGGTCGTTGCGACCGGTGACCGTGCTGTGGCTCTGGCTGGCAAAGCGTATAACTATGTGTGCCCTGCTTACCAAACGGAGCACGTGGCGTATACCGTAAAGCATGGCGACACTCTCTATGGCATAGCTCGTACCTATGCCGGGCATCAAGACCGTTGGGATGATTTAAGAGGCATCATCTGCGACATCCAAGATGCCAACGGCATCGCGGACAGGGACGCACGCTGGCTTGTGCCGGGCAGTGTTATTGTCGTCCCTCTGCAGGTAAGGGTGAATCAATGAGTGCAAAAAGAAAAGTGCCTGCCAGCGTAGCAGCGCTGACAGGCACAAAGGTGGAAAGTGAAACCATCCACCTCTAATTATAACATAAGGAGGCAACTAAATTGAAAATCAAAAAATTGTGGCTGGAAAATTTTAAGAACCATCAGAAATTGCAAATCACTTTCGGAGACCACGCAACCAACATCTACGGTGCTAACGGCGTGGGCAAGACCACCGTTCTGGACGCTGTGAGCTTCCTCCTGTGGGGCAAGGACCATAACGGCAAGGCAGATACCAGCATGCGCCCCTACGGCGCTGACGGCGCTCTGATGCACGACGTTGATACCGTTGTCCGTGCAGAGTTTGATGCCAACGACGACAATAGCCCTATGGCCATGGGGCCGTTTGTGCTCGAGATGGTCTACAAAGAGAAATGGACGAAAATCAGCGGTAGCGATGAGCGCAAGCTCACCGGCAACACCACGGAATATGCCATTGATGGCGTGCCGAAAAAAGCCAAGGATTATGCGGCTTTCATTGACGAGTGGTTTGTCGAGCCTTGGTTCAGCCTGACCAGCAATCCCGGCGCCTTCCCTTCGCTGCCTTGGCAAGAGCAGCGCAAGGTACTGCTCGACCTGCTGGGCGACGTGGCACCGGAGGAAGTCATTGACGCTAACCCGGAGCTGGAGGACATTGCTGAGGACATCGTAAAATTCGGCAGCGACGACCTAAAGGCGAAGCTGGCCAAAGAGCTGAAGATGTACAAAAAGCAGGCTCAGGAGCTGCCTGCCCGCATCGACGAGCGCCGCAAGCTGCTCAGCGGTCTGGATGATCCGGAGACGCTGCGCAAAAAAGCGGAAATCGTTTTAGCTCAATTCCAAGAGCCGCTCGACAAGCTCATGGCTGAGCGTGCAGCTATCATTAGCGGCAGCAATCGCGCTGCCATTGAAGCTAAAATTAGTGAGCTTGAGGCAAAGATGGACGTTATCCGTGGTATTCGCCGCGAGAAGATGGTCAAGGTCAAAGAGCCGTATCTGCTGGCGGCCAACAACATCGACAATGACTGCAAGGCCAAGGCAGAGCAGCTGCGCACCATGCGCCCTCAACTGCTGGAGCTGGACCGCCGCATCAATGCTAAACAGGACATGCTGCAAGATTTGACGACCGAATGGCAGGTTGTGGATGACAGAGTTTTTGAAGAAACCGAGTGCCCCTGCTGTCACCGTCCTTATACGCCTGATATGCTGGAGCCGATGCTGGGACGCTTTAATAACGACAAGGCGAACGAGCTCGCAGAACTTGACCAGAAGGGCATGCAGCTCAGCAAGGAGCTGGCACAGCTGAAAGCTGATAAAGCTGCGCTGGCCATGAAGGTTAACGAGCTGTCCACCTTCGAGATCGAGCAGGCACCGAACCTGCACAGAGACAACAACGATGCCATGAATAAGGCGCTGAGCGAGATGCCGCCGTTGGAAGACTACATCCATCCGGAAACCCATGAGAAATTCTGGGAACTGGCCGAAAGCCTGAGACTCCGCCAAAAAGAGCTTGACACTTGCCGCCTGGACATCAACATCCAGCTGCAGAAAAAGGATGCAGAAATTACCAAGGCTCGTATTCCCGTTGAGCACGCGAAGGAATCCATCCTGAAGCTCAAGCTGGATGCCGAAAATCTCGAAGCAATCGAGCAGTTGGAGAGCGAAAAGAAGAACGTCCTCCTGAAGCAGGGCGAGACTGAATATCGCCTCTCGCTGGTAGATAAATACATTCAGGGCAAAATGGCGCTTGTGAGCGAAAAGGTCAACAGCACCTTCGAAAATGTCCGCGTCAAGCTCTTTGATGTGAACATCTCTAATCATGGTATTCGCGAGACCTGCGAGCTGACTATGGACGGCGTGCCTTATCGCCAGCTGTCCAACGCTGAGAAATGTCACGCAGGCATGGAAGTTATCCGTGCGATCAGCAACAAGCTGAACCTGCATAACCCTGTTTTTATCGACAACCGCGAGGGCATCACCGATATCGGCGAGTGGAACGGACAGGTCATTAACCTGTTTGTTAGTCCCGAGGACAAGGAGCTGAGAGTAGAGCATGAGTGAAGAATGGCAAGTTTTTTGGCTGCTGGCGGCTGCTGTAGCTGTCAGCTGGCTGCTTATATATCACCTTTATGGTGGCAAAAACAAAGGAGGACAATAAGACAATGGCAGAAGAAAAACAATTAGTTAACTATGAGGTAAACATGAACAACGCGCGTGGTTTGGGTGCGCTGATGAAGCTCTCGGAGCAATTGGCAGACGCAACCATCATTCCGGAAACCTTCCAGAACAAACCGGCTAACGTTCTTATTGCGCTCAACATGGCGCAGCGCCTTAATGCAGATCCGCTGATGGTGATGCAGAATATGTATATCGTTTATGGCAATCCCAGCTGGAGCAGCAAATTCCTGATTAGCTGCTTCAACACCTGCGGTCGCTTCAGCTCTATTAAATATGAGTTTTTTGGAACTCCTGGACAGGACGATTACGGCTGCCGTGCATGGGCGACGGAATACGCGACCGGCGAGCGCGTCCAGGGCATTGATGTTACTATTGGCATGGCCAAGGCGGAAAATTGGATGAGCAAAAAAGGTAGCAAATGGCAAACGATGCCGCAGCTGATGCTGCAGTACCGCGCCGCTACCTTCCTGATTCGCACCGTGGCACCGGAAATCAGCATGGGCCTGCAGACTTCGGAGGAGCTGACGGATGAGCACGAGCTTAAGCCTGCACAGGGCTTTGTAGCTCAGGCGGCAGCTATCAAGAGCGAGGCTGCAGCCATTGCCGAACGTGCCCAGACGATTGATATGCCTGCTACCGCCGCAGAGGTTCAGCCTGCCCAAGAGCCTGCTCCGGTAATGCAGCAAGCGCCGCAGGCTAAACGCGGTCCTGCATGGGCAAGTAATGATTGAGGTTGAGGCTATTGCTTCCTCCAGCAACGGCAACTGCTACCGCTTAACCAGCGGCACGCATGAGCTTCTGCTGGAGGCAGGCCTTCCTTTTAAGGCTATCAAGGCGGCCGTAAAATACCAGCTGGGCAGGCTGGATGGCTGCCTTATCAGCCATGAGCACGGCGACCATAGCGCCAGCGTTGCGCAGCTTATCAAGACCGGCGTCGACGTTTATATGACTGCCGGTACAGCTGCGGCTTTGCGCGATAATGCTAAGGGCGCAAGCATCTTGCTGTCTGACGAGCAGGGCTGCTACAGAGCACGCTCGATCGGCTCTCGTTACTGGACGATTAAGCCGTTCCGCACCTTCCACGACGCTCAAGAGCCTGTAGGCTTCTTGATTAGCGACAAGGACGACATGCTGCTCTTTGCGACGGATACGTATGCCGTACCCTGGCATTTTAATGTATTGAGCCAGGTTATGATTGAGTGCAACTATCTTCCTCAGCGTGTAGACGAGCGTGTTGCCGCCGGAGCTATCAGCTTTAAGCAGGCTCATCGTCTGCTGGACAGCCATATGAGCCTTGATGCGTGCTTAGACTTTTTTAAGCACAACGCCAAAGCAATGAGCTATTGTCGCCAAATCTTCCTGCTGCATGGAAGTCGTGAGAATGGTGACCCGAAGGTGTTTAAGGAAGCGGTTCAGCGTGCCACGGGAAAGCCGGTGATTGTATGCGCTCCTTAAGACGCAGGCAGTTAATAAAATATGTCGCCCTTTTGGCCAGCTTAAGAGCTGCCAGAAGAACGAAGTGGAATAGGTAGAACATCATGGAATGTCATAGCTTTGGAGTGGAGCTGGCAACAAAATACGGAATAGCTGAAGCTCTGCTCCTTGGCTATTTCAGGTATTATATAGAGTCAGCTGAAAAAAGACAGGATCAAGATAAATTCCACGACGGTAGATATTGGACTTATGCCAGCACAAGAGAGCTGGCAAGACGGTTTCCGTATATAAACAGGACAAAGCTTCTTAGAGCTATCCAACATTTGACTGATGAAAAACTGATTACCAAAGGCAATTTCAATAAATTATCTTGGGATAAAACGGCGTGGTATTCTCTGACCGAAAAAGGCCTTCAAGAATTAGAGGTGGTTCAAAATGAACCGAGGGTGGTTCAAAATGAACCGAGGGTGGTTCAAAATGAACCGACAATACCTATTCTATCCACCTATTCAATCAACCTAGGTAGTAGTGGTAATAAGCAAACCAATAGCGCCGAACAGGTTAACGAGGAAGCAAACCGCTATCCCGGAACCAAGTACGACCAAGCAACATACAGCGATGCTGTCAGCGCTTATGAAAAGCATATCCAAACTCCGTTGACTGCTAACATCGTTGATGAGGTTTGTGCTATGGTTGATGATTGGGGCCTTGAAGCTGTCAAATATGGCTTTAAAACTGCTGGCAGGAATGGCGTGCGTAAACTCAATTATGTTGAAACGTGCGCCAGGAATTATGTCACTAACAAAGATAAACCTAAAAAGATGCGTGCTCAGGGCAAGCCCAAGAACGATGTAGCGGGCACCGTCGAAGCAGCGTTAAAGCTTTTGGGGGTGAGTGAAGATGAATGACCAAAAAAGCAGAGCAAAAATCTTGGGGACGATGTTCGGGGCCTATGGGCAGGCGAACGACGCTCAAAGGCTTGCAGCGTACATCACCGTACTGAAGGATATACCTGACAACGTCCTCGGCGGCGCCTGCAAGAAGCTCATGCTGGAAAGCAAGTTTCTCCCCAGCATCGCGGAGATTGTCGAAGCCAGCAGAAGCCTGCTGGGAACGGCAGACGATGCGAGTCGCGTCCGTGAATGGGCAGAAGCCTGGGCGGAGATTGAGAAGGCGATGCAGCGCACGCCTTGGGGACAATATCCAGTCTTCAGCCGTCCTGAAATAGCGCAGGCTGTTGCGAGTTTTGGATGGCATGACCTGCAGCTGACGCTGGCAGAGGACATGCCTACTGTACGCGCTCAGGTCCGCAGAATGTACGAGGACGTATGCAGGCGTACTAAAGAGCGCAGCCACAACGAGTACGTGCTCGGCAAGAGCAAGACAGGCCTGCTGCCGCCGTCTAACGGAGCCAATGACAGCTCTGAGCTTGCACGGCGCAGCGAGATTAAGCTTGTGCGCCAGAGCAAAGGCATGGAGCATATCGACTCTATCGCTCTTGTGTCGCAGGCTGTAGGCGGCATGACCTTTGCTGAATGGCGCGCTAAAAGAGGCAACGGCAATGAATAAATCTGAATGCAAGGGCTGCACGCAGCGCCGCGTCGGCTGTCACGCTCATTGCGAGAAGTACGCCGAATGGCGTGCCGAACTAGATAAAATCAACGCCTGTATCCGGCGTGAGCGTCAAAAAGACAGCTATGTCATCGACGCCAAACGCGAGAGCTTAAATAAGCAGGCGAACCATTATAAAAACCTAGGTTTTAGAAATCCAACCAACAAATGATATATAAATTTAGCCACCCGCGGGCAGCAGCATAACCCTGAACCGTGAAGTATATACAAGCAAGCACAAAGAAGTATCGGGAGGCCGGTAGCGCATTCGCCTCCCGCCCTGGTGGGGGCAGCTTGAACGTATGAAAGGAAGTAGATAACATGTTACTTTGGAGAGCCATAAGCCTTCAGGAGCTTTACGCCTTTGAAAGAGGCGAAGTCATCAAACCCAAAAATGATGTAACGAAACAGGTAAACAGCTGGGAAGAACCGGTGTTGTGCTTTTTCGGGACTTGTAACAACGCACTGCATTGGGCGAGCCCTATTTATGGCCATCAATGTGTCGCAGGCTTTGAAGTAAGCCCGCTGGCCGTAACTGCCGGCTGGGGAAGATATCCGGACCTGTCGATGCTGGATGAAAAAGAAATCGGTCGCGTTTTTGTGAAAGAGTACGCAGTAAAAGCTTACTCAAAAGCCATTGCTAAATGCGTTAAGCAAATCTGCTTCGATCAAGTCTGGTTTGTCAAGGACTACAAGGGCATCGCGAAAGCAGCTAACGTTGATGTTTACGATTCTTACGACGACCTTTGCGATAGCAAGACGTCGCTGGATATTTTGCAAAAGCTTACGTCAAAGGCGGCAATGTCATGAGCAGTACGAGAAAAATGAAAAGAATAATGCTCAAGGAGTGGGCAAGGAAAGGCAAAAAGCCAGCCGAGGAGATAGCCAGAGCAGCTAAGCTGGAAATGCAGGATGTACAGGCGAAAGCAGCTTCCTTCGGCATGGACGTTCTGGGCGCTATGGCCATGGCCATCATCAATGATTATGGCAAAATGAAAACCCGCTCCAGCCGTCTGGTGACGCTCCTTGAGATAGTAAACAAGTATTACAATGCAATCCAGAAAGGTGAGCTTACGCAGGAACAGAAAGATATCTACCATGAGTTTGCGGTGACCTTTGCGGAGCGCTGGAAGGATTACGACGGAAAGGATGAGCACAATGGAAAATGCATGCAAAGTAAAAAATAAGGTTTTTGACGTATATTGGTGGAAGCTGTGGCTGAAAGCTTATGGCCAGCGCCGCAATCAACGCATCACCTATGCCATGCATCAGGTGGCTGGTGCTTTGGCAACTGCACGCGCAGCGGCTCTGCGCACGCCTCCGAAATTTGCGCTGTATCGCCGCGCAGAGCGTGAGCTGAGATGGTAAAAGCCGGGAGCAAAGAGCCGGGGCTGAGCAAAACGCGGCAAGAGCGTGACCGTCAGGGGCTGTGCTATCAATGCGGCAAGCCTACGAGCATCAACCCCATAACAAGGGAGCCCTATAAATACTGCGACTATCACCGCAGCATCAATAACCAAAACAGCAAGAAATACAAAGCGCAGCTCCCTAAAAAGCACAGATCTGCCGGCGCAGGCACCGATGGGCTGCTTAGCAGATACCGGCCTAACGTGGCCAAGCGCTATATGCATCCATGTCCGGGGTGCGGCATCGAGGTGCATAAAGATTTTTATTACTGCCCATGGTGTGGGGCGGAACTCGAGAAGGAGAAATGACAAATGAAGCGTTATGTAAGATGTGCCCATTGTGGTGATGAAATCGACACTGTAAAGGACGGCTATTATGCATGTCGCGACAATTATCTGCAAGTCAAATATTTCGAGGAGGAAGATGGCTCAGACAATATCTTTTGCTCGAGAGATTGCTTTTGCGAGTCGCTGATGCTGGAATGGGAGCACAATGAGCAGCGTGAGGATGGCGAAGAGGATGAAAGAGAGCAGGAATTGTTTTAACGAAGGAGGAATAAATTATGTTAAAATCCTATAATCCTATCAAGGCTTGTGGCCAACATCATAGCGTTGAAGCCACCTATATGATTGATACAGCTCAAATCATTGTACGCCTCCCGGTAGGAAACGAAGACGTAGGCCTAGGTGCGCTGGGAAACAGCGCCATTATTGACTCTGACAGGGTTTGCGACCTGGACGGATCAGGTGAATTTGAAGATATCAAGCTCATCGGCGTTGAGCGCCTGGACTACGATGCCCAATTGGATGAATTGATTGGATTTCTTGGCAACGGGAAAATGGTTAATATTGAAGGCTATAACATCAGAGATTATCTGGTTAAGGTTGAAATTATCAAGGTTGATGAGGGAGAACGCTTATGACGCGCATGCAAAAAAAGAACCCTGAAACCATCATCCAAAATCAGGTGCGCGAAGCTTTGCGTATGGACGGCTGGTTTGTTATCCGCCACCAGCAGGGCTTAGGCTGCCATCCTGGCTTGTCTGACTTGACGGCCATTAAGGACGGCCGCACAATCTACATTGAGATTAAGACGCCGCGCGGTTATCAGAGCGACCGGCAGAAAGAATTTCAGCATGATATCGAGATGCACGGTGGCACATACGTGCTGTGCCGCGGTTTGGAGGATATTCAGCCGTTCTTGACACGTACTATGAGACTGTTTTAGGGGCGCAAGATGAGCCTAAAAAGAAAATTTAAAAGAAATCATTTTTCTGTAAATAATCTTCCCAACGAACGTAGTTGTGGCGTTTGTCATGGGAAGATGGAGCTGAAAAAAGTCGGTGAAGAATTTAGGTATATTTGCGGGTGTGGACGTGAAAAGAAGGTGAAAACTTGATTACAAAATATGATCTGCGTAAATGCAAGTATTTAAAATTAGAGATGATTGATTTACAGGACCAGTTGAACGAACTGGTCAGCATGATGACATCGCCGCGAATTTCACAGCTAACAGGAATGCCTGGAGGTGGCAATGGTGGGCGTGACAATACACCAAACACTATTGCAAAGGTTGACGAATTGTGTAGTCTGTATAACGAAAAGTTTGATGCATTGGTAAGTTTGCAGCAGAAAATTGAAAAAGCAATCGAACCTTTATCTGCAGAAGAGCAGATGATACTGAGAATGCATTATTTCAGTAACTACACATGGGAAGAAGTGGCGAGGCGTATGGGACGCAGTTTAAGGACGATATATCGTCTTCATGAGCAGGCAAAACAGCAAATTTTTCAAGACGATAAAAGAGGAAGCGATAGTTCAATAAATTAAAAAGTAAAAGAAGATATAGAATGCTAGTACTAAATGTGGTAAAATAATATCGAGAGTAGTAGTTTGATTTTCGATAAATATTACACAATTATCATTGACTAGTGGTAATTAGTTTGGTAATATATTAGTAACGGCAATCCCCCCACCACTCTTTAGAGAGCAGACTAGTTCTGAGCGTGGGGGTTTTTATTTTGGAGGAAAATATGAACGAGCCTAAAGCATTGTCTAGTGAACAATTATTAAACCTTTTCAAAGAAAGAGAAATGGTTGTAGGAGAACATGATATAGAAAAGATTAAACATATAAATTATTATAAATTAAAGGAGTTCGCGCATCCACTGGCTAAAACTACAAAAGAAAATGGTGAAATTATAATAAATTATGAAGGTGCGACATTTCAGGAAGTTTTAAGAAGATATTATCAAGATAAGAATTTACGTTTATACTTATTACATGCTATTGAAAAAATAGAAATATCTCTTAAGACAATAATTTCTCGTGAAATGGGTTTGAGATATGGAGCTTTTGGTTATTTGAATTTTGCTTCATGGGGCAATCGTAAGAAGTATACTAAATTTAATATTGAAGAAAAACAGCATAAATTAAAAAAGAGCATATTGTATTATGTAAGCAAATCGAATTCTCCTGAATTTAATATTCGTGGGAACAAGGATATAGATGGATTTCCAACTATTTGGTTAGCTTTAGAAATATTAACTTTTGGGGATATTGTAGCTATTTTAGACATGATGAATGATTCTTTATTGCGTAAAATAGCGAAAACATATAATTCGTCGGCCGAGGAATTATTGTCATGGGTAAAATGTTTACATTTTGTAAGAAATATTTGCGCACATAATTCCAACCTTATTGATGTTAAATTGAAAACAAAACCTAAATATCGTAAAGAATGGATGGATATTTTGTATTTTATAACTTCTAAAGATGGAGTGAACAAGACGCCTACAAATAGATTGGCAGTTATTGTATGCATAGCAATGTACTTGGTGATGAATATTAACAGTAAATATAAGTGGGATGATGTAAATAGAAGTATTAATGGATTATGTAATCGGGACGATGGACGGGCGAATTTACTAGGATTTGCTTCATATAGTGCAGCATCAAGAATATGTAAGACAATCAAAAATTCGCTATCGTAATAGAATCTTGAAACTTAAAAAGATTGGCATTGAATGGCAGTTCAAGTCTGTGCTATAATGTATACTAGCGAAAGCGATGAGAGAAAAGAACAGTGAGAGCCGTTGGCCTATTGGTTGACGGCTTTTATTATGCTCTGCGAAGGGGCAACTAATAATAAAATAGTTTTAACATGCGTAGAATATATGCTGGTGTGATACTTGACCACGTAAAAGCACAGGTTGCATTAGGTTAGCACTGTTGTAATATCGTGGGAAATTCCTTAATTGGTGGATAAAGCAGAATCAAGCGCCGTAGCCAGCAAAATATTTTCTGCCTTTGCCGGGCGTGGGTTTTTGTAAATTTTTACCACGCCGGAATAGAACACCTTCTTTCCGGACGCAAGGACACCGCACTGCAATGCGGCGCGTCCGGCAAGGGTAGAAGAATTCGAGGTATATCATGGAGCACAGTAAAAAGTATAGGCTGATGGCTAATAAGCTGATACGCACTTTGCCGGAGTTTGCGGATATAAAGGCTGCTAAAGTAAAAATAGCCTACTTATCCAGCCTGGAAGAGAAGAAGCGGAATAAGCGGACGATATTTGCGGACTGCAACTTAGTGAGTGAACGCTACAGCTGGTGCTGCCCCTATGATTTTTTTATTGTGGTTTATGAGCCGAATGTAGTTGGCTTTAGCGAAAAGCAGTTAGAAACATTGCTGAGGCATGAGCTGCATCATGTTGGCATTGATTTTGAGAAAGACGAAACAGGCTTCTACGTTGTACCGCATGATGTGGAAGAATTTTGGGATATTATTGATGATGTGGGATTAAGGTGGTGTGAGATGGATGCCTACAAAGAAACAACTGGATAATTTGAAGAATGGGAGAGCCACAAGGTTTCGAAGCGGCGAGGAAGCGGCGAGAAATGGCAAAAAAGGCGGTCAGGCATCCGGTGAAGCACGCCGCCGCTTGAAGTCGTTCCGTGAGCTGGACGCTGACTTCACGACCGACGATGAGCGCAAGGAGATGCTGGACGCGCTGAAGCTGAAGGCTAAGCGTGGCAACATCAAGGCTTTTGAAATTTATCGCGATACTGTAGGCCTGAAGCCAAAAGAAAACGTGGAAATCTCCGGTGAGCTTGCCAATCCGTTCGCAGGGCTGACGGATGCAGAACTGAAAAAGCTGGCTGGTATGGATGGATAAGCAGCTTATAACATTGGGAGCAAAGATAGAACTTGCAAGACGCAGGTTCTTTTTTTACGCCCAGCTGAAGAACCCTGACTTCTATCGCAGTGACCGCAAGTATCTACAGGAGCTGTGCGATACCTTGCAATGGTTCCTGACTTCTGACAAGAAAATCCTTGTACTGAACATGCCTCCGCGTCATGGCAAAAGCTACACGGCCAGCAATTTCGTGGAATGGGCGCTGGGCAGGGACAACACCTTGCAGGTTATGATTGGTTCTTATAATGAAACACTGTCGACGCGCTTCAGTAAGAACGTGCGTGACAGCATCAGCGAGGCTAAGGTAGACGTTTACAAGCCGGTCTATAGCGACGTATTCCCTACCACCAAAATTAAGCATGGCGACGGCGCTATGAACCTGTGGAGCCTTGAAGGGCAGCAGACGAGCTATCTTGCTACATCGCCAACCGGAACGGCAACAGGCTTCGGCTGCAGGCTGATGATCATAGACGATTTAATCAAAAATGCGGAAGAAGCCTATAACGAAAATGTTAAGGAAAAGCATTGGGACTGGTTCACCAATACCATGCTGTCACGTGGCGAGGGAAATTATAAAATCATCGTCATTATGACGCGTTGGGCTAGTGATGATTTGGCAGGCAAGGTGCTGGAATATTATCCAGCAGAAAAAATCGTGCATATCAACATGAAGGCAGTGCAGGATGACGGCAGCATGCTGTGTGATGGCGTGCTGGATGCTGAAAGCTGCATGGAGAAGAAGCAGCTTATGGGGCTTGATATATGGAGTGCCAACTACCAGCAGGAGCCGATAGACATCAAGGGCAGGCTGTACAGCAGCTTCAAAACCTACGACGGTGCGCTGCCTGCTTTCAAGCAGATTCGTGCTTATACGGATACGGCTGATACCGGTAACGATTACCTTTGCTGCATAATCTATGGGCGCACGTTCGCGGATGAAGCGTATGTGCTTGATGTTTTATACACAAAGGCGCCGATGGAAGTTACCGAACCGGCAACAGCGAGGGCGTTGGAACGCAACGGCACGAATGTAGCACGCTTTGAAAGCAACAACGGCGGTCGAGGATTTGCCAGAAACGTGAAGAAGCTGCTGCATAGCAACCATACAACCATTGAAACCTTTACGCAGCACAAGAACAAGGCTGCAAGAATCTTGTCTAATGCTACGTGGTGTATGGAGCATATTTATTTCCCGAGCGATTGGAAGAACCGCTGGCCGGAGTTTTATGCAGCACTGAGCAAGTACCAGAAGGAAGGCAAGAACACACATGATGATGCTCCGGATGCTTTAACCGGAGTGTGTGAGGACATTGTGGAGGTGGCAAGGCCTAAACCGATGCGTGTCAACTATTAAGAGAGGTGAGATTTATGCGTAATGATAAACATGGACTATATAAGATGCTGGAAGATGGTTATGAAGGCTGCGGAGGCTTTCTCGATGGCAGCTACTTAACCAAGCATCCTCGCGAGGCCGATGCTAAATATAGCATGAGGCGTGAGCTTGCGTACTATCTTAATTATCTCGCGCCTTGCGTCAATGCTCATGTATCGCCAATCTTCAAAACATTGGCTGTGCGTGACTGGAATGGCGCAGGCTCGAAGCTGTGGGAGACATTCAGCAAGGATGTCGATTTCCTGGGCACCAGCATCCAGGACCTCATGAAGCAGGCTGCTCATAGCGCTAAGCTGCAGGGCGTTGCTTATATCGTCATGGATAAGGCACAGGGCGATAACGAGGATATGCGCGTGGCAGACCTGGAAGCGGACCGCAGCAACCTGCCTTATGCTTTTGTGGTTAGCCTAAATGCTGTCAAAGAAATTTGCCTGGATAAGCTTGGTCGCATCACAAAGTTTGTTTTTTTGGAGCCTGATGCATATCAGGAGCAAACTATGGCAACACGCACGCTGACGGCAGAAGGCTGGGAGCTTATCGACAGCAAGGGCAAGCATAGCGGCACATGGAACCTTGGTGGCGTGCCTGTCATTCCGCTGGCGAGCAAAGTGAGGAATGGTCATAATCCTTTCCCGCCGAGCGAATTTCTCAGCGTAGCAAAGACAAATCTTGCTATCTATAACATGTGCAGCTGGCTGGCTGATATTCTCGTCAACCAGACCTTCAGCGTGCTGTGTTATCCGTCTAGCGAGCCGGATAGCATCAACATCGGCACCGATAACGCTTTGGGATATCCTCCGGAGAGCAGCCATGCTCCTGCGTTTATTGCTCCGCCTGACGGCCCGGCAACGGTGCTGGCAGCGCAGATTACTGCGTTGCAGCAGGAGATTTACCGCATGGCCGTTGTGGTCAACGTAACAGGCTCCAGCAAGCAGCAGAGCGGCCAGGCTAAGGCGTGGGACTACGAAGCAACCAATCAGATTCTATCTGACTTTGCGGACCTCGTGGAAGCGGCAGAAGAGAAGCTGGCAAGGTTGTTCAGTGCCTGGACTGGCGTGCAGCTGGAATACAGCGTAAATTATCCCAATGACTTTAAAATCAGCGAGGTCGAGCAGGAGCTTGCGAACGCTGAAATCGCTAAAGGCTTGAACTTTGGCGATGAATTTAACATGGAAGTATTCAAGCGAGTATTGACCAGCTATCTTCCTGAGCTTAAGGCTGATGATTTTGATAAGCTTGTTGCTGCGTATCAGGAGCACCTAGAACAGGAGCAGATAGACTCTAACAACATTGACGGTGATGAAAATGACGACGACGGACAGGCTGGCGCAGCTGATTAAGAAACTGAATAAGAGCTGGCGCAAGGATGCCAAAAAAGCTGTAGCTTACTTTCAGGAGTTGCTTGCGCAAGGCATGAAGGCTGAAGCAGCGCTCGCTAAAGTACAGCGACATTATGGCAAACTGTTTACGCTGCCGGAGCTGCAGCCTGCACTTGTGGAAGCGGCTGCTTACGCTTATGGCATTGTTCCGAGCGTGTTAAGCACAGCGCAGGCCAAGCTGATGGGCGAGCAGTTGAGCGCCGCATGGGATGCAAGCGGCATGAAACTATCCGAGAAGCTGCATGGAGCATCGCAGAAGATGCGCGAAAGCATCATAGGTACATTGCGCGAGCAGATGCGCCATAACAAAACATGGCAGCAGGCAGCGCGTGCGTTGTACGATGGCTATGCAGACGGGAAAAACGATTATACCGGCGGTGTTGATATTATCCGCCGGCAAGAGATTGCTCACTATATGCAGGCTGTGCGCCGCGCTACGGCAGGAGACGCGGAGGCTCTTCGTGCTCAGCTTAGGGCGTTGGACAATATCAATAGCCTGGCTCGTCGTGGGGCGCCGAATAAGGCTCTGCAGGCGGCTTATAATGAGCTGTTGAGCAAAGTGCAGCAGGGCAAAGAAAAACAGATAGCAAGGGCTGTCGAGGTCGCTATCAACGAGAAGTCTCGCTATGTTGCTGAACGCATCACGCGCACGGAGATGGCGAGGGCGTGGGCTGACGGCTTCTGGGCAAAGGTTCAGGATGATGACGATGTTGTAGCTGTGAAATTCAAGCTGTCGAGCCGTCATCCTGTTTTTGACATCTGCGATATGTATGCTAAAGCTGATATGTTCGGCTTAGGTGCTGGCGTGTTCCCAAAAGATAAAGCGCCTGCCCTTCCGGTGCATCCTCATTGCCTGTGTCGCTATGCAGAAGTGATTTATGGTGAGGTGGACATGAAGCAGCAGCGCAGGCAGGTGCGTACGGCTGGCGATAAATGGCTGAATAGCATCCAAGAATCACGAAAGGTGCAGGTTCTGGGACGCGACGGTTTGAAGTCGTGGAAAGATGGTGAAGACTGGCGCAAGTATATGCGTGGTTATGCTGGACTGCGGGAAGCGGAGAGCAGGCTGCAAATGTACAAACCGGTAGAACTGAGCGAGAAGACTATAGCCGATAAATATCAATCGCCACAAGGAACCATCAAAAAATTTCAAACTAGAAAAGTTAAAAATGCTACTTATGATATTCATGTTTCAGAAAATGTCAACTTGAAACCTAAAATGTTAGCAGAAGCAAGCAGGCAGATAAATAAGTGCATTGGTTTGCTGGATGTTCGAAACAAAGAAGAGTTACCGAAAATAGTAATAGCAAGTAATGACGACTTGAATAATGCGTTAGGTTCTTATGTGGCCTATGAAAATAAACTGTATATAAATTCTGATACTCTTCAGCGAAAGGACTATGAAAAGTATCTTGCTACACTGCAAAATCCTGCTTCAAGAAATCCTTTGATGACAATGTTGCATGAAATGATACATTGGCAGGATGCAAGAAAATATGTTGCTGAATTTGGAGAAATAACTCAACAGGACGAGTACATAGCATATATAGTAGAAATGCATAGGGAGTTTGTAGACAAATTAGTGAATAAGAGGTATAATTTTGTTGAGATAAGTGACTATGCGTCGAAAATGTACATAGGCGATAGGTATGATGAGGTAATGACTGAATATAGGGTTAAGAAATTATTAGGGTGACTATTATGAAATTGGAATTTAGTGATGAAGTAGAAAAATTATTCGAGGAAATTTCACCGTATGTTGTGGGATGCGGGAAACTGTCGGATGACGCTCCAGCGGATATAAAAGATAAAATGAAAAGATATAAAGAATTGATAGCGGATGCAACTTGCTATTGACTTACCTTTAAAGAGCAGTCGTCTAACAAAGAATATCGATATTAAGCAGTTATTCGGGTAATCCGAACGACTGCTTTTTTGTTAGACTAATTTAACATCGTTAATTAAGCACGTGTAACAGCGTGCTTTTTTATTGCCCAGGAGAGGGCACAATATAGGGCGGAGGCCCATGATATGGAGGTATCAGAACAATGGAAATGAAACAGGTTTACGAAGCACTGGAAAAAGTTGAGAACGGTGCTGACCTCATCGCTGCTATCAAGGGCGAAATTAACACTCTCAACAACGAAGCTAAGAAGCACCGCACGGCAGGAGAGCAGAGTGCGACCAAGCTGAAAAGCATCTTAGAGGCTGTTGGTTTGGCAGATGGCGATGATGTGGTAGACAAAGCCAAAGGACTTAAGACTACATTAGACCAATTTGCCAAAGGCGGCAAAAAGCCTGATGAGGTCGCAAAGCAGATTACTGACTTAACCGCGCAGGTTGGCAAGGTCACTAAGCAGCTGGCTGAGATGACCGAGACCGCCAAAGCCGAAAAGACCAAGCGTCTTGACGGCATGAAGATGGCTAAGGCTGTAGAGCTGCTGACTAAGGGCAATGCTGCGAGCCCGCAGAACATGGCTAAGCTGCTGGAAGGTAGTATCGTTGTCAAAGACGACGAAAGCCTTGCCTATACCGGTACTGACGGTAAAGAAATCAGCTTGGAAGACGGCGTTAACGGCTGGCTGAAGGAGAACAGCTGGGCAGTTAAGGCCAACGGTGCAGGCGGTGGCGGCAGCAATGGCGGTGGTGGCGGTTCTGATGATCCGTTCCTCAGTGGCTTTAATTCTTAATGACGAAAGAGAGGATTTTTTATTATGGCTATTAACTATGCAGACAAATATAGCGCAAAAATTGACGAGCGCTTCAAGACTGGCGCGTTGACCGCTCCGGCAATCAACAACGATTATGATTTCACCGGCGTGCAGACTGTAAAGGTTTACTCTATTCCTACCGCTGGCATGAATGACTACACTCCTACCGGCGCAAACCGTTATGGCACCCCGGCAGAGCTGGAGGATTCCGTACAGGAGATGACCTTGACTAAGGACCGTTCCTTCTCCTTCACCATCGACAAAAGCAACTATCAGGATACCGGTATGCTGAAAGAAGCCGGTGCAGCATTGCAGCGTCAGATTGATGAGGTAATTATTCCGGAGCTGGATATTTATCGTCTTGCACAAATCGCTGCAGGTGCTAAGAACAGCGCAACCGCTGCAGTTACCAAGGCCAACGCTTACAGCGCCTTCCTCGACGGCACTGAGAAGCTGACCGACGAAAAAGCGCCTTTAGGTAACCGTATTGCTTATGTGGCTGCTTCTTACTTCAAGCTGCTGAAGCAGGACGAATCCTTCATCAAGGCTTCTGATCTGGCACAAAACATGCTGGTAAAAGGTCAGGTTGGTATGGTAGATGGCATTCCCATCATCGTGGTGCCTGCTTCCTATATGCCGGCGAAAACCGCGTTTATCATTACCAATCCTATTGCCTGCTGCGCTCCTGTTAAGCTGGCAGATTATAAGATTCATGATAACCCGCCCGGTATCAACGGCTGGTTGGTTGAAGGCCGTGTGCGCTATGATGCATTCGTTCTGGAGAACAAGAAAGGTGCTATCTACGTACATAAGACTGCTGCAGAATAATGAAAAGCGTAGAGATTTCGCACGAATTTGATAAGCTGGTGCGTGCTTTCGAGGCCGCACCGGTCCAAACGCGCGACATGGTACGCAGGCAGGTGAAGATGGCTGTCAGAGATGTCAGGGAATATGCACGCGATCATCATCGTTTCGTTACCCGAAGCGGTATGACTGAAAAAAGCATTATGAGCCTGGCTAAAGATAACCAAGGCACTGTTATGCTTACAAACAACATAGCGCGATGGCAACACGAAGGTACTAAGCCCTATGTGATTGTACCACGCAGTAAAAAGGTGCTGCGCTTTGCCATAAACAAGGAATTTGTCTTCAGCAAGCGTGTGCGTCACCCTGGCATAAAGGCTGACACTTTTCTTTATACGGCAGCTGATGTTATGCAGCCGACGATAGAAGCGCGTTTTAAGGCAGCACTTGATAATTTAGTGGAGGACTTGTAATGGAGTTTATTACACTTGATAACATTACAGACAGCATTCTGCTAGTCACACAAGAAGATGTTGATGAGACTAACGCATATTTGGAAAGCATAGCTGCTAGATATGGTGTTACCACAGTTCAACAGCCTATAAGCCACAATGTAAAGCGTTTGGGCGTTGCCTACGCCTGTTATATGCGTGCCGTGGCCAGTGTTGGCACAGATGCGAGCGTGACATTTGACGGAAGCAGGCATGATGATGTGTTTGTGCAGAAGGCTGAACTGTACGGTAAGGAAGTAAAGATGTTAGCTGCCACGATTAACGCGAATGATTTTACAGGTACGGGCTGTGCTAGCCGTTTTACTATTAAACTTATGAGAGGTTAATCGATGAGCAGAGCGAGAGAAGTTACAAATGCACTTGCTGACATTATCAAGGAAGCAGTGCCGGGCGTAAAATGGAACGTTAATATCGTAGGTGCTTCCGCTGGCAAAGGTGTTGAGGGTACAATTTCTTGCGATGAGGTTACCTTTGAGCAGGATGCGTATGATGTATGCACAGCAACGGCAGTTTATAGCATTTATGTGCTGGATATTAACGGAACAACTGATATTGATGATTTGAGTGACACCCTGTTTGAGGTGCTGCATAATAACGATTTAGGCGGCATGATTGACAACGGCTTAGTCAAGCGTATTGTATTTGGTGCAGTAGCCAACAATACAAAGGCGGTAGCGATGCTGTTGGAATATCAAGTCGAATATGATATGGAGGTATAACATGGTGGCTGTACGACCTAAGATGAAAAGTACCAGCGAAAAGCTGTTAGGCAAGAATGTGCTTGTATTCCTCAATTATGGAGAAACTGCAACTGAGGAAGCCCCTAAATGGACGCTGATTGGCGGCCAGCGCAGCGCAGATTATAGCGCAAGCGCTGAAGAAATTGACCTGACCGACAAGACCAGCGGTGGCTATGGCGATGCGGAAGCAGGCGTAAAGAGTACCGAGCTTACTGTAGAGCTGATTGTAAAGCCTACCGAGCCAGCAGTGAAAGAATTATGGGCAGCGTTTGAGGCAGACGAGCCTGTACACCTGCTGAGATGGAGCAAGGGCGGCAGAAGTATTATAAACTGGTATAGTATCACTAGCATGGAAGAAACTGCAGCTCATGATGATGCAGCGGTTCTGAGTGTTACTTTGAAGGGCAAAGGTGCTCCGAAGACACAGGATGCAATGGAAGACCCGAGAGGCTAAGGGTGGGGGCGGTATATTTTTATACTGCCCTTTTATTTTTTAGGAGGACAACAGATGATTAAAAAGAGCGTAAATATTAAAATCGGCGGCGAAGAACGAGAAGCAAAATTCACGATTGGAGCATTGGAAGAGCTGGAGGCAATGTTGCCGAGCCATAATGTTTTTTCTTTGATGCAGAAAGAGCAATGGAGCGTTACCGAGATTATTGCCTGCCTGTATTGTTCGTTGAAGGTGTATGAAAGAGGCATCAGCCGCAACAAGCTTGATAGCTGGATTGCGGATTATTGTGCCGAGGTAGAAAACGGCATGATTGACCTGCGGCTGAGAATGTTGGCGGCGTTGGGTATTTGTGGCCTGGTTGTGAGTGACAGAGGCCCGTTCGATGAGATTTTGACTGCCCTGGAAGATAAGGAAGAGGAAGCCCAGGGGAAGTAATTTCTTTTTCAGAGTGGCTTTCTAAAGTGGAATGGATTTTCTACGCCATTCTGAAAAAGACTCCCGAAGAATGTGCATACATGACGCCGACCGATGTTATAAACATCTGGAATGGGTACAGGTGGAGACGGCAACAGCAGGAAAATATGCTGGCCGCATTGGTGACGGTGTATATTGCGAATTATGCTGGCAAGTCCTCAAAAAAGACTTTGAAGTTAAAAGATATATTCAGCGATGGGCGATTTGACGGGCGAATAACCGATGATGATCGTGCATTTCTTGACGAGCTATATGGAGGGGGTGAGAGCGATGGCTAAGCAAGTTAAAGTTGAGATTACCGCAGACAGTTCGAGATTCGAGCAGGCCATGCAGGGCGCGGCAAAAGCTACGAGCGATGCAGGTGCGAAGATTGACAATGCAGGCAACAAAGCTGACAATGCAGGCAAGCAGTTCGACAACATGGCCAACAAAGTAAAGGCTAGCGTAACAAAGGTCAACACTGCATGCGGTAAAGCAAGCAAGGCGCTTGACGGTGTAAACAAGTCCATGAGTGCGCTAGGAGCGGTGCAGTTAGGCTCTTTAATAGGCACTATTGCGGGCAGTATCGTTAATTTAGGTATTTCAAGTGTTAAGGCTGCAGCGCAAATGCGACAATATGAAATTGCGTTTCAGACCATGTTAAAATCTGCGGATGCAGGTACACAGATGCTCCGAGACCTGCAGAAGTTTGCCGCAGAGACTCCCTTCGATGTTCCTGGCGTTGTGAAGGCAGGACAGCAACTAATGGCGTTTGGTTTTCAAGCGAAGGAAATCATTCCTATGCTTACGAGCCTGGGTGATGCAGCGAGCGGCTTAGGTATGGGCACGGAAGGCGTAAGCCGTCTTGCTTATGCCCTAGGACAGATGCAGACCAGTGGCAAGCTCAATGCGCAGGACATGATGCAGCTTACTAGCGCAGGTATTAGCGCATGGGATATGCTGGCACAGGCCGCAGGCAAAACAGTAGCGGAAATGAAAGACCTTTGTTCTAAAGGTGCTATTGACTCTAAGGCGGCCGTGCAGACCATTGTCGCAGGCATGAATGAACAGTTCGGCGGTATGATGGCCAAAACATCTGATGAAGTGGCTGGCCTGCTTGCCAACATCGAGGAAACCGCAGGGAATACATCTGTAACCATTGGTCAATATATGACCGAAGCTTTTAACATCAAAGGCATCCTAAAGGATGTTTCTGACAAGCTCGGAGAGTTTCAAAAGAAGATGCAGGAAGCGACCGATGCAGGGAAAAGCTTTACTGATGTTATCAAAGAGTGTGTTCCAGCGCCTGTGATTGCCGCAATTGGTGCACTTTCTGCAATAATTGTCGGTACACTTGTGGCTGCACTTGTGGCTGCAGTGGCTGCAATGGGTGCGGCAATTGGTTTAACTGCCCCGATTGTGGCAGGACTTGCGGCAGTGGGTGCCGCTATTGCAGGTGTAATCGTGTACTGGGATAACATTCGAGATGCTTTCAGTGCAGGGATGGAGGCAATATTCACAACTGTTGCTATTATCTGCGATGCAATAGCAGAAGCGTTCTTGTGGCTGGGAAAGGCTAATGTAGAAGTGTTTAGCTGGATGTTTGAGACAATAGCAGGGTATTGCCCTGAATGGCTCAAAGATTTTAATGAGATGCTGGACAAGGCTATTGAAAGCGTGAGAGCATGGGCGCAAGAAGCGATTGAATGGTTTAGACAGGTGTTTGCTGCCAAACAAAGAGCCACAACAGAAAGTTCTTCCGATGGCAGTCATGGCGGTGGCGGTGGTAGTTATGGAGATGCTCCTGCAGAAGAACAGAAGAAACAGCCGGAAAAGGAGAAGCCTACATACAACGGAAAATTATTTACTCCGTCTGATAGTAGTAGCATTGGCAAGGCTGGTAGCAAGAAGTTCGGCCAGCTTGAAAGCGAAGTCAACAGAGTTTCGGAAGCCTTGACCAGAGCAGGAAAGGCAACAAAGGACTTGCAAGAGGACTTCGACAAGATGAGCTTAGACATAGCGACAGCAGGCCTAAAGGGCAGTGACCAAGTATTCGCCAAGATTGACCAAGAGAAGCAGGCACGCATGAAGGCTGTTGACGAGATGTTGAGCAAGCAGCTGCAGGCGGTGCAGGAAGCAGAGGCGTTGAGAGCAAGTGCAGAGCGTACAGGCAATGCGGAAAGCATAGCCAAAGCAAAAGCATTGTACGATGAGCGAAATGCGTTGTATGCGGCGAGCCTTGCGCAAGAGCAGGCATTGAAAGATGCTATCGACCAGCAGGCATACGAAAAGAGCATCAGCCTTGAGACAGCACTGCAGGCAGCGAAGGCTGATATGAATGCTGCATTCAATGAGCAGGAACGGGAAAATTTCCTGGAATATCTCAATTCCGAGCAGGAGGCAAAAATGGTTGCCCTGCAACAGGAACAGGAGCTACGGCAACAGTTACTTGATTGGCGTATGGAGAGCCAACAGAACATGCTTGATTTTGAACTGCAGGCAGGCGAGACAATTAAGAATCAGCTTGCAAGTGGCATTGCTGATGTTATCACAGAGGGCGGCAAACTGTCCGATGTGTTCAAGGACATCACGAAAAGCATTGTCAATATGTTTATACAGTTCATGATTAAGAAGCAGGCAGCGGCTGTGCTGGAGAAGTTGCTTAGCAAAAAACAAGCCGTTGAGAATGCGGCGAACAGTGCGAAAGAAGCATCAGCGGCCGTACCTGCAGCGGTTCAAAAGAGTATTGCCACACTTGGCCCGATAGCAGGTCCGCCAGCTTATGCAGCGGCGACAGCGGCAATGACAGCGGCTGGATTGGGCAGTATCACGGCTGGCAACATCATGCAGAAGGCAAATGGTGGCCCTGTGTTTGGTGCAGGCACAAGCACAAGCGATAGCATACCTGCAATGCTTAGCAATGGCGAATATGTTATCAATGCAAAGGCCGTACGCAGGCTAGGACTGCCCTTGCTGAATGCTTTGAACAATGGCTATGCAGTAGGTGGAGCAGTAAGCATTGGCAGCGGTGGCGGTGCTGGGACTGTGGTTGAATTTAACAACTACGGTGATATTAACAATGGCACCGATTACGATGGCTTAATGTCAGACTTTGAATACAGCCTTGCGGCAGGCATGAGGGGGTGAAGGTATGGCAAAGCAAAGAGCTAAATACACGGCGAAAATAACATATCCGCTCATTGTCAACGGAAAGCAATTGCCGTACCAATATAGCCTTGAAGATAGTGCTGATTTATCGGTCAGGGCGAAAGCCGAAAAGCGTGGATACAGTCACGGCTCTATCATTACAGGCGACGGCTATATAGACGGCAAAAAGATTAAGCTGGGTTTTTTAATAAGCGGAAAAAGCCAGGATGATTATAATGACAAGCTGAATGAATTGCTAAGGCTGTTTTACCAGCAGGATTATAAATTGTCCGTAGGCAATGGCTATTATAATGTGTCCTGTATGTCAGCAAGCAAAGCAAAATGGATTAAAGGCTATCAAGGGTTAAGAGCTGATGTTGATATTACATTATTGCTGGCCGACCCGTTTAGGTATGCAGACGACGAGAAGCAGGCGAGTGCTGATGTTGGTGGCGAAAGCACTACGATTAACATCGTCAATGCAGGTTCTGCAGATGTGCCGCTGATTGTGGAGCTGATACCTACAAAGACAATGGCAGATGTTACCATAAACCATACCGATACAGGCAGGGTGATGCGTGTGGCTGATACATTGCTGACCGCACCTGCAGTGCTGACCATAGACACAAAAGCAGGAACTGTGCGGCGTGATGCAAACAATGCCATTAATGCTTTCAGTGGTCAGTTTTTGATAGCTAAGCCTGGACCGAACACCTATGACATCAAGGGTAGCGCGGGCAAAGTGGTTATCAGATGGCGTGACAGGTGGCTGGCATGAGCAATATTATTTTCGGATCAAGTTTATACGGTTCTTTTATATGGGGCGCAGGGCAAAAAAAGAAAGGTGGAGGCGTAACAGGTGGCGGTGATTATGGCGATATTAGTTATATCCCTGGTGCGGTACAGGTTGTGTTTTTCAATAAGGATGGCACAAAGACCGCCATTTTTTCCAACGGCACCGAGAACAGTTCCTTTGCGCAGCTGCAATTTGAACTAGGAAAAAACGGCTGTGGCAGTTGTACGATGACATTTAAGCAGTTCCCGGCATTTGCAGAAATTATGTACGGCCAGCGTGTAGACGTTTATTTGTTCGGTGATAAGCGGCCTTGGTACAGTGGGCAAGTTTTGACTCGCCCCGACAGCGGTGGCACTGCCACGGATTTTAAAATTACCTGCCATGGCTTTTTTGAGAGGCTCAGCAAGGTGCTGATATTTGCCGAATACGCTAACAAAGAAATTGCCGAGATAGTCAAAGACATCTGCAGGCAGGTAGAGAAAAAGACAGGCATTGTTTTTAATCAGAGTAAGATATACAAAGTAGGCTACAATATTACGAAGATTGTTTTCGACGGCGTGAGTGCAAAGGAAGCCTTAGAGCAGCTTTCTGAATTTGCAACTGACTTTGTTTATGGCGTGGATGAATACCATGAATTTTATTTCAAACCACGTACCGATGAAATTAACGAAGAGGCCCGCTTTTGGGTAGGTGCGCATTTGAACAGCTTCCTGCCTAGCCAAGATATAAGCAAGATTGTAAATTATGCTCGAATTAAGGGTGCAAGCGTGGATGAAGCGGGCGAAAGCTGGCTTGCAACAGTAGAGGATAAGCAGAGCCAAGAGCAATACGGCGTGTCTGAAGCAGTGTGGACGTTACCAACAGCATACACAGCAGCGGATGCAGAGCGGTGGGGTCAGTCGGAGCTTGATAAGGTGAAAGAGCCTAAGCTGTCCGCTAAGGTGGGCGGTGTAGAGCTTAATTACCCGAAGCCTGATGGTGTGTTTTGGGTACGTAGGCTGTCCGTTGATGGTCAGGCATTGATTACAGACACAGACGGCAAGGCTCGTAAATATCCAATCACAAAGCTGAAATACACTGTCAGCGGTGATAATGGCATTGCGTGTGATATGGAGCTTGGGGAGCCGCCTACACCTCCCATCAGTAAGTATTTGCTTGATATAGAGCGTAACGCACGCAACAATGAATTGCTCCAACAGGCAACAAATAAAACAGGAAAGGCGGCGAGCAAATGAGCGAACCTAGCAACATTAGAATCAATCCGTTCGTAGGTGACGGCGGCACAGCAACCTACATCAATTTGACGGAAACACATATTATCCCCAGCGTATCGCCATACGTGATACGGCTGAACGAGGTTCCCGAAAAGCAGGACCCGAGCAACATCCGAGCAGTATGGGTAGACAGCGCAACAGGAACTGTTACTGCATCAGCATTGACTGAGGTTGCGGCAACTCCTGCAGCAGGGGAGTTCCGCCCCGATTATGCAACCAAAGCAGACGGCAACGATAATTGGAACACAGGACTGATTGAGTTTTCTGCCGTTGATGCTGGCAAGATTGTGCAGATTAGTTATACAGGCATGGGCACGTTGGCGGCGGTGCAGTCCAATAAATACCCTAGTTGGTACACTGACAGAGGCGATGGCTCGGACGGAAATTTTATCCCCGATGCTGATTGTACTATTAGCGGTGTAAAAAAATATAAATCTGTATTTATAAAAGAGGGCGTTACAATAAACATTGACCTTTGTGCGAATATATTTTGCCAAGGAGCTTTTGTTAACTTAGGTATGATAAACGGCACGGGCAAAGGAGTGCTCGGTGGGGTGAACGCAGATTATGGAGATGGTTATAAAACAAAAAGCATGCCTGGAGAAAACGGGAATAGCGGCGGCAATGGAGGTATGGGCGGTGGCGAAATAGGCGGTAGTGGATGCGTTGTTCTTGGGCAAGTAATCCCTCAAGAGCTACTAGAAGATGTTCTGTTAAATGTTTGTCCTGCATATATGACAGGGGCGAGTGGGGCGAGTGGTTACGGAGCAAATGGCGGCGGTGGTGCCCGCTCCTATCCCGGTAAAGGGGGAAACGCAGGGGCAGGGGTAAGATTGGTCTGCAATAGCTTTGCTAATAAGGGCAAGATTACTTTAGATGGCGAAGATGGCGGAAATGCATGGGGAGATAGCGGCATTATAGGCGGTGGCGGCGGTGGTGGTGGCGGCGGAGCGCTGATTGTAATTTGCCAAACAGCTAACGAGCTTGGGATTATTACTGCTGCTGGAGGGAAAGGCGGTAAAGGATGTGGTAGAAGACCTATACAAGGCTCAAATGGCACCGACGGCACAATAATCATCAAACAACTGGGGGCGTTATAAATGATTTGTATTATCGACAAACATAATAAAATTATCAATATTGTCAACGCGGACAGTCCGACAAGGGAAAATGAGCGTATTTGCTATCCATGGAGTAGCCTGTGGGAGCAGTATACCGATGTAGAGCCGTTGGAGTATGCAAAGCAGCGCAAGTTGTCAGAGGTTAGCAGGTGGACAGCAAGCAACATTACAGGCGGCTTTATCAGCAGTGCCAGCGGCGAGCCTGTACGCTATGACAGCGACAAGGAGACGCAGCTTACGATGCAAGGTATAGCCCTAAATGTCAGCACGCCGCTTTTTGCTGCAAAGTATCCTAACGGCTGCCCTGTGCGTGGCGTGGCAGAGGGCGCAGAAAGCAAAGCTGTATATTGGCTAACGCCTAAACAGGTTATGCAGTGGCTGGCTGATTTGTCTATGCACATTGGCCAATGTAAACAAGCAGGATGGGCGAAGCAGGCAGAAGTTGAGGCTTGCGAGACGACGGCAGAAGTCGCTGCTGTTACATTAGAATTATAGGAGGTTTTTAAATGGATTTTTTAGCTTTACGTTTAGCCGTTTATAACGCGGCACACACTTTAACTCATGGATTTACCTATAAATCGGTGATTGGCGCGATTTTAGCCGTGCTGCTGCACAAGCACGCAGTACTGTTCATGGTTTTCTCCGCGCTGGTATTTTTAGATTGCTTCACTCGTTGGATGTCTTTGAGCTACAAACGCCTGCAGGGCATGGGACAAGCTCCGTCTGTGATGCAGATTATCGGTGGCATTGAGGCGGCGCGTGCGGAAGGGCTGATTTCCTCGGAAGTGATGAAGCATAGATTTGTTGGCAAGGTCATCGTGTACATCCTGTGTGTGCTCGCTGCTGTGCTTGCAGATTTGGCAATGCTTACGCTGCATCAGCCTGTTTGGGCTGTGCCGCTGGTTGCAGGGTACCTAGTCATCACCGAGCTGCTGTCGATTTGCGAGAATCTGTCTGATGCGGGAATTGAGGCTGTTGGTGAGCTGGCTGCCATCATCAAAAAAAGAAAGGGGTGATACTATGCGTGTTTTTATCAATCCCGGCCATCATCCCGGACTTGATCCGGGCGCTGTTAATCGCGACTACGGAGTAACTGAGACCGACATCGTCCGTGATGTCGGCGCTCTGGTGGCGCAATATCTGACGGCCGCTGGCTGTGAGGTCAAGACCGTGCAGAGCAATAACCTGTGCGGCGAGGATGCAGCCTATACTAATGTTTGCCTGACGGCTAACAGCTGGCCAGCAGATATCTTTGTCAGCTTGCACTGTAATGCGGCCACTCCTGCAGCACGTGGCACTGAGGTGCTTGTGTATAGCAGATGGACGCAGGCCGACACGCTGGCAAGCTGTATCCTGCATCAGATTGTTGATAATCTCGGTACATTGAGCCGCGGCGTCAAGGCTCGGCCTAACCTGGTCGTCCTTAACAGCACGCACATGCCTGCTGTGCTGGTCGAGATGGGCTTTATCAGCAATGCTGATGATTGCCGGATGTTGGTTGAGCAACAGGATGCACTGGCCCGCGCAATCGCTCGCGGCATCACTGATTATATCCAAGAGAGGGGAGAGTGACATGTATTATGGTGAGCGCGAAGTTAAGGTTATCGGTTACGCTCTGCTTATCGCTGGCCTTGTATGTCTTGCCGGTCTGCTGCTCAGCGGCGGATGCGGGCAATTCAAACAGACCGGTAGCACCAGCGGGGTACGTGCTGCTACCGACGGAACAATGGCAAACATTAAGCAACAACAGCAGGCTGTTGCAAGCCAAATTGATGCTGCTCGAAGACGAATTAATGATGCTGGACAAGCCGTCGAGCGAGCTGATGGAGCAATTGGCAATAGCGAAGCAGCAATTAAGCGTCAGCAAAACAGCATTAAGCGATGCCAACAGCTCGCTAAAGAATGCAGAGAGCTTGCTGCAGCAAACGCAGCAATCATATCAAGCATTGGAGCGCCAGCTGGAAGCGGAACGGACAGAGCAGACTAAGCAAAATAAAAAAGCCTATCGCAAAGGCTGGCTTAATGGCTTCTGCGTAGGCTTCTGTTCTGGGGTTGCTGTGGCCGTATTTAAATAGTTGTTCTTGTGCTATATATAATAGGAAAGAAAACACTACTTCTAGGGTTATATTGCGAAACCGTAGTCGGCTGCTGCGGAGAGCAGTTTGTCAATGTCCATGGGGATTCCTCCTTGAGTTTTTGGACACCCCTCCGTCTGTTCGCTACGCTCGCATCCACCTCCCCTTTCAGGGGAGACGAGGAAAGTTGTGCTTAATCCTAACTTTAGGCGTAAGCTCTAACATTCTTGTGCCCCCTGAAAGGGGGCTGGCACTGAGCGCAGCGAAGTGACTGGGGGTGTCTTGTCAGCTATTACGCCAGAGGTTCTACGTCCTTCACAATGTAGCTTGCGCCGACTGCTTCGGTCAGATCGCCGGTGGAGGTGTTGAACACGTTGGCTTCGATGATAGCCTTTTGCGCTTCGGTTACTGCTGCCAGCTCAAGGGACTGGTTGGGTTTAGCGATAGTGAGAGTTTTTTTGCCGTTTTCAGTTTTGAAATAGATTTCGAGAATTTTTTCCATAGTGATTTGCTCCTTTCAAATACCCTCTCTGCCTCGCTTGCGCTCGGCATCTCTCCCTTACAGGGAGAGCAGATTAGGTGTGCTGTTTGTACGATTGATTTGTGTTTTTTGGACACCCCTCCGTCTGCTCGCTGCGCTCGCATCCACCTCCCCTTTCAGGGGAGACGAGGAACGTTGTGCTACAAGCTTAACTTTAGGCGTAAGCTCTACTATTCTTGTGCCCCCTGAAAGGGGGCTGGCACTGAGCGAAGCGAAGTGACTGGGGGTGTCGACCGCCCTTACTGCTGCTCTGCCAGCTCGCTCTTTTCGCTCAGGACGATGCTTTGGACTTCCTCAGCATACAGACCGCCAAGCGCATTAGCAGCCTTAAATACATCTTCCACTTTGGCCTCGGCTTTGAGGTTGCCGAAGGTGAAGGCTTTGATTTTGGTCTTGCCATTGTCGTCAACTCCGTTCGCTACGTTGATAATAAGACTACGTTTGATTACTTCTTGTTTTACAGTTGCCATTGTTATTTGCTCCTTTCAATCACTCCGCCAGCAGGTTAAGCTCCTGCATTTGCGTCATTTCTTCAAGCACCTTGCTGTGCTCAAAAAGTTTGCTGTACTCCAGCGCCTTTTCCCGCAGCAGATAGCCACCGGGGCGCAGGTTTTTCGTTACCGGCAGGCCGCTGAGAGCGAGTAAGTCCCAGCGCAGGTCGGGATCATCCTGTCCCGGACCATAGCCATCGAGGAAGGCGACCTCCGCGTGCGTTTTGACGGTGGAGAAGGAAATTTCCAGCTCCAGCTCGCGGCAGAGGATTGCCACCACCGCCGCCATCTGCGCAATTTGCAGCTCTGTCGGCTCGTAGCCGTTATACACAGGCTGCCAGCGGCTGTTGAGCATTGCGCCGTAAGCACAGCAGAGGGTGATGCCGACTGCCGCCGTGTTGCGTTTCCACGTGTGTGCCTTCAAATCTGTAAGGCTGTTGCACGTCTGGTAGATTTCGCCGCGTTCGTCGATGTTCAGATGGTATTCATCGAAGGCCTGGCCGTAACGTCCTGCTGTCCAGTGCAGATAGATGTGTTTGATGCGACCTTTGGCATTTTTCGCCAACGCTCGTACTTCTTTGTGTTTAATCCGCTTGGGATTGGGCACTAGCATTTTTTAGTACAGCTCCTTTTCCTTTGCGACTGCTTATAACGCACCATCTGCTTCACAAAACCTCTTCGCACCTAAAGGTATTAGCTCTACCAACGATTTATTTTACTCGCTATGCTCGTAATAAATCGGGTATTCGCGTCACGTACCTCTAGTACGCCATCATCGGTTTTGCTCGCATCTAGCACATTCTAAGCAGTCTTTTTTATTTTGCAGCCCCAAATCATTACTGAGATTACTCGCTTATCCGGACTCAGCTTTCATCAAGAGGCTTGGGGTTTGCGTTTGTTGTTTTTGCCTCTCACTTATACAATGACATTTTTAGGGCGATTTTATACCCATGTACAAAAAATTTTTTTCAATGGGTATAAATTTGCTCTTTTTTTGCCATTGTATAAGTGAGATTTCTTTTTTCTGTCTCCTTCTTTTATTAAATTTTCTTCCTCTGTCTTTTTTCTTTGGCTATGATTTACTACTACTAGCGATAGCTAGTAGTTACCTTTAGTAAAGTAATTCTACTTATACGTTAGAGTAGTATTATTAACGTATAATATAAAAATAACCCTTCTCGCTGAAGTATAGCAAGAAGGGTGTGGGTATAAGCTTATTGTTGAATAATAGACTTTAGCTTGCTCAGACCTCTTTTATGATGCATATATACAGTCTTGTAGCTTAAATTATGCTGCTTGCTGTATTCCTGCAAAGAGATGCCTTGCAAATGTACGGCGATGATAACAGCTCGCTGTTTGCTGGTGAGAGTGGCTAGGGCGGTACTAAGAAGCTGGCTGTTTTCAAATTCCAAGATGGGATTATTTTTATCAGCAACCTCCTGACAGTCCTCGCTATCAAGGGAATCACAATTTTTGACAGAGCTTTGCCTGCTGATTTTGTGCAGCAGCTCATAGCGCAGATGGCACTGGATAAGCCCAGGCAGATGGCGGAAATCACGCCCGTTATATTTTTTGATAAACTCCAAAAAGATAACCCAGGCGGTGTTCACAGCGTCCTCGCCCAGCGCATCAAAAACGCTCGGATAGTGCGCCTCCTTGAGAATCAGCGGCGTGAAGGCAGTGCAAAGCTTGTCTGTAGCGTCTGCGTCCTGCATTTGGGCGGCGGCAATCAGCTGCTCCAGCTCCGTGGGAGTGAAGCGTGCGCGCTTGGCCGTATTTTTTTGTTTGACTATGTTGATTACAACCTTTCTGTGGCAGTCAAAGTGCTGCGTATGACAGAATTCTGTGCTGTACTACATCAAGCTTGATGAGCTTATTATAGCACGGAAAATTATAAATTTTAAAATAAAGGCAGGATTCTGCCGCTTTGGACGGAGGCGTTCATTTTTGTAATACGCTATATGCAGCAAGCTTGCAGGAGGCGTTAGCATGGATGAAGAGAGAACGTTGATGGCACAGCTTATCGGCGAGTACATTGTATCGACTCGTCGGGATAAGCATATCAGGCAGTATGCTTTGGCAGCAAGGGCGGACATTCCCCAGAGGACGCTGCGCACGCTGGAAAAGGGCGAGGTTGATATTTCTGTTTATCAGCTGAGCAGGATAGTGCAGGCGCTGGATGAGGATATGCAAAGCTTTTGGGAAGAGCTGCAAAAGGACATGAAGGTCAGAGAGTAGACTGCCGCGGGTGGCTGCCGCTGCTTGTGGAAAAGGACAGAATTTTATTATATAGCATTAATTAAATAAAAAAATTTAAAAAACCCTCCTGCAAGGTCTTGTGGGGGGGTACATTTATGCTATAATTTTCTGCAAGAAGCGGCATGCCAAAAATTTACAACGTTTTATTAAAGATTAAGCCTTGAGAGCTGTTGAGGCTGAGGGTTGGTGGAATGGGGGATGAGATGATTAGCGAAAAGGCGAGGTTGGTTGGTAATCGCATTAAAATGATGCGTCTAGCTAAAGGCCTACGACAAAAGCATGTCGCGGACATGCTGAAAATCAGTCAAGCGAATATGTCGAATATCGAGTCAGGGCGCTGCGCAGTTACCATTGACCATTTGATAATTCTGCGAGAAATATTTGCCTGTAGTATGAATGATTTTTTTGTAGATATAGAAAAATCAGCTGATAAATCCTCAAATAAAGGTTATAGCGTCGAGGATTTGTTTAAAATTGTAGCCAAGCTTAAAGGCTAGGAGGAGTGTACGTATGAAAAAAACTGTTTTGATGAGTGCAGCGAAAAAAGCGCGCATTGCTTTGGCTGTGATGGCGGTGTTTGGTATGAGCTTCGTGGGTGCGCGAAGTGCGTTTGCGGAGATACACATTTCAGGAAACGATAATACTTATACAGATGCTAAAGATTTTAGTACAATAGTTGGTAATAAGAATAAGCTTACAGGCAAAGACTATGACGGAGAAATAACAAAGTTCACTGTGTTAGGAAGCGAGAACAGTGTAAATGCGTTTTATGAGTACGTCTTGTCGGAGGATTTGGCAAAAAAAAATCAGATTACAGTGGTGGGAACGAAGAATAATATTAAAGGTACAAGAAATACGGTTGTAGGTGACAATAACACAGTTTATTTTAATGAAAGTATAGTTTTAGGACAGAATAATAGCTTAAATCCATGGGATTTAAACATAAATTCAGGCAAGAATATTCTTATCGGTAACGATATTAGTGCTCAGACCAATGATTCAAATATTGCTATTGGCAATAAAATGACAGTAACTGCCTCGTGGAATACTACGGTTATTGGTAATGAATCTAAGAGCATTGGTGCTTCTGAAGCAGTTATTTTAGGAAGTAATATTAGTGCAGCTTATGGCCGCTCTGTGATGGTGGGGAATAGGACTTTGGCATATGGAAATTCAGTCGCATTGGGATATAATGCAGTTGCTGCAGTAGCAGGTGCAGAAGTATTAGGGGCAAGATCCAGAGCTGAAAAAAATTTTTCTGTGGCGCTTGGTTATGGTTCGTTAGCTGATGAAGAAAATACTGTTTCTGTTGGTAGTAATAAAGAACGTACAATTACTGAATCAAATGGTACTACTACTACAATTCCTGAAAGATACAGACGAATTGTCAATATGGCAGACGGTAAAAATAATCATGACGCTGCGACCTTTGGCCAGATCTTAAAGACTAAAGCTTATGATATTACTATCGACGGCACCACAGGCAAAGGCGAGGTAACGCTCGAAACTAACGGTGGAACGGTTGCTGGTCCTACGCTGAGGTTTGATGCTTCTGCTTTAGATACGCAGATAAAGAAAAATGCGAGTGATATTACTGCTGTAGATGGCAAAATCGGCAGCCTGAGCGCAGACGGCACGTACATTAAGCAAGCAAGGAACGTATCCGATAACCTTGTTGCGCTGGATAAGCAGGTGAAGGTTAATGCGGATGCGATTGGTACGCTGACAAGCTTAACTACTACCGAGAAGGGTAATTTGGTAGGAGCAGTAAACGAAGTAAAGGGTACTGCGGATTCTGCATTAGCTCAAGCAAATACGAATAAAACTAGCATTGGTACGCTGACAAACTTAACCACTACCGAGAAAGGTAATTTGGTAGGAGCAGTAAACGAGGTAAAGGGTACTGCGGATGCAGCAAAAACAACGGCAGATTCTGCATTAGCTCAAGCTACTACGAACAAAGCTAGCATTGGTACGCTGACAAACTTAACTACTACCGAGAAAACTAATTTGGTAGGAGCAGTAAATGAGATTAAGGGTACCGCGGATTCTGCATTAGCTCAAGCGAACACGAATACTACTGCTATCGCTGGCAAAGCAGATTTAGGCTTGAGCAACATTAACGCTGCTGGCGAAACTGTAATTAAAAATCTTGCAAAGACAGAAGCAGGTGCAATTGTAAATGTACAGCTGGGCGATCTTAGCACTGAGAAGTACTATGTAGATGCAGGCAAAAAAGTAAATGAAAATATTTCTGCGCTGGATAAACAGGTGAAGAGCAATGCAGATTCGATCACCGTAAAAGCAGATCAAGACCTGTCTAATATCAATCCTACTGGCGAGAACAAGATTAAAACAATTGCAGGCGTAGTGGTTGATGGAAAGCTCGGCACGCTTACATCTTCTAATTATGTAGATGCAGCGAATACCGTGAATGCGAACATCTCTGCGCTGGATACGCAGGTTAAGACTAACACTGATGCTATCGGCAGCCTGAGCGCAGACGGCACGTACATCAAGCAAGCTAATAATGTATCTGCTAACCTTGTGGAACTGGATAAGCAGGTAAACACCAACACTACTGCAATCGCAGACAAGGCAGATAAAAATCTGTCCAACATTTCCGCAGCAGGCAAGGACGTAATCATCAACCTTGCAGGGAACAAAGCAGGCGAAGTATTAGACGTAAAGCTGGGCGCAATTACCTCTACGCACTATGTAAATGCAGGCAACACCGTAAATGCTAACATCTCTGCGCTGGATACCCAGTTGAACAAGGTAGACAACCGAATTGGCACGATGACCGACGGCGCATACATTAGTGCAGGTAATACCGTAGCAGGCAACCTTTCTGTTTTGGATGCTCAGTTGAAAAATAATACTGATGCCATTGCAGACAAGGCTGATAAAAACCTGTCCAACATTACTGATGCTGGCAAGAATGTGATTAAGGATCTGGCAAGCGTTAAGGCAGGCGAGGTTGTGGCAGATAAGCTGGGCACGATTACCTCTAACAATTATGTAAGTGCAGGCAATACCGTAAATGCCAACATTTCTAAGCTTGATGAGCAGGTTAAGGCGAATGCCGATGCCATTAACACTAAGGCTGATAAAGACCTGTCCAACATTACCGACGCTGGCAAGAATGTGATTAAGGATCTGGCAAGCGTTAAAGCAGGCGAGATTGTTGATGCTAAGTTAGGCGATATTACTTCTAACAACTATGTAAATGCAGGCAACACCGTGAATGCCAATATTTCTGCGCTGGATAAGCAGATGAAGGTTAACACCGACAATATCGGCGATACAAGTAAGCTGACCACCGCAGGCTTGGGCTCTAACCTGTCCGAAGCAGTGGTGAATGTGAACAATAAGGTTGGCACTGCTGATGAGCTGAAGGCGTTGAAGGACGCAGGCTTGGGCGATAACCTTGCACAGGCAACTGCTGCTGTGAACAAAAAGGCAGAAAACAACACAGAGGCTATCAAGAACGTCAACGGTCGCGTAGACGAGCTGGGCGGCAGAGTGGACACCCTCGGCGGCGCAGTGAGCAAGCTGGACACGAAGGTGAACAAGGTTGGCGCTGGTGCGGCAGCTCTCGCAGCTTTGCATCCGATGGAGTTCGACTCTGACAACAAGCTCACCTTCGCAGCAGGCGTGGGCAGCTATCACGGCGCAAGCGCTGCGGCTATCGGCGCGTTCTATCGTCCGAGCGAGCAGGTGATGTTCAGCATCGCGGGCAACATGGGCAACGGCGAGAACATGGTGAACGCAGGCGTAAGCTTCGCGCTCGACCGTCCGAGCAAAACGCCGACCA